>WNFM01186999.1_pt1 | contig 15196 bp, 20 predicted proteins | sample 5400271 | NCBI WGS metagenome assembly WNFM01 (sample SAMN13153352, study PRJNA577476) | soil metagenome | isolation source: 60 cm saprolite on Douglas fir-dominated hillslope | place: USA:California | collected 2013-09-17
GCCACAGAAGATCGACGCTCCGGACGGATCCGGAGAAATCTTCTGGCGCAAAGGCAAAGATGAGAAAGATCCGCTGGATTGGGTTATGTGGTTCCGCGATTCAAAATCGGGGAGCGAAACTGAAATTGGGCGTCTCCCGGGATTTCCATCTTTCGAGCCCCTGCAAATCGGGCCGGGCAATGTCGGACAATTTCTGTTTGCCGGGCCGCTGCGTCTCATATTTTTCAGCTCGCACCTTAACAGCTCAGACGGCGATACCGTCGTGGCTTTCGATTTCAACAAGCGAAAGCTCATTAAATTATCGCCGAACTGGGCGACTCCGATTTCCCTTCCTGGAGAAGCGGCATTTCTCACATTCACGGAAAATCGTTACGTCCAGATTCCTGGTAGCTCGAAGACAGCGAACTGTTCGTACCTGGAGCGATGGAGCGCGAATCTTCACGAACAATGTGATCAGCATGACGGTGAAAAGGAATCCATTTGCGATGGTCAACCGGACGCGCGTTACGCCCGCAAAGAAAGCGCAGCCATTTGTTACGGCGCATCAATGTATCGACCGGGGAAAATTCCTGCCGTCATCATTATTCGTAATACAACGGACTAGCAGCGTGAGGACGGCGTGCCCGCGATCGAGCAAAATGAGGAATCTGCTCTAACTGATCGCCGCATGAAAAGACTAACGGCAGCGACTCTCTTTGGCATGGTGCTGATTCCACGCTCGATTATGGGGGAAGATCAAACGAAAGACGTCAAAGCGATGAATGAACCGCAAATCCGTTTTTTAAATCGGGCGCCGGCAGGTTATTCCCAAGTAGTAGAGGTTCGCGGTGGGCGTACGCTTTATATTTCGGGTCAGATAGCCCTCGACTCGTCGGGTGACCTGGTAGGTTCTGGCGATTTCACCGCCCAAGTTAAACAAGTGTTCGCCAATTTGAAGGCTCGCCTCGATGAAGCCGGTGCATCGTTTAATGACGTCGTGAAACTAAACTTCTACCTGCTCGATGCCGGCAATCTTCAGATCGTACGCGATGTTCGCGACGCTTACGTGAATCGTGAGCATCCTCCCGCCAGCACGTTGGTGGTTGTGAAGCAGTTGTTCCGGCCTGAGCTGCTGGTCGAAGTCGACGCCATTGCTGTTGCCAAAGATTAGTTCTTGCTCATTTCGCCAGATAGAATGCCACTGCGGCTAGGAGAGCGCCTGTAGTTCGTACATGATTCCAATTGGTCCAAGTAACGAGATAGCCGGCCCATTGACTAGCACTCTGAGGACCCGCCGGACCGAGGGTGGCCAAGGCATCGTTAAGGGGCACGTTGAACGCGAAGGTTACTATCATTGTACCGACCAGGTAAAAAAAGACTGCCCGCGAGAATATAAGCGCTACCCTCTTTGCTCCATCGCAACAGTGATATAACCACCAGGACACAGCAGATTAGAGCCGGTCCAAAAAATGCCGTTATAAACCAGGGATTGACCACCGAGACGTTGATGGATTGCATGGCAGCAATACCTGCCGGCGACGGTATGCGGGCGAGCGCCCGCATGACCAAGGACGAAAAGGCATAAAAGATTCCCGCTGCCAGGCCGCAGCTAACGGCGGCGACGAAGGTCAAAGTGGGAAGGAAAGGTTCGATCATGGGAGTAAGAATTTCGCTTATTTTGCCTTACCTCAAGAAAGGGCGGATTCCGGTCAAACTTATACCTGGAGCTTTTGATATTAGCACTCTTCTGCCGATGGCAGCGTCCGGGTTAGGCATTGCGCTTATTCCCCACTCTTACAGCGAATGCGGACCTCGTGGTCTAGTGTACCGGGAGATCGTAGATAGCACCTTGGAATTGGCGGTCGGCCTAGCTTGGAAAAAGGGAACCCGAAACGCCGCGGTATTAAACCTAGTTCGTGTGGTCAGAGAGATGAATCTGTGAATAGCAATTCTGTAGCGGTTGACCCCGTCGGCCAGTTTCTCTTTATACCACGCGCCGACGGCCAAATCATCGTGTGCAGCATCCTCTCGGATGGTGCTCTGACGCCCGTACCGGGCTCTCCATTTGCATCTGGTAATACGCCGGCCGTTGCAGTTAATCCGTCAGGGACGTTCCTCTTTGCTCCGAATGCGGAACGGCTCGCGCACAGTATCTGGGTCTATAACCTCGCATCGACGGGAGTGTTAACCCCTGTGAAACCTCATATTAGGACTGAAAACTATCCTCAAACTCTTGTCGTGGATCCTTCGGGAAAATTCCTCTACGTGGCAAACCTGAGTAACAGCATAACTGGCTACCAAATTGATTTAAATGGCGTCCTGAAGCCACTTCCGGGATCGCCTTATCACGAAGCTGGCGGACCGACTACAATTGTAGCCGATCCAGCCAGCAAATTCGTCTACGTAACCAACCAAAATAATAACACCATCTCCGCCTACGGCATCAAATCGAACGGCGCGCTGAAGCCTGTGCTGAATTCTCCGTTTGCAGCGGGCTCAGTCCCGAATGCTGCTGGCGTCGACCCGGCGGGAAAATTCCTGTATGTCACAAACTTCGGCGGCGCTACAATTTCAGGTTATAACATCGGTTCAAATGGTGTAATAACCGCCATTTCCGGTTCACCCTTTGCCACAGGCACATTGCCGGGATCCCTCGCAATCACGTCCGAATAGAATCTTGGTCACGCGTTTAGCTTTTAGGTAACTACAACAGCACGAACGCGTGACCTATTGCATCTCCTGCGAAACCAGAAAATCGGAACCGCAGCTCAGATTTCATCGCGAAAAGGCATGCGATGGTTCTGGCTCATAGCTTTCTCGGAAGCTAAGTAGGCAAGGACGCAACACTAAGCCGACCACTAACACTCACCAGGAGAAACCACCGTGATGAAAAAGCGCAAAGAGACCTACAGGGGATAAGGCTGAGTGGTCGAATACACCCTTCATGGGTCAGGTCACTGGTCCAACAATTGGCGCTTAGAAAAATTCAGTCTTTTCTTAAGATGTCATCTAGGAAGAGGTCGGCACTTTCGTTGGTCTCTGGGTTAAGAACTCCAAGCGCTTGCTCAACGAAACCCTCCTGCACCAGGTATTTCTTGGCGTACTGCTTCACGACGGGATCGAGGTTCTCTTCTTCCCAGAACAGGTGCCCGTTCTGGCGATTAATGTGAACAATGCCGGCTGCATGGGTGATCACCGAAAGATGCTTCTGCATGGAATTTCGCTTGATAGCTAGATTCATTCCATGAAAGCGGTCCGGAGCACCGGCGCTCTTCCCGAAGCACCCTATGATGCGTACCCACGGGCTTAGCCTCTAGGGATAGAGCTCCAGTTCCACCCAGAGCCGTCGGCCCTCAAGTTGCATGCTGTTATTCATGCGAAGCCGGTTCACGGTTCCCTTTCCCGTCGCTGTCTTTCCTTTGAGTCGGAGGGTTCCGGAATCGAACTAGAAATGTTCGTGCCACTGGTCCTTCCTCGGATTGAATAGCGGCCGGCCAGCCAGGCCTTCTTCATCGATACCGAGGAGATGGTTGGATTTGTGGTAATTGCACGTGGGACAGGCTAAGGCCAAGTTGTCCACATCATCGGTTCCGCCGAGCGATTTGGGGAAGACATGCTCGAGGTGATACCGAATCCCGGTTGCGGGCTGAGGCGCCCGGCAATACTCACATCGGCGGCCTGCCCGCGATTCAATGGCTTCTCTGGGGTCCGGCTTTCTCGCTCTCCGGGCCATTAACGAGCCGCTAGAATTTCGCGAGGCCTTGGCTCACGCTGCCGCTTCTGATTCAAAAGGGCTTTGGAATTGTAGAGACTGATCCTCTGGACCTCATCAAGGAGCGCTTTGAATCGCGCCTGCTCTGTTTTGGTGAGCTCTCCTTGATTGTTCTTATCGATGAGCCGGTCGAGCTCCTTCTGTGATTGCGGGTCCAGATGCTTCAGTTCGAACTTGGGCTTTTGGAACTGAATCAAGTCTTGGAGGCGCACCTCCAGCGCCTCGCTGACAGCTCGCACGATGGCAGTATCTAGTTTCTGAACGGGCTGGGAGGCAGCCAGCCGATAGAGGCTCTTTTTATTCACGTCGAAGCCACGTCTCCGTAAAATTTGATGCAGATCAGCAACAGTAAGATTCTTCTCCGCCAATAGGGTTGGCAGGGTCGACCATGCCCCTTTATCGTGGCCACTCATATGGTACTTGCACTAGCTATCTGGTATTTTTCAAACTGCCAGAATCGTGCCGACGAAGAGGAATTCCACCAAGGTGATGAATCGAAATCGAAGAAAGAGTTTAAGAGCTTTGTCCCGGTACACGAATTTTTCGAGACAAATGTAGATCAACGCCATTGCCCAGGTAGACCCCTACAGAAAGTACCGCCGTGCCGAGTCGGTGGGATTCGTAACACGCTGGCAGGTCGAGGTTAGGCGCTAAGGGCCGATTGACCCGCTATATTTCGCGCCGTAGAGGTCAGTGATGGTCACTTTGCATACGAATCACGGCGACATTGTTGTAGAGACTTTCGATGAAAAAGCCCCGGGAACGGTCCAGAACTTTTTGGCCTATTGTCGCTCTGGCTTCTACGACAACACGATTTTTCATCGCGTTATCAAGGGATTCATGATTCAGGGCGGCGGATTTGAACCGGGAATGACTCAAAAGCCGACCAAGACTCCGATCAAGAATGAGGCGGACAATGGATTGAAAAACGATCGCGGCACGCTGGCCATGGCGCGCACGGGCGATCCGCACTCCTCGACAACGGTTTTCTTAACTTCAAATCTCCGAGTCGGGACGGCTGGGGTTATTGCGTATTCGGCAAAGTTACCGAAGGCATGGACGTGGTTGACCAAATCAGGAAGGTGGCAACCGGTAGCTCCGGCGGACATCAGGACGTGCCAAAAGAAGAAGTGATCCTCGAGAGCGTAACCGTAGCGTGATCACAAGGCTCACCCGAAAAATAACTCACGTTTCCGGAATGACATCCGAACCGTGAATGGCGAACGGTGAACTGCGAACCGTGAACCAAAAAAAGAACCCCAGATTCGTTCGTCGCCCTAGCGGAAGTCGTTCTCCCCTAGTAACATAAACAATGCGAAACGGTGCTAGACAATACCGGATGTTAGGAGTAATGATTAGGACATCCGCTCCTAACAGCCATGGCAACCATCATCAAAGACCCCCAGGGCCGCAGCCCGTATTGGATCGCGGTCATTTCTACAATTCAGAATGGGCGAACAAAAAGGGTTTGGCGCAGCACCAAAATTCGTCACACACCGCTGGAGGGTGACAAGCGGCCGGACGGCAAGCCGGTAACAAGGAAAGACCTGGAGTCACAAGCCGAGGATATCGCTCGGGGCATTGAACACGACATCCGCATTCAGGATCAGCGGGAAGTCACGGCGCGAAACCTGAGGCGCTTGTTAGGTGAAATTGAAGGGCAGCCGATGGTGTATACGAGCGTCAGGCAGGCGCTAGAGGAGTGGATCAATTCTCTCAAGGGATCTATTGCCCCGGCCACGACCACCAAATACGCCGGCATTAAGAATGCGTTTCTTGAATGGCTAGGCCCCCGTGCCGAAGCGAATCTCTCATCGCTGGGACCGAAGGATTTCTTGGAGTACCGCAACCAGCTACTAGAAGGCGGCAGGACGCCAAAAACTGCCGACCTTATTGTCCGCAAGATTTTGGGAGCGCCCTTTCGTCAGGCGGTCAAGCTGGGAACACTCTCAAAAAATCCGCTCGCCAATGTTCCACCGTTAAAGAAAGGCCGTTTCGAAAAGGGCGTTTTCGTTCCAGAAGAGATCTCGAGGCTCGTTAACGTGGCGGAGCAAGATTGGAAGGGAGCGATCCTAGTCGGCTACTTTACAGGCGCCAGGCTTCAAGACGTTTGCAATCTGCGCTGGGATAGCGTTGACCTAGCGAAGAAGATTATCAGGTTCCGGACCGCAAAAACGGATCAAGCTATCACGCTAGCAATTCACCCCGAGCTCGAAGATCACCTAATCACTTGCGCGAACTCCGATGATTCAAGGGCTTTTGTGTTCCTAACCTTAGCCGGCAAGCCAAGCCCGGCTCTGTCTATCGCTTTCAAACAGATCATGGAGAAGGCGGGCATCGAAGCGGGGATTGCGCGGGAAAAGTTAGGAGCCAAGGGGAGAACTATTTCCTCACGGTCGTGGCACTCACTGCGCCACTCCTTTAACAGCGCGCTAGCTAACCAAGGAGTTAGCCAGGAACTGCGCCAGAAGTTTACTGGGCACAGCACGGCCGAGATGAACGCGGTCTACACCCATCATGAACTCGAAACAATCCGCCAAGCGATCACCAGCATCCCGAGGCTGCCAGGAAAATAAGGGCACCGCAGAGCGGTATCGCGAGCCTGCCTTCATTCAGGAGCTGCGCGAAAAGGCCGGCGGGTACCTTGTAGGCGCTGATCAGTACAAATCTTCGGCGGGGGAATGGTTTCCGAAGGACGTCATCGAGGAGGACCAGCTTTTCAAGGCCATCGTTTACTTACGCCGCCGGCATGAAAACGAGGTTAAGATCGCCGAGCACTTTCCTGAGCTTCTCGACAAACTCCTTGACCCAGAAGATCCAGAGCCTGCCAGGATGCTCGCTGACGTTGTGCGGCAAGGGAACATTGGGAAGCTAAAGGACGTTGTGACATTCTGCGAACTCTTCGAAAGCAAATATCAGCGAACGAGAGAGGAGCAAAGCGATCCATTGCCCTGGGAGTACTACGCCGCAAGGGCTGCACTCGGGTTTCTCGTACAAGGTACTCCGCTCAAGAAGCAGGTTAGAGAAGCTGCCTTGAGGGAGAGAGCAAATGCCGAGCTTCCCAAGATGTTTGTGGTAGGAACCGAAAAGCTACTCCCAAAGTTGCAGGAGGCAGGAGAGCCTAAAGAGATGCGGATTGACCCCGAGCCTGTTCCCGATCCCGAACTTGATCAAACGCAGGATGTATTGCGTCAGCAACTCAAAGACATCGACCAGAACCCACCGGACCACTACGGAGCGGACCAGGATGAACCAGAACATGATCCGACTTCTAAAATGCCGGCTGAAGAGAAAAAGCCCACGTTGGTGCAGCAGCGTGCAAAGCTAATAGCTGACAGGATCGAAGAATTGCGGCGGGAACATACACCAAGCACTTGGAGACACATCTGGAAGCGAGTCTTTAAAAATTTGAAGCTTGGCGATCTGCCGCGGTGATAGTGCGCCAGATGTGGACATTGAATAGCGATCGGTTGTCCACATCGCCATCATTTAAGATGCCGCTAACTTGAGCGGCAAATGAACGCAGTTAGCCATTCTAACATACCAGCGGACACACCGGTCAAGCCGGAGTGGATAAGAATCGACGAGGCAGTGCGCCGCTTTGGATTATCGCGAAGCCGGCTCTACCAGCTGATCAGCGAACGACGAATCAAGTCGTTCTGTCTCCGAGAACGAAATCAAATCAAAGGGACGCGGCTTATTAGCTTCGACTCGCTCTGTGAGTTCTTCGAAAAAGAATCGCAAGCTGAAGGGGAGCGAGCATGAATCCTGAAAACGAAAACGCCCCGGCTGATAACCGAGGCGCTCGCAAAAGTTTTGGTTCTGGTAGTAACGCACGCCCTGGGGCCAATGGCAAACCCGAACAGGATTACGAGACGCGAAGAAACGCGTCGGCTTGTTTTAAAAATCCACGCAAATCGGAAGATTGGATGCCAGATTTTACAGGCGTCGCCGTAGTCGAAGGACTGAGCGATGGCGATAAGGTCTGGATTAACATCCGCGAGAAGGTCAATAGAAGAGGCGAGCGCTACCTGAGCGTCACCATCAAGCGGCAGCAAAGCTAGGCGGAGGCTTTATTATGCCACCAAACACCCACGCTTTCGAGCGTTGGCGGGCCTTTGTCGATAGCCAGATATGGGAGCGCGGCGTGCTGGATCAGTCCAGTTATCTAACCTTCATTCGTGCTGGATCATTAGGTGTCGATCCACAAGAGGCGATTGAAACGGTGGCAACCCGGATCAAGGCCGCAGGAGACCATCCAAGGCAGGCTAAGTTAACCCAGCAGTTACGACGGGCATACGGGTTCGCTAGCACCTCACACCAGCCGTGCAGTAACTACTATGTGCAAAAAGAAGAGCGGCCAACGTTTGTTGCGGATTATGCACGCTGGTTTGCCGAGCGAGTACCACAAGAAGTTAACCTAGACTGGCTCAAGAAACGTTCTCCGGTCAGGGTACCATACCTGTTAACTCCCGCCGAATTCCTATCCGCTGCGTACGAGATGGGCGATCAGATCCTAGTCTTTAGTGAGTACAGGAGCCAGGGCCAGGAGCTTTGGCAGAAGTACAGCTTCAAGGTCGAGCGCGATGAACTTGCCTGCTTCGTTCACGGGCACCCAGAAGGCATCTGGTTTTTATCCAACCCAGTCGATGGCAAGGAACATCTAAACCCGCGACAGCAGACGATGAGCCGTAGAAGTGAGGAGTCGATCACGGCCTTTCGTTATGCGGTCCTTGAGAGTGACTGTCAGGCGCTTAAACAATGGCTGAAAATCCTGGTCCAATTGCCGCTTCCAATCGTCTCGATAACATCAAGCGGCGGAAAAAGTTTACATGCCCTAATCCGAGTCGATGCCACTTCGAAACTGAATTGGGATCAGACAATAGGGGCGATTAAACCACGGCTGATAAATCTCGGCGCTGACCCGGGTGCACTAACCGCGGTCCGCCTAACCCGGCTCCCTAACTGTTACCGGGGGGAACGGTTCCAGGAATTGCTCTATCTAGATCCGACGCCAACTGACGAGCCAATTTGGAGGGACGCATAATGCACAAAGGGCCAATCGATCCTGATAAGTTTAACAATGCGGTACCCGGGGCAAGCCAAGCGTCAAACAATGGCTCTTTACCCTTCAGTGAGGATGCAGAGAAGGGTGTCCTTTGCTCGCTGATACTCAATCCGGCATTTGTGGCGCCGTTGTTAGCTCAGATATCGCCGAACGCTTTCTACGCCCCAGCGCATCCGATCTTGTTCGATCTATTGCTAGAATGGGAGCACCCTGAGCGGCCGGTTGATTTCATTTGGGCAAAAAAGCGACTCGAAGATAGTGGCCAGCTCAAAGGGTTCGAAGGCAAAGAGGGCGCCCTCCAAACTCTCAACTCTCTTTGGACCTTTGTCCCCACCCATCTCAACGCCGCGGGCTACATCCAGACGGTAGCGGAGAAGTACGCCCTTCGCCGATGCACGTTGCTCTTCGATAAAATGTCGATCGCTTGCAAGGACCGTGTTGCGAACCCTAGCCTCATCTTGGCGGAGGCAGAGAGCACGCTGTTAGAGATCGCCCGCGCGAACAATGGCGCTGGCGATGGGTTGCCACAGATACAAAGCCTAGCGGAGATCATAACCGAAAACCAGCCGAAGCCCCCCGAGATCATCACAGGCATATTACATCAGGGGTTGAAGTTGATGGTGGGCGGCCCTTCAAAAGCGCGCAAGACATGGCTTCTAATGCACCTTGCCTTGGCGATCGCTACTGGGCGGCTGTGGTTGGGGCAACAGTGCCTAAAAGGAGCGGTGCTCTACATCAACTTTGAACTGCCAGAGCCGTTCTTTAAGGAGCGAGCGTTATGGATCTTGAAGCAAATGGGTATTGACGGCATTCCACCCAATTTCTACGAGCTAAATCTTCGCGGCTACGCCGGACCGGCTGAAGAAATCTTGCCTAAGGTGGCTAGGAAAATCAGGCAGTTGCCGCCACTACTGGCCATCGTCATCGATCCAACTTACAAACTGATGGGCACCAAACGGGACGAAAATTCCGCGGTCGATATCGCCAGTTTGATGAACGAGGTCGATAGACTTGCAGTCCAGACCGGTGCCTCAGTCATCAGCGCCGCTCATTTTGCCAAAGGCAACGCAAGCGCCAAGGAGGCAATCGACCGGATTGCCGGCTCTGGCGTGTTCGGCCGAGACCCGGACTCAATCCTAATGATGTCGCCTCTCACCACAGACGACGCCTTCCAACTTCATTTTATTCTGCGCTGTCTGCCTCCCAAACAAGAGATTGCCATAAAATGGACCGGCTGGTGTTTTGAGCCTGATGCCACACTCGACCCAACGGATCTCAAGAAGATCGGCGGGAGGCCGGCTAAATACTCGGCAAACGATCTGCTCGAAGTTCTGGGCGATGAATCCTTGAGCGATAAGGGGTGGCAACAGAAATCCGAGTCCCAAAAAGGGATATCCAAAGCCCAGTTCCACCGAATCAAGAAGGAGTTAGCAGATACAAAGCGCATCTACTTCTCAAAGATCGACAACACTTGGTCACTACTCGCCAAAAAAGGCCGCACCACAGAACAAACCAACCCACTATGCTAAATCCACCTAATCGCTCCCGACCCCGACCTAGATCATTCGGGACCAAGGATCTCTTGAGAGAGATGCTCAGCCGCCGACCCAATGATGATCAGGAAGATTTCTGGCTTTTCTCCGTTGTAACCGATGATACACATCTGCCAACATGGGATTCCAGAATTTCAGTAACCGGCACCTATGAGCAATGCGCCACCACTTCATGCGCTGCTGTCGATGTGCTCCTGGTTCAAGGGGTAACGGGAAACAAAATCCACATAGAATCGTATCGCGGCGATTCCGCTAGGCGTTTCATGGCCGAGTCTGTAAGCCAGGAAACAAAATATCACGCCGAGCTGCGGAACCAACCGAATAACTGATCGCTAGGTCTCAAAACTAGGTTGTGAGACTCACCCACCTTTTCCGCCACATTTTGACCGCCTCTTTACCCCCCGGAAATTGGTCTCAAAACCCTATAGTGTTAAAAGACTTATGAGACCAGCGACTCTAAAGTCGCGCTGGTCCATATCTCATAACCTAGTTTTGAGACTTTTGAGACTTTTGAGACTAACCGGTTCTAGGTACCTATCATCAAGCGCCTTATTGTCTTAGTTGGGGCTTCGCGCGTGCGAGGAAGAACTCGAGGCGCCGGGAGCTTCCGAGCTATGGTGTTCCCATGTCGTTTTGGTTACCCAACGGCCCGAATCGAAGCGGAGGTTCCATTCTCAGTCCCCGATTTTCGATCCAAACTAATAGAGCGGACGATACTGGACGGTCGGCGCGAATGATTTCTCCTAACGCTTTTTCCCACAAATCGAGTATGTTTTCGCGAAACATGGACTCGCCTAAAGAGCGGCCGAAACGATCCCGCCGGAAGGCTGTGCGCAAAAGCGGACCGTCTCAGCGAAAGCTTGGCCGCCCAAACAAATTTGATCAGATAGACACCGCCAAATTAATCTCTGACGTGGCCGAGGGTGTTCCTGTTCCGATCGCAAGCATGGCCGTCGGCATCGATCCGAAGACGTTTTATCGTTGGCTCGATGATCGGCCCGACTTTGCGCAAGCACTGGCGGCCGAAAAGCAGAACGTGATTATGGAAGCGCTTGATGGCATCAAAAGCTGTTCGACTAAAGAACGCGAGTTCCGCCAGTTAACCTGGTTTCTCGAAACTGTGTACCGGGACTTCTTCGCTCCACCGGATAAGGGGTTCAACTTCACCCAGAATAACCTCATGCTCGGCGATCTCGATGAGGCGCGCCAGATCCTCGATGCGGCCAAGGCATTGCCTTACAGAAATGGACAGACCGATAATTAATTCTCTCACCCTCCCGGAAAGCCTAGAGCCCCTCGCGCTCCAAGTCATCACGCACGTCTTCTGCCCATCCTATCAACCTTTCCAAGATGGCGCCGAGATCGTTCCCCTCATTTGTAAAAACCTGGGCGACCGGTTCTTCTCCTGGAATCGCAATATCCAGTCTAACTGCAAGTTTGTATTTCTCCATCAGCTCTTCCTTTTTGGCCAACATAGTCAGTTGAAAGCCGACTGTCATGACTAACGACCATAAAACCATAATCCGTGAGAGCCTGGCAGACGCCGACCTGTTCGCTCGTGCCATTCTCCGGCTGGATCTCCATGAATGGCAGGGCAGGCTCCTTCACGAAGCATCCAAGCCAGGGCGCCGACGTCGTATCGCGGCGCGAGCTCCCAACGGCGCCGGCAAAGACGATCGCATCATTGTGCCGCTAGCGCTTTGGTGGTTACGCCGCTACCGCCGCGGGCAGGTAGTGATTACTACCGCGGACGAGAAACAGCTCAGCAACCAGACCTGGGTCTCGCTTTCGGCTCACAAGCACTTGTTCGGCGATTGTCCGACCTGGCGCGATCACGATCACATCATTGTTACCCCCACTGGTGGCCGGCTAAGCGCCTTCGTTACCGATGAGGCCAAGCGGTCCGAGGGGTACCATGAACACCCGCCTGACGGACCGCTGCTTATGATCGTGAACGAAGCAAAAAGCGTTGAGGACGATATATTTGATGCCTTTAACCGGTGCTCTTACAACCTGTTGCTTGAGATCAGCACAGGCGGGTTAATGCAAGGCCGCTTTTATGACCATATGACTCACAAGCGCGAGCTGTATGAGACCTTTGAAATCACGCTCAAGGATTGCCCGCATATCAGCCCGGAAAAGATTTCGCAGATCATCCAGGAATACGGCGAGAATGATCCATACACTCGGAGCACTATATACGGTGAGTTCATGGCCACTGACGACCGAATCCGGCACGTGCTCGAGCTGGCAGACATCGAGTCAAGTCGCCGGGCTGAGATTGGGCGGCTCGGTGGCACCGTAAGCGCCGGAATAGATTTCGCCGGAGGCGGTGATTCTAACGTGATCCTCAAACGGACGGGTAACTACGTGCCCAACGGCTGTATAAAGGCATGGCGTGAACGGGACACCCACGCGGCAATCGGTCGCTACATCGCGTACCTAATCGAGATGGAATTGCACGCTGATCAGGTCTGGGCTGATGCGGATGGGTTGGGCTTGCCGATGTGCGATTCTCTGGCGGCAGCTGGCTGGAAAGTCAATCGGTTCTATGGCGGGAGCGCATCGCCGCATGGTCGATACAAGAATCTGATCAGTTACGCTTGGCACGAAGTAGCGCAGAAAGTCCGCAAGCATCAAATCATTGTCCCTGCCGATCAGAAGCTCATTGCTCAGCTCTCAAGCCGCCGCGTCAAGTACGCCCAAGATGGCCGTCTCTGGATCGAGACCAAACAAGAGATGAGAGAACGCGACCTGGAAAGCCCAGACCTGGCAGACGCTTTTGTGATGGCGTTCGGGATGGAGCCGGCCAGGAGCTATTCGTGGACGCCTTTCGATGATAGCAACCGGCAAGAGATCGCGCGTCGCCACGGGTGGGACTACTCGAGCAACGCGCCTGATTACGACGACGAGAGCTACAAGGATCGGCGTACCTGGAACCAGCCGCCGCCGGATGAGGGCCCAGGCGGCTTCGGCGGGGTTCATAGCATATGGTAGTTAGGCGAAGGGGAAGTTTAGATGGCCGATGATTACAGCGATTTCACGGTTGCGCAAACGGACGCCGAAAGCGCGCCGTTAGAAGGATCTGGCGAATATGCTGGCTTCTTGCCAGAAGCGGCGCGTGCCAATGGGTATGCAACGACGTTCGCGGATCAGAATGATTTACTCGCATACCAACAAGCAAAAGCGGCTGGGACCTGAAGAGAAAACGTCGTTCATCGACGAAGTAGGAGCCGGGATTGGTCGGGTGCTCGCCAGTGGCCCTCGCTAGGTAGGCTATTTGATACCCAGCAGAGCGCAAGGGCTTCCCCAAAGGTTTCATGTAGCGGGCTGAGCAACAAACGCGCTCATATTCGGTTTAAAGCGTTTTCGGCCTAGACGCGAACGCCTAAGCGCCTGAATTTCGGACATGCTTTCCGAACTGGTTTGGCTCCAAGGGTTCGGTAAGGACAGACTCGCGGCGATGTCCGTCGAAGAACTGGAAAGCTGCCTAGCAAGCGCTAGGCGCGAGATAGCCGAGTACGAGGAGCGAGAACGCGAGAACGAGCGCCGAGGCGTTTTGGTACTTGAGAACTCGTCCTCGCGAATCTGCTACTTGGCGAAAATGTTCTACGAAACTGAACTCGACTTACGCAAACGGCGGGCACTGAACGAGGACCGGCTAACATTGCTCAAAAGAGCTAAGGAAGGTGAAGTGCGAGTTAGGCTACGACCGGAGCAGATTCCCAGACAAGCGCGAGATAGTGCTGGGCGAACTCCTAATCGGAAAGGGCGGCCAATGCTTAGCCGATCGCAGATATTCGCGATAGGTGGACGAAGCATTGAGGGTATTGGACGACTCAGACAGTGAGTGAAGACTTGACCGCGCTACCAAGTTTGGCAATTGCACTCGGCAAGCGATCCATTTCCAAGGACAATTAGCTCCCGGCTCTTTTCCGCTTTCCAAGGGGCCAATGGTTATTTGACGCGGGAGTATCGCTAGCCTTACCTGCTGCCGGATGAGGTTTGAGGCCTTACGAAGTAGCTGACGTTTCAGGCTTTACGACGATGTCGGCGCGGGTGCTGTCGACGATTGCCTTTAGCTCGGCCTGCTCCTGCGCGGGGACACTGAATTTGTCCAGCGTCTGCTGAAAATCGTCCATGAACGCGTCCCATTCGGGGCCGGTGATTTTCATGTCTTTGTGTGAGTCGTACATGGAGCGCCCGGTGTATTTTTGAGGACCGCCGGTGGCCCAGCAAACCATTTCCGTGACTAGGTATTTGAATCCTGGCGGGGGCACGCGATGGTGCGCTTCATCCACGCGGGGATTCGCGTTCAATCTCGGGTCGACCATGATACGGTCAATGAAGTCATCGACGACGGTGGCGATGGGTAGACGCCGCCGAGGCGCTCGTAAAGTGTGGGGGGCTCTGGCATAGGATTAGACCATATAAAATTGGCTTCTAATTTTCCATGGAATTTGGCGTACTTCTGCGAGAAATGCGCTTACTGGGATGAACGAGCCGGGCTTAGCTACTTGAATCTGCTCGGGCTTGGTTCTCATGGGTTTTGTTTACGACAGGCCTCCGGGATAAGCGCGGGCAACTCGCGCTTTGGAGCACTACCATCGGCTCTCAGTATCTAACAGTGTTACTCTCTGGATAAGGAATGATGTTCTCAATCACTTCCCAGGCTGCATCAATTGCTTATACACAAGTTCGAACGCTTGGGGGCCGACACTGATATCTCCCCGGAATGGATTGTCCATGGCGGCTAGCAGGAAAATCAGCAGACCTAGAAGGCCAGAGAACATTATCGTCATCCAGAAGTGCATGCTCTGGCTC
>WNFM01092224.1_pt2 | contig 15194 bp, 10 predicted proteins | sample 5400271 | NCBI WGS metagenome assembly WNFM01 (sample SAMN13153352, study PRJNA577476) | soil metagenome | isolation source: 60 cm saprolite on Douglas fir-dominated hillslope | place: USA:California | collected 2013-09-17
AGCGAGGCCACTGCGGAAGAATCGAAACGCAGGCCCTCGGGACCGGCCGTGGCGGCGGCTCCGGCGACCGCTTCATCGACGTTCAGGTAGGCGATGAGCTTGTGCTGCAGCTGATCCTCGAATTGCTCGCCCCATTCTGTCGACCCGGTGAGCGCGTACTCTTCGCCATCCCAGCTGCAGACCACCAGCGTCCGCCGCGGCCGGTGGCCGTCGTGCTTGAGCCGCCCGAGCGAGCGCGTCAGCTCCAGCATCGCGGCCGTGCCGCTGACCGGATCGACGCCGCCATCCACCCAGGCATCGCGGTGATTGCCGATGAGCACCCACTCATCGGGCAGTTCGCTGCCGCGGATGCGCGCCTCGACGACCGTGTACGGCTTGATGCTCGTGTCCATGTCCACGTGCACGTGCACTGAGACACCGCCGCCGTAGCGATAGGTGATCGGGAGCGCGCCGCGCCATTCCGGCGCGACCTCCGGGCCATCCATGCTCTCGAGCAGTGGCTTCGCGTCATGCCAGGACAGGGGCAGGGCGATTATCTTCGGCAGCGAGCGCGCCTCTGAGCGCGGTATGCGCCGGGCACCGGGAAGCGACGCCCAGCCTGGAGTCGTCGGATCGCCCGGCACGATGTAGTCGTAGGTGATCGCGCCGTGCTGGATGTGAGTCTCGGGGCCCCAGGGGCCGTCCGGGAAAACCTTGCCCCGGGTGTAGCCGTCCTCGGCCGGGTCGGAATAGATGAGCAGCGCCGCGGCGCCTTCCCGTTCAGCGGTCAGCGCCTTGAAGCCGCGGTAGCTGTAGGGGTTGGAGTAACGAACGATGACGACCTTGCCCTTGACGCTGATGCCGTTGTGCCGCAGCACCTCGTAGTCTTCCGGATTCCCGCTGTGCGCGTACACGAGCTCGGCCGTGACATCGCCGGAAGCGGAGTAGCCGAAGTACGAGCGGGCGTTGGCCGGATTGCGGGTGGCAGGATCGATCTCATACGCCGCCTCCCGCAGCAAAGCCTGATAGTGCCGGGGCGCCGTCATTTCCAGGGATATGCTGCGCGGGCTCGAGTGCAGGACCTCATAGCGCCGCAGCCTGACTTCTTCCCATCCTTGTTTGCGCCACGCGCGCGCCACGATCTGCGCCAGCTCGTTGTTGCGCGCGGAGGCGGCCGGATGCGGCTGCGCGGAGAAAATGCGATGCCATTCCCGCGCCCGCGCGGGGGAGGGCATGGACTGGAATGCCTTCTCGATGCGCCGTTCCGCTGCAGCGTGCGCGGGCGAGAAGCCCAGGATCGGCGCCGCGAGAGCCGGTTCCGTACCGCTCTGAGCCGCCAGCAGGGAGGAAACGCCGAGCAGCGTCGCAGCGAAGAGGAATCTCACCGAACGAGCCTAGAGACTTCCCAGGCCTTTCGCAATACGTGCGCCCGTATGCAATGATTGGCGCGCGCCATTTACTACAACGACTGCCATGCGCCCCGAGACACAGACGGTCCTGCACAGCTGGTGCAGGCAGACGGAATGGAACGCGCCGACCATCACCGGCGGCGCAGGTGCCCGGCTGCACACCGCCGATGGGCGCACGATACTGGACATGAGCAGCCTGGCCGAGTGCAGCAATCTCGGCCACCAGCATCCGCGCGTCGTCGAGGCGATCCGGGCGCAGGCGCAGCAGCTGTGCTTCGTGACCAGCGCCTGGGGCGCCGAGCCGCGTGCCCGCCTCGCGGAACTCCTGCTCGAGAAGTCCGGCTTTCCGGACGGGCGGGTGTACTTCACGCTGGGTGGCGCGGATGCGAACGAGCATGCGGTCAAGTTCGCGCGTCAGGCGAGCGGCAAGGCGCGGGGCTGGATCATCGCGCGCGATCGTTCCTACCACGGTGCGAGCTACGCCACCATGGCGCTCTCGGGCGATGCACGCACGATGGCGCAGGTCGAGCCCGCGGCCTTTCGCGTGGCGCACGTGCCGCCGCCGTACGCCTATCGCTGTCCCTTCGGCACCGCCACGGACGACGCCTGTGGCGCGGCTGCGGCCGAGCGCGTGGCCGAGGTCATGGATGAACACGGTGCCGCCTCGGTTGCGGCGGTGTTGATGGAGCCGAACGCCGGAACCAACGGCATCGTCGCGCCTGACAGCTACTGGCCGGCGTTGCGGCGGAAAACACAGGAGCGCGAGGTCTACCTGATCGCCGATGAAATCATGAGCGGCTTTGGACGGTGCGGTGAGTGGTTTGCGTGGCAGCGTTTCGGGGAGGAGGGACGGCCGGATCTCGCCAAGGGTCTCACCGGCGCCCACCTGCCGCTCGGGGCGGTGGTCCTGTCAGGTGCGGTAGCGCGGCAGCTCGAGCCGCAACTGCTGCTCACCGGTCTCACCTACTGCGGGCACCCGCTCTGCTGCGCCGCCGGCGTGGCCGCCATCGAGAGTTACCAGAGGGAGAATCTGATCGCGCGCTCACGCCGCCTCGGCGCGGCGATGTTCGAGCGCGTCAGGCAAATGCAATCGCGCCACGCTGTCATGGGCGACGTGCGCGGCGGCCACGGCCTGTTCGTGGTGATTGAGCTGGTCCGGGATCGCGTCAGTCGCGCGCCGCTCTCGCCCTGGCCCGAATTGCATCAGGCGCTGAAGGCGCTGCTGCACGCGGCGCTGCAATCCGGTGTGTCCTTCGCCGCGCGCGGCAACCTCATCCTGCTCGCGCCGCCCCTCGTCATTGAAGAGCAGGACCTGGCGGATGCACTGGACCTCCTGGACCGGTTGCTGGGCGAGCTGACGGTGGCCTCGTGAGCTTCAAGCTGACGTACTCGACGATGTTTGATCCGCCGCCGGAACTGCACACGGGCTTCGATGCCGCCATGACGCGCGCGCTGACCCGGCTGGGCGCCCGGCACGCGCTCTATATTGATGGCCGCGACAGCCAGCTGGAACGATGGATCGAAACGCGCAATCCCGCCAACCAGCGCCAGGTGCTGGGCCGCTTCATCGCGGGCCGCGCCGTGGATGCCGACGCGGCGATGCAGGCAGCGCATCGCGCCTGGATGGGATGGCGCAAGAGTAGCGTGCCGACGCGCCTGCAGCTGCTGCGCCGCGTGGGGCAGCTCATCGAGCAGCGCGTCTACGAGATCGCGGCGGCCTTGACCCTGGAGACCGGCAAGAATCGCCTCGAAGCGCTCGGCGAGGTGCAGGAGACGGCCGATTTCTTCCACGGGTATTGCGATGATTTCGAGCGTTCCGGCGGCTTCGATCGCGCGCTGGCTGATGATCCGATCAGCGGCGTGGTCTCGCGCAACCGCAGCGTCATGAAACCCCACGGCGTCTGGGTCGTCATCGCACCGTTCAATTTCCCCATCGCGCTGGCCGGAGGCCCCACCGCCGCGGCGCTGGTCACCGGCAACACCGTGGTCCTGAAAGGGGCGAGCGTCACGCCCTGGGCGGGCCGGCTGCTCGCCGATTGCATCCGGGATGCGGGGCTCCCACCAGGCGTGTTCAACTATCTGAGCGGCTCCAGCAATGAGATCGGCGCTGCACTGATCGAGCATCCGCTGACGGCCGGCGTGACCTTCACCGGTTCGTACGAAGTGGGCATGGGCATCGTGCGCTCACTCCAGGCGGGACGGATTCCCCGGCCCTGCATCGCCGAAATGGGTGGCAAGAACGCCTGCATCGTCACGGCGGCGGCCGATCTGGAGCGCGCGGCCACCGGTATCGTCCGCTCCGCCTTTGGCATGGGCGGCCAGAAATGCTCCGCGCTCTCGCGCCTCTACGTGCACCGCGACGTCGCCGAGGCCCTGCATGAAAAAATCGTGCAGCGGGTCGCGGCGCTCAGCATCGGCGATCCGGCGCTGAAGGACAACTGGCTGGGACCGGTCACCACGCAGAACGGCTACGATAGCTATGCGCGCTACGTGACGCAGCTGCGCGCCGCGGGCGCTCGCGTGCTGTGCGGCGGTGAGCAACTGCGCGACGGAGAACAGGCTCAAGGGTTCTTTGTGCGCCCGACCCTCGCCGAGGCGCCGCCCGAACATCCGCTCTGGCAGGTGGAGATGTTCCTGCCGATACTCATGTCGCATCGCGTGGCCTCGATACACGAGGCCATGCAGCTCGCCAACCGCTCGCCGCTGGGCCTGACGGCCGGATTCTATGGGGGGAGCGGCGAGATCGCCTGGTTCCAGGAAAATATCGAAGCCGGCGTGACCTACGCCAACCGGCCGCAGGGCGCGACCACCGGCGCGTGGCCCGGCTACCAGGCCTTCGGCGGGTGGAAGGGCTCGGGCAATACCGGCAAGGCGATCGGTTCCTTTTATTACCTGCCGCAATACCTGCGTGAGCAATCGCAGACCGTCGTCGACTAGGGAGTCTCTATGCGTCCACCGCACATCCGCACCGCGCTGCCCGGACCGAAGGCGCAGGCTCTGCTCGCGCGCGATTTCGCCGTTACTACGCCCTCGCTGCCGCGCGATTATCCCTTCGTCATGGCGAAGGGCCGTGGCGTAGAGGTCTGGGACATCGACGGCAACCGCTTCCTTGACTTCGCTGCCGGTATCGCCGTCTGCAGTACCGGCCATGCGCATCCAGCCGTCGTGCAGGCGATCAAGGAGGCGGCCGATGAGTTCCTGCACATCTCGAGCGACTACTGGCACGAGCGCCTGACGCGCCTCGCCGAAAAGATCAACGCGCTCGATCCCATGCGCGAACCAGTGATGGTGTTCCCGTGCCAGAGCGGCACAGAAACGGTCGAAGCCGCGCTTAAGCTGGCGCGCTACGTGACCGGGCGGCCCAGATTCATCGGGTTCCTCGGCGGCTTCCACGGGCGCACGATGGGTTCACTGGCCTTCACCGCCAGCAAATACACCCAGCAGGCCGGCTTTTTCCCGACCATGCCCGGCGTGACGCACGTGCCCTATCCCAACGTGTACCGGCCGCTGTTCGCCGGGCCCGATCAGGGCCGTGCCGTGCTCGATTACATCGAGAACGTCCTGTTCCAGTGCAATGTGCCCGCCAGCGACGTGGCCGCCATCCTCGTCGAGCCGATCCAGGGCGAAGGCGGGTATCTGGTGCCGCCCGACGGGTTCCTGCAGGGCCTGCGCGAGCTGTGTGACCGCCACGGAATCCTGCTGATCTTCGACGAGGTGCAGTCCGGCATCGGGCGTACGGGAAAGATGTTTGCCAGCCAGCACTGGGGTGTCTCGCCCGACATCATGACGCTGGCGAAGGGCCTGGGATCGGGCATGCCCATCGGCTTGATGGTCGCGCGGCGGCGCCATATGGAAAAGTGGAAGCGCGGCGCCCACGGCAATACTTTTGGCGGCAATCCGCTGTGCTGTGCGGCGGCCCTGGCTACCCTCGACCTGGTGGAGCACGAGTACGCCGCCAACGCCGACAGCGTCGGTCAATACTTCATCCACGCGCTGCGCCAGCTGCAACAGCGCTTCGAGTGCGTCGGCGACGTGCGCGGCAAGGGACTCATGATCGGCATGGAGCTGGTCAGTGACCGGAGCGAGCGCAAGCCTGCGAAGCAGTTGTGCCAGCGGGTGCTGACGCGCGCCTATCACAACGGACTGCTGTTGCTGTCCTGCGGGCAAAGCACAGTGCGATTCATTCCGCCGCTGATGGTGACGCGGACGCACGTCGATGAAGCGATGGGGATGATCGAAACCGCGCTGCGTGAAGCGCTCGCGGAGAGTTGAAGTGTTCCGCCGCCGAATGCGCTAAGCAAGGCCGATGATCGCCACGGCACTGACGCTCTGCGTCGGCATGCCGCCGAGGTTGTGACTGAGCGCCAGTGAGGGCGCCTGCCGGCGCTGGCGTGCGCCGGCCCGGCCCAGCAGCTGCAGATAGTTTTCATACAGCATCCGCAGACCCGACGCGCCGATCGGGTGTCCAAAGCACTTCAATCCGCCATCGAGCTGGCAGGGCAGCGCCCCGTCGGCATCGAAAGTGCCGTCCAGCACGTCGGTCCAGCCGCGCCCCACCGCGCTGATGTGCAGGTCTTCCATCGTCACGAGCTCGGTGATCGAGAAGCAGTCATGCACTTCCAGCATGCTGAGCTCCTCGCGCGGACGGGTGATGCCGGCTTCCGCATAGGCACGCCTGGCAGCGACGCGTGTCGTGTGCAGGTAGCTGCCATTCCACTCCGATGCCTGGCTTTCCCAGCCGTTGGAGCTGACGACCTGCAGGGCCTTGACCGTCACCAGTTCGCGCTTGCCGAGGCTGCGCGCGATCTCCGGTGTGGTGACGATCGCGCAGGCCGCGCCGTCCGAGACGCCACAGCAGTCATACAGTCCCAGCGGCTCGGCGATGATCGGCGCATTGAGGACCGTATCCAGGTCGATTTCCCGGCGCAGATGCGCCTTCGGATTCTTCGCGCCATTGGCGTGGCTCTTCACAGAAACATGGGCCATCGCGCGCTTCAGGTCAGTCCGCTTGACGCCGTGCACCGCGCCGTAGGCGTCGGCCAGCTGGGCAAAGTTCCCGGGCGCGGAGCCGTTCACGCCGATCATGTCGAGTGTCGTCCCGCGCGAGCGGACCGGGAGACCCGCGTAACCGGTGTCCTTCAGTTTTTCCACGCCGAGCGCCAGCGCGATGTCCGCTGCACCGGCGGCGACGGCGTACACCGCGCCGCGAAAGGCCTCGGTGCCGCTCGCGCAGTAATTCTCGACCTTGGTCGCTCCGATGTCTTTCAGGCGCAGGGCCGTGGCGAGTGGAATGCCCGAAGGACCGATATTGAGCGCATCGAAGGCCACGCTCAGCCACGCGGCCTCGATCTGCGGCGTGCCGATTCCGGCATCGGCGAGCGCCTCGGTGTAGGCCTCCACCATCAGCTGCTCGGCGCTCGCGTCCCAGCGCTCGCCAAAGCGCGCGCAGCCCATGCCGAGGATTGCGACCCGGTCCTTGATGCCTGTTGCCATGGTTGCGCCGGCTACCGGACCGGTGCGGCCTTCCAGTAGTACTTGGTGAAATGGCGCAGCTCATCGATCCCCTTGATGCGAAACATCATCCGCACCGTCCGGCCCACCGCGATCGATTCGCTGCTGGCGTCGGTGAATTCAGTCACCAGGCGTCCGCCGCCTTCAAAGTCGATCACCCCGTAGTACAGCGGTGGCGAGGGTGAGTACGCCAGCCGGTCCGCCGTGTAGCTCACGATGCGTCCTGCGCGGTCGGCCAGGGGATAGTCCTCATGGCTTCCGGCCGTGGGCTCGCCCGTATGCACGGACAACTCGGCGGGCGGATACTGCACGGCGCCCGTGCGCGTATCGCGACTGCCGAGGAGGCCCAGCACGGCCCGACGGTTGCGGTACAGCGTCGTGCCGGGCTGTTTCTGCTCCGCTTCCGCGCGCATGCCGCGCTCGAGCTCGAGCAGCCCGCGATGGAACAGGAAGCGCAGGTAATTCTCGTCCGGTTGCCGGCGCGCCAGCGAGGCGGCGACCGGCGCGCGCCGCGCTGCGCGCCCAATCGCCGCGGTCGTTTCAAAAAGCAGCAGATCGCAGCCCTGGCCGAAGCCGATCATGAGCAGCTTCTCATGCGGGCGCGCGGATTCGAGTGCGCTCGCCAGCATGAGCAGCGGGTGGGCGACGCCGCTGTCCCCGACCGTCTCGACCAGGTTGTCCGCGACGGATTCCGCACGGCACCCCGCGGCCCTGGCAATGGTTTCGGCCACGCCGCGGTTCGGGAGTGGAATCACCAGCCGATCGATTGCGCCCGCCGCGACGCCGAAGCGCTTCAGGCCCTCGGCGAGTGTCCGGCCCACGAGGGCAATATGGCCCTCGTCGCGGATCCAGCGGCTTTCCCACGCATAGTCCAGCGGCTCACCGGCGGCCCTGAAGTGATCGACGAAATCGATGCTGACGCTGTGCGTACCCAGCAGGCGCGCGATGGGATCGCCCGCGCCGACGAGCACGGCCGCCGCGGCGTCGCCCTGGATCAGTTCGGCCTCGGAGGCCGCTCGCGCGTTGCGCCGGTCGGAGGCCAGGCACAGCTGCGGCCGTCCTGCCCCAGCCGCGGCGTGCAGCGCCTGAATCAGCGCGGAGGTCGCGGCGCGCTGGCTGCCCGTCACGTCGAGCACGCTCACAGCGTCGGCAAGGTTCAGCGCCTCCTTGACGATGCCCGCGTTCTGGCGGTCAGCGAAGGGCAGGGTCGTGGAGGCGAGGGAGAGCGAGCCGATCGTGGTGCGATCGATGCCGGTGAGACAATCGCGCGCCGCCTCCACGGCCATCGTAATGCTGTCTTCGTCCCAGTCCGCCACGGCGCGCTCACCGCGTGCCAGCCCCTTCAGGCCCGGTGCAAACCAGGCGTGCGCCGCACAGATCGCGGCGCGCTGCAGGCGCCGCTGCGGCACGTAGGCACCGTACGCGAGGATTCCGGTTTCCGCAGCCACGCTCGATGCCGATGTAGACAATCAGTTCCCGGACAACACCGGCAGGGGAGGCGCCGCGAGCGGCACCGCCGCGCGATAGTCCTGGCCCAGCAGGGCCGCGATCGTGGCCGCGATCTGCGCCTGCTCGACGGCCGGCGCGCCGTGCCGCTCGCCCAGCGGCGGCGTGTCCGGGCCGATCGTCGCGATCCAGATATTCTCCGATCCCTTCTGCCCGACGCCGTGCTCTTTCCAGTCCACCAGGCCGCTGCCGCGCCCGTGATCGGCCGTGATGATGAAGGTGGTCTGGCCGCGGTATTGAAGCATGGACTGCATCGTATCCCACAGTTCGTGCACAAATAGATCCAGATGGTGCACGGCCTCCAGGAGCAGATCGTACCGTCCGGCGTGTCCCCAGTCGTCGGTCTCGCCATAGCCCACGAACAGCGCCCGGGGATGGTTCGTCTCCAGGTAATCCAGCAAGCGGGCCTGCACGAAGGCATCCGGAACTTCGCCCTCTTCCTGCGCCGTGGTTGTGCGATAGAGCCGTTCAAGGAGCGCCTGGCGCAGCGTCGGATTGGGCGTGGGTGGCAGCCTGGATCCCACCCGCATGTCCAGATGGCTCCGCGCTTCGTTGAAGACGTCGGTAAACCAGGTCCAGCTTCCGAACACGGCGCTCTTGCCCTCAAGGCCCGGTTGCTGGTTGAGCCACTCGAACACCGTCACGTTCGGGTTCGGCCCATAGTTGTTGCCGTCGATGTCGGTGCGGTCGATGCGCGGGTCGGGGTGCCCGGTCAGCATCTCGTTGTAGCCGGGATAGGAATACGCCACGCCGTTGGTCACGCGGGCGATGCTGCCCACCTCCTGGTTGCCGAACAGCTGACCCTGCTTCGCGATCACGTCCCACATGAAGGGCATGAGCAGCCGGCGGCGCGCGGCCGGAGAATCATCCCAGAAGCGTTTCTTGAGACTGGCTGCGCTCTCCCACATGCCGCTCTTGGGATCGTCGAGCAGACTCCGGTCCGCGCCCGTGAAGACTTCCTGCCAGCGCAGGCCGTCGGACACAATCAGCACCACATTGCGTGTTTTCAGTTGCGCCACCGCCGGCGCGCTGGTGACGGCCGCGCACAGTGCGACGCAAAGCGGCAACCACGAATGGATGGTCGGTCTGCGCATCGAAATCTCCCGGTCCACAGCCATTTCTGTCTCCCTTGGATCTTAACAGAGCATAAACTCGCCCAGATGAAGCGCCGCCCTGTCGATCGCCTTTCCTGGGCCCTGCTGTTGGCCTGCCTCTGGCGCGGTGCGGGCGCCGCCGCGCCGGTTCCGCTGCCCGATTGGCTGGTGCAGCAGGAACAGCACTCCTGGCAGCACATGCTGGAGAACATTTCCCCGCGGGAACCGAAGCGCCCCGGAGAGCCGCCGCCCCTTCCCGGCATCGTCGTGGGCGCCCTGCAGAAAAAGGATCCCGACTACTACTTTCACTGGATACGCGATTCCTCGCTGGTGATGCACGCGGCGGCGGACGCCTTTGCGCTCCGCCGTCCCTATGCCAGCCGCAGCCTGTTCGAAAGACAATTCACGGATTTCCTCACACTCACGCAGCGCCTGCAGGCCCTGCCTTCGAAGTATGGGCTGGGTGAGCCGCGTTACACGGTGACCGGTGAGCTCGATTCGCTCCCGTGGTCACGTCCGCAGTTCGACGGTCCGGCCCTGCGCGTTCTGGCGGTCGTGGATTTCCTGCGTGCGGCCGAGGCGGCCCAACTTGCCCGTCCCGATCTCGAAGCACTCGCGACGACAGTCCTCGGGGCCGATCTTGATTTCGTGGCGAGCGTCTGGAACCAGCGCGGCTTCGATGCCTGGGAAGAATTGGTGGCCGACAGTTACCACACGCGCCTGGTCCAGCTCGCCGCGCTCGAGCAGGGGGCGGACTGGCTGGAGCGGCACGGCGCGCCGGCCGAGCGCGTGGCGAAGTACCGGAACGTGGCGCAGCGCCTCGAGCCGCTGCTGGACGATCACTGGGATCCCACCCGCGGCTTCCTCCGCTCGCAACTGGCCATAGTGGCGACCGACGGCTACACGGCCAAGAAGACCGACCTGGATGCCGAAGTGATCGTGGCGGTCGTCGACGCGGACCGGAACTCGGCGGCGCACTCGGTGCTCGACGATCGCGTGCAGGCGAGCGTGGCCGTGTTGGAGGAGCTGTTCCGCTCGAGCTACCCGATCAATCATCGCAGCGATGTCGGGCTCGGCTACGGGCGCTACGCCGGAGACGTGTACTACGGCGGCAATCCCTGGGTGTTCATCACGGCGGATTTTGCCCGTTTCTACTACCGGTTGGCGGCGCGCCTGGAGGCGGGCGCCAGTCTGGCCGTGACGGCGCGCAATGCCGCCTTCCTGCGGTCTGCCATGCCCGGGACGAACCTGTCGCCTGGCTCGGCATTGAATCGGGAGGCGATGGCGGCCTTCACGCGCAAGGCCGATCGCATCATGATGAGATTGCAGCTCAGCACGCCGGCAGACGGGCAGATGTACGAGCAGATCGACAAGCGCACCGGCCGGCCGGCGTCCTCGCGCGGTATCGGCTGGAGTCACGCCGCCTTTCTCGAGGCCGTGTACGAACGGGCGCGCCTGGCGCCCGAGACGGCGGCCCGATCCGCTGTTCCCCGCTGAATGCACATTGCATCCCATACCCCGCCGGCGCATGATTTTTGCGAAAGTTACCCTTCAACCGTCGGGAGTCACCGATGACCGAACCACCGGGCCAGGACCTGAAAGTACCGATAGGTCCCACCGATCACGTGCGCGGCTCACCCGAGGCGCGAATCACCGTGGTGGAGTACGGCGATTTTGAGTGTCCGATCTGCCGTGCGGCGGAGCCGGGCGTACGCATGCTGCTCGACCAGCATCCCACGACGTTGAGACTGATCTATCGGCACTTTCCGGTCGAGAGTGCTCATCCCCATGCGCTGATGGCCGCCGAAGCCGCCGAAGCGGCGGGCGCGGAAGGTAAATTCTGGGAGATGCACGATTTGCTGTTGCGCCAGGCGGCACGACTGGAACGCCGGGCGTTGCACGACTACGCCGCCGAGCTGGGGCTGGATCTCGCACAGTTCACCGCCGCCCTCGACGATGAGATCTACCGCCAGCGCGTGCGCGAGCAGGTCGATGGGGCGATCCGCAGCCACGTGCGCACGTCCCCGGGCCTGTTTGTAAACGGGCGGCTGGTCGACGTCTCCGGCGGATTGCACCGGCTGGGCGACGCGATTGCGCTTCATTTGCGCTGACCGCCGCCGCCTGGGGATTCCTGCACTTGGGGCGGCCCTGTGGCTGACAACCTGTCCGCTGCGCGCCGCTGGTCCGACCCCCGAACTGCAGCACTCCATCCGGGCCAGCACCTTTGAAGTGGTGATGAAGAAGCCGGAGAAGGATCCGCTCACTTACGAAAAACCGTTGCCACTCGAGTTGCTGCCTTATATCGAGCGTACGGATGCGTACCAGGCCGTCGGCACCGCCTTTGCCCTGGGGTCCAACACCTACGTAACGGCGGCGCATGTCCTGCTCGCCGGAATGGACAGCCAATACGGGAGCCCCGCGCTACGGCGCACGGACGGCTCGGTCTACGCCATCGACCGGATTCTGAAGTTTTCCTCGTATCAGGATTTTGTCGTTTTTTCCGTGCAGATCGATCCGGCTCCGCCCGGGCTCGACACCAATCAGCAGCCGCAGATCGATGATCCTGTGATGGCGGTGGGCAATGCCCTGGGCGAAGGCATCGTGATTCGTGACGGGCTCTACACCTCGGCCACCGCGGAAGAGCAGGATGGCCGCTGGAAGTGGATCCGCTTTTCCGCGGCAGCTTCACCCGGCAATAGCGGCGGGCCGCCGCACAGGGGCGCGTCATCGGCATCGTGATTGGCAAGTCACCCAATGAGAACCTGAACTACTCGCTGCCCATCTCCCAGGTCCTGGAGGCGCCGGAGCACAAGGCGCGCTTCGATGATCGGCGGCTGATCAGCCTGCCGTATCTGCACGGGACACAGACCTACATATTCCAGGACGGATTCAATCTGCCGCTGTCCTGGACCGAATTTGCGCGCAACTATCGGACGGTCATCGCGCGCCATGAAGATGCCTCGCGCGAGCGCTTGCTGAAGACCTATGCCGATACGCTGTTCCCGAAGGGCAGCGGCTCCGAAGCCGTGCTTTACGCGCCTGAAGCCAACGATTTCCGGCCACGACTGATCGAGCAGCAGGACGATGGCAGCTGGAGCGCGACAGCGCCCTACTACACGGCGACAGACCTTCCCGGCGATGGTTCGGTCAGCGTAGCGAATGTCTCCGGCGCCGTATTGCTTCGCCTGGTGCGTTCGGACAACGCGGCGGACGACGCCTTGTTTGCGAATTCCAGAGCATTCATGGATCTCGCCCTGAAGGGGTTGAATCTGCGACGCCCCGTCGGCACGGATCAGGTGCGCGTCACTTCTCTGGGCGCAGCACTCAGCGACACGATGTACGTGGACCGCTACGGTCGAAAATGGCAGCAACGGGTCTGGGCTATCCCCTTCATGGATTTCTACCTGGAGAGCCTGTTGCTGCCCACGCCAGATGGCTACTGCGCACTCATCCTGTATGTGCCTTCCTCGATCCGTGCGATTTCGGAGGAGCGTCTCCACCTCCTGGCCAACCAGATTGACGTCTCGTACACCGGTACACTGGCACAATGGCGCGCTTACTTCGCGCGCAGCGCGTGGCTGCCCAAAGCCTTGACGGACGTCACCCTGAGCAGCTCCCCGGAATGGTCACTGCGTGGCAGGAGATTTTCGTTCACCGTACCGTCGAGCGTATTGGCACTGGATAACAGGAGTGTGCTGACCCTGACCATGGGATTTGTCCCGGACGGGGACCAGGTACTCTGGGACCTTGAGGAAGCCTGGTGGAATAAGGACGCACAACGGAAAGTCAAGCTCGGGCTCTGGCGCCGGCTTCGCCCGCCGCCGACCGCCAGGCTTGATTTGCGCAGTGCTTTTGATGATATGCGTAACCGCCGCGATCCCTACAGCGGACGGTGGAACCGCCGGACCGCCACGATCTCCGAAGTGTCGGTCATCGTGGATGCCCCGGGCACAAAGGCGGGATTGGTTTCGACCGACCTCGGCAATTGGGTGCAGCTGGTGCAAAAGCTTTCATCCGTCGCCCAGATCCTGGAGAAGGGTCCTGGGGAGAGCGTCGTGCCGGCGCAGCCGCTCGCTTCGACGCTGGGGGAAGCCTTCGACAGCCTGGCCCGACCGCTGCTTGAGAAGTCCAAACAGGCCGATAGTTCTTTTGGCCGGGATCTGCGTGGCCGCTTGCCGAGCGAAGATCTGCAGGAAATGATGACCCGCATCGAGGTCCAATTTCTCGCCCCCGGGGCGGATGCCGAGGCGCTGGAGCAGGATTATCTGCGGCGCACGAAAACGATCTTCACCTACTGGACCGCAGTGCCGGCCCTGAGGCACAACCGGGACTTGTGGGGATCATTCCTGGCGCGCAATCGTATGCCCGAAAATACGCCGCACAGTCAGGAAGTGCTGACCGCTGAGAAGGCCCTGATGGATGTGCTGGGCAGCGGTGAGCCTTCCGAGACCTCGATTACATTCGCTCACCAGTTGCTGGATGCCTATCAACGGGAGCGCAAAGAGGCGGCGCACAGCATGACAGTGAGCGACGCTGACTATCATGCACGACTGACGCCCTGTCCGGCGCCAGCCACCCACACCTCCAATTCCGTCGGAGCCAAGTTTGGCGCGATGCCGCGATCGCCCGGGGAGTTCTATCCCGAGCTCAGTCGGCAACTGTATGAGGAGGGTCGCGTCCTCGTATCCGCCCAGGTGTCGGCGACCGGATGCGCGCTCAAGTTCGCGATTGCCTTCTCTTCGGGCTCCGCGCTGCTTGACGACGCCGCACAGCGCTATGCGGAGACGATTGAATTCCTGCCGGCGGAAAGGGCGGGCAAGGCCGCGGATTCCGTCAAAGTATTTGCCGTCAATTTTCAACTGAAAGACTAAGAGCCCCGACGGATCACCAGCTCGGCCGGGGTGGACTGATCGGCGATTGTCAGCGTCAGGACCTGATTCCTGGCGTCCGCGTGCGTGGCGACCGTGCTCCCGGCGATGGTCGCGCTCGCAGCGCCGCGCCACCCGTGGACGTGGATCTGCAGCTGTGCCCACCAGGGATGGAAGTCGCCGCTCCGCGCTTCGAACCGGATCTTCAGCTCATCGGCGCTCGCCGAGCAACGCAGCTCCTGGCGCAGGTAGCCACCGCGCTGGTAGCCGAGGGTGTGCCCGTCGTCGGCATACAGCACGCCGTGACAGTCATCGCCCGGATAGATTTCCAGTGACAGCGGGCCCTGCGGCTTGTCCGCCGTGCTCTGCACCAGTGGCTGGCGCGGCAGGATCGTGCCGGCGCGCACGTACACCGGCAGGCTGGCCAGTGACGGCACCGCGCTGACGGTCTGCGCCGTGGCGCCGGACGCCCCCGTGGCGTTCACGACTTGCAGCGGATCGGCCCGCGCGCCGCTCCAGTAGTCGTACCAGCCGCCCGCGGGCAGGCAGATCTTGTAGGCCGCGGGCGACTCGAAATTCGGCGGCGGCGCGACCAGCAGCCGGTCTCCGAGCATGAAGGTGCTCGACTGGTCGCAGGGCCCCTGCAAGGCCTCGGGATAGTCGTAGAACACGGGCCGCATCAGGGGCGCGCCGGTGCGCGCATTCGCGTCGGCCAGCGCATAGAGGTAGGGCATCAGCCGGTAGCGCTCCTCGATGAAATGGCGGCGGATCGCCGTGTGCCGCGGGCCGTCGATCCACGGTTCCCTGCGGGTCGAGTCATTGGACGA
>WNFM01283529.1_pt6 | contig 15193 bp, 21 predicted proteins | sample 5400271 | NCBI WGS metagenome assembly WNFM01 (sample SAMN13153352, study PRJNA577476) | soil metagenome | isolation source: 60 cm saprolite on Douglas fir-dominated hillslope | place: USA:California | collected 2013-09-17
GGAGTGATAGGACGGGTACGCGTCGGGCAACTGGAAGCCGAGCACCTTGTGGTGCCAGAGCGCAGCCGCCATGTACTCGTGCCAGATCGGCACCGGGAACGTCGCGCCGGCCACCGTCTGGCCGTGCACGCTCACCATCGGGATCTCGCCTTCCGGGTAGCCCATCCACACGACGGTGCTGAGCTGGCGCGTGTAGCCGTCGAACCAGGCGTCCGCGTGGTTCTCGGTCGTGCCGGTCTTGCCCGCGTTGACGTGAATACCGTCGCCGGAGCCGGCGCCCGTTCCGTACAGCGCGTTCTGGCGGAGCACGTCGGTCACCTTCCAGGCGACCGCCTGCGAGACCGCGCGCTTCGTTTGCGGCTTGCCCCAGCCGGAATCCTTGTCCTCGTGGCCGCCCGGCAGGATCACCTTCGTGATCGCCATCGGCTTCGCGTAGGTGCCCATGGCGGCGAACGTCGCGTACGCGGCCGCCATGTCGAGCGGCGAGACGGCGAGCGAGCCGAGACCGATCGACGCGTACGGCTTGTCAGGTGAGAGGTGCACGCCGAGCCGATGCGCCATCTGCCAGACGTAGCGCGGACCGACGTCGAGGGTCAGCTGTGCATACACGGAGTTGTCGGACGCGAGCGTGCCGCTCGTCACGGAGATCGAGCCGCGGTAGGTGTTGTCGTAGGTGTGCACCTGCCAGGGTGTCTGACACCACGGCCCGATCGAGCACGTGAACGGCGCGGAGGTGTAGTACGTCGTGTCCGGATCGATCCCTTGTTCGATCGCCGAAGCGAGCACGAACGTCTTGAACGTCGAGCCGGCCTGACGCGCCGACTGCGCGACGAGGTTGAACTGGTTGCCCTTCTTGCGCACGACCGCGGTCATCGCGCGGATCGCGCCGGTGCCGGGCTCGACGGAGACGACCGCCGACGCAGGATCGGTCTTGTACGGAAGGATGTCGAGGATCGCCTTGTTCGCGAGCCGCTGCAGCCGCGGGTCGATCGTCGTGTAGACCTTGAGGCCGCCCTGGCGTACGGTGTTCGATCCGTACGCATGGTCGAGCTCGTCGATCACGTACGAGAAGAAGTACGGCTGCTTGATGCTCGTGTAGATGCGCCCCGCGTGCAGGTCGAGCGAGTTGGAGCGAATCGCGCGGCTGTATTGCGCAAGCGTGATCGACTGGTTGTTGAGCATCGCGCGCAGTACCTCGTCGCGACGATCGAGTGCAGCTTGTGGGTTGTGGTACGGGTCGTAGTCCGATGGCGCCTGCGGCAGGCCCGCGAGGAGCGCCGACTGCAGCAGCGTGAGCTGGCTGGCGTGCTTCGAGAAGTACGTCTGCGCGGCCGCTTCGACGCCGTAGGCGTGGTTGCCGTAGTAGACGGTGTTGAGGTACTCGTCGAGCACCTTCTGCTTCGGCCACTTTCGCGCGAGCTTGATCGCAAGACACGCTTCCTTGATCTTGCGCGTGAACGTCTTCTCCTGGCCCGTGTAGAGGTTGCGCACGAGCTGCTGCGTGATCGTCGAGCCGCCTTCGAGAACCTTGCCGGCGCTGAGGTCGTTCCACGCCGCGCGAGCGATGCCCACATAATCGACACCGCCGTGCTGCCAGAAGCGCCGGTCCTCGATCGCGACGGTCGCGCGCGGGAGCCACTTCGACATCTGCGCGTTCGTCACGGGCTCGCGGTTTCGCTCCGCGGGGATCGATCCGAGCAGCGAGCCGTCGTTCGCGTAGACGAACGAGTTCGCTCCGATCTCCACCGGCCGCAGCGTGTTCAGGTCACAGCTCGCCGAGAGGGCTGTACCGGCGCCGAAGCCGACCGTGACGAAGATGATCCCGATCACGATCGCGAACGTCGCAGCCACTGCGCCCGCGCGGCGACGCCGCTGGATCCGCGCTGCCCGCTTCCGCTTCCGGCCCCGGTGGGCGAGGATGAATTCGAGGTCGTCGGCACGGCGCTTCGGGCTCACTGGCCGATCACTCCCGCTGCCTTCAACCGCTCGGCGACGCTCAGGCGCAGCTCGCTCTCAGCCCGCTCCGGATCGACTGCACGGGTGACACGCTTCCGCACCACGATCGTTGCCTTGTCCCCGAGGTCGGTCACGTACACCTCTTCGTCGTCGCCCTGCAGAGAGTTCACCACAGCGCGCAGGTCAGCGGAAGCCGGCACCTGAACCTGCACCTCCGCGAGCGTCTCCGCGCTGCGGATCGTCGAGTTGCGAATGCTCTCAGACGCGAGCTTCTCGTTGGGAACGACGAGGCGGTCGTTGTCGCGAGTGCGGATCCACGTGTAGGTGAGGCCGATCTCCTCGACGATCCCTTCGGTGTCCTCGACCGTGACCCGGTCGCCAAGGCGGAGCGGCTGGGTGATCGCGATCAGGATGCCCGCGACGACGTTGCCGATCGTCCGCTGGGACGCGAAGCCGATCACGAGACCGATCACCGCCGACGACGCAAGGATGCCGCCTGCCAGGGCACGAACGGACGATCGCCGCAACGAGCGTCTTGCGCAACACGCGGTAGCGCGTCGCGGAGCCGGGCGCAAGGTCGCGGTGGGCGATGCGCCAGTCGACGACCTTCGCGACGACCAGGGTGACGACGATCACGATGCCGGCGATCAGTGCTCTCTGCCAGAACTGGGACACGGGTGTCTATTCGCTCCAGTCGATCGGTTTCCGCCCGGCGAAGCCTTCTTCGAGACCGTGCCAGGTTGTGACCGAGTCTTCCCCGACCTGCCAGCAGAGCAACACCTCTTCGCCCTGCCGCACCGACGGGAAGTCCAGCAGCCCGAGATCGAGGTCCTTGAGGACGACCCCGAGCTCCTCCAGCTTCTCGATGCACGCGACCGCCACGTCCGCCATCCCGCCGAGCTCCGTCTGAGCCTCATTGAGGTCGGTCGCCGCGTACCCGCCGCCGTTCCCGCCGATCGCGAGCACCAGCTCTCCCTGCGACTGCTCGAGCTCGCGCATCCTTACGCGTACCGCGACGAGCCGCTCCGCGACCGGCCGCACCTCGGCGAGGGCGTTGTTAGCCTCGTCAGGAGTGAACGAACGCTCGGCCATCGAGCCGCATCGTAGGGACGATCGACGGCGGCTCGCGCTCTGGTTCGCGCTGATCGCGTTCTTCATCATCGTCCAGTACGCCAGCCGCTCCTCGGGCACGTCGGAGACCGATCCGCTCTACAAATGGTCGTTCGCCGTCGGCTCGGTGATCCAGGAAGCGATCTTCCTGCTGGTCGTGCTGTGGATCGCCGGCTTCCGCCTCGAGCGGCTCGGCCTGCGACTGCCGAAGCTGAAGTGGCGCGCCGTCGGCCTGCTCGTCGGCGGCTTCTTCACGGTTCAGATCTTCGAGTTCGTCTACATCGCGATCGCGCACCCGGGCAATGAGCAGGGGCTCACGCCCGACAAGTGGCAGCCGAGCCACGCGGCGGCGTACGCAACGAATGGCGTGATCGTCTGCACGCTCGTCCCGTTCGTCGAGGAGATCACCTTCCGCGGCCTCGGCTTCGACCTGCTGCGCCCGTACGGCAAATGGGTCGCGATCGTCGGCACCGGCGTGCTGTTCGGCCTCTCGCACGGCTTGCTGCTCTCGCTGCCGATCATCATCGTCTTCGGCTGCGTGCTGGCGTGGATCCGCGAGCAGACGGACAGCGTCTACCCGGGCATGCTGTTGCACGGCACCTTCAACCTCGTCGCGCTCGTGGCGGCCGTGGCCGTCCACCGTTAGATGGTCGATTCCTAATTCGAGTGCTTGCGGGGAGGGTCTGCATCAAGCAGCGTGGTCGACTCGAACAGTGTCAAGGCAGGTTTGCCTTGGCACTGTTCGAGGTGGGCGCGATGCGCCGCGTGCAGACCCCCATCCGCAGGTGCTCCAATTGGGAATCGATCATCTACCGTTGCCGGTGTGACCGATCCCGTGCTCGCAGACCTCCGTCGGCAGATCTCCGAGATCGACCGTTCGATCGTCAAAGCGTTCAACCGCCGGCTCGAGGTCGTCGCGCAGATCAAGCGTCACAAGGACGAGCACGGCCTCGCATTCGTCGATCCCGATCGTGAAGCGGCGATGCTCGAGCAGCAGACGAGCGAGAACCGCGGACCGCTGACGAACGAGGGACTGCGCGCGTTGTATGCAGAACTACTCGCGCTCACGAAGCGCGAAGTCGGCTGAGACCTACGGCTCTTCGTCGTCGGTCTCGGCTTCGATGTCCTCGACGTCGCCTTCGACCTCGGCCTCGACGAAGTCCTCCGCCGAGACCTTGTCGAGGAATCGCTTGAACTCGTCGACGATCTCTTCCTCGTTCACCTCGTCGCCCTCCATCTCGATCGCCGACTCCTCGATCACCTCGTCGGCGGCAAAGATCGGAGCCTGCGCGCGAACGGCGATCGCGATCGCATCGGAGGATCGCGAGTCGATCTCGACCTCGGCTCCGTTCTGTGCGATCGTGATCGACGCGTGGAAGGTGTTCTCGCGCAGCTCCGTGACGGTGACGCGGACGACGTCCACGTCGAGCTCGCCCAGCATGTTCACGAGCAGGTCGTGCGTCAGCGGGCGTGGCGCAACCGCGCCCTGCAGCTTCATCAGGATCGCGGCCGCCTCCGAATGGCCGATCCAGATCGGGAGATAGCGGTTCCCTTCGGCCGTCTTCAGGAGCACGATCGGCTGCTTGCCGACGAGGTCGAAGGAGACTCCGTAGATCGACATCTCGACCATCGGGTCCTAGATTACCCCCGGCCTGTGCGGCAAACGCACGGGCGCTATCATGCGCGCTCGCGCGGGCGATTAGCTCAGTTGGTTAGAGCGCCGCTCTGATAAGGCGGAGGTCCCTGGTTCGAATCCAGGATCGCCCACTGGAACGCGCCCGACGAACCCGGCTTCGAACAGCCGCCGGATCGTCGGGAGCGCGTCATCGACGCCCGGTAGCTCGCGCACCGACCTTGAGCCGTCCAGGGCAAACAGCGCGGGCAGCGCCGCGGGATCGACCGGCACCTCGACGCCGGCGCCCTCGTCCAGGCGGATCGCGAGCCGCACGTGGCGGTAGGTGCCGTCCACCCAGGCGAGCTGCTCGTCGAGGACATGTGGTGCGAGGCGGAGTCGCTCGTCCCGCAGGTCGCCTGCGAACTCGAGCGCGTCGAAGACACGGGCGATCTGGTCGCTGGCGGAACCGGTCGGACCCGACTCGGCATCCGCGGTGACGAGGCGGCCGGCGGCGCCGTCCGCTCGCTTGTGCAGCACGAGGCCGCCAGTGGTGAGCGCCCCGATCGACGCGGCGTCGTAGTAGTCGGTCCAACGCGCGGCCGCCTCCTCGCCCGTCCACTTCAAGGCGTACTCGAGCGGATCCTCGGAGACATACCGGACGAGCCACGCATCGCAGCCGGTGTCGAGGAGCCACGCACGCACGCGGTCGCGCCAATCGTCCTCCGCACCGTGCGCCCAGCAGATCAGCATCGCCGCCTGGCCGCCCGGCTCGAGATGCTCGGCGGCGCCTTGCACCACGAGTCGCGAGATCTCGTCCCCTTCGAGCCCCGCGTCGCGGAACACGACGTCGGTGTCGGGCGAGACCACGAACGGCGGGTTGGACACGATCAGATCGAACCGCTCACCTGCGACGGGCTCGAACAGGCTTCCGTCGCGCAGCTCGACGTTCGAGATGTCATTCAGCTCGAGATTCAGGCGTGCAGCCCTGAGCGCGCGCTCGGTGACATCCGTCGCCACGACCTGGTCCGCGTGCCGTGCCACGAGCACCGCCTGCGAACCGCAGCCGGTCCCGAGATCGAGTGCACTACGCACCGGACCGCGTGGTGTAAGCGCGGCAAGTGTTCGTGTCGCGTTGCTGATGCCGGTGACGTGATCCGACTCCATTTGCGCATCGCCGTCGTATGCGAGGTAACAGCCCTGCCACTCGTCGACGGCAAACGCCGCCGCGAGCTCGTCTGTGCCCTCGAGCAACCCCAGTGCCAGCGCAGCGTCGACATCGAGCGCCTCAGCGGCAACCGCGCGAGTGACGGTCTCGCCCACCAAGAACAACCTGGCGAGCGTGCCGAGTGGTGTCCCGTCGAGTCTGCTCGCGTTCGCCCGCGCCGCGCCGGCGTCGACCGGCTCGTCAACACGAAACGCCCGCGCCAGCGACTCTTGTGTGTAGCCGGCGCGGGCGAAAGCGTCGCGAATCTTCAGCTGGCGTCCCGGCCCCGCCTGGACGAGGGATCGACCGACTCCTTCGAGACGGCGAACTTGCTGACCGCCTCCTTCGAGATCGCGAACTTGCTGACCGAGTTGCCCTTGAACGTGGCGCCCTTCTGGATCGCGGCGCCCTTGAACACGGCGTCCTTGCTGACCGCCGCACCCTTGTTCGCGGCATCGATCTTGTGCACTGCCTGCTTCGAGGCGGCAGCTGCATGTCCCGGCGAGGTGGCGGCGGCCGCCTGGCCCGCGCCGGCGCCGGCGATCAGCGCGGCGGCGGTGAGTCCCGTGACCGCAGCCTCCCGGAGACCGTGCGCCTCGACGTCGGCTTCCTCCGCGTCGTTCTTCTCGATCTCGGGCTCGTCGTGCTCCGACATGGTTCCTCCCCTTCGTTGGGTCCACCGACAAGACGGCGGCGCCTCCATCCATCTTCCCGCCGCGCCGCGGGAATGTCCATGCCGCTCAGGTGGCGTCGGCCGGGCCGTCGCCAGGGGCGCGCACTTCCGTCGCGACGACGGCTAGCTTTTCCTGCGCCCTCGTGGCGCGCATTCGCTCCACGACGGCGTTCGCGTCGGCGATACAGGCGGCGATTCTCTCGTCTGCGGCCTGTAGCTCCTGCCGAAGGCGCTCGGTCTCGGCATCGTCGCCGGCGTACACGGCGCCGCCGAGCGCGTACTGGAGCTGGTTCCGCTCCTTCGCGCGCCGGTTCGCCTCGAGCCGCAGGCGCGCGAGCTCGCGGCCTGCGGCCGTCCACGCCTTGACCGACGAGCCGGTGAAGCCCGCGAGTGCGCGGGTGTGATCGACGGCCGCGGCCGCGATCCGGTCGAAGGCGGAGTCGCGCCGACGCCGGGCCTGCTCGGCGAAGATCGCGGCGAGCAGCGCGGCAGCCACGAGGAGCAGCACGCCGGCCAACACGTAGCCCGAGGCGAGCAGCACGACGCCGGCACCGAACGCAAACGCAGCGATCACCGCGGCGAGACCGTGCGGTGTCACGCCGAAGTAGCGCGGCGTCGTCTCGCCCCAGGCCGCCGGAGTCTCCGTGGGAGGCGGCACCTCGAAGGCGGTGGTCTCGTTCTCGTTCGGTTCCATGCGCTCCAGCCGTGAGGCTAGTGCAACGCGCTCGTGCGGTGGACGTAGTCCTCCACAGCGTGGAGGAAGCTCCCGTCACAGGCCAGCTCGGCGAGCGTCGCCTTGGTGTGATCGTCGAGCTCGCGGTCGTCCTCGAGCTCGCGAAGGAACGGCTGTAGCCGCCCGTTTTGGCTCAGATAGGCCATCCGGAGGAACAGCTTGCGCGTCTCCTCATCCTGGGAGATCGCCTCGAGCGATTCGATGTCCTGAAGCCAGAGTCCGTCCACAGAGGTGCAACGAACGGGGCTCCGTGACAGTTACGGGGTGCCGAGCCGTTCGAGGGCCTCGGCCAGCTCCTCGAGCTGGACGTCGCCGTCGACCGCAATCGTCAGGCCGGCAGCGCCGACCTTCGCCTCGAAGCCCGTCAGAAGCCGGACCGCGTCCTTGACCCGGGCCGCGAGGGCTGGATCGACCGTCGTCACGCGCCGCTCCTTCGTCTTCGCCCCCGCCCAGCGCGCGGCGCGCTCGGCCGCGCGGACCGAGAGGCCCTCCCGCACGATGCGCTTTGCCAGCCGGCGGCGCTCGACCTGGTCGGGCACGGAGAGGACGGCGCGGGCATGGCCCTCCGTCAGCTCGTGACGGCCGATCATCGCGAGGACGTCCTCGGGCAGCTCGAGCAGGCGAATGCGGTTCGAGACCGTGGGCTTCGATTTGCCGACGCGCTCGGCGACCTCGCCGAGCGAGAGCCCGAACTCGTCGATGAGCATCGCGTAGGCGCGCGCTTCTTCGATCGGCGAGAGATCTTCGCGCGCAACGTTCTCGACGAGCCCGAGGAGCAGCGAGTCGCGGTCGTCGGCTTCACGGACGACCGCCGGAACCGTCGGGATGCCCGCCTCGCGCGCGGCGCGCCAGCGGCGCTCGCCGGCGATCAGCTCGTAGCCGCCCTCGAGCCGCGGCCGGACGACGACCGGCTGGATCAGCCCCTGCGCCTTGATCGACTCGGCCAGCCCACTGACCGCTTCGCCGTCGAACCGCTTGCGCGGCTGCTTGGCATTGGCGTGGATGTCGTCGACGGCGAGGTGTGCGAGCTCCGGCGTCGAGCCGCCGATCAGGACCTCGAACCCGCGGCCGAGGCCGCGTCTAGGGGCGCTCGACAAGCTCCATCGCCACCTTCCAGTAGGCCTCGGCGCCGCGAGAGCGGCGGTCGTAGTGCGTGAGCGGGAGACCGTGGCTCGGCGCCTCCGCGACGCGCACGGAACGCGGCACGACCGCGTCGAAGACGAGCTTCCCGAAGTGCTTGCGCACCTCCGCCTCGACGTCGGCCGAAAGCCGCGTGCGGTTGTCGACCATCGTCAGGAGCACACCCGCGATCGCGAGCTTCGGGTTCAACCGGGCCTTGATCAGGTTGATCGACTGCACGAGCTGCGCGAGGCCCTCGAGCGCGTAGTACTCGGTTTGCACTGGGACGACCACGCGGTCGGCAGCGGCGAGGGCGTTGACCGTCAGCGGGCCGAGCGACGGCGGGCAGTCGAGCAGCACGAAGTCGAAGCCCTCCGCCTGCTGGAGGGCGTCGGCCAGGTAGCGGTCGCCATCCTCGCGCTGTGAGAGCTCGACCGCCGCGCCTGCCAGCTCCGGCCGCGACGGGACGAGGAAGAGGTTCTCCCACTTGGTCGCCTTCGCGAGCGACGCAAGCGGCGCGCCGTCGAGCAGGTCGTAGGTCGACGTGCCGTTCGCGCGCATGCCGAGACCGGACGTCGCGTTGGCCTGTGGGTCGAGATCCACCACGAGGGCGCGCTCGCCCGCCTCGGCGAGACACGCGGCGAGGTTGATTGCGGTCGTCGTCTTGCCGACTCCGCCCTTCTGGTTCGCGAATGCGTAGACCTTGGCCGGCACATGCCCAATCTAGCCGTCGAGTCGGACACCAAAAGCCGCTTGAAATGCGGGATTTTGCGCTCTTTGCGGGCGTCACACTAGAGTCCCGCCGGTGCTGTTCCCCTCGCGGACCGAGCTGCCGTGGCGGGCGCCCCGGCACGAGCTCCTGCTCCTTGCGCTCGTGGCGATGGCGGCCCTCACAGTCGTGTATCCGCCCGGCGCGCAGGATGTATCGCGACTCTGTCTGACGCGCGCGGCCGTCCACGGTCACCTCTCAGCGGACACCTGCCTGCACGACGCGGTCGACGTCGCGAGCTACGGCGGTCACCTCTACTCGGACAAGGCTCCCGGAGTGTCGATTCTTGCGATCCCGATCGCGGAAGTGGTCAGACTCCCCGATCCGTCGCACTGGCACTACCGCTACGACTTCCGCGTCTGGGCGACGCGCGTCGCCGTCCAGGGCCTCGCACTGCTCCTCTGTGCCTTCCTCGTCGGCCGCGTCGCCGAAGGACTCGCGCCACGGACCGGCGGTCCGACCCTCGTCGCATTCGCGCTCGGAACCGAGGCGGCTGCGCTCTCCTCAGCAGGGTTCGCTCACGTCCCGGCCGCCGCACTCGCGTTCGCGGCGTTCTTGCTCGCGTGGCGTCGCAGCCCGTTCCTAGCCGGGCTCATCGCGGGAGCGGCGGTGTTGGTCGAGTACGAGACTGGGCTCGTCGCGCTCGTGCTCGCCGGATACGTCCTGCTGTTCGGCCGGCGCGCGCTCGGCCGCTACGTACTCGGCGCGCTGCCGTCCGCAGTTGCTCTCGGTGCGTACAACTGGGCGGCGTTCGGCTCGCCGTTTCACTTGTCCTACCGCTACGTCGCAGACGCCTTCGCGGCGAACCAGGCCGCGGGGTTCTTCGGCATCCACGCGCCGTCGTGGCACGCGATCCGACTTGTTTTCGTCGGAGACCAAGGGCTGCTCATCGACTCGCCGCTGGTTGTCGCGGCGGCGGCGGGGCTCGTGCTCCTCTGGCGGCGGCGCACTGCCGAAGCGGCCGTGTGCACGGTCGTCGTGCTTGCGTTCCTCGCACTCAACTGTGGCTACTTCGATCCGTATGGCGGCGACTCGCCCGGGCCGCGGTTCATTGCGCCCTCGCTCCCGTTCCTCGCACTCGGACTTCCGCTCGTGCTCGCGCGGTTCCGCCTCATTGGTGCCGCCGTGATTGCGGCTTCGGTCGTCGCCTCGACAGCCATCGCGCTCACGTGGCCGACCGCTGTCAACGCGAGCGATCGTTTTCACGGAACGGTGTGGACGCGGCTGGCCGGACTCGTCCGGCACGACACCGCTGACCCGCACCGCCCTCGCCGCAACCGTTCTCGCGTTCAGGCGAGCGGGCGCTTCTTCGCCACGCCTGTCCGACGCGGGAATCCCGCCGGCGTAGGCGCGATCTTGCGCACGACAATGAAGCCGGCGGGCGCAGCCACGATCGCGCCTCCGACACGCTGAGCGACTACCGCCACGCGCGCCGCGTCCGCAGACGGCCCGACCCACAGCACGACGGCGCCGCCCTCGCGCACGAGCGGTAGGCACCACTCGGCGGCGGTCGGGGGCTGCGCAAGCGCCTTCGCGACTGCTACGCCGGCCCAGTCGGTCTCCTGCTCCTCTGCGCGGCCCCACACCACGCGTGCGTTCGGCGGCGCCCACTGCTCGAGAAACTCGCACTTCCGCCGCTCGGCTTCGAGCAGCACCACCTCGCGGTCCGGCAGCCAATGCGCTAGCGGGATGCCCGGAGCGCCGCCACCCGAGCCGACGTCGACAACCGGGCCGTCAAACCGCGAGACGAGCTCGACGCCGCGCAGCGAGTCGTCGAGCAGTACGCGACGTGCTTCGTCCGCGTCGCGGATTGCCGTCAGTCCCGGCGTCGCGACGACCGCGGCGAGCCACGCAGTTAAAGCAACACTGTTCAAGCAGGCGAGACAATCACGTATCTATTTGGTTCCGTCCCCTCGCTCGAGGTCTCCACGCCGTCGACCTCCTTGAGCCGCTCGTGCACGACCTTCCGCTCGACGGCCGTCATCGGCTCGAGCAGCACGCGCTCACCCGTGGCAGCCTGCTCCGCCGCGCGCAGCGCAATCCCTTCGAGCGTCGTGCGCCGCCGCTCGCGATAGCCCGCCGCGTCGATCGTCACCGGCTTGCCCGCGCCCGACCGGAACGATGCCGCGTTCGCGACGTACTGCAACGCATCGATCGTCTGTCCGTGCTTGCCGATCAACAGACCGAGGTCCCCTCCGGTGCATGTCACGACGACTCCGGCATCGGTTTCGTGCACATCGACGCGCGCGGTGATTCCCATTGCGCCGACGACTGTCTCGACGAGCTCACGCATGCGCGTCTCGAGGTCGCTCTCGTCGTCACGCGCAGTCGACGGCGGTTCCGCAATGTCGGCGACGGAGACGGTCGCGATCACGCGTGCCGGCGTGTAGCCGACGCCGAGCAGGCCGCGCTCGCCTTCCGACACGACCTGGAACTGAACACTCGCCTTGTCGATCCCGGGAGCGGCGCGCTCGAGATCGCGCAGCGCTTTCCACTTCGCCTCGCCGACAGTCTCCCCCGTTGCCTCTACAGACACAGTGTCGGTGGAGGCGTCGTCACTCAACGCCGCGCGCCGCCTTTCTTCTTCTTGACGCGGCGCGTCTGTTGCGGTGCAGGCAATTGCTTCGGCGTTTCCACGACGGCCGGCGCTTCGACCTTCGGCGGTGTGCGGGACGAGCGCTTCGGCCCGGCCGCTGCGGCAGCGGCGGCGGCGGCCGGATTCGGCTTCGGCACGAGCCTGCGGGTGATCAGCCCCTGGCCGACCGTCCAGAGGTTGGTCGTCATCCAGTAAATGACCAAGCCGGTCGGGAACTGCGCGACGAACGTGATGAAGATGACCGGCAAGAACATCATGATCCGCCGCTGCGTCTTGTCCATCGTCGCGCCCATGAAGTACGGACGATCCCGAGCCAGTTCCCGACGATGTGCTTCGTGCCGTGCTTGAGCGTGAAGTACAGCGCAATGAAGACCGGGAACTGCGCGAGCAGCGGCAGGCACGACGCCGCCGGGTTGATGTGGTTCTCCTTGTAGAACTTCATGAGCTCTTCGTTGAGCTTTGTGCGGTCGCCCTTGTACTTCTGCTGGATCGCCTTCATCTCCGGCGCGTGCGCCTGCAGTGACTGCATCGAGTGGATCTGCCGCACGGTGAGCGGCACGAGCACGATGCGCACGAGGATCGTCAGCGCGACGATCGACCAGGCCCATGGGAGCCCGATGCTCGAGTGGAAGAAGTCGAGGATCGACTTCATGACGTTCTCGAGCGGCTGAAGGATGCTGAACAACATCATGGGTAATCGACTCCGCCGTGCGACCACGGGTTGCACCGAAGCAGGCGCCAGCCCGCCATTCGCAAGCCGCGCAGGACGCCGTGCTTGCGGATCGCTAGCGCCGCGTACTCGGAGCAGCTCGGGTGGTACTTGCATGTGTTCGCCCGCAGGAACGGCGAGACGAGCCGCTGGTAGACGCGGATCGGTGCGATCGCGAGCGTTCTGAGCGGGGCCGTGGTCATGCCGCTGACTTCCCGAGCACTTCGTCGACGCGCTCCACGAGCCACTCGTGCCCGTTCGCCTCGGCAGCCTCGGGGAGGCCCTGGCGCACGACGAGCACGTAGTCGTTGGTCGGCGGGCGTCCCTCGAGCTTCACGCGCACGATCTCGCGCAGTTGCCGCTTGATGCGGTTGCGGACGACAGCGTTACCGACTGCCTTCGGGACGGCGAACCCGAGGCGAGGGTCACCGATCGCTTCTTCACGCTGGAACCAGTAGAGCGTCAGGAACCGCGTCGAGACGGAGCGGCCGTGGCGATAGACGGCGTCGAAGTCGCGGGAGCGGGAAAGGCGGTTCCGGCGCTGCACGCGCTCACGCCGAGAGGCGCTTGCGGCCCTTGGACCTACGGCGCTTGAGGATCTGCTGACCCGCACGCGTCGCCATCCGGGCACGGAATCCGTGCTTGCGCTTCCGCTTGCGTACGTTCGGCTGGTAGGTCCGTTTCATAAGAAGGAGCCAGCGTCGAAGCCGGCCGCGGGCGAGTATAGCCGGACCAATTTGGCAGACGGTTGTCCACAGGGGGTGTGGAGGACAAAAGCCGTGGAAAGGGGGCTCACGGACGCCTCGCCGGCCAGATTTTCCACACCTGTGGAGAGCTGTGGGGACCATGAAGAAATCCCTGCAAATCGCTAGATTGTCCGATGTGGACGAGCCGAGAAATCCTCATTGAAAAGCGATCCGACACGCTGCTATGCTCGCCAACTCCCAGGGGTCGACTGAAGGAGCGGGCAAAGCGTGGAGCGGCAAACCGAGCTGACGGCGGAAAGCCTCTGGAACGACGTTTCCGCCCGGCTCCGCGAAGCGCTGAACGACACCACCTATTCGACCTGGTTCGGTGAAGTGGATGGCGCATCGCTCGACGACGACACCTTCGCGGTCGCCGTTCCGAATGACTTCACACGCGAGTGGATCGAGGGTCACTTCCTCGACCTGATCCGCGCCGCGGTCAAGGACGCGAGCGGCAAGGAGCTGCGCGTCCAGCTGCGCGTCGTGGAGTCCGCCGTTCCGCCACCGCAGCCCTCGAACACGACGCCGAGCGCGGTCAGCCCGCTACCGGCCGAGGTGATTGCACCGCGCAGTGAGGGTCGTCCAACCGTTTCGCGCACGCGGCAGCCCTCGCGGTCGCCGAAGCGCCGGCGCAGGCATACAACCCGCTCTTCATCTACGGCCACACCGGACTGGGGAAAACGCACCTTCTGCATGCGGTCGCGAACTTCGTCACCGATCACGGCGGCGGGCTCACCTGCCGCTACGTCACCTCGGAGACGTTCATGAACGACTTCATCAACAGCCTCCGTGACAAGCGCATCGAGGGCTTCAAGCAGCGCTACCGCACCTACGACGTGCTCCTGATCGACGACGTGCAGTTCTTCGAGCACAAGGAGCGCATCCAGGAGGAGTTCTTCCACACCTTCAACTCGCTCTACGAGGCCGGCCGGCAGATCGTCATGTCGAGCGACCGGCCGCCGCGCGACATCTCAACGCTGGAGGAACGGCTGCGCTCGCGGTTCGAGTGGGGCCTGATCACGGACATTCAGCCGCCCGACCTCGAGACACGCATCGCGATCCTCCGCAAGAAGGTCAAGAACGACCAGATCGAGATTCGCGACCCGGAGCTGCTCACGTTCATCGCATCACGCGTGTCGACGAACATCCGCGAGCTCGAAGGAGCCCTGACGCGTGTCGTCGCCTTCTCGTCACTAACAGGCCGGCCGCTCTCCGTCGACCTCGCCCAGGATGTGCTCAAGGACGTCTTCCCGCAAGGCGAAAGCGCCCAGATCTCGATCGAGAAGATCCAGGATCTCGTCTGCGAGCGCTTCGGTGTGACAATGGCCGAGCTAACAGGCGACCGCCGCTCGCAGAACATCGTTTATCCGCGGCAGGTCGCGATGTACCTCTCACGCGAGCTGACGGACTCCTCGCTTCCGAAGATCGGCAAGGAATTCGGCGGCCGCGATCACACCACTGTGATCCACGCGACGTCCAAGATCGCGCGCTTGATCCGTGAGGACAGGTCTGTGTACAACCTCGTCCAAGAGCTAACAGCTCGAGTCCGGCAAGCCCGTTGAGCTCGCACCCTGTGCAAGACGCCGAGTTGTCCCCCGTCCGGCCCCACAGCGAAACTGAGCCGTGGGAAGGGATTCGGGCACTTCTCCCCGGACCCACAGGGCTTATCACTACAACGAGGTTTATTTAAATGATTGACTCAGAAACCGTAGTGGGCACCGGCCTGCGGATAACCGTCGCCAAAGACGAACTGGCTGCCAAGCTGGGCATCGTTGCGCGCGGTGTCTCGACCAGGACGACCGTGCTCGTGCTCGGCGGGATCCAACTCCGCGCCGAAGCCGGCCAACTCCATCTCGCAGCGACCGACATGGAGGTCTCGCTGCGTGCCACCGTCGAGGCCCGGGTCGCGGACGAGGGCACAGTCGTAGTTCCTGGGAAGCTCTTGCTCGACATCGCGCGCACG
>WNFM01297835.1_pt1 | contig 15193 bp, 11 predicted proteins | sample 5400271 | NCBI WGS metagenome assembly WNFM01 (sample SAMN13153352, study PRJNA577476) | soil metagenome | isolation source: 60 cm saprolite on Douglas fir-dominated hillslope | place: USA:California | collected 2013-09-17
GGCCCGCGCCGCGACTCCCGCCTTCTTGTAGCTCATGGCCAGGCGGTAGCGCAGCTCCACGTCTCGTGCGTCTTCGTCCAGGAGGCCGAGCATCAGCTGCTCGAGGCCGGGCGACAGGCCTTGCTCCTGGTGGGCCACCAGCAGGGCGAGCAACCGCCGGCAACCGCGGGCCTGGGGATTGCGCTCGGCCTCGTCGTGCAGGAGGGTCAGGGCCCGCCCGCGCTCGCCCTTTTCCAGCAGGGCACGGGCTTCCTTCTCGACGTCGGAGGAGTGCCCCGCGGGACCCGGTGGGAAGGAGACGGCGGGATCGGGCCTCATCGCCGGACGAGCGGCCGCGACCGGAGCGGCCATCGCGGGGGCCGCGGCCGGTGCGGGGGCGGTGGGGGCGATGGGCTCTGGAGGCGAGACCGCCATGACCCCGGCCACCGGCGTCTCGGAGGGCGCATCCTCGAGAAGCCGTCCAACGGACAGCGCGTAGACGGCGCGCACCAGGGCCGGGCGCGGGCTCGGCAGGGTCAGCAGCTCAGCGATCGGTTTCGGCGCGCGCAGAGCGGCGAGCACGGCCTTCTCGGCCCTGGATTCGGAGACCCGGCGATAGTTGAAGGCCGGGCGGGCGTTCTCGGCGCGCTGCACCCGGCGGCTGGGGTCGCCCAGCGCCTGCTCGAGCCGGCGCGCATCGGGATAGGTCCGGGCGCCCTCGAGGAGCAGGCGCTCCGTGGAGAGCGGGAGGGCGAGGTCGGCGGGGATCGGCTCCTCCACGGCCTCGAGGAGCGCCGTCCCCACGGACCACCGGAAGGTCGAGAGGGCGATCACGTGGAGCTGCTCGGCCACCAGGTCTTCGAGGTCCAGGTCGTTGACCGCCCCGATCTCAACCAGGGCCTGGCCGAGCCGCTTTCCGGGCGCCTGGGCCGCCTCCAGGGCCGCCGCGAACTGCTCGCGGCTGATCCGGCCAGTGCGGACCAGGAACTCGCCCAGCTTGTCCTCTTCCACGGTGGATGCGGCGAAGACGAAGCGCCCGCGCCGGAAGTAGAGGCCCTTCGTGACTTCCCCCGAGGAGACCGCCACGACACCCGACCACAGGGTGCGGTGAAGGTAGCGGATCGTTTCGGTCAGCAGGGTCTTCTCGAGGTCCGTCACTGGCGAAGAGCCTCTTCGAGGGCGGCCGCAGCATCCGTCTTCTCGTCCCGGTACTTGACGATGATCGGGGTGTAGAGATGGAGCCCATGGCGCTCCGCGAAGCCGGCCTTCAGGCGCCGCGAGCCCGGCACGACCACCGCCCCCTCGGGAATGCGCAAGGGAGCGTCGGGGCCGCGGCGGTAGGTGGCCTGGCGCGGAACGTCGTATACGGTGACGGACCCGGTGAGGACGACCCCCGAGCCGAGAACGGCCCTTCGGCCGATGATCGTCCCCTCGTAGACGCCGCAGTTCCCGCCCACGAGCACGTCGTCCTCGACGATCACCGGCAGCGCTCCCACGGGCTCGAGCACGCCGCCCAGCATGGCCCCCGCCGAGAGGTGGACGCGCCGGCCCACCTGGGCGCACGAGCCGACGAGAGCGTGGGAGTCGATCATCGATCCCTCTCCCACCCAGGCGCCGACGTTGACGTAGGCGGGCGGCATCACCACCACCCCGGGCCCGAGGTACGCCCCGGAGCGGACCGCGGTCCCGCCGGGCACGACGCGCACGCCATCGGCGACGGTCAGGTGCCGCGGCGGAAACGTGTCCTTGTCGAAGAAGCGCAATGGACCGGCGGGCGGGAGCTCGACCACCCGGCCGAGGCGGAAACCGAGGAGGATGCCCTTCTTGACCCAGCCGTTGACGGTCCAGCCCGAAGGACCCGGCTCCGCGGCGCGTATGGCGCCCCGCTCGAGGCCGGCCAGGAACGCGTCGAAGACCGCCCGCGCATCCGCCCCGAGAGCCTCCGCGGGCAGAGCGAACAGCGCCTCCACCTGCTCCTTGAGCTCGGGCGCGCTCACGAGCACCTCAAGCGAGGAGCCCCAGCTCGCGCAGGGCCCATCGCAAGGCTTCGCGGGTCTCTTCGGTGGGCGGACACAGCGGCAGGCGGAAGCTCTCCTGGCAGAGGCCGAGGAGGGCCAGGGACGCTTTCACCGGGATCGGGTTCGATTCCACGAAGTTCAGGTTCATGAGCCGCAGCAGCCGGTTGTGGATGCGGCGCCCTTCCGCGAAGTCCCCGCGGGCGCAGGCGACAACAAGGTCGTGCATGGGGCCGGGGACCTGGTTGGCGCAGACTGAGACGACACCCTCGGCCCCCAGCGCCATCATGGGCAGGGTGAAGGCGTCGTCTCCGGAAAGGACCTCGAATCCCGGCGGACGGTCGCGAAGGACCTCGCTGATCTGGCCGAGGTTGCCCGAGGCTTCCTTCACCGCGGTGATGTTGCCATGGCCGGCCAGGCGTCGCTGCGTCTTCGCGTCGATGTTGCTGCCGGTCCTTCCGGGGACGTTGTAGACGACGACGGGAACGCTCACCGCGTCGGCGATGGCCGCGAAATGGCGGTAGAAGCCGTCGGGTGTGGGCTTGTTGTAATAGGGACCCACCGAGAGGATCCCCTGCACCCCCAGGCTCGCGGCCGCCTTCGCCCTCTCGATCGCGGTGCGGGTGTCGTTGCTCCCGGCTCCCGCGAGCACGGGCTTGCCGCCGGACTCCTCGAGAGTGATCGCGACGACGCGTTCTGTCTCCTCCGACGTCAGGGTCGCGCTTTCCCCGGTCGTCCCGCAGGGGACGAGCACGTCGATGCCGCCTGCCACCTGCCGGCGCACGAGCTTCCGGAGCGCGGCCTCGTCCAGGGCGCCCTCCTTCGTGAAAGGTGTGACCAGGGCAACTCCCGCTCCCGCGAACGATCCCGCCATCTCCTCCTCCGTCCTACTTGCAGCCTGCGACCCCGAGGTAGTTCAGGGACTTCAGCTTCTCACAGGCCCCGTCGCTCAGCTTCTGCGCGCCGGACTGGCCCTCCACGAGCCCCCGCGTCCTCCCCCACTCGCCGTCGAGCCTCTGCCGAAAGAGCTCGAGCTCCCTCCGCTGCACCCGGAACACGTCGGGCCGCCGGCTCGCGACGTCGTGCGTCTCTCCGGGGTCGGCGGCGCGGTCGTAGAGCGCGTAGCTCATCCGGTCGCCCTCGGGAGTCGCCACGACCTTGAACCGCCGGTCCCAGACGCCGATGAGATTGCGGTCGTTCTGCGCCTGGAGGCGCGTGCGGTTCGGCCGCAATCCGCCCTGGGCGGCGGGCCAGAGACTCTCCCCTGCCAGCTCCGGCGGGTAGGAGACCTTGACGGCGTCGAGAACGGTCGGCACGAGGTCCAGGGTGCTCGCGAACACCGGGCTGCGGTGGCCCGCCCTCACTCCCGGGCCGGCGAGCACGAGGGGGATGCGCAGCGAGGGGTCGAACAGGTTCTCGCCGTGGTCGAAAAAATAGTCGTGCTCGCCCAGGCTTTCGCCGTGGTCGGACGTGACGATCACCAGGGTCCGGTCCTTGACGGCCGAGTTGCGGAGGGCGTCCAGGACCCGTCCCACCTCCTGGTCCACGGCGGCGATCTCGCCGTCGTACTGCGCCACGTAGTAGCCGAGCCGGTCCTGGCCCGCCACCGCCCACTTCTTCGGGATGCCGCCATGATCGCCGGGGACCACCGCGAGGCGCCGGCCTCCCTTCGCGTCGTCGTCGAGGAACGCGGTGTCGAACGGAGCCGGCGGCGTGTACGGCGCATGGGGGCTGACGTAGTGCAGCCAGAGCAGGAACGGCTGCTCGGGGCGCGCGGCCGCGAGGGCCCGCACGCCGTCCTCGGTGATGGCCGCGGCGCGGGCCGCCTCGGTGGCAAGCGCCGCCTCCTCCCACGTCTCGCGGTAGGAGTCGAAGCCCTTGGCGTAGCCGAACGCCTTCGCGACGTTCGGGTTGTCGACGGTGGCCGCGGTGGCATAGCCCGCGGCTTTGAGAACGCTGGCCAGGGTCGGGTTCATGCCCAACAGCATCGGATGGGCCTTGCTGTAGCCCGTCTGGGAGGCCCGCCGTCCGGTCAGCATGGCCACGAAGCTGCCGCGGGTCTTCGGCCAGTAGCTATATGCCTCCTCGAACACAACCCCCTCGTGGGCCAGGGCGTCGATCCGCGGGCTAGTGTTGCGCTTGTACCCGTAAGTTCCCAGGTGGTCGGCCCGCAGGGTGTCGATCGTGATGAGGACGACGTTGAGGCGGTTGCCGGCGAGGACGGTGACCTTCGGCGGCGGCGCCGTCTTCGGCCCGGGGCAGGCGGCGAGGAGCAGCGCGAGGGCGAGGACGCCACTGCGACTCACGTCTCGGTCGCCTCGATGCGGATCCGCCGCGCCTCCTCGCCGGCGTGATCGAGGGTGACCCGCAGCGGGCGAGGCCAGGGCACGTCCGAAAGCCGCTCGGCCCACTCGACGGCCAGCACTCCCCGTGGCCCCGGCAGCTCCTCGAGGCCCAGCTCCCGATCGTCCCCGTCGCCGCGCAGGCGGTAGAGGTCCGCGTGGTGGAGGGTCAGCCGCCCGGGGTGCGACGTGAGGAGCACGAAGGTCGGGCTCGACACCTCCGCCGGCTCGACCCCGAGCCCTCCCGCGAGCCCACGCACGAACGCGGTCTTGCCGGATCCCAGCTCGCCCGAGAGCAGGACGACCTCGCCGCCGCGGAAGCCCTGGGCCAGCTCGGCCGCGAGGGCGAGCGTCTCCGCCTCGCCGTGCGTCACGATCTCACGGATGACCGCCCTCCGATCGCGCGGATCGCGTCGGGCACGGCCGCCGCCACGTCTCCCGCGAGCAACGATTCCTGCCCGAGCCGCTCGGCCGCGCGGTCGCCGGCCAGTCCGTGCAGGTACACTCCGGCCGTCGCCGCCGTCCAGGCGTCGTGGCGCGCGAGGAGCGCTCCCAGGATGCCGGCCAGGACGTCGCCAGTCCCGCCGGTCGCCATCCCCGGGTTGCCCGTCGGGTTGACCGCCGCTCGGCCATCCGGCCGACAGACGAGCGTGCGCTGGCCCTTCAGGACGACGAGGGCGCCCGTGTCCTGGGCAAGCCGCCCGGCGATCTCCAGGCGCGCCCGCTGCACGTCGGCCGCGCGCAGTCCGGCGAGGCGGGCCATCTCCCCGGGGTGCGGCGTCAGCACGGTGGCGACGCCGCGGCGCAGCGCTTCGAGCGCTCCCGCTTCGCGGTCGGAGGGAGCCAGCGCGTTCAAGCCGTCCGCGTCCACGAGCAGGGGCACCGGGCAACGAAGGACGAACTCGCGGACGAAGGTGCCTGTGCCGGGGCCCTGCCCGAGGCCGGGACCGATCACCGCCGCGTCGCGCGTGGCCGCCAGCGCCAAGGCCCGCTCGAGGGCCTCGGAAGTCAGGTCGCCCGAGGGTGAGACAGGAAGCGGCTCGGTCATCACCTCGGGGCGGCCCGCGGCAACGAGGCTGAGCGCAGGCTCCGGGGTGGCCACCGTCACGAGCCCTACCCCCGAGCGCAGGGCGCCGGTCGCGGCCAGGATCGCGGCGCCCGTCTTCCCCACCGCGCCCGCCACGATGAGCAGATGGCCGTACGTGCCCTTGTGCGCATCTGGCGCGCGCGGGGGGAAGGCCCGGGCCGCATCCGCAGCCTCGAGCAGGAAGAGGCGCCCCGCGCTCCCTTCGAGGGCTCCCGCCGTGATGCCGATGTCGGCCACCACGAGCTCCCCCACCCGGTCGCAGGCGGGCGGGAGCACGTGGCCGTGCTTCGGGGCCCCGAACGTCACCGTCACCGAGGCGCGCACCGTCGGCCAGGTCACGTCCCCGGTGTCCGACGGCAGTCCCGAAGGCAAGTCGACCGCCACGATCGGCGTGCCCCGGTCGGCCGCGCGCGCGATCTCTCCGATCGCCTCGGCCAGGAGCCCGCTCGGCTCTTTCCGCAGACCCGTGCCGAGCAACGCGTCCACGATCACCCCGGCCTGCCACAGCTCGGCCTTCGAGCGTGCCCAGTCCGCCTCGTCCGCAACCTCCGCCACGATCCCGCCCGAGCGCTCGAAGGCGCCGAGATGGGTCGCCGCGTCGCCGCGCACCTGGTCGCGGCGGCCGAGGAGGCAGGTCGTGGGCCGGAGGTCGAGCAGGCGGCGCGCCACCACGAACCCGTCCCCGCCGTTGTTGCCCTTTCCGCAGAGGACGAGGGGACGCCGTGCCGACGGGTACCTTTCCCGCACGACCCGGGCCACCGCAGCCCCCGCGTTCTCCATGAGCACGACACCGGGCAGCCCGATCTCTTCGATGGTGCGGCGATCCGCCTCCCGCATCTGGGCCGCCGTGAGCACGGGGAGCACCTTTGGACTCTATCCCAGGTGCGCGAATCGGGCCAAGAGGACGGCCCAGACGAGGATCGCGAAGGCGAAGCGGTAGACGACGAAGGGCCGGTAGTCGCGGGTGCGGACATAGGTGAGGAGCCAGCGGATGGCGAGGAAGCCGAAGACCGCCGCGGTGGCCATCCCGATGACGACGGGGACGAGATCGGTGGTCTCCCGCAGGAGCTTCGGCACCTTCACGATCGCAGCTCCGAAGGTGATCGGCAGGGCGAGCAGGAAGCTGAAGCGGGCCGCCTGCTCGCGGCGATGACCGAGGAAGAGGCCCATGCTGATCGTGGCCCCCGAACGGGACACCCCGGGCACGATGGCGAGCGCCTGGGCGAGGCCGATGAGCAGGGCGTCGCGGGCGGAGACCTCGAAAGCGGCGGCGGCTGTCGCGGGCCCCGTCGCCGCCTTCCGATCGGCGAGGAACAGCACGGCGCCCATCAGGGCCATGGTCAGGCCCACGAGGCCCGGGGACCGGAACGTCGTCTCCGCCCAGTGGTCGAGCAGCAGGCCGGCGCCCGCCCCGGGAACGGAGGCAGCGGCCAGCAGCCACAGCATGCGGCTCTCGGGCTCGGTGAAGGGCCGCCCGCGCAGGATGCCGCGCAGGCCCGCGGTACCGAGGCGCCACCAGTCCCCGGCGAAGGCGAAGGCGACGGCCGCGAGCGTTCCCACGTGGAGGGCCACGTCGAAGGCCAGGCCGTGCTCGTCCCAGCCGAGGAGCCAGGGCACCACGATCAGATGGCCGGAGCTGCTGATCGGCAGGAACTCCCCGAGGCCCTGAACGAGCCCGAGGACGAACGCCTGGAGCGCGCTCACCGGCTGTCCCCGCACCGGCCCGCGCGCAAGGCCTCGCGTTGACTCGTGAGAAGGGGGTCTGATAGTTTGGCTCGTTTGGCGCGAGACGAGCGCCGCGGGGTATCAGGCATGGGTTTCTTCGCCTCCGTGAACGGGATCGTGACGCCGGCCGATGAGGCCCGGGTGTCCGTCCTCGACACCGGCTTCACTTTCGGGGACAGCGTCTACGAGACCCTGCGGACGTACGCCGGCCGGCCCTTCGAGTGGGGACGCCACATGCGTCGGCTCCGCGCCTCCGCCGGCCGCCTCGGTTTCGACATCCCGCTCTCCAACGACGAGGTCCTGGCCCGCCTCGACGCCGTCATGGCGCCGGCCGCCAACCCCGAATCCTACATCCGCATCATCGTCAGCCGGGGCCTGGGCGACATCTCCTACAACTTCGACCGGGTGAAGGGCCCCACGGTGGTGATCGCGGTCAAGCCCTGCGTCTCCCACCCGGAGTGGCACTACACCCAGGGCGTCCCGGTGGCCCTGGTTTCCGTCCGCCGCAATCATCCCCAGGCCCTCGACCCCGCGATCAAGTCGAGCAACCTGCTGAACAACGTGCTGGCGCTGCGCGAGGCCCGGGCCCGGGGCGCGGAAGAGGCGCTGCTCCTGAACCAGAGGGGCGAGATCGCGGAAGGGGCGAGCACGAACGTGTTCGTCGTGCGCGAGGGCTCTGTGATCACGCCGGTCCTGGAGACGGGCATCCTGGCCGGGATCACTCGCGAGGTCGTGCTGGAGATCGCGCGAGCGCTCTCCCTGCCTGTTCGCGAGGACGTGCTCCGGCCCGAGGATTTGATGGGCGCGGATGAGGCCTTCCTCACCAGCACCACCCGGGAGATAGCACCCATCCGGACGGTGGACGAGCGGCCGGTGGGACGGGTCCAGCCCGGGCCGGTCACCACGCGGATCCTCGAAGCGTTCCGGGCCTATGCGCCCGGTCACTGCGCCTGACGGCTATTCGCCACGCGGGTCCTTGCGGGCAAGGAGCCAGCCCGGCAGGAAGAAGAGAACCCCCACCAGCATCATGCGCAGCATGGCGATCGTGCTGGGCGTCCCGAAGAAGGCGGTGGCCGCCACGAGGGTCACCATGAGACCGGTCACCTGGAGCAGCCGCCCGAGGAAGTAGAGCGCCCACGCTCCCCTCGTCCCCGTGCTCCGCTTGTCTCGCGGCCTCAAGCGCACCCTCACTGCCGCTTCCAGCCCGAACGCCCGAACCACCGGCTGACCTCCTCGCGGGGAATGCGAACGATCGTCGGGCGGCCGTGCGGACAGAGGAGTGGCTCGTTCGTCCGGCCGAGATCGTTCACGATCGCGGTCATGCTCTCCGGGCTCAGGCCCTGGCCTGCCCGTACCGCCGAGTGGCAGGCCAGGGTGGCGGCCAGTCGGTCTCGGGGACCCGAGACCATCCAGTCGCCCGCCTCCCGCTCGAGCAGGTCGCGCAGCACACGCTCCAGGGCGGGTCCCGGATCGCGCGTCCCCAGCACGGCCGGCACGGCCCGGACCCGCGTGGAAGCGCCGCCAAACGCCTCCACGTCGTAGCCCAGCGCGTCGAGGTCGTCCCGGCTCGCTTCGAGCACGGGCCGAAGCTCGGGCGCGAGCTCGAGGACGAGAGGCACGAGGAGCCGCTGCGACTCCACCGCTCGCTGCTCGAGCTGCTGCTGCAGCCGCTCGAAGCGTATCCGCTCGTGCGCGGAGTGCTGGTCCACGATCAGCAGTTCCCCGCCGTCCGTGGCCACGATGTAGGTCAGGCGGTGCTGGCCGAGGACGGTCGGCCCCTGTGTCACCGCTGCCGCTTCCGCGACCCTGGCGGGAGCGGCCGCTCCGTCGGCCGCGTACTTTGCCCAGTCTCCGCCGGGCGGACCCGACACCTCGGCTCGCGACAGGAACGTCTGGACGGCCGCTTCGACCTTCCCGGCAGCCGCCTCGGCACCCAGCTTCACGCTCGGGACCTCGACGACATCCCCGCTTCCCGCGATGGCCCGACGCACGGCCCGCTCGACTGCGGTAAACACCGTACGCCCGTCGGCGAAACGCACTTCGGTCTTGGCGGGGTGGACGTTGACGTCCACCAGGTGGGGCGGCAGGTCCACGAACACGATGGCCTCGAAGCCTCGATCGCTCGCCCCCGCGCCCCGATACGCCTCGGCCACCGCGCGGGAGAGGGCGCGGTCGCGCACGGGCCGCCCGTTCACGTACAGCCGCAGGGCCGGCCGCGCGGGACGCGGCTGGTCGGGTCGGGACACGAAGCCCCGCACCCTCGCCCACTCCGTGCCTCCTTCGACCGGCCGCAACCCGTCGAGGAAGCGGGGGCCGAAGATCTGGAACACCCGCGGCCCGAGGCCGGAAGCCGGAGGAGCCTCCACGAGCGTCCGCCCGCCCGAGCGCAGGAAGAAGCCGGTCTCGGGATGGGCCAGGGCCAAGAGCGTCACCGCCTCCGCGACATGGCCCGCCTCGGTCGAGTCGGCTTTCAGGAACTTCCGACGCGCGGGCACCGCCCGGAACAGGTCGCGCACCTCGACGGTGGTCCCCCGCGGGTGGCCCACGTCCCGCACGTGGCGGCCACGGCCGTGGCTCACCGCGACCTCGCTCCCGGCCGGGCTCGAATCGTCGCGCGTGCGCAGCACCAGCTCGGCCACGCTCGCGATCGACGGCAAGGCCTCGCCGCGGAAGCCGTGGGAGGCGATGGACTGCAGGTCCAGCAGGGTGCGGAGCTTGGAGGTGGCATGGCGCTCCAGGGCCAGCTCCGCATCCGCCCGGCTCATCCCCTGGCCGTCGTCGCGCACGCGGATGAGCGCCTTGCCGCCGCCCTCGATCTCGACGTGGACGCTCCGCGCCTCGGCGTCGAGGGCGTTCTCCACCAGCTCCTTCACCACCGAGGCCGGCCGCTCGACCACCTCGCCCGCCGCGATCTTGTTGACGAGGTCCTCGGGGAGCCGCTCGATCGGCCTCAAATTAGTCGCCGACGGGCTTCTCGAGCTGGGCCTGGGCCGCGGCCAGCCGCGCGATGGGCACGCGGTAGGGCGAGCAGGAGACGTAGTCGAGCCCGATCTTGTGGAAGAAGTGGATGGACGACGGGTCGCCCCCGTGCTCGCCGCAGACGCCGATCTTCAGGTCGGGCTTCACCTTCCGGCCCTTGCGCACGCCGATCTCCACCAGCTGACCCACGCCCCCCGCATCGATGGAGACGAACGGGTCCTTCTCCAGGATGCCGTGCTCCTGGTAGTAGAGCAGGAACTTCGAGGCGTCGTCGCGCGACAACCCGAAGCCCATCTGGGTGAGGTCGTTCGTGCCGAAGGAGAAGAAGTCGGCTTCCTTCGCGATCTCGTCGGCGGTGACGGCGCCGCGCGGGACCTCGATCATGGTGCCCACGAGGTACTCGACTCCCGAACCGCCCTTCCCGAGGACCGCGGTCGCCTCTTCGATCACGATCTGCTTCTGGCGCCGGAGCTCCTCGACGTGGCCCACCAGCGGGATCATGACCTCGGGCTTGACGGGAATGCCCTTCTTGGAAAGCTGCAACGCGGCCTCGAAGATGGCCCGGGCCTGCATCCGGGTGATCTCGGGGTAGGTGATGCCGAGCCGGCAGCCGCGGTGTCCGAGCATCGGGTTGAACTCGTGCAGCTCCTCCACCGCGTGGAGCAGCTTCTCCTTCTTCGCGATCGCGGCCTTGTTCTTCGCCCCGCCCTTGGCCTTGAGCACCGCCACCTGGACCATCAGCTCCTCGCGCTTGGGCAGGAACTCGTGGAGCGGCGGATCGAGGGTGCGGATGGTGACCGGTGTGCCGTGCATCTCCTTGAAGAGGCCGGCAAAGTCCGCCCGCTGCATGGGCAGCAGCTTCTTGAGGGCGCCCTTGTAGTCGGCGATGAACTTGCCGTACTCCTTCTGGACCCTGGCCAGGTCCTTGCGGATCTCGGCCGCCTGGTGCCCTTTGGCCTCCTTGAGGCGATCCTTCAGGCGGCTGGTCACGTCGAGCCCGCGCTGGCCGCGGGAGGCGGCGAGGATCATCTTCACGACGTGGAACAGGCGGTCCTCGGCGAAGAACATGTGCTCGGTGCGGCAGAGCCCGATGCCCCGCGCCCCGAACGCGAAGGCAACCTTCGCATCGCGCGGGATGTCCGCGTTGGCCCGGATGCCCAGCCGCCGGATCTCGTCGGCCCAGCCCAGCAGCTTCTCGAACTTCTGGTAGAGCACGCTCTTCTCGCGCTTGAGGGTGCCCGCCACCACCTGGAGCACCTCGGACGGGCTCGTAGGCATCTCCTTCAGGATCACGTCGCCCGTGGAGCCGTCGATGGAGATGGCGTCGCCTTCGCTGATGACCTTGCCGGCCACCTTGAGCTTCTTCGTCCTGGCGTCGATCTGGAGCCCGCCACAGCCCACGACGGAGGGCTTGCCCATCTGACGGCCCACCACCGCGGCGTGGGAGGTCATGCCGCCGGTCGCGGTGAGGATGCCCTGGGCCACGCTCATGCCGTGGATGTCGTCGGGCACGGTCTCCATGCGGACGAGCAGGACCCGCTTGCCCTTCTGCGACCACGCGACGGCATCGTCGGCGGTGAACACCACGGCGCCGGTGGCGGCGCCGGGCGAGGCCGGGAGGCCCTTGGCCGCGGTCTCGGCTTTGGCCCGCTCCTTCGGGTCGAAGATCGGGTGCAGGAGCTGGTCGAGGGCCTGCGGCTCCACCTTCATCACCGCCTCGCGCGGGGTGAGGATTCCCTCCTCCACGAAGTCCACCGCGATCTGCACCGCCGCCAGACCCGTCCGCTTGCCGTTGCGGGTCTGGAGCATGTAGAGCTTGTTTTCCTGGATGGTGAACTCGAAGTCCTGAACGTCCTTGTAGTGCCGCTCCAGCCGGGTGGTGATCTCCCGGAGCTGCTTGTAGGCTGCCGGCATCACCTTCTCGAGGTCGACGATCGGGTGCGGGGTGCGGGTGCCCGCCACCACGTCCTCGCCCTGGGCGTTCTGCAGGAACTCGCCGTAGAACTCCTTGGCGCCGGTCGAGGGGTTGCGGGTGAAGCCCACGCCGGTGGCCGAGGTGTCGCCCATGTTGCCGAAGACCATGGCCTGGACGTTGACGGCGGTCCCCAGGTCGTGCGGGATGTCGTTCAGCCTCCGGTAGGTGGCCGCCCGCGGGTTCATCCACGACCGGAACACCGCGTCCCGGGCCCCTGCGAGCTGCTCCCGCGGGTCCTGCGGGAACGGATGGCCGGTGTGCCTCTGCACCACGACCCGGTAGCGGGCGATCACGTCGTCGAACGCCTTCTCGTCGAGGTCCACGTCGGCCACGACCCTGTTCTTCTTCTTGACCGCGCCGAGCTCGTGCTCGAAGGCGTCCTTGTCGATGCCGAGCACGACGTTGCCGAACATCTGGATGAAGCGTCGGTAGCTGTCCTTGGCGAACCGTCCGTTGCGGGTCCGGGTCTTCAAGCCCTCGACGGACTTGTCGTTCAGCCCGAGGTTCAGGATCGTGTCCATCATTCCCGGCATGGAGAACTTGGCTCCGCTGCGGACGGACACGAGCAGCGGGTCTTCGGCGGCGCCCAGCTTCTTGCCCATGAGGCTCTCCAGCCTCTCGAGAGCCTTTGCGATCTCCTGATGGATGGCCTCCGGCAGCGAGCCGCCGCGCTCGACGAACAGGTTGCAGGCCGCGGTAGAGACGGTGAATCCGGGCGGCACCGGCAGACCGGCGTTCGTCATCTCGGCGAGGCCGGACCCCTTGCCTCCGAGCAGGTCCTTCATGTCCTTGTTGCCGTCCGCCTTGCCGCCGCCGAAGAAGTACACGTATTGAGTCAAGACTGCCCTCCGAGTTTTGAAATGTCCGCGATGCGATAGAAAAGGGATAGAGCCTCGTTGAGAAGGGCCAAGCGGTTGCCCCGCACCTTGGGGTCCTCGGCCATCACGAGCACGTCGTCGAAAAAGCGGTCCACGGGCGCCCGCAGAGCCGAGAGCGATTTCAGCCTCGTGTCGTAGTCGCCGTTCAAGCCGCCGAGGGAGGCGACCGCCCTGTGCAGCTCGCGCTCGGCGTCGTGCTCGAACAGCGCCGGCTCGATGGACGAAGCCGCCGCCTGCTGGGTGAGGATGTTCTTGGCCCGCTTGAACGCCACCGCCAGGTGGGCGAAGTCGTCAGGAGCCTGTTGGCGAACCTTGTGAAGGGCCTTCAAGCGATCGCGCGCGTCGAGCACGTCCTTGAGGGGCGACGGCGTCGTGTCGGGCGTTCCCAGCACGGCCTCGACCTCGTCGGGTGAACCCCACTCCCCGAGCACGAAAGCCAGGCGATCGCGAAAGAACGGATGAAGGGCCGTCACGACTGCCTTGGGCTGCACCTTCAGGCTGGTTCCGTAGCCTGAGGCGGCCCGATCCATCAGGGCCATGAGATCCGGCCGGGCCTCTCCAGGTGCAGGTTGCCAGAAGTCGAGGATGATTCGGACGACGCCTTGCGCCGCTCGCCGCAGGCCAAAGGGGTCGCTACTGCCGCTCGGCGCCACCCGAATGTCTTTCAGAGGCAAGCCCGTGTCCGGGGCAGGTCCCGTTACTCCCAGGGCGTAGTGCCACCGGACCGCTGTCGCGACAGCTTGCGGTGCGCACTGCGCCTCCAGGTAGATCCCGCCCATCGTCCCCTGAAGCTCCGGGAACTCGCGAACCATCAAGGTAGTCAGGTCCGCCTTTGCGAGGCGCGCCGCCTCCACCGCATCCTTCCTTTGGGCGTCGCTCAAGAGAGCCAGGTCGGCGCCCATGCCATCCACGAGGCTCACGAGGCGCTTCGCCTTGTCCGCGTATGTGCCTAGACCCCGGTGGAACGTGACGCCCGATAGATCCGCCACCCGATCCACAAGCGGTCGCTTCAGGTCCTCGGCGTAGAAGAAAGCGCCGTCCCGCAACCGAGCCACGACCACTCGCTCCATCCCGCGGGCGATCTCGTTGGCCGACCTTTCGTCCGTGTTAGTCACCGCCGCGAAGCGAGCGACTCCGCCCTGCGCTCCGCTGAGCGGGATGTACTTCTGGTGATGGACGAGAACCGTCTTGAGCACGTCGGGGGGTAGCTTCTGGAACTCCCCCGGGACGTTCCCGGTGACGACCGTCGGATACTCGACGAGGTCGCGCCACTCTACGCGGAGGCCGTGGTCTTGGATCAACCCCGGGCCGGCGACCTTCTCGAGCTGCTCGTGAATGCGGTCTTCCCTCTCGTGTGGGTCGAGCAGAACGAAATTGCGCCGCAGGGTCTCTCGCAGCTCGGCCAGCGACCGGGCTGTCTGGGGCTTGCCGGCCGACCCCTTGGGCAGGAATCGATGTCCGAGCGTCGCCGGACCGCTCGCCACACGCGCCTTACCTTTGGCCCCCGCTTCCATCTCGTAGATCACGAATGGCAGGACCGTCCCGTCGAGCAGCACAACCAGCCATCGGATCGGACGGCCGAACGGAAACGCCCCCTTGCCGTCGTCGAGCCAGGCGTCCCAGCTCATGCGCTTCGGGAAGTTGAGCCCGCGCAGGGTTGCCGCAATCACGGCCGGGAGGACCTCGCCCGCGGCTCGGCCCGCCGTCTTCCTGGTAAGAAGCAGGTAGCGCTCGTCGGGCTTGGCCGGGTCCTTCACCCCGTCCTGCAGCCCCTCGACGGCCACGCCGTTTTTCTTTGCAAAGCCCTGGGCCGCGCCGGTCCACTTGCCCGCCGCGTCCTTGGCGGCCTTGAGGGACGGACCCCAGACCGGCTCCTCGCGGTCGGCCTGTCGGACGGGCACGTAGCCTCCCAGGACCAGCCGGCGCGGGGTCTGGAAGACCTGGACGTCCTTCGGCTCGAGGAACTCCCGGCCCGCGGCCTCCGTGAAGCGCAGGCGGAGCTGGTCGGCCAGACCGGGCAGCCAGGCCGCCGGCATCTCCTCGAAGCCGACCTCGAGGAGGAACTCGCCAAGGCGCTCAGCCACGCGCGGCCTCCGCCGAGGACCTGGCCCCGGCCCTCCCGGTGTCCACGGCCTCCCCCGGCGGGGCCACGTAGGCGGCGGCGATCGCGCAGGCCAGCTTCCGGATGCTCAGGATCATCCCCGCCCGCTCGG
>WNFM01012828.1_pt2 | contig 15191 bp, 15 predicted proteins | sample 5400271 | NCBI WGS metagenome assembly WNFM01 (sample SAMN13153352, study PRJNA577476) | soil metagenome | isolation source: 60 cm saprolite on Douglas fir-dominated hillslope | place: USA:California | collected 2013-09-17
ATGCGGATCCCTGAGGGCGATGCGGTACCAGAAATAGGCCTCCTCGGCGTCGGCATCGACGCCGAGCCCGCGCTCGTACAGCGAGGCGAGGTGGCCCGCGGCGAGCGTGTCACCGTGCTCCGCCGCGACTTCGTCCCATTTGACGGCGCTGCGGTAGTTGCGCCGGACGCCGTCGCCCAGCTCATAGGCCGAGCCGACGAAACCCTGGGCAATAGGGAGGCCTTGCGCTGCCGCGAGCTTGAACCATTTCACCGCCTCCTTCATGTCCCGGTCGACCTGCATGAGCAGCATGCCCAGTTGCAGCTGGGCATAGGGGATGCCTTGCTCGGCAGCCTTCTGCGACCATTTCCGGGCTTCCGTCAGATCCTTTGCTACACCGTCGCCTTCCTCATAAGCCCGGGCGAGATTGTAGGCGGCGGCGCCATGGCCCTGCTCGGCGGCGCGGCGAAACCAGCTTGCCGCCGTCGCGGCATCCCGCGTCACCCCTTTGCCTTCGGCATAGAGCACGCCGAGCCAGCTCTGGCAGCTGGCATCGCCTGCTTGCGCCTCGGCGCTGCAGGCGCGCAGGACGGCAGCGAAGTCGCCGCGGTGATAGGCGTCGGCAGCTTCGCGCGCCGACGCACCTGCCCGCCCGGAGCCGGCGCAAAGCGCGGCAATCAGCAGCAGGAGACACAGGGCAATGCGCATGGGATCGACCTCCGCGACAACGACGCAGAGGTTAGCGCAGCGTGCGAGCGCCTGCCATCGCGATCAATCCGAGATTGCAGCGCCTACGGCATGATGAGCCGCCGTATATGGGCGGCTCGTTTGTCCTGCGGGCGCTTGGCGAGCTCGACGAACTGGGCTCGCTGCTCGGGCGAGAGGACGGCCAGAAACTGGCCGAGCACAGCCGCCATGTCCTTCTGGTAGGCGTGGCGGTTCTCGGTAGCCTCATCGACGAGACGAGCGATCAAAGCTTGATCCGGCTGCGGCTTGGCGAGCTCGTCCCAAACCTGCTGGATCAGCGGTTGGTTGCTGTCACGCAGCTGGCGCGAGCGCTCCTGAACCTCGCTGACGAACTGCTGGAAAGCACCGCGTTGCTCCGCGGTAAGGTTGAGCTCGTTCGCCGTCGCCGCTACCCGCTCGGCGGGTGTCTGCATCGACTGGCCGGCGACCTGGAACCACAGGAGCCCGAAGACGAAAAAGACGTTGAGCGTGAGTGACAGCGCCAGCGCGATCCACACGAGCCGACCGCGCGCACTGGACTTCGGTGCGGCCTCGGCGAGGCTTGTCATGTGCTCGGCTCCTCGTCCAGGCTATTGAAAAGCCCGGTCGGGGGATCGAACAGCTCCTGGCCGAAGGCGGGCGAAGCCCCACCGGCTAGGCTGAGATAAGCGCTGTTGCCGAGGGTGAAGCCGATCAGGCTCGTCACCACTAGGCTCGCAGCCATGCCGCTCCAGAGCGCCGCGGTGCGCCAACTCGTCATGCCGCGGCCGGCCGGTCGCCGGAAGGTCAGTACTTGCGCATCGCCGGCGGCCACCAGCGCGGCCGCTCGCGCCACCACGGCGGGAGAGGGAGCAGGGCTTTCGGTGCGCGCGGTGCGGCGCGCCGCCAGGACGTCAGACACCATGTCGGGGTGGACGGCAAGCCAATTCTCGATCGCGTCGGCCGCCTCGTCCGGCAGGCGGTCCTCGGCGTAGGCGGCCAGCAGCAAAGCGTCCGGTTCGACGCCAGCATCAACCAAGGCAGAGGCCGAGCGCCAACGGCGCCACAGCGCCGCCTCGTCAGTCCTGTCCCTGGGTCCAGCCATGGCGTTTCTCCTCGCCCTGTTCTAGGCACCTTACAAACCTTTCATCCCTTGGATAGCTCATTTTTTTACCTCTTGCTCTTCCGCCGCGAAATGGGTCCGGAGCTTCAGCATTGCCTTGTGGTGTGTGCTGCGCACCGTCTGCGGGTCCACCCCCAGGCTTTCCGCGATCTCCGCGACCTCCATATCGCGATCGTAGAGCATGCTGAGGACCAGCTTCTGGCGTGGCGACAGCAGGCCCTCGGGCAGCCGTAGCTTTTCCGGCGGTACGCCGCCGCTCGCGAGCAGGCTCTCCGGCACCGCATCGAGTGGCGTCAACGGCAATTGCCGGCGGCGGAGCGCGTCGCGAGCCGTGCTGCGGGCGACGATGGTGAGCCAGGTCGACAGCCCCGCCCGCGCCGCATCGTAGGTCTTGAGCAGCCGGAAGCCGTCCTTGCACAGCCGGACGAACACCTCCTGAACGAGATCCTCGATATCCGTGCCGTCGCGCGACACGCCGCGTACCGCCGACACCACCAGCCCCGCGTAGCGGCGGACGAACGCGTCCCAGGCTGCCTTGTCGCCCCGCCCCAACGCTGCAAGGTCGATATCCTGCGCCACGCCCGTTCCTTACTTCATCGCTTACAGGCGCTCGCGCCGCGCCAACCCGGTACAACGTACCTCACGTCCGCGCGCGGCTCCCACCGCGACACGATCGCCAGCCTCGACCACACACCGGCCGGCAACCGCATAATACCCCAGAGCCACCGCTCGGCGGTCCCCGCTCATAACGGAATGGCGGCATCCCTGCTTCCTTGAAGTCGCGCCGGTTTTGCTCATCGACGCGGACATTAGAGAATAGAGAACATCGCCGATCACGATGGCGGACATCATCGGCGGTGGCGTGCGCCAATGGCGCCTTCAGGTGAGCTTGGCGAAGAAGTCGTTGCCCTTGTCGTCGACGACGACGAAGGCGGGGAAGTCGGCCACCTCGATGCGCCAGATCGCCTCCATGCCGAGCTCGGGATATTCGATCACCTCGACCTTCTTGATGCAGTCCTGGGCGAGCCGAGCCGCCGGCCCGCCGATCGAGCCGAGATAGAAGCCGCCATGCTTCTTGCAGGCCTCGCGTACTTCGGCGCCGCGATTGCCTTTGGCCAGGGTGACGAAGCTGCCGCCAGCCGCCATGAATTGATCGACATAGGAATCCATCCGCCCTGCCGTGGTCGGCCCGAACGAGCCCGACGTGTAGCCCGCCGGCGTCTTGGCGGGGCCGGCGTAATAGATCGGATGATCCTTGACGTATTGCGGCAGCCCTTCGCCGCGATCGAGCCGCTCCTTGAGCTTGGCATGGGCGATGTCGCGGGCGACGATGAGCGGCCCGGTGAGTGACAGCCGCGTCTTGATCGGGTATTGCGACAGCGTGCGGCGGATCTCCGCCATCGGCCGCGTGAGATCGATGCGCACCACCGCGCCGCCGAGCTTCGCCTCGTCGATCTCCGGCAGGTACTTGGCCGGGTTGGTCTCGAGCGCCTCGAGGAACACGCCCTTGGCGCCGATCTTGCCGAGAATCTGCCGGTCCGCGGCGCAGGACACGCCGATGCCGATGGGCACGCTGGCGCCGTGCCGCGGCAAGCGGATCACGCGCACATCGTGGCAGAAATATTTGCCGCCGAACTGCGCGCCGATCCCGAGGTTGCGAGTGAGGCCCAGCACCTCCTCCTCGAAGGCGCGATCACGGAAGGCCTGACCAAATTTGTTGCCCTCGCTCGGCAGGGTGTCGAGATAGCGCGTACTGGCGAGCTTCACCGTCTTGAGGTTGTATTCGGCCGAGGTCCCGCCGATGACGATGGCGAGATGATAGGGCGGGCACGCCGCCGTCCCCAGCGTGCGGATCTTCTCGTCGAGGAACTTGATCAGCGACTTCGGGTTCAGCACCGCCCTGGTCTGCTGATAGAGGAAGCTCTTGTTCGCCGAGCCGCCGCCCTTGGCGATGAAGAGGAATTTGTACTCGTCGCCTTCCTCGGCGTAGATCTCGATCTGCGCCGGCAGGTTGTCGCCGGTGTTGACCTCCTCGTACATCGACAACGGCGCCACCTGGCTGTAGCGCAGGTTGGTCTCGGTGTAGGTGCGCCGGATGCCCGCCGCCAGCGCCGCGGCGTCGCCGCCGCCGGTCCACACCCGCTGGCCCTTCTTGCCCATGACGATCGCCGTGCCGGTGTCCTGGCACATCGGCAGCACCTTGCCGGCGGCGATGTTGGCATTCTTGAGCAGATCGAAGGCCACGAATTTGTCGTTTTCCGAGGCCTCGGGATCGTCGAGGATCTTGCGCAGCTGCCCGAGATGACCCGGGCGCAGCAGATGCTGGCAGTCGACCATCGCTTCCGCTGCCAGCAGGGTCAGCGCCTCGCGCTCGACCGTGACCAGGCGCTCGCCGGCGAAATCGGCGGTAGCGACGTAGTCGCCGGTAAGCTTGCGATAGGGCGTGGTGTCCTCGCCCAGCGGGAACATATCGTGGAAGACGAAGTCGCCCATGTCTCGTTCTGCCGACACCGGTTTCGGATGGCGCGGAGAAACACCTTTTCGCCCGGCGCGTCAAGTGAGGGCCGCCCTTGGCGCGGGAACCTTTAGGGCGCCGATGCTGCCCGGCTATTTCTTGCGGAAGGCGTCGAGCGCCACCACTTCGCCGGGCTTGTCGGCCTTCCCGGGCCCGGCGTGGGCGGCCTCGGCCGCGGGTGGCGGCCCTGCCTCCGCCGGCGTCGGCTGGAATTGCAGGCCGAACTTGACGGCCGGATCGGCAAAGGCGGTGATCGCCTCAAAGGGGACGGTGAGGCGCTCCGGCCGGTTCTGGAAGCTCAGCGTCACCGAGAAGCATTGCTCGCTGACCTCGAGCTCCCAGAACTGGTGCTCGAGCACGATGGTCATCTCGTCGGGATATTGCCGCGCGAGATCATCGGGCAGGCGCAGGCCCGGGAAATGCGTGCGGAAGGTGATGTAGAAATGATGCGCGCCGGGGAGGCCGTTGGCCGCGGCGCGGGCCAGCGCCTCGCGCACCACGCCGCGCAGCGCGGCTTCGACCATCTTGTCGTATCGCAGGAGATCCTTCACGCTCGCCCGGCACCCGCTTGGCTGCGCCGTCCGGTCCGGACGGCCGAAAAGCGAAGTGGGGGGTTTCTGTTGCCCGGTACCCCCCGGACCGCGAGTGGCTCTAGGCTTTCATCCCCGTTAGGGGATTAGGCCGCGAGTGCCTCATGTGCCGTGTTGTCGTTGGCACGTAGTGTGTGGCCCGATACGGCGGTACCATGCCGAGCGACGGCTCGCACCTTTATTACGCGCGTCGATCCTGATTCGCCCCCAAAGCTGCCGCCCCCGCGGCGGCGTATTGAAGTGGTGGAGGCGCCGGGTACTGCCCCCGGGTCCGCTACGCCTATTCCATGCACCGTTTATCGCCATAGTCGGTTGCCCGACGATCCAAATATAGGCGTTTTCCCGGCCTGCGCAACCCGGCGGGGACGGTCTGGCGAGTCGCGCTTGGAGCCGGGTTGGGGCGATTGTAGAGTGACCGCCCTTTCGCCGCCGGGAGGCCACCTCGTCATGCCGCTGACGCCCGAGCAGAAGGCCGAGATCAACCGCCTGCGCGCCCAAATGACGCCGACGCGCCGCACCACTGTGCCAGCGCTGGAGGAGATCCTCTACGCGGCGATCCCGGTTCTCGACCACGGCTTCGTCCGCGTCATCGACTACATGGGGGACGACGCCGCGGTGGTCCAGGCGGCGCGCGTCTCCTACGGCAAGGGCACCAAGAAGATCAGTGAGGACCGGGGCCTGATCCAGTACCTGATGCGGCACCGCCACACCACGCCCTTCGAGATGTGCGAGATCAAGTACCACGTGAAGCTGCCGATCTTCGTGGCGCGACAGTGGATCCGCCACCGCACCGCCAATGTCAACGAATACTCGGCGCGCTACTCGATCCTCGACAACGAGTTCTACATCCCCGCGCCCGAGCAGCTCGCGGCGCAGTCCAAGAGCAACCGCCAGGGCCGCGGCGATGTGCTCACCGGCAAGGAGGCGCAGCGCGTCCTCGCGCTGCTGCGCGAGGATTCCGAGAAGGCCTATCGCGGCTATGCCGAGATGCTCAACGCGGATGAGGCGGGCGCGGTCATCGATCCGGAGCGCCAGGGCTTGGCCCGCGAGCTCGCGCGCATGAACCTGTCGCTCAACTTTTATACGCAATGGTACTGGAAAACCGATCTCTACAATCTGCTCAACTTCCTCAGCCTGCGCGGCGACGCGCATGCGCAATACGAGATCCGCGTCTATGCCGAGGCGATGATCGGCACGCTCGAGCGGTGGGTGCCGATAACGGCGGAAGCCTTCCGCCAATACCGCCTCGGCGCCGCGCATCTCTCCGAGCGCGGCCTCGCCGTGGTGAAGCGGCTCATCGCCGGCGAGCGGGTCACGCAGGAGGAGAGCGGCATGAGCAAGCGCGAATGGACGGAGCTGATGGAGACGCTGGGGCGGACGGGTTGAGCGACGTTATTCCACCACGATTCTCGGCGCCTGCCGCTTTGCGCTGCCGAGCTTTTCGGCGATGCGGCTGGCCATGCGGCGGAAGATTTGCGCGTGCGCGCTCTCGGGATGCGACACGACGATCGGGCGGCCCTCGTCGGAGGTCTCGCGGATGAGGATGTGGAGCGGCACTTCGCCGAGGAACTCGGCGCCCAATCGCTCCGCCTCGCGCCGCGCGCCGCCATGGCTGAAGATGTCGCTGCGCTCGCCGCAATGCGGGCAGAGGAAATAGCTCATGTTCTCGACGATGCCGAGCACGGGCACGTCGACCTTGCGGAACATGTTGAGGCCCTTGCGCGCGTCGCCCGACAGCGGCACCTGCTGCGCCATGGTGAGCTGCGCGTCGCCGGTGCCGGGCGGCATGTCCACCACCATGACGTCGAGCTCGCCCCACGCGACGTCGCGCAGCATCTGCTGCAGCGCGCTCATCACCATGGGCCCGCGCCAGATCATCGGCGTGTCTTCCGGCACGAGGAAGCCCATCGACATGCATTTGAGGCCGTAATTCGTCATCGGCTCGAGCACCTTGCCGTCGCGCGAGTTGGGGCGGCCGGAGATGCCGAGCATGCGCGGCATGGAGGGGCCATAGATGTCCGCGTCGAGCAGCCCGATCTTGAGCCCGATGGCGGCGAGGCCGAGCGCCAGGTTGACGGCGACCGTCGACTTGCCGACGCCACCCTTGCCCGAGGCGATCGCGATGATCGCGCGCACGCCCGGCACCAGCGGTTTGGCCGCGGCGCCCGCGGGCGCGCCCTGCTTGTGCCCGTGGGCGTGTCCATGCGCCTGCGCCGGTGCGGGCCGCGGCGCGGCGGCGCCCGGCGCCTTCTGCGCGGTGAGGACGGCGGTCACCGAGAGCACGCCGGGCAGCGACTCGACCGCCTTCTCGGCGGCGCGGCGCAGCGGCTCCAGCTTCGGCCCGCGCTGCGGCTCGACCTCGATGGCGAAGCCGACATGGCCCTCGCGCAGTTGCACGCCCGCTACCATGCCGAGGCTGACGATATCCTTGCCGCGGTCGGGATCGACGACTTGGCGCAGCGCGGCGAGCACCTGCTGCTCGGTCAATCCGCGTTCCGCGCCCACCTGTCGCATCCGTGGGATCGCTGTCATATAGGGAGAACGCCGGCGGCTTGCAAAGACAGTGCTCGCCGCGCAGGAGGGCACAGGCAATGACGTGGAACCAAGGGGGCGGAAGCGGCGGCGGTCCGTGGGGCGGCGGCAAGAGCCCGTGGGGCGGCGGCAGCGGTCGCGGCCCGCAGCCGCCCAATCTCGAGGAGATCTTCCGGCGCACCCAGGACCGCGTCCGGCGGCTGCTTCCGGGCGGCTGGGGCAGCGGGCGCGGCATCGTCTTCGTGCTCGTCGCCGTCCTCGTCATCTGGGGCGTCAGCGGCTTCTATGTCGTGCAGCCGGACGAGGAAGGCATCGTCCTGCGCTTCGGCGCCTACAACCGCAAGGCGACGCCCGGGCTCAACTATCACTGGCCGACGCCGATCGAGCATGCCCTGACGCCCAAGGTCACGCGCGCCAACATCATCGAGATCGGCGGCACGCCGCGCGAGGGCGTTGGCCGCGGCTTGGACCAGGAGCCAGCCGAATCGCGCATGCTGACCGGCGACGAGAACCTGCTGGACGTCTATTTCACCGTGCAATGGCAGATCAAGGACGCACCCAAATACCTCTTCAACATCCGCAATCCGGAAGAGACGGTGAAGGCCGTCGCCGAAAGCGCCATGCGCGAGGTGATCGGCCGCACCGAGGCGATCCGCGCCATCGTCGGCGGCCAGGACGCGGTGGTGAAGGAGATGCAGGATCTGCTGCAGCAGATCCTCGACAGCTATGAGAGCGGCATCCAGATCACCAGCATCAATCTGCGGCGCATCGACCTGCCGTCGCAAGACGTGATCGCCGCCTTCACCGACGTGCAGACCGCCAAGACGGAGCGCGACAGCAAGGTCATCCAGGCGCGGAAATACCTCAACAGCGTGGTGCCTCAGGCCAACGGCGATGCGGCGCAGATCAGGCAGCAGGCCGAAGCCTATCGCCAGCAGATCGTGAAGGCGGCCGAAGGCGATGCCAGCCGCTTCCTCGCGGTCTACCAATCCTACAAGGCGGCCGAGGACGTGACGGCGCGGCGCCTCTACATCGAGACGATGGAAGAAGTCCTAAAAGGCGCCAACAAGCTCATCCTCGACAAAGCGGCGGCGGGCTCGGGCGTCCTGCCCTACCTGCCGCTGCCGTCGCTCAGTCCCAACCGCGGCGGTGCCCGCAATTCCGCCGCACCCCAAGGCTCGGCGCCGCCCGCGCCGACCCCGCCGCGTGGAGGCCAGCAATGAACCTCCGCCTCATCGTCCCCGTCGTCGTCGTCGTCTTGCTCGCCTTGCTCGCCTACAACACGCTGTTCGTCGTCGAGCAGACGGAGCAGGCGATCGTCCTGCAATTCGGCGAGCCGAAACGCGTTGTCGTTCAGCCCGGGCTCGAGACCAAGTTGCCGTGGCAGAGCGTCGTCACTTACGACAAGCGCGTGCTCGACTACGATCTGCCCGCCGCGCGCGTGACCGCGGCGGACCAGAAGCCGATGATCGTCGACGCCTATGCGCGCTTCCGCATCACCGACCCGCTGCTCTTCTACCAGACCGTCGGCACCGAGCAGATCGCGCGCACGCGACTCACGCCGATCATGAGCGGCAATGTGCGCAACATCATCAGCACGGTCGACCTCGCAGACGTCGTGTCGGGCAAGCGCGAAGTCACCATGCGCCGCATCCGCGATGCCGTGAATGCCCAAGCCAAGACCCTGGGCATCGACATCACCGACGTCCGCATCCGCCGCGCCGACCTGCCCGAGGAGAACAGCAAGGCGATCTATGCGCGCATGCGCTCCGACCGCGAGCGCGAGGCGGCGCAGTTCCGCGCCGAGGGCGACCGGCTGGCCAAGGAGATCACCGCCGATGCCGACCGCCAGCGCATCGAGATCATTGCCGAGGCGCAGAAGCAGTCGCAGATCCTGCGCGGCCAGGGCGATTCCGACAGCATCCGCATCAACGCCGACGCTTTCGGCAAGGACAAGGACTTCTTCGCTTTCTACCGCTCGCTCCAGGCCTATCGCGAGGCGCTGTCGGGCCAGGACACGACGTTCGTGCTGTCGCCCGACAGCGAGTTCTTTCGCTATTTCGGATCGGCGCCGCACCCGGCATCGGCGCAGCGGTAAGGGGGAGGGATGAAGGATTTTACTACGGCGCTGGCGCTGGTCTTCGTCATCGAGGGGGTGCTCTATTCGCTCTTTCCCGACGGGATGAAGCGATTGGTGGCGCAGGTCATGGTGCTGCCGGCCTCGGCGCTTCGCGTCACCGGTCTCGTCGCCGCGGGGCTTGGCGTCGGCGCGGTATGGTTTATCCGTCATGGGCTGGTGTGGTAATCGCCGCCTTAGTTTGACCGCATTCGCAGCGACAGTAGCGTCGGTCGGCGGGTTGGTCCTCGGCCGGCCGGCGGGAAGCGGCTGGTTTACGATCGCGATCTCCCGTAAAATCGACTTCCCGCAGCATCCCCGGTCCTAGGAGTGAAGTTCGTGAGTCTAGCCATCGTCAGTCGGACCGATCGCCGGCACGCACCTCCTCTCGCGGCGAAGGCTGCGCGCGGGCTGCCATGCCTGGCTCTGCTCGCGGCACTGCTGCTGCCGGCGGCCGCCGCGCTCGCCAAGCCCGCTCCGGACGGCTTCGCCGAGCTGGCTGCCAAGCTCCTGCCGGCGGTCGTGAACATCTCGACGACCCAGACCATCAAGAGCGACAAGCCGGGCGGCCGGCCGGGGCCGGACATTCCGCAATTCCCGCCGGGTTCGCCTTTCGAGGAGTTTTTCAAGGATTTCTTCGACCGCAACCAGCCGCACGGCAATCAGCAGGCGCTGCCGCGGCGGGCGACCTCGCTGGGCTCGGGCTTCGTCGTCGACCCCTCTGGGTTGGTGGTCACCAACAATCACGTCATCGCCGACGCCGACGAGATCACCGTCACGCTCCAGGACGACACCAATTTCAAGGCCGAGGTCGTCGGGCGCGACACCAAGGTCGATATCGCGCTGTTGCGCGTCAAGCCGACCAAGCCCTTGATCGCCGTGAAGTTCGGCGATAGCGACGGCACCCGCGTCGGCGACTGGGTGCTGGCGATCGGCAACCCGTTCGGCCTGGGCGGCACGGTGACGGCGGGCATCCTTTCGGCGCGCGCCCGCGAGATCAACGCCGGCCCTTATGACGACTTCCTGCAGACCGACGCGTCGATCAACCGCGGCAATTCCGGCGGGCCGATGTTCAACATGGCCGGCGAGGTGATCGGCATCAACACGGCGATCTACTCGCCTTCGGGCGGCTCGATCGGCATCGGCTTCGCCATCCCCGCCAACCTGGCGCGGCCGGTGGTCGAGCAGATCAAGGATTTCGGCCATGCCCGGCGCGGTTGGCTCGGCGTCAACATCCAGAGCGTCACCGACGAGATCGCCGAGAGCCTGGGCCTCGACAAGCCCAAGGGCGCGCTCATCGCCAGCGTGCGCGACGGCGGCCCGGCGCAAGTCGCCGGCATCCAGGCGGGCGATGTCGTCCTCACCTTCGACGGCAAGGACGTGACGGACATGCGGCACCTGCCGCGGATCGTCGCGGAGACGCCGATCGACCGCACCGTCAAGGTCAAGGTGTGGCGCAAGCGCAAGGAGCACGTGCTCGACGTCAAGGTCGGTGAGCTCAACGAGGACGACCAGCAGGCGGCGGCCTCGCCGAAGCAGCAGCCGCCGGCGCCGGTTGCGGGCGCGGTCAAGGCGCTCGGGCTGTCGCTGGCCAATCTGACGCCCGAGCTGCGCGAGCGCTTCTCGCTCTCGGAGGACACCGCCGGCGTGGTGGTGACGGACGTCGCGACCGACAGCCCGGCCTCGGAGAAGGGGATGCGCGCCGGCGATGTCATCGTCGAAGTGGCGCAGGAGGAAGTGAAGAGCCCCGGGCAGATCACCACCAAGATCGACGAGGCGAAGAAGGCCGGCCGCAAATCGGTGCTGATGCTCGTCGACCGGCAGGGCGATCTGCGGTTCGTCGCGCTCAAGGTCGACCAGAGCTAGCCATCGTCAGCGCTGCGCGGGCGACGGCTTGGCCGCGGTCACCCGCCAGATGCGGTTGCCGACGTCGTCGGCAACGAGGAGCGCGCCCGCGCGGTCGAGGGCGACGCCGACCGGGCGGCCAAGCGCATTGCCATCGGCGTCGAGAAAGCCCGTGAGCACGTCGATCGGCTCGCCGGCCGGACGCCCTGTGGCGAAGGGGACGAAGACGACCTTGTAGCCGCTGTGCGGCCGGCGGTTCCACGAGCCGTGCTGACCGACGAAGGCGCCGCTCGCAAACCGCGCTGGCAGGTTCCCGGGCCGCGAGAAGGCGAGGCCCAGCGAGGCGGTATGCGGTCCCAGCGCGTAATCGGGCACGATCGCCTGCGCGACGAGGTCGGGCCGCTGCGGCTTGACGCGCTCGTCGACATGCTGGCCGTAATAGCTGTAAGGCCAGCCATAGAAGCCGCCATCCCTGACCGCGGTCATGTAGTCGGGAACGAGGTCGCTGCCGAGCTCATCGCGTTCGTTGACCGCGGTCCATAGCGCACCGCTCACCGGCTCGATCGCCAGGCCGACCGGGTTGCGCAGGCCGGAGGCGAAGATCCGGTGCCGGCCGGTCTCGCGGTCGATCTCCCAGATGGCGGCGCGCCCTTCCTCCGCGGCGATGCCGTTCTCGGCAACGTTGCTGTTGGAGCCGACGGTCACGTAGAGGTGCCGCCCATCCGGGGCGGCGATGACGTTCTTGGTCCAGTGATGGTTGATCGGGCCGCCGGGGAGGTCGGCCACCTTGACGCCCGGCGCGGTGATCTTGGTTTCGCCATTGCGGTAGGGAAAGCGCAGCAGCGCGTCGGTGTCGGCGATGTAAAGATCGTTGCCGACGAGCGCCATGCCGAAAGGCGAGTTGAGGCCCTCGAGGAACGCCGAGCGGGTCTCGGCCACGCCGTCGCCATCGGCATCGCGCAGCAAAGTGATGCGATTGGCGCTCGGCACGCCCGCGCCGGCACGCCGCATCACCAGCTTCGAGACCCAGCCCTTGAGGCCCGCAGCGTCTTCGGGCCGGGTCGGCGCGTTGGTCTCCGCCACCAGCACGTCGCCATTGGGCAGCACGAGGAGCCAGCGCGGATGGTCGAGTGCGTCGGCGAAGGCGGCGACGCTGAGCCCCGGCGCTGCGGTCGGTGCGGCGCCGGCGGGCCACTCCTTGGCCGGCGCTATGTTGACGGTGGGGAGCAGCGTCTCGTGGGGAGGCGGCAGCTGAGGGTCGGGACCGGTGCCGGCGGAGACCGGCAGCGTCGCCTCGTCGCCGCAGGCGGACAGCAGCGCCGCCGCGACGAGAGAAATGAGCGCGGAGAGCGAGGGCATGCGCATGCCGGCGTCCTTGTTCTCTGGGCTCACCGGCCGACGATCTGCTCGGCGCTGTAGCCTTGCGCATAGAGCAACGCGGTGAGGTCGTTGTGCTCGATGCGGCGGCGTGCGCGCGCCGCCACCGCCGGCCGGGCGTGGTAAGCGATGCCGAGGCCGGCCGCCTCGATCATGGCGATGTCGTTGGCGCCGTCGCCGACGGCGAGCGTCGCGGCCAGCGGCAGGGTGCGATCGGCGGCAAGGCGCTTCAAGGTCGCGAGCTTGGCGTCGCGGCCGAAGATCGGCTCGCCGACCGTGCCCGCGAGCCGCCCGTCCGCGACGATGAGGTCGTTGGCGACATCGAGGTCGAAGCCGAGCTCGTCGCGGATGCGCGCGCTATAGACGCGAAATCCCCCCGACACGAGCGCCGTGAAGGCGCCGTTGGCCCGCATGGTCGCGACCAGCTCGCGAGCGCCTGGCGTGATGCGGATGCGCGCCCCGGCCTCGGCCAGCGCGCTCTCCGGCAGATCCTTCAGCAGCGCGACACGCTCGCGCAGCGCAGCGGCGAAGTCGATCTCGTCGTTCATGGCGCGCCGGGTGATCTCCGCGACTTTTGCCTTGAGACCGAGCAAGTCCGCGAGCTCGTCCAGCATCTCGTTGGCGATGATCGTCGATTCCATGTCCGCCAGCAGCAGCAGCTTGCGGCGACCGAGAAGGGGCTGGGCAACGAGATCGATGGGGGCGGCGCCCAGCGCCGCGGCGATGCCGCTGCGCGCCGCGGCATCGGCCTGGTCGGGATCGAGCTCGTCGAAGAGAATGTCGCACGCGATGTCAGGCGCGAGCCAGGCACGGCCACCGATCAGCGCGCCGAGATGCCGCAACGAGTCCACCGCCGCATCTACCGCTGCCGCGGTCGCGGCCCGGGGCGAGGCGATGACGGTCAGGACGTTCTCTGGCACGCGTCCTTATTGACGAGGCGCGGCGCCAAAGGCAAGCGACAGACGCCGCTGGCGCCGCATGATCGGGCGGCGCCGCCGTGCTAAGAACCGCTCATGCCGAGCGCTACGCAAGAGCCCATCGTCATCATCGCTGGCCCGACCGCCAGCGGCAAGTCGGCGCTGGCGCTCGCCGTTGCCGAGGCGCTCGGCGGCACGATCATCAATGCCGACAGCATGCAGGTCTATCGCGACCTCGCCGTGCTCACGGCGCGGCCCGGCGCGGCCGAACTCGCGCGCGTGCCGCACCGCCTCTATGGCGTGATCGACGCGGCCGAGGCGTGCTCCGCTGGGCGCTGGCGCGACATGGCGCTGACCGAGATCGCGGCGGCGCGCGAAGCGGGCAGGGTGCCGGTCCTCACCGGCGGAACCGGTCTCTATCTGCAGGCGCTGCTCGAGGGGCTCGCTCCCGTGCCGCCCGTGCCGGCGGCCCTGCGCGAAGAAGCGCGCTCGCTCCATGCGTGGCTCGGCGGCGATGCCTTCCGCCAGGCGCTCGCCGCGCGCGATCTTGAGGCGGCGCAGCGTCTTTCGCCCGGCGATACGCAGCGCCTGATCCGCGCCTATGAGGTGGTGGCGGCGACGGGGCGGCCGCTCGCGGAATGGCGCCGGCGTCAGGGACCGGGGGCGAGCCCACCCGCCGCCGCTGTCGTGCTGCTGCCGCCGCGGGCGATGCTCTACGCCGCCTGCGACGCGCGCTTCCTTGCGATGATGGAGCGGGGCGCGCTCGCGGAGGCGAAGGCGTTGCTGGCCCGCGGTCTCGATCCGGCGCTTCCGGCGATGAAGGCGGTCGGCGTGCCGGAGCTGGCGTCGCTGCTCGCCGGGCGCTCCTCGCGGCAGGCGGCGATCGCCGCCGCCCAGCAGGCAACGCGGCGCTATGCCAAGCGCCAATACACCTGGTTCCGCCACCAGATGCCGGAAACCGTCTCGCTGCGAAAACTCGTGGTCACCGAGCAATTTTCGGAAAGTTTACCCGCGAAAATCTTGCCGTTTATTCGTGAGGCGCTATTGACCATAAAGGCTTAGGTGACTACGGTGGCGGCTCTCGCGCGGGACGAGCGGTTCCAACCGGGCGGCGGGCAAGACCGGCGCGCCGCGGCGCAAGTCCTTAGTCCCGCGCGATGTTTCGGCTGAGGAGAGGTGTCATGGCGACGGAGCAGATGGTCGGGGCGGAGATGGTCATCAAGGCGCTGGGCGACCAGGGCGTTGATGTCATTTTCGGGTATCCCGGCGGCGCCGTATTGCCGATCTACGACGCGCTCTACAAGCAGAACCACCTGCGCCACATCCTGGTACGGCACGAGCAGGCTGCCGTCCATGCCGCCGAAGGCTATGCCCGCTCGACCGGCAAGGTCGGCGTCGTGCTGGTGACCAGCGGGCCGGGCGCCACCAACGCGGTCACCGGGCTGACCGACGCGCTGATGGATTCGGTCCCGGTGGTCTGCCTCACGGGCCA
>WNFM01016397.1_pt1 | contig 15191 bp, 12 predicted proteins | sample 5400271 | NCBI WGS metagenome assembly WNFM01 (sample SAMN13153352, study PRJNA577476) | soil metagenome | isolation source: 60 cm saprolite on Douglas fir-dominated hillslope | place: USA:California | collected 2013-09-17
CGTCGAACCTAGATAGAGAGGTATGGGGGCTGGCGGTAGCCTGCATGCGAGATCCCGCTTGGGTGGAGCGGCTGGTTGCAGACACTGACGCTGCCAACGGGCCGGCTATCCGGGCGGCGTCCTTGCGCAGACAGCTCGACAACGCGAACCAGGAGTACGACAAGCTCTTCAAGCAGTTGCAGCGCCTAGACCCGCATGACGTGCTCGTGGGCGACTACCAGGACAAGCTACGCAAGAACGTCGCCGCCCGTGAGGACTTGGACAAGGGGCTCGCGGCGGCGGAGCGGGACGCGGCGGCAGAAGACACGCGGGGGGCGACGCTGGCCGCGTTCCGGGACTACGCCGCTGGCCAACGCGACACCCTCGACGACAAGACGCCCATCGAGCGGCGGCGGATTCTCCTGGCGATGCGAACGCACTGCCGGGTGAAGCCAGGCAACGACCTGAGCCGGATGAGCGTCCGCTTTGACCTGCGGGGCGTCCCAGGCGCGGAGAGAGCCTTTGACGAGCCTGGCTGGGAACTATGGGAAGAGTCGCTCAGCACGTGGGAAGGCGGAGTGATCGAGGCAGCCGACGAGATCGACCTCACTGGCGTTGAGGCGCCCGCGCAGTTAGAGCTGATACTGGACGAAGACGACCTGGTAGCCTATGGCGAAGACGCCCCGCCTGATGGTATACTCGCAACTGGCGAGACGGCCAAGCCAAACGGCCGGAGTACTAGTAACGGGTATGCGTCCACCTGACGGAGCGTGCCTGCCGGCCGGGCGCCCAGGGCCAGGGCCAGCGCACGCGTGCGAGGACCTCCGCGCTGCACCGCACTTTGATTTCGACGTTGCGCATGCGCTGCTCTCCCACGGTACGGCGCCCACCGTCCGCGGGGCACCAGCCGGCTGGCTATCCGGCTGCCGCGCGCGCGACGGCCCCACCGCCCGTCATCAGCAGGCCCAGCCGCTCCTCCGACGTCTCGGGGGGCTCGATGCTCACGATGCGCCCCTCGTACATGACGGCGATGCGGTCGGAGAGCGAGCGAATCTCGTCCAGCTCGGCGGAAACGAGCAGCACGGCCGCCCCCTCATCGCGCTGGGCGACGATCTGCCGGTGGATGAACTCGATCGCGCCGATGTCGACGCCGCGCGTAGGCTGCGCCGCCAGCAGCACGCGTGGATTGCTGGCCATCTCGCGTGCGACGACGATTTTTTGCTGATTGCCGCCGGAGAGCGCCCGTGCCGCCGTCTCCGCGCCGGGCGTGCGGATGTCGAACTCGGTGATCAGGCGACGCGCCCAGGCGAGGATCGACTTCAGTCGCAGGATCAGGCCATCCCAGGAGAACTGCTTGGTCCGCTGGCGCCCCAGCACCAGGTTATCGGCCACTGAATAGTTCAGCACGAGGCCCGAGCCACGGCGATCTTCGGGAATGTGCGCGATGCCGGCCTGCCGGATACCGCGCGCCCCCAAGCTAGTGACTTCGTGGCCACCGAGCACGATCCGGCCGCTGCTGGCGCGCCGCGTGCCCGCTAACACCTCCACCAACTCGCTCTGGCCGTTGCCTTCCACACCGGCGACGCCAAGAATCTCGCCGGTATGCAGCTCAAACGAGACGCCGCGCAACGCCGGCACGTTGCGGTCGGAGAGGACCGTCAGCCCGTCCACCTGGAGGGCCACCGGTCCGGGCTTGGCGGGCGTCTTGTCCACGCGCAACAGGACATCACGGCCGACCATCATGCGCGCGATCTCCTGCTCGCTCGTCTGCGAGGTGATCAGCTCGCCCACGACCTTGCCGCGACGCATGACGGTGATGCGGTTAGAGATATCGAGGACTTCTTTCAGCTTGTGGCTGATGAAGATGATGGTCTTGCCGGACCGCTGTAGCTCGCGCAGCACACCAAACAGCTCGATCGCCTCTTGCGGCGTGAGCACGCCGGTCGGCTCATCCAGAATCAAGATGTCGGCGCCACGGTAGAGCACCTTGACAATCTCGGCGCGCTGCTGGAGCCCCACCGGGAGATCGCCCATGCGGTCGTCGGGGTTGAGGGCCAGGCCGTAGCGGCGGGTGAGCGCCGCGATCTCGTCGCGCGCGCGCCGGACGTCGTAGAGGCCGCCGGTCGTGACGGGCTCGCGACCCAACATCACGTTCTCGCCGACCGTGAGCACGGGGATCAGCATGAAGTGCTGATGCACCATGCCGATGCCCAGCGCAATGGCGTCACGCGGACCCTGGATGCGGGCGACCTGGCCGTTGACCTTGATCTCGCCGGAATCGGGGCGGATCAAGCCGTAGAGGATGTTCATCAGCGTGCTCTTGCCAGCACCGTTCTCGCCGACCAGCGCATGAATCTCGCCCTTGCTTACCGTGAAGTTGACGTGATCGTTCGCGCGCACACCTGGCCACGTTTTGGTGATGTCGCGCAGCTCGACGGCGGGCGGCGCGGGTTGCGGAGTGGGCATGCTCATGAGGCGTCCTCTCTATTCCGTGCCCGGCTCGTACGGGATGCCATCCGCCGCGGGCGGTGTGCTGCGTCCCACCAGGCCGGCCAACACCACCAGGGTGAGCACGTACGGCAGCATACTAAGCAGGTATTGGGAGATATGAATGAGCGAGTTGTTGTCGTAGATCGCCTGCCCAAAGCCAAAAATCAGGCAGGCCACGAAGGCGCCGAACGGCGTCCACTTGCCGAAGATCATCGCTGCCAGGGCGATGTAGCCCCGTCCGTCGGTCATGTTGGGCGTGAACGTATTGGAGATGCCGATCGAGAGAAACGCGCCGGCCACGCCCGAGAGCAGCCCACTGGTGATGACCGCGCCGTACCGAATGAAGTAGACGTTGATGCCGGCAGTGTCCGCCGCTTGTGGGTGCTCGCCGACCGCGCGCACGCGCAACCCCAGCCGCGTGCGGAACAGCACGACATTGACGACCACCAATAAGACCAGCGCGACGTAGACGATGATGTTCTGCTGGAAGAGCACCTTCCCCACAAACGGAATCTGACTGAGCAGCGGAATACTCACGTCCGGAAGCGCCTCGCGGGGGGTGACATGCCCGATGTCCTGGGCGCCATAGATGCGATTGAGCAGAAAGACCGTCAAGCCCGCTGCGAAGATGTTGATGGCCACACCGCTCACGATCTGGTTCGCGCGAAAGCGAATCGAGACGACGGCGTGAATGAGGGCCATTGCGCCGCCCGTGAGCATCGCCACCAGGGTGGCGAGCCAGACATTGTGCCAGGCGAGGTCGGCCACCACCGCGAAGAAGGCGCCGGTGAGCATCATGCCTTCCATGGCGATGTTCGTCACCCCGCTGCGCTCGGAAATCACGCCGCCCAGGGCGGGCAAGAGCAAGAGCGTGGCGGCCGCGAGCGTCGCCTGCCAGAGCTCCGGCTTGCCGAGCAGACCCAGGATGTCAAGCAAGGCGTTCATGACCACGGCCTCCTCAGCGTCTTCACGCCGTGCTCTCGCTATCCACGATGGCGGGGCTTGGCTCCTCACTTACCAGCCCACCGGTTGGGGTGTCGTCGGCTGGCGCCGTCGGCGCGCGTCCCCACCCAGGCAAGCGGATCTTGATGGTGCGCAGGAAGTTGGCCGCGATGCTGAACAGGATCAGTGCCTGCAAGACGAGCACCAGATTGCCGGAGACGCCCACATCGGCCTGCATCACCGAGCCGCCCGCGTGCAGCGCCCCGAAGAGGATTGCGGAGAGCACGATACCAACGGCCGCACCTTGCCCCAGCAGGGCCACCGCGATGGCGTCGAATCCTGTCGTGTCGGTGAAAAACTTGTCGGTGAGGTTGTGATCGATCCCGGCGACCTGCACGGCCCCCGCCAGCCCGGCGAACGCGCCGGCGATGAGCATCGTGATGATGATCGTGCGGCGCACACTCACCCCGGCGTAGCGCGCCGCCCGCTGGCTCTGCCCGACCGCGCGAATCTCGTAGCCCAGGGCCGTGCGCCGCAGCAAGAACGCGAACGCCGCCGCCGTCAGGAGTGAGACGATGATGCCGGTGTGCGCCCGATAGACACTCTCCGGCAGGCCAAACAGCAACGCGGTGTTGCTCTGCGGCAGCAGCGTGGGCAGCCGGGCGCCGGCGCCAATCGGCGAGGAGACGGAAAAGCCGTGCGGCAGCTGCAGTGGTCCGCCAATGATCAGGTAGCGCAGGAACCACTGCGCCACATAGTTGAGCATGATGGTAGTGACGACCTCGTGCGCACCCGTCGTGGCCTTGAGCACGCCGACGATGCCGCCCCAGGCTGCGCCCGCCAGCGCTCCAGCCACCAGCACCGCCGGCAGCAACGCCCAGCCCGGCCAATTGGCGAAGTGGATGCCCACCGCCGTGCAGGCGATGGACCCCATGATCAACTGGCCTTCCGCGCCAATATTGAAGAGCCCCGCGCGAAAGGCGACCGCGACCGAGAGGCCGGTGAGGATCAGCGGCGTGGTGAAGACAATCGTCGTGGAGATCTGATAGGCCGGCGTCTCACCACCAGTGCAGAAGACGCCGAACCCGCCGCAAATCAGGCTCTGGTACGCGGCGATCGGGTTGCTCCCGGTAATGGCCACGATCACGCCTCCCACGATGAAGGCGAAGATCACGGAGCCGACCGGGACGGCCAGCGCGCGACCGGTACGGACGGCCCACTCGGCCAGGCCAGACGTGCCGCGCCGCGTCAGGGGAGTGGTGGGTGCGGTCATCAGCGCCTCCTTGTTTGGATGGCGTAACACGCGTCGTGTACCTAATGCTCTTGGGGATGGTCAAGTCTCTGCATTATATCGAGTCTGGCTCGTCAGCGGCTGCCCGCGCCGCCGGGGAGAGAGGTCCTCACCCCCGGTCTCTCTCCCCACGGGGAGCAATCCGCGCCTGCGCGGGTTTGCCCGCCAGTACGGAGAAAGAACAGCCGCACCAGCCGCCCTCGATGGCTGCGTTCGCGCGATGAAAGAAGGCGGGCACCGGATGGCGCCCGCCCTCACGCCGTCGTCACCTGCGTGACGCGGAGCGATTTACGGGATATCTGCGGGCGCGGTGAGCTGGCCCGACTTGATCTTGGTGGTCATGTCCGTGAGCGCCGCCATGACGTCCGCCGGCAGCGACAAGTTGTCCGCCGCGTAGCCTACGCCGCCGTTCTGCAGGCTGAAGGTCTGCACACCGCCCTGGAACGTGCCGTTCTTGACGCCCTGGATCGCGTCGAATGTGGCCACGTCCACCTTCTTGAGCGCGCTGGCGATGACCGAGGTGCCCGAATCCTTTTGGTCCGCGTCCACGCCGATGCTATAGAGGTTAGCCGTGTCCGCCGCCTTGATCACGCCGAGGCCGCAGCCACCCGCGACCTGGAAGAGGACGTCGGCGCCGGCGCCGATCTGGCTGGTGGCGACGCCGCTGCACTTGGTGGGATCATTGAAGTCGTTAGAGTAACCCACCAGCACCTTGATGCTCGGGTCTTCCATCGTCGCGGCCCACTTGTAGCCGGCGATGTAGTGGTTCACGGGCGGGATGCTGACGCCGCCCACCGCGCCAATCACATGGCTCTTCTTGGGCGTGGCGCCATCTTTCTCGAGCACGCCGGCGATCACGCCAACCAGCGCTCCAGCGTCCTGCTCCTTGAAGAGCAGCGACTCGACATTAGAATGATGTAGGTCATTGCCTTGCGCATCGGTGCCCGCGCCGTCGATGATCGCGAAATGGACGTTGGGGAACTGGCCCGACACGGTGCCGACGGCCTGCTGCATCAAGAAGCCGACGCCAATGACCAGATCATAGTTCTTAGAGGCAAAGTTCGTGAGATTGGGCACGTAATCGTCGGCGCTGTGGGACTCGACGACGTCGCCCTGAATGCCCAGCTGGGCCTTGGCGTTCTCCAAGCCTACATCCGCCAGGTGATTGAAGCTCTTGTCGTTCAAGCCACCGGTATCGGTGACCAGACCGACCTTGATCTTCTTCGCAGCCGTGGGTGTCGAGCTTGATCCGCCGCAGGCCGCCAACAGCGGCACAAGCATCAGCAAGAGCACGCCCAGAGTCAGGTAACGGAGCCGTGGATGCATGAGACCTCCCCATCAGGTGCCGAGCGCCGTCCCTGGCGATGCCGAAGACCGCGCACCAAGATGCGCGCGATCAGTTCCGAGTGTCTGGCGCGTAGGCAGCATGCTCGTATTAACACCGTGTTAACGACCCCCATCATAACAGGGGTATGCTAGAGCCGCAAGGTATTTGCTGAGCACCGAGAAATCGTGTGAAGCCCAGCATTGCCGCCACCTAGTATACGTCCACCGCGCGCCAATTCTCTCAAGCAGAGAGGCGTCCCCGCGGACCATCGCGTCCGATGCGTGTCCACCTTGCTACAGGCCAGTTGCTATCCAGGGGCATCTGGTCATCATGTTAACCGATGAGCATGCGCCAGCGCCTTGTCGGTCTTGACAGCGGAGCAGGGAGTGCTCTATACTCGCTTAGGTGCCCCGACTCGCGGGGCGAAAGCGAAGGAGATGGGTACGATGGCAAGCAGCTGCAGGATCAGCCTCAGCCGCCTGGGCATCTTCGTGCCCATCGCACGGCTGCGTGGCGCGCCTATGGGCGCTGCCCTGGGTGGCCGCAGTGTGCCCATTTCCTTCGCTACGCGTGTTCGGAGACCTGGCATGAGTTAGGTGAACGCGCGGGGACCGGTTCCCGAAGGGCCATGGGCAGCGATGAGAACGCCGCCCGTGGTCCTTTTTGTTGTCTGGCGCCGGACTCCGCAACAGGTCGCGATCTGGCGCGCACCGCGGGTTCCGCGGAGGGGAGGCTTCCTTGGCAATGCTCAGTAGCGACACGATTCCAGTCACGGATCGGATACCCGCGCCGGAGCGAGAGGCATCGCTTCACAGCGCGTTCACGCGGCAGGAGTTGGAGGAGCTCGACCGGTACGACGCGCTCGTGGTCACGCACGTCTCCAAGCGCTTCGAAAAGGAAGGCCAGCGCCCGGCCTGGCTGCGCTGGCGCGCGCGCCCAAGTGCGCCGCTCAGGCGGCGCGTCGTGCGGGCCGTGGATGACGTCTCGCTGACCATCCGGCGCCGCGAAATCTACGGCGTGCTGGGCTCGAATGGATCGGGCAAGTCCACGCTGATCCGCCTGATCTCGACGCTCTTGCTCCCCGATGAAGGCGCGGTGCGCGTGTTTGGTCATGATGTGGTGCGCGAGGAGCGCGCCGTCCAAAAGCTGATCAACCTGGTGAGCGTCGAGGCGGCGTTCTTCCGCAAGCTCAGCCCGATGGAGAACTTGCTGTATTCGGCGCGGCTCTACGGCCTGCCGCGGCAAGACGCGCCGGCACGTATCCGGGCGATTCTGGCGCGGCTGGGCATCAAGCCGGACCGCATCAACCGGCCACTGGAGCACATGTCGCGCGGGATGCAGCAGAAAGTGGCGATCGCGCGGGCGTTTCTGAGCTCACCGATCCTGCTGCTGCTGGACGAGCCCACCACCGGGCTCGACCCGCGCTCGAAGCTGGATGTGCAGACGTTCGTGCGGGAGCTGCGCGACACGCACGACGCGACGATCTTGCTGACCACGCACGACATGGACGAGGCCGACGCGCTCTGCGACCGCATCGCCATCATCGACGGCGGGCGGATCGTGGCGGAGGATACGCCAGAAGGATTGAAGCGCTCGGTCGGCGAGCGGCTGGGGCTGGGGCGTCCCGCCACGCTCACGGAGGCCTTCATGGCCTTCACCGGGCGCGACTGGGAACAGGACGAGCCTGAGGAGTCCGACGACGATGACGACGAGACAAAAGCGAGCGGAGCCTAGGAACCTTTACACCCTGTCTTCCCTGGAAGGCCGAGGAGTGAGATAGATGATCGACGCGATTCTCAAACGCAACCCAATCATCGAGGCGCGGCGGACCGCGCGCCAATTCAGCAGTGAGGCGAGCAAGGGATTCGCCTTCATCGAGCGCAACTGGTACCTGACGAAGCGCTACGCGGCGTGGGAGCTGGTCTGGATCACCTACAACGTGGTGAACGCGCTCGCGGTGACCTTCATCGCCGCGGCCGCGCAAAAGACGATTCCTGGCTTGCACTTCACCAAGCAGCAGCTCGACCAGTTCACGATGTACCTGGTCATCGGCACGGCGATCTGGAGCTTCGTGAGCGTCGTTTTCGACAATGTGACGGAGACGGTCACAATCGAGCGCTGGGAAGGCACGATCGAGTACACGTTCATGGCGCCGGTCTCGCGGCTGACGCACATGCTGGGCACCTGCGCCTTCGCCATCGTGCATGGGCTGATCCTGACGGTCGTGCAGCTGCTCGTGGTGAGCTTGTTCTTCCACCTGGACATCAGCCACGTCGACTGGGGCGCCAGCGCCGTGATCATGCTGATCGGCAGTGTGTCGTTCATCGGGCTGGGCACGATGGGCGCCGTGTTGCCGCTGCTCTACACCGAGCGTGGCGCGCAGATGACGTATATCATCCGGGCGGTGATGCTGCTCGTCTCCGGCGTCTACTACCCGATCAGCGTCCTGCCCAACTGGATGCAGCCGCTCTCGTACCTCTCGCCCGCGACCTATGTGCTGGATGGGCTGCGCCAGACGATTCAGGAAGGCAAGGGCATCGTGCCGCTGTGGGGCGACATCTGGCCGCTGATTATCTGTGGTGTGGTGAGCCTGCCGCTCGGCCTGGCCATCTTCAACGCTGGCGAGCGCTTCGCCAAGCGCACCGGCAGGCTGAAGCGCAACGGATAGCCAGCATCATGTGTTAGAGAGAGAGATGATCCCATGACACCGTCGCAGATCGCTGCCGAGACGGCGGCAGCGCCCATCCTCAATATCGTCGGCGAGAAGGTGGCTCTGGGTCCGCAGACCAAGGACCTGGCCCCCTTGATGACTCGTTGGACCAATGACTTCGAGGTGGCGCTCTACTCGGGTGACGACCTCCGGCCAACCTCGGTGGGGCTGCAGGAGGCCCATTACGAGAAGGCGAGCAAAGAGTGGCAGACGCATACCACCGAATTCATCATCTACGAGCGGGCGACGCTGCGGCCTATCGGCGTCGCGGAGTGGCGCCGTATCGATGCCGTCCGGCGGACGGCCACGTACGGTATTCTCATCGGCGAAAAAGAATGTTGGGGTAGGGGTTACGGCACTGAGACGACGGTCTTGATGCTGGAGTACGCCTTCACCGTGCTCAACCTGCACAGCGTCATGCTCTCGACCTACGGCTACAACGAGCGGGCGATCCGCGCGTACAGCCGCGCCGGCTTCCGCGAGATCGGGCGCTGGCGCGAGTCGCAGCGGCTCGGTGATCGGCTCTATGACGACATTTTCATGGATTGTTTGGCTACTGAGTTCCACAGCCCGCAGCCGCGCGTGCTGGCGCTGCCGTAACGAAGGGAGTCGGCGCGTGCCAGCGGCGGGGACTGTGTTGGCCAGTCGAAAAAGGAGAGAGCATGTCATGGCGACCATGACGAGCCTGGAGCGCACCCTCGCACGCGAGCGCGAGGCGCTGCTGGGCACAATCGCCTGGCTCTCCGAAGCCGCCCTGGATCAAGAAGGCGTCATCGGCGCCAGGTCCATCAAAGACGTGTTGGCGCACCTGGCGGTCCACGAGCGAGCTGTCGTGTGCGCGTTACGCCAGCTGCTTACCGCTGGCGCCAGCTCGTGGAGCGAGCGTACGAGCGTGGAAGAGTGCACCAGCGTCGAGCTGCATATTGCCCGCCAGGAGGCACTCTCGCCCACCGAGCAGGTGCTGGAGCTGGAGCGGGTGCGCTCGGACCTGCTGCACCTCCTGGCGGGGCTCGATGACAAGACGCTCACGGGTCGTGGACCGTGGGGGGAAGAGCACGGGACGCTCGCCGAGTACATCCTCACCGCGGTCTGCGGCCACGAGTGCGAGCACCACGCGGCTATTCGTCACGCCATTCATCGGATAGGCGTGGTGGAGGAGTATGGACCGGGGGCGCGCCTCAGCCGGGGACTGGCGCCCACGCATGCATAGCGCGTAAGGCTGATGCTCAGCCGCAGGGTGAGCCCACAGAGAGTGGCAAGCTAGCGAGAACGGCCTACATGATGGAGAGAGCGATGATTGAGATCCAGCTGTCCGGCGAACTGATCGTCCGGGCCCCGCACGTCGCCGACGCTGCCGGCGTCGCCGCGTTGTACAACGCCTGCTCACTGGACGAGATCGGCGCGGCGATCACAAGCCCGCACGAGATTGGCAGTGAGTGGCAGGTTCCTGGCTTCGACCTGGCGCAGGATGCGTGGCTCGTCACACTGCCTGCTGGTCGCGTGGTCGGGTATCTGGACGTCTGGAGCCCGGAGCCGAACATCACTGCCTATAGCGACGGGCGCGTGCACCCCGACTATCGGGGTCGCGGCATCGGCACTTATCTGCTCCAGATGGCGGAGGCGCGCTCGCGCGAGCTGACGCTTCCGGCGCCGGCGGACGCTCGGCTGCGGGTGGTGAACCGCGCGCTGAGCACGAACGAGGGGGCCAAGCGGCTCTTCGCCGCGCATGGGTATCGGCTGACGCGCCACTTCTGGCGCATGTCAATCGAGCTAGATGGTGAGCCGCCTGAGCCCGTATGGCCGGAAGGGATCACCGCGCGCAACCTGGTGGCGGGACAGGACGAGCGTCTGGCGTATGAGGCGGACGAGGAGGCATTCCAGGATCACCACGACCATACGCCGATCTCATTCGAGACGTGGCTGCACTGGGATGCCTCGGACCCGGAGAAGTTCGACCCTTCCCTCTGGTTTCTGGCGCTGGACGGCGAGGCGCTCGCCGGCTTGATCAGGTGTGAGCTGCGGCAGACAGAAGACCCAGAAGCGGGCTGGGTGGGCACGCTGGCCGTGCGGCGACCATGGCGCCGTCGTGGGCTGGGCCTGGCGCTGCTGCGACAGGGCTTCCGTGAGCTGTACCGCCGGGGCCAGCGCCGCGTTGGCCTGACGGTGGACGCGGCGAGCCTCACCGGAGCCACCCGGCTCTACGAGCGCGCGGGCATGCGGGTCGTGCGCCAGACCGACGCCTACGAGAAGGTGCTGCGCGCGGGCGGGTCTGTAGGTCCCGGGCATACCCCCGACTGATCGCCGGGCCCGCGCGGGCTGCAGCCGTCGGCACACCATCTAGGAGGACTCGTCATGGCGACCATCATTGACCTGAGCGACTGCATCAGCAACGACACCAGCGCCTTCGAGAAGAACCCCCACCAGATCACCTACATCGATCATCGGCAGGCCCTGGCAGCGGCGGAGCAGTATGGCTTGCAGCCCGAGTTCTTCGCACCTGGGCACGCCTGGGCCGTCGAGAACGTCACGCTTTCCACCCACAGCGGCACGCACATCGACGCGCCGTATCACTACGGGCCGACCTCCGGCGGCGCACCGGCGCGCACGATCGACCAGCTGCCGCTGGAATGGTTCTACAGCGATGGCGTTCGGCTGGACATGCGCCACAAGCCGGCGGGCAGCGGCATCACAGCGGAGGACGTGCAGGTGGAGCTAGCGCGCATCGGCTATCAGCTCAAGCCGCTGGATATCGTGCTGGTCTGGACCGGGACCGCGCAGTATTTCGGTGAGGCCAACTACGATCAGCGCCACGCCGGATTGCGCGCCGACGCGACGCGCTGGCTGGTGGAAGCGGGGGTCAAGGTCATCGGCATCGACGCCTGGGGCCTCGACCGGCCATTCCTGGTCATGGCGCAGGAGGCCGCCTCCGGAAACCCGCAGCAGTTCTGGGAGTCCCATTTCTATGGCATGGAGCGCGAATACTGCCAGATCGAGAAGCTCGCCAATCTGGAGCGGCTCCCGCGACCGTTCGGCTTTCGCGTCAGCTGCTTCCCGTACAACATTCGTGGCGCGAGCGCCGGCTGGACACGCGCCGTCGCCATCCTCGACGAGTGACACACCCCCAGCTGACGCCAGGGGTTTCTCGGCTGAACGACTTGATGCCGAGCGACTTGCCGGGTGTCCACCGGAACTACCTGGCGTCCTTGCGGATGGCCAGGATACTTGAAGAGATCGTACCGCGCCTGTTTCACCCGCTGGCGGATTGCCCAGCGGAACGCGCCGAACAGGCGATTGGGCCGGTGCTCTGGGCCGAAGCCCCCTGGCGCTGGTTCATCGCCAGCGTGCGGATGGAGTATCGCACAGCTCTGCAGGCGCTGCAAGCTGGTTTCTTTGCTAGGGCGGCAGGCGAGCCCGCGCGCCCAGGGGTCATACTGGGGGGACGGGGCGTTCATTTCGCGCCGAAGAAGCGCTGGGTGAAGGTGGCGATGAAGCTGATCTCGATCAACAGTCCGAGCACCGCTTCGCCTGCGGCTAAGACGCTCACGGGGTCGTCCAGGGGCAGGCCGCCGGGGAAGAACCCACGACCGTGGAACGACGTGAGGCTGAAGACGAGCGCCTCTACCGGGTTGAACGGGTGGCCATCCACGAGGCCGAAGCGCAGATAGAGCGCCGCAAAGCCCGCGACGACCGCGAGGTACCAGAAGATTGTGCGGCCAGGGCGATAGCCGTATCCAGCCAGCACCGCGAGGAAGCCGGAGAAGAGATACGGCCCCAGGCGCACGCGCCGCAGCAGCACCCCGCGCTGGCGCACCTGGGCGCGCAGGGCGAAGCGGTCGGCCACCTCACTCATCCCCTGCGCCCGCAGTTGGGCGGCGAGCTGACGGTAGGCGCGCACCACGGCCTCATGTCTCTCCGCATCGTCGCGCCAGCCTGCTTCGCGCTCGTCGCCCAGGCGCAGGACGTCGTCCCAGCGCACCGCCGTGAGGTCCACGGCACCCACGCCCCCCCAGCGGATGTCACCGAGGGCGGCGCTGGTCGTGCGGCGCATGAACGGCCACCAGTTGAGCAGGCGTTCCAAGCGGGTCGGGGGCTCGGCCAGGGTCGCATGAGCGAGAGCCGTCTTCCCGTCCACTGTCGCCCCGCGGAGCAAGGCCCCCTCCAGCCGCGCCTCACGGAGGTCAGCCCCTTCCAGGTGCGCGCCGGTGAGGTCAGCCCCCTCCAGATGCGCCTCACGGAGGTCAGCCCCCTCCAGGTGCGCCGCGCTGAGGGCGGCCTCCTCCAGCTGCGCCCCGCCGAGATTGGTCTCCCTCAGATGCGCTTCACGGAGGTTGGCCCGCTCCAGATGCGCCCCGCGGAGATCAGCCCCCTCCAGCTGCGCCTGCCAGAGAATGGCCCGCTCCAGATGCGCCCCGCGGAGGTCAGCCCCCTCCAGGTGGGCGCTGTAGAGGCTGGCCCGCTCCAAGTGGGCGCTGATGACGTACGCCCGCTCCAGGTGCGCCTCACGGAGGTCAGCCGCTTCCAGGTGGGCGTCGCCGAGCCTGGCCCCTTCCAGGTGCGCCCCGCCGAGCCTGGCCCCCTCCAGGTGGGCGCTGATAAGGTCGGCCCCCTCCAGATGCGTCCCGTCGAGGTCAGCCCGCTCCAGGTGCGCCCCACTGAGGTTGGCCCCCTCCAGGTGCGCCCCGCCGAGGTTGGCCCCCTCCAGGTGCATCTGGAAGAGGGCGGCCCCCTCCAGGTGCGCCGCGAAGAGATTGGCCCCTTCCAGGTGCGCATAGCTGAGGTCGGCCCGCTCCAGGTGCGTCTGGAAGAGGTCGGCCCGCTCGACGTGGGCCCCGCGGAGCAAGGCCCCCTCCAGGTGCGCCTCACGGAGGTTGGTCCCCTCCAGGTGCGCGCCGATGAGGTATGCCCCCTCCAGATGTGCCCCGCCAAGGATGGCCCCCTCTACGTGGAGGTTCGGCGCCCGTCCAAACTCGTCGCGCCCCGACCGCTCCGCCAGCCAGGAGGCGTCGGCCCCGCTGAGCCTGACTCCGTCAAACGGCCCCTGACGATCGCCGTGGTCGGCGTTGGGTGTGTCCCAGGCGTCCAGGATGCCCTGTAGCTGGGCCTGGCGCTCGTCACGGATCAGATCGCCCCAACGCGCGCCGGCGGCCTCGGGGTGCGGGCACGCAGGCGTGGATGGGGGGGCTGGCTCGTCGCTCACGGCGCATTCCTCTCCACTTGTCTACTTGGTCGTCGCCGCCAGTATAGCAGAGGTGCGCGTGCGGTATCATTCGGGAGTTACCGGTTTCGTTTGCGCCGAGCGGCAGCGGGAGAATAACCGTCCCTCGTGCGGGCACCAGTGACGCAGGACGTGACTGGGGACCACGGCATCCACTTGGCGGTCATCAAGGTGCCAGAGACGCTGGATCGTCGCGCGCGACTTCGCGGGGATGGCCCACGGTCGCCGCCTGGCGCGTGATGACGAGCGGCTGCCAGCGACCCTGGCAGGACTGCGCTTCATCGCCTCTGCCTGCCTGCTGCCCTTTCAGCTCATCCATTTTCGCTCACGCTCACCTCAGGCTCTATCTCAGGAACCCCTGTGGCGGCGCGCATGAGGACGCTTGCCGTGTAACCGCCAAGTGAGCCGACTACAGCACACGCCGACACTCGGGATTGGCGCACACCATGCGCAAGTTGCTGACGTCAATCGGATCGTGGCTCTTCAGGTCGTTGGGATCAATGGTGTCCTTATGCCGGGTCGCGTAATACGTCTTCAAATCTACTTGCTCACCGGTCGTCGCATCGATGACGATGAAGCCGTGAGAACCGCAGACGCAGGTGACGGTGGTGCCAGTGCTCATGAGATCCCTCCTTCAAGCCACGCCGACCAGAGCTAGCTCTTGTAGCCGTTCCGATTGTCCCTTTGGACTCTCAAGGCGCGCACGGTACGTGCGCCATGCGAGGCATCCGACGACAGCGGACTCTCCACGACAAGTATGCGCCGCCGGGGCGCCACGTCCATAGGCCAGGCGCCCGGCTATTCGAACCCCAGGCGCCGTTCTTTGAGACTGACAAACTGGTGATGCCCCAGAACGATATGGTCCAGCGGCTCGATGTCGAGCACTTCGCCGGCATGCCGCAATTGCTCCGTGGTACGGATATCTTCGGGTGACGGCGTCGGGTCGCCTGAGGGATGATTGTGGAGGACGACGATCGCCGGACTATTGCGTGTGACCGCGGGTCGATAGACCTCGGCAGCCCGCACGACGCTCGCATTGACCGTCCCCTGATAAATGACTGTTGGTGTACGACATAGTTCTTCGTGTCCAGGCACAGCACCCGCAGCTGTTCCTGCGTGAGATACCCCATCTCGAGCATCGCGATGCTATGGCATGAAACGTCATCTCCTCGTCCCATTCAGCTTCTCAACTCGTGTCGCCTAGGCTAGCTCTTGCGTCGCAACCTGTCAAGCGGTA
>WNFM01304149.1_pt3 | contig 15191 bp, 11 predicted proteins | sample 5400271 | NCBI WGS metagenome assembly WNFM01 (sample SAMN13153352, study PRJNA577476) | soil metagenome | isolation source: 60 cm saprolite on Douglas fir-dominated hillslope | place: USA:California | collected 2013-09-17
TGTCGCTATAGACTCAGCTAGTTTCTTCCTTTGCTTGGCACCCATCCCGCCCTTCAAGACAAACGTTTGCGGGCACAGTCCGCGCAATCGTCCTGCCAGGTAGTCGAGGTGTTCGGTGCGGCTTGTCAGAACCAGTGGCGACCGCCCAGCCGACAGTACCTGCTGAAGGTCTTCGACAATTAGGTCGTTTCTCTGCTGGTTTGAAACGAGGGCCGCATATATATCTTGAATGGTGGTTTCTCCTTCCGCCCGCTCCCAAACGAAGTCAGTGAATCGTGGAACAACCTTGTGTTCGAGAGGCGAAGCCTCCGCGGCTTTCTTTGCACTGAGGTGAAAACGGATTGGGCCACATTGCATGTAGATGATGGGATGATGACCGTCCTTGCGGGTTGGTGTTGCCGTTAGGCCCAAAACGAATCTGGCCTTCACTTCTCGGAGAACCCGCTCGAAGGTGACGGCAGAAAGATGATGGCACTCGTCCACGATCACGTGGCCATAGTCTGCGACAAAATCTTCCACGGCGCCTTTTCGGTGCAGGCTCTGAATTACGGCAACATCAATCCAGCCGGTTCGTTTCGCCTTCCCTCCGCCCAGCTGTCCAACAGTTCCGATTGGCACGTTTAGAAAAGCGGCTAATCGTTCGCGCCATTGGTCCATCAATTGGCGACGATGGACGAGAATCAGCGTGTTCGCCGCTCTCTTGGCGATCAGATATGCCCCCACAATCGTCTTTCCAAACGCCGTCGGGGCACTGAGTACGCCTTGATCATGAGCGAGGATCTCCCTGACGGCCTCTTGTTGTTCAGGTCGCAGCTCAGCCCTAAAGGAAATGTCGATTCTTTTGCCTGCCGTTCGTTCATCTTGCGTGTCTACGCTGACACCATGGGCTTTGAAAATGGCCAACACGTCGTCGACACATCCGCGGGGAAGACCGATGTGCTCGGGGAAGCTCTCGCTGCAGGATATGACCCGCGGCTTACCATAGGTCGATAGTCGCATAGCTTGAGCTTTGTAGAATTCGGGATTCTGAAAGGCAGCAACACGAGTCAGGCGGTCCAGCATGGCAGATGGCAGGTCTCTCTTTTCGACGTAGACACGATTGCCCACTACGACGCGAACTTTGGATGGCATTGGGCCTGCGACTTGTACATTTTTCACCCTGCGTGTCGGTCGCCATAACCACGGAGCTTCACCGTTCTCTTCATCTGGAAGACTGAGATGCACGCCAATTGTGTTTCCGCTGGGAGCTATTTCGCGAATCAACTGGGCGAGAGTGTCCAGCGGAATTCGTCGAACTGATTCTAAGAATTTCCACTGATCAACGTAAGGTTGAAATAGATCGTCGAGGAATACGCTATTGCCTTGTTCTCTGGGCCGTTTCTGCAACGGTAGGGCGATCAGATTACCGAAGCCGCCCTTCGGTAGGGTGTCTTGACTCGGGAACAGGCGGTCGTAGGAATCCATTCCAAGCTCGTGTCTCTTCTCCAGCGTCCGGGTCAACAGGGCGGACCCAAGTTGTCTGGCATTGGTGGCAAGTACAGGGCAGTCGAAGAAGAGCCAGATGTGTGCGCCGTTTCCCGAACGCGAGCGCTCGACTGCGGCCGGGACTTGAAACCGCCGGCATGTGGAAGCAAAAGCTGCCACGTCGGCCACCCAGGACTTCTTGTCGAAATCCAGTGCAATAAACCAACAGGATTCGTCAGGTAGAAGAGGATAAATGCCGATAGTTTGTTTTCCAGTAAGGTGGTCACGAACCGTATCGCCCGTCAGTGGTTGAAGCACTCGGGTCTTCCGTGCAACTTTTTTTCGTTCTTCGGGCCTTGCCGCATGGATCGCACGCCAGTCCATGACACCGGCAGGAGAATAGCCTGACTGGCCGTCTTTCCGTTCCCAACGAGTGGCGTAAACGTCTTCACGTCCGCGAAACAGGCTTCGAAAGAGAGCAACTTTTCTCTCCTGGGTCAAAGCCTCAGCAGCACGACTGTCAGGCGTCTTCATTAAACAGATTTCTGGCAGATTGTTTCCTTCAGCCGACGAATCCGGGATCCCGAGCATTGCTCGGAGGCGGGCATTCTCCGCTCGAAGACGCTCAGATTCCTGTCGCGCCGATTTCAGTAGCTCCTCAGAACTGTTTTGATCCAGCATTGATGCCGCACCTAGCTCCGCGGACCTCTATTCTATAAGCTAGGACGATTCGGGCGGACAAGCACCACACAACAATTTTGCGGACCACCTGTGGCGGCGCGTTTTCGCTGTTCGGTGGTGCGGCCCGGGGAAATCGTTCGCGGACTAGTAGAGGAAGCGGAGTAGTGGCAAGAGAAGGAGCAAACTTATGAGACGAAGCAATTTTGCTTTGCGCGTTCCGCCCACGCTGTTGGCTGAAGCGCGCAACGCCGCCGAATCGGAAGGCGTGGCTCTCAACCAACTGATCACCCTCGCACTCGCGGAAAAGGTTTCTGCTATGCGCACAGAAGAGTACTTCGAGGAACGCGCACGACGTGCCGATCCGGCAAGGGTTAGCCGGATTCTAGCTCGCGTGGGCAAGGGAAATCCTCCTGTCGAAGGCGATGAACTCCCGCTGGAGTTTCCTGCCAGGAAGGTGAGGAAAAAGAAGTAAAAGGAGTCATCATTGTATCTCGGACGCTCTTCTGCCGTCTTTCTCCGCAATGCTGTGTTGAACTCTGCGCCTATCGCCGGGATTTTGGGTGCAACATTGGGTGCAGCTAGAGAGGGGAAAATGGCTCTCGATTTCCTGTAAGCGACACCAGATAGGGCACTTAGACTTTTGTCCGCCTCGGCTGTTAACCGAAGGGTTGCTAGTTCGAATCTAGCCCGGGGAGCCACTTTCTTGCACTTTCCCACCGACCATACTGACCATTTGATGTCAGGATCGCTGAACTTGCTAGGAGAATCAAAAGAGAGTGTCGAGCCGAAACGCGGCCCGGGGCTCGTGGCGCTGCTGTCTATCGCCGGGCTAATCGCAGGACTACTTACAGTTGGTCTCGAGTATCCCGTTGGTCGACTATCCGTCAGGCACACCCGATTGGCCTGGTACATTCTTGGTGGCCTGTTTGGGACAGCTTTGGCAATTTCTCTCGTGACGTGCGGAGTCCTACACGGGCTGACAGGATTTGGGAAAGCGATCTCGCTGGTGGCCTTGTCGATCGGGGCATATTTTGCTTCGTTCTGGGTTGCGGCGGCTATCGAACTTACGCTTCATCGCGGAGGATTGGACCGTGGGTCCGAAATATCCTCCCTTGCGCTGTTTGCCTTAGTGTTAACCGGTGCGTTGTAAGGTTTGGCGAATAGCGACGCCACCAACCCGCAAGCGGCCGCAAAGGACAGCCACAATCCCGGAATGGCACGATTGCCAGAGATATGAATTAAGTATGTGCTGAACGCGGGTGTGAAGCCACCGAATATCGCGGTTGCCAAACTGTACGCGAGAGCAAATCCCGAGGTTCTCACCTCCGCCGGCATGATTTCTGTAAGCGACACGACCATGGCACCGTTATAGCTGCCAAAAATAAATGATAGCCACAGCTCGACAGCCAAGAGCCGGGCGAACGAAGGTTCTTTCACCAACCAAAGCATCACGGGATAGGCTGTGAACAGCATCAACAGCGTGCATGCAAAAAGGAGGGGACGGCGGCCAATCCGGTCGGACAATGCGCCCATAACCGGCAGCCAAAAGAGATTGGATGCTCCGACGCAGAGCGTCACGATCAGGCTGTCGATGCTTGCTAGGTGCAGCACGGAATTTCCAAAAGTGGGCGTATACGCTGTAATCATGTAGAACGATACTGTGGTCATCGTGACCATGAATGTGCCAACCAGGACGATCGCCCAATGGTTTCTCAGGGAACGAAAAATCTCCGAGGTGTCCGGCCTATGTTTGCGTGCCAGGAACTCATCCGTTTCCGCTAAAGATTTCCTTAACCTGAAAAGAAAGGGAATAATAAAGCAGCCCAAGAGCAGAGGAAACCGCCATCCCCATCTCTGCATCCGCTCCGTCGATAAGACGGAATTGAGGATCACGCCTACGGACGCGGCAAACATCACGGCAACTTGCTGGCTGCCAGATTGCCAGCTAACGTAAAATCCTTTGTGTCCCGGTGTGGCGATCTCGGACAGATACACCGATACGCCGCCAAGTTCCATACCGGCTGAAAAACCTTGAAGGAGGCGACCAGTCAACACTAGCAACGGAGCCAGCAGACCGATTGTCGCGTAGCCGGGCATGCAGGCAATCGAGAGAATTCCGATGGACATCATTCCCAACGTAAGAAGTAAGCCAGCGCGGCGCCCATGACGGTCGGTATACGCGCCGAGGATAAGTGCTCCCAGCGGGCGCATTAGAAATCCGGCGCCGAATGTCATCAGCGAAAGCATTAGGGAACCGAATGGACTATTGTTCGGAAAAAATGCGTTCCCGATGGCCGCAGCGTAATAGCCAAACACCATGAAATCGTACATCTCAAGGAAGTTTCCGCTGGCGACCCGCGCTACGGACCAAACTTTGGATTTGCGATCGCTGGAGTTGATTATCGGACCCATTATCTTGGGTAAACTCGCAAATCTGGCAACTTGGTAACGCAATTTATTGAGTCGGTCCCAGGCGGTACATAAGGGCACAAAGCAGTGTTCATAAACTAAGTTCGGGCCACTCGTTCTGAAACCAGAGTGGCGATCACTTTTCCCATTTGTTTGGTCGTTGCTTTCCCGCCGATGTCTGGTGTGCGCACATCTTGTTTAGCCAGGACGGCCGTGATTGCCGCCTCAATCGCGTCGGCTGCCTCAGGTTGGCCGAGATGGCGAAGCATCATCGCTCCGGACCAGATTTGACCGATAGGATTCGCAATTCCTTTACCGGCAATGTCGGGCGCAGAACCATGCACGGGCTCAAACATGGATGGGAAGTTTTTTTCCGGGTTCAAATTTGCAGAGGGGGCGATCCCGATCGAGCCAACTACGGCGGGACCAAGATCTGAGAGTATGTCTCCGAACAGATTTGAGCCTACGACTACATCAAACCAGTCTGGATGCTTTACAAAATGCGCGGTGAGTATGTCGATATGGTATTGATCGGTTCGAACGTCGGGATATTCGGCCGACATTTTTTGGAAACATTCATCCCAAAACGGCATGGTGTAAATGATGCCGTTTGATTTCGTTGCGGAAGTCACATGATTTTTATTCTTACGAGCGAGATCAAACGCAAAACGCAAGATCCTCTCAACGCCGCGGCGCGTAAAAATCGTTTGCTGCGAGGCCATTTCGTAGGGAGTACCTTCATAGAGGCGTCCTCCAATATTTGAATATTCGCCTTCGTTGTTTTCCCGCACGATCCTGAAATCAATCTGGCCGGGCTGCCAATTTTTCAACGGACTTTCGATCCCGGCGAAAAGACGAACTGGGCGGAGATTGACGTATTGCTGAAAAGTACGGCGTATGGGAATCAAAAGTCCCCATAGAGAAACGTGATCGGGTACGCGAGGATCTCCGACGGCGCCAAGAAAAATAGCATCGAATTTCGCCAACTGTTGAAGCCCATCGGTGGGCATCATCGTTCCGGTGCTTAGATATTTTTCGCAGCTCCAGTCAAACTCACGCCAGGTAAATGTAAAATTAAAGCGGCGCCCCGCGGTTTCGAGAACGCGGATGCCTTCTGGAACCACTTCCTTGCCGATACCGTCACCGGCGATGACTGCAATATTGAAACTTTGCATCTGTTAACGTGGACCTTCCAGTTCGGGGAATTTGAAAACAAAGCTCTGGCCGTTTGCGGGCTTCGTTTGGCGAACTACTATGGTATTAAATTTTCGCCCAGATGCCGACAGTAGCGCGCCACATAAATGAAAAGTAATGGTAATTTAAGTCGGTCCGTGGCGCGAGCCTCTAAACTGCTGCGTGGCCCTGCCAGGCCTGATTCCCAGCGGCAAGCTTAGCTGATTTGGCCGTCTGGCTCGCTGAGTTTTACCCATTCATCCTTAAGGAGCTTCCCAATGGTTTTGTTTTAGCACGCGTTGAACGCAGCAAAACCGCGCGAACGGTGCATCATACATTTGTGAGCCTAGCCATGGCGGCATTTGCAGCCATAATATTTATGGCTACTTTCCATTCGCGCGGTTGGCCAACGCCTTGTCGACGACGTAGCCTCAAAACACCGACCGCAACTTATCTATCTGGGATTGCATGGCGTGACTCCGTACTCCCAAAAAAGCCAGATCTTTGCTTCGACCGATCCGGGCAAGCTTGGTAGGAAATCTTCGTGCGCAGACCTTCACGTAGCCACGACACAGATCACCGCAGCGATGCCGATGGTGATACCCATGACGGTAAGCGAGCTGCGCATCTTGTTTCTAAGCAACGCCACAGGGCAGAGCGGAGGACAGCCAGATAGTCCAAATCGCCTCCTAAAGACAATTAAGATGACATTTAGCGATCATAGAAGTTGGTAATTGCATTTGATATTTTTGCTTGTTGAAAAGCGAAGGAAACAAGACGCACCTCGTTTGCACTATTGTTTGTGAAAATGTCCGGCCCGCGGCGGGGATCGCGCCAAAGAAAATCTCCAGTATGCAAAATCTTGCGTGAATTATTGTCACTATCTGAGATGCCGACATCGTCCAGTACAACGACCAACTGCGACGTGCCGTGAGTGTCTAAGGTAGCGCTTTGCCGCGGCAAAATGCGAATTAGTGTGACCTTGGTCTCATTGGTCTGGAATTGGGGTTGCGCAGAGCCACCGCGAGCCTCGTGTTGTGGGGATGACTCCGGACAATTTATTGGCTGTCCGAGGATGACAGCAGCGCAGAGATTGCGCGGAGATTGTTGCGGCATGAGAAGTTCGACGGTAACGTTTCGGTAAGCAGTGGCCCCGTCGATGGAAGTGGAATGCACATAGCCGGCGGACTGAATCCGCAATTGACCGTTCACAACTTTTTGTTGCGAATCAGGCTTACCGGGCGCCCGAACGGTAATCTCCGAATCGCACATCGCGATGCTAATGGCATCAACCTCGTGTTTGTGCAAAAGGACGGAATCGTGAGGCGGGACGTACACCAAGTATACGTTCACGTAGTCATTACGAAGGGCCAGATGGTGATGGGGCTCTGATTTGAGGGGTATGACGGCCTGCTCCTGCGCTCCACACGCGAAAGGAAAGAATAAGATAGTCGCCATCAATGAGTGTCGCGAAATCATGCATGGGCCTATTCGTTGGAGGCTCTTTGAGTGTAGTTTTTGTGGGCCGACATTGAATTCAGAGAACATTACTTTCCATTTAGCCTCGGTCGTAAGCAGGGCCTTGGCGCGCAAATATATACGTATACAGCGCTTACAAGGCCTTGCTAGAGCACCTACGGCTCGGCGACAAAGCTATTCGCCAACCACCAACACCTGTATGGAACCGTCCACGACGGACGGGCGAGGGTGTGCGGTCGGATCACCGGTGAATTTGGCGGAAGGGAGATAAGCCTTGTGCGCAACTGTATCCAGGCCCATGGTCTTCGATCCCGGAGGAGTGTCGATTTCTTGCACGACAGCGTACTTGCCGGATTTATCCGCGTGAATGATAGAGAGCTTACCCGCCCCGGCGGACGCAAATACATCACCGGTTCCCGGATCGAAAAATGCCCCATCGCAATCATCACCTATGGGCACACTCTGGCGGACCTTGCCGGTTTGGCTATCCACGACCATAAGTTTGCCGTCGCAGCTAGAAAACAGCGTATGCGTCTTACGGTCAAGCGCAAGTCCGGACGGCCCTTCACAGCCAGCCATCGGCCAAGTGGCTTTCAATTTTTTGCGGGCAGCGTCAACCACTGCGATCGAATGGGAATCTTCCAGGTTGATAAAAATATTTCCCTTCTCGTCATAGGCGAAATATTCAGGCTTGGCGCTCAGCGGAATGGTGGCCACAACCTGTTTCGTTTTCGCGTCGATCACTGAGGTCGATTTGCTTTTGCCGTTCTGCACGAAGACCAGGTGAGTAGCAGGATGGTACAAGATCGAGTCTGGGTTTTCGCCGGTCGCAATCGTGGATTCAACCTTGAGTGTCTTCAAATCGAACACGGCAACCTTGGCCGCCCCACCTTCACTGATGAAACCGATGCCCAGATCCAGAGCCACGGCCACGCCGTGTACTCCGGGAGTGTCAGGGATGTCGCCAACGACGGCGCCAGTCTCGGAATCCAGAACGGAGACATGGGTAGCGCGGGCGATGTAGACTCGGTGTGACTCAGGGTCGACGGTGACGTAGTCCCATCGTCCGCCGCCTTCTAGGGGCAATTTTTTCACAATTTGATGTTTGCTGCCCTCGCCTTCGGCGCCCAGCGCGCTCGAGGCCAGCACGAGTGCGGCGATGGAAAATAACAAAGATGAATTGCGTAGTAGGCGATGCATTTTTCCTCGTTTTAGGCCGGTCAACTTGGAGCCCTAATTGACGTAATTTGACAGCGTACACGTGAATGATGCGGGGACGAGGCTAGCAAGTGATTCTGGTTCTGCCTACAAAAGAAAGCGAACATAAATGAAAATTAAGACTAAATTAGTAATTGATGAGCACGAGAACTGTGAATATCAAAACTGGGGATTGCGCTCATTGTCGCCGGATTCCTGCAGTAACCGCGTCGGGCGTCGACGATAGGTGATAACTCCTAGCTGTTCTTCGGGTGAATATTCCTCGTGGCACGAACAGGGAAATGTAGTATCCGTCCATTGGGCCCCTCATTCTGCACAGAAAGGAATAGGAATGACCACTCTCCCATTTAACAAGGCCCGGCGCGTGTTGTTGATTAGTGCTGTAGTGCTAATGTTATGTACCGCGTCGAACTTTGACACGCTTGCCCAAGAAAGGCGCTTTCCGCAGACGGCGGGCGTCGACGACTCGAAGATGGGTCCATACCGTGCGTTGGCACAACTGAGTTACGCGGCGAGCCAAACGGGCGACAATGCGCTAGCAGCGAAGCTGGCACGGATCCTCGAACGAAACTGGGATAAAGCGGAGGACTATGGAGGCGAAACTGCGCTTTCAAAAACTAACCATGCATTGTTCGACGCAATTGACAAAGCGATGGATCGCTTCATTAGCCCCTTAGTAGCACATCCGACGTCAGCTCCTGACGCGGCGCTTCTGAAGGCGGCATACCACGCTTATCTGGAAAAGTTGAAACAGGCGGATTGAAGGGAAGGACCGCTGGCATAACGCTCCGGCGATCCAAGAAACCATAAAACCTGAACACTATCGGCGATTACGGCAAAAGCTCATATACATTTATCTTTGCGTCTTCGATGATAGCTTCTTTTGCCTGCGGAATTGGTGGCGTCAAGATGACGTGCTTAGGAACGGCCGAGTAAAAGCGGTTGAGCTCCGGGACCAACAGCGAAGTCTTGGCGAGCACACCCGTGGCGACTTTTCCCAGACTCTGATAATGATCGGCGTCAAGTTGCTTGAACACCTCGATGAAGCCGGTCGTGCCGGTGTAGTAGATTCGCCGGCTTTTGGCCTCCCATTCAACTTCGTCGACGCCGCCTTCGGTGTCGAGGGCATCGATTACTCTACCGTTGTCCGCATCCATCACCACCAGTTTGCCGGGCTTATAAACATGGCTGCGCTTCACACGACTGCCGATAAACAGGCGGTGATTTGGAGCGGCCAGCGCGACTGCATGAGGCTCGGGCCCGCCGGTGATTGGCCACGAGGCGATCACCGAACGTTTTTCGCGGTCGATTACAACTACCTGGCTGGTGTCTCCCATAACGACGTACAGTTTAGGAGAGGAGGGATCAAGCACGAGACCAGCGGGATTTTTGCCCTCGACGTCAATGCTGGCGACCAACGAACCGGTGTGCACATCGACGATTTCGATGGAGCCTTTGGGACCGGCGTTTGGAGTGGAGTCCGCGCGGTCGCCAAGGTAAAACAGATGCGTGGTTGAATCGTAGACGCCGTTGTCGGGAACTTTTCTGGAATCCTTACCGAGGTCGTGCCCCGTGAGCGGAATGTTTTTGAGTAGTTCGTACGTATCTCCGCTGAAGGCCTTCAGTGTGGAGTCGCCATCGTCTACCCAGATTTGGTTGGTTTCCGGCAGATAAATTGTCTTGCGGGGATCGCCTCCGAAGCCGGTGATGGTGTGAATCACTTTGCCTTCGCGAAGATCGATGATTTCGATGGTCCTTTGATGTTCGCCGGGAACAAACAGGCGCTGGCCCTTCAGGTCCACGGCCATATGGTCGAAGTAACCCTCGACGTTCGGCATCGGGATGGTCTGTACCAGTTTCATCGGCGAAGTGGTCTGGGACGGCGCCGGCGATGAAAGGAATAGGCAGAGAGCGCACAGAAGTACGATGCAAAGTTTCATCCTAAACTCCAGAAAATATTTTTTAACAAGTTTTGGCGTGCTTTGTTTTAAACGGCCGTGGCAGCCAATGCCGCGACGATCTGCAGTGTATGTCAGCGCGTTGCGGAAGATGCTGAAAACACCATTAATTTTGTTTCACCCTCGGCGCTGACGCTGCTGAGGAGGGGTAAGCGACGGGGCGGATGAAGGTAAATTAATACTGCCTTCAGGTATACGCAGGCGCGCGAGCATAAGCTGCACGTCGCAACTGCGCCGTTTATGAATCGGCAGGGAGCAATGTTTGGTAGTGCACTGAAGCTTGGCAGCGGCCGTGTCGAAACAGAGGAAGACCATCGATGGTGCGTACAGGGAAGGTGAAATGCTGATGGCGAAAAGCGGAGCGAGGTTCACGCGGCGCGAGTTGTTCGGACTTGGTGGTTTGGCTGCGGCACGTGTTGCGTTACCGCCCTCCCTCGCAGCGGTCGAGATGGCTGTCGTTGATGCGTCTTCCGCAAGCGGGCCTGAAAATGAGGGCTCGGTGATAAAGACGCTGAGCACTTATATGAGCGAAGCGAGCGCGAGAGCTTTGCCGGAGGAGGTTGCCGAAAAAACTAAACGCCACGTCCTTGACACCTTTGCGGCGATGATTTCGGGCTCAGAGCTGCCACCCGGACGTTCGGCGGTGGCGTTCGCAAACGACTACGGCGGGAAAGAGGTTGCGACGGTGGTGTCGTCGAAACTCTTGTGCGGTCCGATTGAGGCGGCGCTGACAAACGCGATGTTGGCGCATTCCGACGAAACGGATGATTCGCATCCCGGATCGCAATCGCACCCTGGTTGTGCGGTGATCCCTGCTGCACTCGCGGTTGGAGAACAATTTGGCATCAGCGGCAGCCATTTTCTGCGCGCCGTGTCGTTGGGCTACGACGTGGGAACACGGTTCACGATTATCGTCGGCGAGCGATATGAAAGCGAAACCCATCGCAGCACGCACAGCATTGCTCCGCTTTTTGGGGCTGCTGCGGCAGCGGGTTGCGCAGCAGGTTTGCAGACGGGACAGATGCGACTGCTACTTGGCTACTCCGCGCAACAGTGTTCTGGGCTGACTTCGTGGCGGAGAGACAGCGAACACGTACAAAAGGCATTCGTTTTTGGAGGCATGAACGCTCGCAGCGGGGTGACCTCCGCTTTGCTGGTGCACGCAGGCTGGACGGGCGTCGAAGACATTCTTACGGGCACGGACAATTTTTTTCAGGCGTTTGAGCCTGCGGCGGATCCCGCAGGTTTGGTCGAGAGCCTTGGCGAACGTTTTGAAATTATGCAGGCCAATATCAAAAAGTGGAGCGTGGGATCGCCGATTCAGGCCGCGCTCGACGGGATAGAAATATTGCGAACGGAACATCCGTTCACGCCCAGTGACGTAAAGGAGGTCACAGTACACCTGGCAACCGATGAAGCCAACATTGTAAACAATAGAGAAATTCCGGGCATTTGCCTGCAGCACATGGTCGCGGTGATGTTGCTGGACAAGACCGTTACTTTCCGTTCCACGCACGATACCGCGCGAATGAAGGATCCGGAGGTATTACGAGAGCGTGCGAAAGTGCAGCTCATCAAGGACGACGAATTGCAGAATCTGATGCCACTACGCGTTGCTGTGGTTGATATCAAATTGGCGGATGGAAAGCGGCTTACTAAGCGTGTCGATAATGTGCGGGGCACGCCGCAAAATCCGATGACGCGGGAAGAAGTGGTGGCGAAGGCCAAGGACTTGATTACGCCGGTGATGGGCGTGGCGAGGGCCACGAAGCTAGTGGAGCGGGTCATGAATTTCGAAAGCGTCAAAAATATCAGAGAGATGCGGCCTTTGCTGCAACACACATAATTTCGCGCGGTCCGCCGGGCAAACACGAGCCGATAAGAATACTGAGGCGAAGGAGAGCATGGATGCCAAGCAGTCGAAACCCCGAAACGAAGGACAACGCCGCGACCTTGACGAGGCGAAGCTTGTTTGAGCTTGCAGGGTTGGCGGTAGCCGCCACCGCAATATCTCCGGCGCTGGCAACGGAGAAACCTTTTCGGTCTTCGGTTGCTCCCGCTAAGACTCCGGCGGACACCGTGGGATCGGTAATGACCACGCTAAGCACCTACATGAGCGAAGCGGGTGCGAAAGCGCTGCCTGATGACGTAGCGGAAAAGACTAAACAGCACATTCTCGACACTCTCGCCGCCATGATCTCGGGCTCTGAGTTGCCTCCTGGAAGAGCGGCGCTGAGATTTGCCAAGGAATACGGTGGCAAGGAGGTCGCGACTGTCGTGGCGTCGAATACGTTGTGCGGCGCGCTCGAAGCGGCGATGGTGAACGGCGTAACGGCGCACTCGGATGAGACTGACGATTCAAATGGTCCATCACATTCGCATCCTGGGTGCGCGGTGGTTCCGGCTGCGCTTGCGGCGGGGGAACGGTTTGGAATCAGCGGTAGTCAATTTCTGCGCGCTGTGGCACTTGGCTACGACGTGGGATGCCGGTTCACGATTACGTTGGGAGGGCAGCGCTACGAGAATGAGAGTCATTTCAGCACGCACAGTATCGCTACAATCTTCGGAGCCGCGGCGGCGGCGGGTTGTGCGGCAAACTTGAACGCCAGGCAGATGCGATTGCTATTGGGTTATGCCGCGCAACAGTGTTCCGGCCTGACTTCCTGGCGTCGAGATAGCGAGCATATGCAAAAAGCGTTTGTCTTCGGAGGCATGACTGCTCGCAGCGGGCTGACTTCTGCTCTAGTAGTGCACGCGGGTTGGACAGGAGTTGAGGATATCTTGACCGGGACGGATAATTTTTTTGAGGCCTTCAATCAGCGTGCCGATTCCGCTGGTTTAGTGGACAAACTGGGTGAGCGATACGAAGTATCGCGCACGGATATCAAGAAGTGGACGGTTGGATCACCTATTCAGGCAGTGCTCGACGCCATGGTGATCTTGCTAGAGCGGCACCACTACGACGTGGGTCAGGTTAAGCAGGTCACGGTGCGGTTGGCGCCTCCTGAAGCGACTACGGTAAATAATCGGGAAATGCCGGACATTTGTGCGCAGCACATTACGGCGGTGATGCTGCTAGACAAGACGGTCACGTTCCGGAGCGCGCACGATCAGGCACGCATGAAAGATCCGGCGACTCTTCGAGAGCGCGCGAAAGTGCAGCTCATTCCTGACGAAGCGCTTTCGCGATTTTTGCCGACGCGCGCGGCGAAGGTCGAAATTACGCTAATCGACGGAACGCAATTGAGCGAGGAAGTCGACGCGGTGCGAGGGACGGCGAAAAACCCGATGCGCCATGACGAAGTGATCGCGAAAGTACGCGATCTTGTGACCCCGGTTCAGGGAGAAGCGAAGTGTTCTGATCTGATTGAGAAAATTCTGAAGATTGAGAACGTAAAGGATATTCGGGAAATTCGTCCGGTCCTGCAGCGGAAGTAATTATATTAGGGATGCTGTTCAAGCGGTGAGTTTGCCAACGCTTGCCTTGGCCACGTAACTTCTCGAACTGGTCCCACGAGAAAGAGCCAAGACGACGTGCCGGATAGAGCGACGACGGCGAGGATCGTAAATGGCCAGTAGAAGTGGCCGGTGCGATCCAGAACAAATCCAGTAACCGCAGGGGCTACCACGCCCGCCAAATTGCCCACAAAATTCTGCAAACCTGTCCAGCGTCCCGCGGCATAGGGTCCCGCGAGAGTCTGGGTGATAGCCCAGATGTTGGATGAACTGATGCATTGAAACCCGATACCCATCATCAATAAGGCTACGCTTAGAGAGGGCGTGCTGATGGCCGATAAAAGAAGAAAAACACCCCCGGCTCCCAAGCCTCCGGCAACAATGGTCTTGCGAACGCGAGTCGGTGTTGCGCCCGCCCCGATCCAATAATCGGAAGCCCAACCCGACGCGATGGACAGGCAAGCGCCGATGAGGTAAGCCGCGCCGCCGATCTTGGCCATCGCATACATTGAAAAATGTCGCTCCCGGACCAGGTAGAACGGCAACCAGGTGAGCAGGAAATAATTCACGTAATTATGGCCGAACATCCCGATGCAGGTGCCCCAAGCCGATCGCTGACGCAGCAACGCGGCAAAACTTGGCGCAGCTGTTTTAGAAAGATGAATTGCCGATTTCGGGTCCGGCATCCATGTGATCCAAGGGATCAACCAGGACAAGCTCAATAGACCGAGCACCATGAAGAATGCGCGCCAGCCGAACCTGACGATCAGTAACCCGCCGGCCAGCATGCCAAATCCCGGCCCCAGCGCCAGTCCGGAAGAAACCACCGAATTGGCGATGCCGCGATGCTCTTCGTGATAGTGAAGGGCGATGATTTTCGAGTAGGAGGGATAGGCAACAGATTCGCCGATGCCCAGTAATAGACGGAAGGCCAGAAGCAGAAAAAATCCGTTGACGAGCCCAATGCCAATGGTGGCGACAGACCACAGAAAGAAACCGCCGGCGAAAACCCAGTTTACGTTGAGGCGATCCACCAACCACCCGGAAAAGAGTTGCAGAGACGCGTAGCTCCAGAAAAATGAAGAGAGCAACACACCTAGCTGAGACGCGGAAAGATGCAGCTCGTCTTTCAGCATGGGAGCAGCGATGGAAAGATTGGAGCGATCTATGTAGCTGATGAATACGGAAAGCCCCAGCAAGATGAGAACTCGCCAGAGCGCGCCGGTCAGTGGTTTGGTAGGTGTCTTTTCGGCGGCCATATCGAGTGGGCGATTCTCTCTCTCTGTAGCTATGAATTGCAATGAAATCCGCAGTAATTACGTAAAGTAATATTCATAACCGCTGAACTCGCCG
>WNFM01022928.1_pt1 | contig 15187 bp, 16 predicted proteins | sample 5400271 | NCBI WGS metagenome assembly WNFM01 (sample SAMN13153352, study PRJNA577476) | soil metagenome | isolation source: 60 cm saprolite on Douglas fir-dominated hillslope | place: USA:California | collected 2013-09-17
GACCAGGTATTCCTTCCCCGTGAACTCGACCACCCGCCCGCCCACGTCCCGGTTGGTGTGACGGATCACGTCGATGACGCGGTTCAGCGGGACATGGAACGCCAGGAGTCGGTTCGGGTCGACCGTGACCTGGTACTGCTTGACGAAGCCTCCGACCGTGGCCACCTCGGCGACCCCGGGCACCGATTCGAGCCAGTACCGGACGTACCAGTCGTTGAACGACCGAAGCTCAGCGAGGTTGTGTTTGCCGCTTCGGTCCACGAGCGCGTACTCGAAAGCCCAACCCACCCCGGTCGCGTCCGGCCCGAGGGTGGGGGCCACGCCTTCCGGGAGCTTCCCGCGGATCTTGTCCAGGTATTCGAGGACGCGCGAACGGCCCCAGTAGAGGTCTGTCCCTTCGTCGAAGATGACGTAGACGTAGGAGAAGCCGTAGTCGGAGCCGCCGCGGACGACCGTCACGTGCGGCGCCGCGAGCATGGCGGACACGATCGGATACGTGACCTGGTCCTCGACCAGGTCGGGGCTGCGGCCCGGCCACTCCGTGTAGATGATCACCTGCGGGTCCGACAGGTCGGGGATAGCGTCGAGCGGCACCTGCCGCATGGAGAAGATCCCGGCGGCCACGGCGAAAGAGGTCAGCAACAGGACGAGGAACTTGTTGCGGGCCGACCACTCGATGATGGCGTTGATCATCGTGGCTACCTCGACGTGATCGTGGTCTCGGCGGTGCCGACCACCTGACCGCCCTTGCGGACCGTAACCGTGGTGCCGAAGCTCCAAGCGATTGGGATCTCGACGTCACCCGAATACACGCCGGCTCCTTCGGGTCTTAGGGGCGCCCTGACGTCCACCTGAGCCATCCCCGTCATCTGGGGCATGAAGAGCCGGATCTCGACGTCGGCGTCGGCGATCGGCTGACCCGAGGCATCCTTGACCACGGCGCGCACGCGATTCCTGCCGATCTTGGCTGGCGATGGGCTTGTGGTGACCTCCGCGGTCACGCGCGACGCGGACGTCCCCGCCGCCTCGGTCGGGACCGGACGCCCCATGGCATCGATCGCTCCCTTGAGCCGGCTCTCGGAATCGAGGATGAAATTGGCGGCGGTGACGACCCGCTCGCCCGCCTGGAGGCCCTCCCCGATCACGCGACCGGCCGCGACCTCCGGACCCGCCCTCACCGCCCGGGGCTCCAGATAGCCGCCACCCTTGTCCACGAAGACGTACTGCGACACCCCCGTGTCGAGGACCGCATCCTTCGGAACGACCAGCCGCCGGCCGAGGTGGCGCTTGAGCGTGACGTTGACGAAGCTGTCGGGCCTGAGGGCGAGGTCCGGGTTCGGGAACTCCGTGCGAACCTGAATCGTCCGCGTCATGGGGTCGACGAAGGGGCTGATGAAGGTCACCCGGCCGTGCAGCGACTTCGCCTCGGCGTCGTACGGAAGCATGATCTCGGCCGTCTGGCCGACCTTGATGAAAGGAACCTCGTACTCGTAGACCGATGCCTGCACCCAGACGCGCGAGAGGTCCACGATGGTGTAGAGGTCCATGTCGGGCGTGACGGTCTTGCCGTGGTGGTACGCGGCACGTTCGAGAACGACGCCGCCGACGTGTGACGCGACGGTGACCGTACGGGCGACCTTCCCCTCCTTCTCCAGGGCCTCGATCTGCGCGGGGGTGATATCCCACAACTCGAGCCGGCGGCGGGCCGAGTCGAGCAGCGTTCGCGACCCCTGCGAGATGCGCGCAAAGGAGCTTCCAGCGAGCTCGTCGCGGGCGTGGAGGGCCAGCAGGTATTCCTCCTGGCTCGACACGAGCTCGGGGCTGTAGAGGGTGAAGAGCGGCTGACCGCGTTTGACCGGAGCGCCCACGAAGTCCACGAACACGTCCTCGATCCAACCGCTGACCTTTGTGTGGACGTGGGCGATCTGCGTCTCGTCGTAGGTCACCTTGGCTACCGCGCGGACCTCGATCTCCGCTGGCGCGAGAACGGCCTCGGCGAACTTCACGCCGATCTGCTGCTGTCTTTCCGGTGTGATGCGGATGGCGGGCGGAGCGCCGCCGGTAGCGGGGGCCCGCCCAGTGGCCGGCTCCGCAACCATTCCATTGCCGGCCGTTCCCGTTGTGACCGAAGCCTGGCCCGAGGGCGCTTCCAGCGGCACGAGCTTCATGCTGCAGATCGGACAGTTGCCGGGCTTGTCCGACTTGTAGTTGGTGTGCATCGGGCAATAGAAAGTGCCGGCCGCAGAGCTTTCTAGGTGACCGGCATGGCCGGGCGTCCGGAGGTAGATCCAGAGGCCGCCGCCGACGAGCAGAAGGAGGATCGTTGCCAGCGCGATTGTCCTGCGCCCACGCGGGCGATCCGGGAGAACGTCTGTGGTCGGTTCCATTGTTTCCTCTTCAGTGCACCGGCGCGACGGAGGGGCCAACGTGCACCGCCAGCCGCGCCAGAGCCTTCTCGTGTTCAGCGAGCTGCTCGTGGTAGGTCAGGTCGTAATCGAGGAGCCGCCTCCAACTCGTCACCAGCGTGAGGAAGGTCACCTTCCCGACGCGGTACTGGGACAGTGCCGAGTCCAGGGAAAGGCGCGTCTGCTTCAAGATTCCTTCGTCGTAGAGGCGCAGCAGCCGCTCGGAGGCCTCCGCCATGCGATACGCCTCCGTAACCTGGTAGCGAACCTCGGCGCGAGCCATGTCGGCGCCGCTTCGGGCGCCGCCCAGGTCGGCGACCGACTCCTCGATCGCGCTGTTCTGGCGGCCGTGGAGGTTCGGCAGCGTGACCGTTCCCCCGAACGTGTAGTAGGGGTCGATGCTCCCGCGGTTGTGGTACGTGAAGTTGACGCTGAAATCCGGCCGGCGATCCTTGCGCGCGAGGTCGAGCTTGCGCTCCGATTGAGCGATCATGCGTGCCTTCTCGTGGAGCACGGGCGACGCCTCGTCGGCGATTCTCAGCAGGTCCTCCAGGTTGGCGGGGAGTGCCGTCGGCGCAACGGCGGCCGGGGGTGCGAAGGGTGAGGCGTCCGCGCGAAGGAGCAGCCTCGAAAGGCGCGCCTCCAAGACGGCCTTGCGTGCGACGAGCTGGGTGCGTCTCTCCTCGATGCGCGACACCTCCACCTCGGCGTCCAGCACGTCCTGTGACCATGCCTGGCCCACGGCGAGCCTCGTGTTGGCGACTTTGATCAGCTGATCGAGAAGCCGGTCGTTCTCGTCAACGATGCCGACTGCCGCTTGCGTGGCATATAGGTCGTAGTAGGCGTCGGCGACGTCGGCGGCCACGCGGCGCCGCACGGCCTCGAGGGCGCATTCCGCCGCTTCCGCCTCCTCCCGGGCCGCGTCGCTTCGGAGACGCCTCTTGCCGGGGTACGGCAGATCCTGAGAGACCCCGACATAGGCTTCGCTGAAGTCGCGTGCGCCGAGCGTCTGGAACGGGACCGGGCGTCCCTCGTTGATGACGCCGTACATGAGCGTTGGGTCCGGGAGGGCGCCGGCCTGCCCCACACGTGCCCGCTTCGCTTCCGCGGTACGAGCGGCCATCTGCACTTCAGGGTTCCGGTCGATCGCCTCCCGGACGAGGTCGGGCAGCGACAATGCGCCCGGCGCCTCCTGGCCGAAAAGGCTCGGGGCAACGATGAGGCACGACAACACGACGGGCGCGAGACGAGACATCCCTTCCTCCGCAAACTCTAGTGGACAGCCCTGCGGCTCGGTTTGGCGGCGGTCGGAGGGACAGCCGTCCCCCCAGCGCCGTCAGCGGCGCGGGAAGCTACCTAGACGCGGAGGACGGAGATCACCGGGGGCGAGGGGGCCGCACGGGGGACGGGGTGAGAAAGAGCGAAGATCGCCGATGGCCCAAGAACTACGGTCGGCACTGTGTAAGCGGCGAGGGACAAGCTAGGGAACGACGTAGCCCCCGGCTTGGCGAGTCGGCTGGCCTTGACGAGGTCGAGGGTCGTCTCGCGGTTCGCCACGCCTTTCCGGCAACAGTCCTCTGTCTTGCCGGGCTGGTTGCAGCCGGCCATATCGCCCCTGCAGCAAGCCATGGACGCTGCGTCGCGGGTGTAGCAGTAGAGCGCGGCCACCGGTTCGATCAGCAACCCGGCAGCCAGCGTCAGCGCGGCGGCCCAGCGAATCCTCACACTCGTCACAATACCACGATCGTCGGTCACCCGAACGGCATTCCCCGGGGGTAGCGGCTCGGTCTCAGCCGAAGGCCCCAGAAACGGGTTCGGGGCCGGCCGCAGGGAATGCACGGTGGCCCCGAACGTGACAGTCCCCGATTTCGGTTCTGTTTAGGCCGCGCTGTCCTTGGTCTTGACCTCCGCGCAGCAGCACTTCTCGACGGTCTTCTTGGCAAGAGGGCAGTAGAGTCTGTCGTTGCGCTTTTCGCAGCAGCACTTGTCCACTTCCTTGCCGGTCAGCGTGCAGCGCATCTTCGTTGCGGGCTTCTCGGCGGCGTTCTTCTCCGAGGCCGACTTCTTGGCGCAGCAGGCGGGCACCTTGGGCTCCTGCGCCGCCAACGCCGGTATGCTCAGCAGCCCGGCACAGCACAGCGCCAGGGCGGTTCTCATGGTCATGTAGGTTCCTTCCGCCCGCCTCAGCGGGACACCTTGAAAATGAGGTTCATCACCTCGTCGTAGACTTCCTGCCCGCGGCCTTCCTTGATCGCAGTCGTGGCGCACCGCTCAAGGTAGTTTCGGACCATCACTCGGCCCGCCCCGCGAAGCGCCTCCTGGCAGCTGAGATCTGCGTCAGGATCTCAGCGCACGGACGGTTCTCGCCAAGCATCCTCTCCACCCCCTCGATCTGGCCCTTGAGTCGAGCAAGCCGCCTGCGGAACTCGGCCTTGCGGTCATCGGGGACAAACGTCTCGTCCAGCACCCGTAGGCTGCGGCCCGTCCGTCCGTTCGCCATACTGAGGAGAAGACATACCCCCAGGGGTATCAAGTCGCCCTGGCCGAAGCGAGGATGCGAGACATCGATCAGAAGCTGGCTCAGCTCCAAGCGATGCGCAGCGCCTTGCACAGGTTGGCGGAAAGTTGCGCCTGCCGCGAGGCCGGACCGACGTGTCCCGTCATCGAGGCACTCGGCGACGGTGGAGACGCAAGCAGGAGCGGCGGGTCGCACGCGACGAATGCGTCCAACGCGAGTTGATTGACGGAGTGTTCAAGCTGACCCGCTGAGCGGGCGAGGAGACGTGAAATGTTGAGGAGAGCGCTGTTGTGAGAAGCGGGAGGGCAAGACCTACTGCACGCTCGCGAAGAAGAGCGTGGAGAAGTGCTGCTGCAACCCGGTCGCGCCCGAGAACAAGCAGCCGAGTTAGAACGAAGCAACGCCCCGGGTCGCTCGCGGCGAGTCGAACCAAGGCTGAACTCGAGGAGCTGCGAAGGCACCCTCGCTCAGATCACGACGCGCGATGCGGTCGTGAGGGTGCACCCAGGAGCAGCATCGCCAGCACCCGCAACCCCGTGTAGGTCGATCTCATGTCGCCCCCTCACCTCCCGTGACGCACCATCGCGCCCCTTCGCTGAGGGGCCCTGAGCGAGGGCCGCCCAGCTCGATCAGTGATGCTCGTGGGGCTTCGGGTCTGCCGGCGTCTCCGTGACCCCGAGGAGGACTTCCTTGGCCACGTCCTTCTCGTTCTTCTCCACGTACGTGACGGCGACCCGCTGGCCGACCTTGACGTCGGCGACCACGGCCGCGATCTTCCCGTTCATGTATTTCGTCTCCGCGTCCAATTGGACCGAGACTGTCTTCCCGTCCTTGGTCTTGATCTCGATGTGGGAGCCATCTGCGACAATCACGGTTCCGAGCGCCTGGTGCTCGTGCCCCGCATGGGCCGAGAGCCGGCCCGCGAACGCGAGCATCACGACTGACAGAACGAGAGCGACCTTGCGCATTTGCTCCTCCTTGATCAGTGTTTGTGTTTGGACGCCGAGGCTGGAGCATCGGCGCTCCCCGCGAGAAAACGCCGGATCTCCTCTTCTTCCTCGTATTCCTTGCGGCTCTTCGGGTTGAGGTCCTTCATCTCCTGAAGCTCGGCTTCGGGGATTGTTGGCAGGTGTCGAATGAAGTGGACCAGCTCCCACGTCTCCTTGTCGTCCTCCGCGGTGTCGCTTCCCCAGGCGGGCATCCCCGTCAACCGGACGCCGTTCTTGATGATCGCGAACAGCTCACCGTCGGATAGGAATTGAGTCTCCGAGTGCCACATGTCGGGAGCCTTCGGGTAGAGGTTCTGACCGACGGTCGTCTTGCCCCGGCCGTCGTTGCCGTGGCACGAGGCGCAGTGGTCGGCGAAGTGCGCCCGGGCACGGTCGAGGGCCTCCGGCGTGAGCGGCACCGGGTTCTTGGCCTCGCGCTCGTTCCGGGGCATGGCGAGCCGCCGCGTCCGCCGCGCGATCCACGCCTCGATCGCCGTGGGTTCGTCCCTGGCGCTGACACCGTGCTGCACCAGTACGGCCATAGCGCCCCCGCCCGCAGCGGCCACGCCGACGAACGCGAAGAGCAGGACCTTGGCCGAGCGGCTCATCGTCCGTTCTCGAGAAGTCGCCTAACGGTCATCATGGTGATGCTCGTGGGCGGGCTTCGCTTCCGCTGCATCGGGCGCACCGTCCACCTTCCAGGCGACGGTGCCCTTGGGGTAGTCATACCAGCCTGGGTCCTCGTAGCTTGTGATCCCTTCGCGGATCTTGACGATCGTGAACATCCCTCCCATCTCGATGTTCCCGAAGGGGCCCGTCCCCGCCATCATCGGCAGTGTGTTCTTGACGCCCTTCAGGTGCTCGGCGTGGGTCGCATGCTCGGCCATGCCGTCCGAGCCCATCGCCATGTAGCCGGGAATCAGCGGGCCGATGGCCTGCTCCACGGCCTCCCGGTCGATGCCGATCACGTTGGGGATCGTGTGGTTCATTGCATTCATGGCGTGGTGGGTCTTGTGGCAGTGCAGGATCCAGTCCCCGGGTAGGTCAGCCACGAACTCGACGGCGCGCGTCGTCCCCGGGGCCACGTTGATCGTGGTCTCCGGCCACCAGGCCGTCTTCGGAATCTGGCCGCCGTCGGTCTCGACGACCCAGAAGCGATGCCCGTGAATGTGGATGGGATGGCTATCCATGCTGAGGTTGCCGAAGCGCAGGCGGACCCGCTCACCTCGCCGGACCACGAGCGGCGCCGTCCCCGGGAAGGCCCGGCTGTTGAAGGTGAAGATGTTGAAGTCCGTCATGACGTTCGGGTTCGGTGTGTAGGTGCCGGGTTCCACGAACCATTCGTGGGGGAAGATGCAGAAGTCCCGGTCGATCGGTGGATCGGGGCGTTGCTTCGGATGGATGATGAAGAAGCCCATCATCCCCAGCGCCATCTGGACGGTCTCGTCGGCGTGGGGGTGGTACATGTGGGTGCCGTGCTGCCGCAGCGTGAACTCGTAGACGTACGTCTCCCCGGGCTTGATATGGGGCTGGTTCAGGCCGGCCACGCCGTCCATCCCGTTCGGCATGAAGATCCCGTGCCAGTGGATGCCCGTGTGCTCGGGCAGCTTGTTCGTGACCAGGATGCGCACGCGGTCGCCTTCCACGGCCTCGATGGTCGGGCCCGGCGTCAGGCCGTTGTAGCCCCAGCAGTTCACGACCATCCCGGGGGCGAACTCACGCTTGACCGGCTCCGCGATCAGATGGAATTCCTTGACGCCGCTCTTCATCACCCAGGGGAGCGTGCTGCCGTTGGGTGTGATGACCGGCGTGTATGGCAGCCTGTTGAAGGTGGGCCGCGGCGTAGCGAGGGCCGGCGGGATGGGCATGTCATGCCCCATCGGCATGTCGTGGCCGGCCTGGGGATTCTCCCGCGCGAACGTGCGGCTCCCGAGTCCGCGTCCAACGCGGTCCATGAACGCCGAGCCCGCTGCGAGGGCGCCTCCGAGCAGGTATCGCCTTCTCGTGAATGTCACCGGCTGCCTCCTTCGTTCGACACCGCGGGCGGCTGAACCCCGGCGTCAAGGCGCCCGCCTACCGCCCGCTCGAGCTGGGTCCGGGCGATCCAGTAGTCCCGCCATGCTTCGATGTACGCGCGCTCGGTGGCCACTTCGCTTTGTTTGGCCAGCAGCAGGTCATAGGTACCCTTGAGCATCATGTTGTGGTGCTTGAGGGTCAGGTCCAGGATCTGCACGCGCTCCGGGAGGAGCACCCTCCCGTAGTAGCGCGCCAAGCCTCGGGTCGCCAACACCAGATCTCTCCCTTCTCGCACCTCCGAGCGGGCGTTGATCGCCAGGGCCTCGAGCTGCCGCTGGACCTGCCGGTGCTGCGCTTCCAAGCGCGCGATGGAGGCCTTGCCCGTGTCGAAGATCGGAAGCTGAAGTGCCAGCGACGGACCCGTTACGCGTTGGCCGCTGCTATCCCTCTCGGTCTGGACGCCGACGTCAATGCCGACCGGGAAGTAGCGCGTCCCTCGCTTCAACGCGAGCGCGCGGCCCACCACGTCGACTCGCCAGCGCGCGGCGGCGACGTCGAGGCGCTGAGAGATGGCCAGCGACTCGAGCCCCTCGAGCGGGATGTCGTCGTCGGCGATCTCGGGGAGCTGCTTCGCGATCTTCCAGCTCGTGTCCGAGCCCCAGAGCCCGAGGAGCCGGTTCAGGCGCTCCCGATCGGCTCGCACCTGCGTGGACTCGATGGCAACGTCCACCTTCGCCTGGTCGTAGGTGGCCCGATGCGTCGCGAGGTCCAGGTCGTTCAGAGTGCCCGCTTCGTGCTGCTTCTGAGCGAACTCGGCGGCAGCCCGGTTCACCTCCATGATCAGCTCCAGACGGGTGACCAACTGCTGAGCGGCCTGTAGCGTGAAGTAGGCCGTCTTCACCTCGGCAATGAGCGCGAGGACGCCGCTGCCGACGCGAAGCTTGGTCTGCTCGAGTTGGGCGGAGCCGATCTTCTTGCGCAGGGGCATCGTGAGGATGTCGAGGACGTCCTGAAGGAGGCCGAGCTCGACGTTGTTCCCCGATGGCAAGCCCTTCGGAAAGCGCAGGAAGCCGTCGAACTCGGGGTTCTTGACGAGCCCGGCCTGCGCGAGATCCGCCTGTGCGACCCCGATCTCCTCGAACGTCGCTTGCAGGGACGGATTGTTGGCGAGGGCGATGCGGACCGCCGCCTCGACAGTGAGCTCGTCCTTCAGCAACTCGCGGACGGACTGCTCGGTCTGTTGGCCTTCCGTCGGCGTCCGTGCCCAGGTCGGATGGTGACCCGTCCGGTCCGAGACGGACGTTTCGACGTCGGTGAAGGCCGGGCGTGGGTTGACGCTCGCGCAGCCAGAGAGGACCGCGCTGGCGCCTACGGCGAGCAGGAGGCGTTTCACGGCTGGTGCTCCCCGTGCGGCTTGGCGGGTTGTTTCACGAGCGTCATGCCACAGATCGGACACTTGCCCGGCTTGGGCTCTCTTACCTGTGGATGCATGGGACACGAGTACACGTCGGCAATGGGTGACGCCTCTCCCGAGGACGAGTCCATGTGATGCTCGTGCCCCATCGGCAGCGTCTCGGAGGCCGACGAAGGAGTGGTCGGTTGCTCCGCGGGTCCTTCGAGCAGAGGCGATCGCGGGTCCACGGCCGACTCCGGAGCCTTGGGGTCAGCCGGGTCGAGGGCCGAGAACCGTGGGGGTGGAGTCGCCCCGGCGCACGCCGAGAGCAACAGCCCGGAAAGGGATACGACCAACGGCTTGATCCTCATCTGAACCTCGTCCCGGAACGACGGTGACTAATCTCTCGACCAACCACGGCTCAGGTCGGAGAGAGATCTGGTGAGAAGTCCACCCCAGAGGCCGTTCAGGCCTTTGGGGCCGGCTTCAGCCGCCTAACGGGAAAGGATCAGACCCTTAGGACTAGAAGAGCGGGCGGGCCATGACTGGACCGGGCCGCGGGCGCGGCGGACACGCTACGCACGATCCTGAACGAGACAGGTAGTACGCCGACGACGGCGACTAGCGCGGCTGTCGGCGTCGGGATGAACTTCGCCATCGTCTCAGAGGCCCCGGGAGCAACGCCCCCGCAACAGCATGATCTGTCGGCTACGTTGAAGCCGCCTTCGCTCCCCCCGCAATGACCGTGACTCGCCAGTTCACCGGTCATGCAGAGGCAGGGGAGGGCGAAGAAGGCCACGAAAGCCAGGCAGAGGGCCAGGGTTGCGAGACGGCCGAAGACTGTCCAGCGAAGCGTCATGCCCACATCCTCTACCATACGATCACGCTGTCGGTCTCCACGTCAAGCCTCGTTCCAACGAATGAGTCACATGCCCTCAGTCGCTTGTTGGTGCCGGAGGTGGGAATTGAACCCACACGAGGGGTGACCCTCTCGGGATTTTGAGTCCCGCGCGTCTGCCAGTTTCGCCACTCCGGCGGCGAAGGAGAACGGCCGAGGTCAGTTTACGGGACCGCGGCCGGGGACGCCAGCGGAGCGGTTGGGGTATGCTCCCGCCATGGCCACGGCCTGGGAGGAAATCCGCCGCGAGTTCCCGGGGCTCGAGGGGAAAGCGTACCTGAACGCGGCCGCCACCTCGCCGATTCCTCGTCCCGTGCGGGAGGCGGCGGAACGCTTCTACCGCCAGCTCGAGGCCGAGGGCGACGGGCCCTGGAACGAGTGGATGGACCGCTGCGAGGGGGTGCGCCAACGGGTCGCGCGCTTCGTGGGCGCCGAGCCCGACGAGATCGCGTTCGTCGCCAACACGTCAAGCGGGATCAACCTGATCGTGGACCTGCTGGAGGGCGAGGGACCGGTGCTCTCCGACGAGCTCGAGTTCCCGGCGGTGACCCTGCCCTGGATCCATCGCGGGGTGCCCGTGCATTTCATGCCCGCGGTCGAGGGCGTGCTGCGCATCGAGTCGTTCGCCGCGAGCCAGGCCCCGCGCGCGGCCACGATCTGCATCAGCCACGTCCAGTACTCGAACGGCTGCCGTCAGGACCTGGACGCGTTCGGGGCGATCAAGGGCCCCCGGCGGCTCGTGGTGTGCGGAAGCCAGTCCGTCGGAGCCTTTCCCCTCGACGTGAAGAAGAGCCGGATCGACGCCATGGCGACGGCGGGCCACAAGTGGATGTGCGCGGGCTACGGCGCCGGCTTCGTCTACATCAGCCGCGAGCTGCTGGCGGCGCGCCCGCCGCGGGCCGCGGGCTGGATGAGCGTCGAGCACCCGTTCGCCTTCGACAATCGGCATTGCCGGGTCAAAGGCTCGAACGCGCGGCATGAGCTGGGCTGCCCGTCCTTCGGATCCATCTTCGCCCTGGGCGCGGCCGTCGAGTTCCTGGACGGGATCGGCATCGAGGCCATCGCGGAGCGCGTCCTCTCCATGAACATGTACCTGACATTTCGCCTCGGCCGCGCGGGGTTCGAGGTGCTCTCGCCCGGGGGCGGCCATCGTTCCGGGCAGGCCCTCGTGCGCGTGGAAGAGCCCGCGCGGGCGTGCGCGTTCCTGAAGGCACGGGGCGTGCACGTGACCGAGAAGCCCGAAGGCGTGCGCGTGGCGACCCACTTCTACAACCTCGAGTCGGAGGTGGACGCCTGCGTGGCGGGCCTCGAGGCCTTTCGCCAGACCTTCGTTCGCTGACCGGGCCCCGTGCCCGGCGCGCCCCCCCGGCCGATTTGCCCGCCCTCGTCGTCTTTGTTACACTGTTCACATCGGTTCACCCTTCCCCACAGGCCAACAGCACGCGCGCCCAGAAAACGAGGAGGTCAGCGTGGTCTTCCAGGTCGGAGAGAAGGTCATCTACCCGAATCACGGCATCGGCATCGTGGAGAGCATCCAGACACGACCGACCCCGGCGGGCAAGATCAGCCTCTACCAGCTCCGGATCCTTTCGAACGATTCGCGGGTCTGGGTGCCGCAGCAGAACGCCGACGGGGTGGGCCTGCGCCCGGTCATCAGCATGACCGACGTGCGCAGGATCTACGGCCTCCTGGGCGACGGGAACGTCGAGCAGCCCTCCAACTGGAAGGGCCGCTTCAAGGAGAACTCGGACAAGATGCGGACGGGGAGCCTCTACGAGGTCGCCGTCGTGCTGAAAGGGCTCACCTACCTCTCGCGGAAGAAGGCGCTCTCGTTCCGGGAGAAGCGGATGCTCGAGCGGGCGAAGTTCCTCCTCGTCAGTGAGATGGCCGAGGTGGAGGACAAGCCTCGCACGACGGTCGAGGAGAAGGTCGACAAGGCGCTCGCCAAGACCTTCGGTCTGGGGGCCCGCCCGGCCCAGAAGCCGGTGGCCCCGCGCCGCACTTCCGACGCCTAGGAGCCGCATCTCCCGAGGATTCCTTGACTTCGGCGGATTCTCAGGCTAGAATCCGCCGATTTTCAGACCTCCTTCTCGCGCCGCGCGAAGGTTCCTGGAAGGGCGTAGGGAGTCCTGCGAACATGTCCGAGCCGCTTCGAAACGCAATGACGAAGGCCGACCTGATCAGCATCGTGGCGAAGCGCCTCGATATCACCCAGGTGCAGTCCGGCATCATCGTCGAGGCGGCCCTGCGGAGCATCGTTTCCGCCCTTCAGAGCGGCCAGGAGGTGGAGATCCGGGGCTTTGGAAGCTTCCGGTTCCGCAACCGAGCCCCGCGCAAGGGCCGCAACCCGAAGACCGGTGAGAAGGTGGACGTCCCGCCCAAGAAGATCCCGTACTTCAAGATGGGGAAGGAGTTGAAGGCGCTCCTGAACGGGGCGCCCCCGGAGGAAGCGCCAGCTCCCACCCCCGCCTCCGAGAGCTGATCCAAGACCCGCTCCTTGATGTCCGGCCGTCCGCATGAGTGCGCTGCGGACGCTGCTGGTCGTCCTCTTCCTCGCTCCCTATTCCGTCCTGGCCAGCATGCTGGGTTACCCCTTGGCCCGACTTCAGGGCTCGCCGGCCCTGCTCTACTTTCTCGGGCGGTTCGGGGCCCGCGCCGCGTGCCGGCTCGCGGGAGTCCGGATCGAGCTCGAAGGACTCGACCACGTCCGCGACCACCGCAACCTCGTGCTCATGCCGAACCACGTGAGCAACCTCGACGCGGCCATCCTCTTCGGCCATATCCTCTTGCCGTTCAAGGCGGTCGTGAAGAGGGAGCTCTTCGCCTTCCCGTTCGTCCACTACTGCCTGCGCTATGCGGGCTTCATCGAGGTGGACCGCCGCGATCCCGGACGGGCGAGGTCGGCGATGACGCGGGCGGCGGCCTCGCTCAAGGCGGGCAGCTGCTTCATCATCTTTCCCGAGGGAACGCGCAGCCCGAACGGAGAGCTCGGGGAGTTCAAGAAGGGGGCTTTCGCGGTGGCCATCGAGGCGGGGAGCCGGATCGCGCCGGTGGCGGTGATGGGCGCGGAGAAGCTCATGCCGAGGGGCCGGTTCGTCATACGGCCGGGGACGGTGCGGATCCGGGTCCTGGACCCGGTGGACGCGGCATCGTACAGTTACGAGGACCGTGACCGCCTGGTCGCGGAGGTGCGTGGCCGCATCGCCGCCGCCCTCCCCGCCTGAGGTGTGACATCCCTGATGGATTCGTGCGAGGAGGTGAGATGGCCGCCCGAGACAAGCGTCGGACGCCCCGGATCCAGCCGTTCGTGGTGCCTTGTCGGATCCTGCTGGGGATGCACCGCCTTTCCGCCTACATCACGGACTTGAGCCTCGGCGGTGGCCGGGTGCACGCCGAAGGCGATGTACCGAACCCGGGGACGCTCGTGACCCTCGAGGTCCGCATCGGCAAACGGGTCGCCCACTCGCGCATACCCGCGGTCGTCAAGTGGTCTCAGGTGGCTACGAAAACCGGACAGGATTTCGGTCTCACCTTCGAGGGCCTGTCTCCGGGCGACCAGAAAGCCCTCCAGGCCGTGGTTGACGAGTTCCACCGCCGCGCCGCCCAGATCGCCTGAAAGGAAGCCGGATGACAGACGACGGACCCGACCGACGCCGCACGGCCAACCCCCTCGTGCCGCTCCTGGGGAACCGTGGGTGGCTCGTCCTGAAGGACGACGACCTGCTCTACCAGATCGAGGCCCTCGGCGACGGTCTCCACGACCGGGACGACGCCCTGCTCGAGGTCGTGCAAAGCGACCGTCACTTCTTCATCCGGCAGGAGGCGGCCAAGAAGATCCGCGACCCCGCGATGCTGAAGGACTTCTCGGGGGACCGCCACATCGGCCAGATCCTGGTCCGCCAGATGACGCGGGCCGCGGACGTTGCCTACCTGGAGCGGCTGCGGGACGAAAGCCGCTACATCGAGGTGCGCAAGGCGGCCGAAGCGCAGCTCCGCATCATCGCGGAGCCGAAGGAGAAGTAGGCGCGCCTTCAGGCGCGGGCCACGGCCGCCGAGCAGAACGCCCGCACCTCGGCCGCCACCCGCCCCACGTCCTGGAGCGGCAGCTCCGGGTAGAGGGGGAGGCAGAGCACCTCGCGCGAGAGCTGCTCCGAGACCGGCAGGTCGCCCGGCCGGCCACCGGCCACGGCCATGGCCGGCTGCAAGTGGATCGGCCGCGCGTAGTGCACCGCGGTGGCGATGCCACGGGCCTTGAGGTGCGCCTGCAGCGCGTCGCGGTCCTTCACCCGGATCGTGAACAGATGCCAGGCCGAGCGCGCACCCTCGCGCTCTCTCGGCAGCACCACCCCGGGTAGATCCCGAAGGGCCTCGTGGTAGGCCAGCGCGAGCCCGCGCCGCTCGTCGTTCCACCGCTCGAGGTACCGGAGCTTGACGCGCAGGATGGCGGCCTGCAGGGTGTCGAGCCGGCTGTTGGTGCCGAGCACCACGTTGTCGTACTTGCTCGCGCCGCCGCCGTGATTCGCGACCTGCCGCACCCGGGCCAGGAAGTCCCCGTCCGAGGAGGTGACCATCCCGGCGTCGCCGTAGGCCCCGAGGTTCTTGCCCGGATAGAAGCTGAAGCAGGCGGCGTGGCCGAGGCTTCCCGCGCGGCGGCCGCGGATCTCCGCCCCGTGGGCCTGGGCCGCATCCTCGAGGACGGGCAGGCCGTGGCGGCCGGCGATCTCGTTGACCCGGTCCATGTCGGCGGGATGGCCGTAGAGGTGGACGGGCAGCACGACCCGGGTGCGGGGCGTGATGGCCTTCTCCACCTGGTCCGCGTTCATCGTGAAAGTGGCCGGGTCGACGTCCACGAAGACGGGCTTCGCCCCGTTCAGCAGGATCGCCTCGCCGGTGGCGATGAACGTGTTGGCCACCGTCACCACCTCGTCGCCGGGCCCGACTCCGTAGGCCCGCAGGGCCAGGATCAGC
>WNFM01031570.1_pt1 | contig 15185 bp, 15 predicted proteins | sample 5400271 | NCBI WGS metagenome assembly WNFM01 (sample SAMN13153352, study PRJNA577476) | soil metagenome | isolation source: 60 cm saprolite on Douglas fir-dominated hillslope | place: USA:California | collected 2013-09-17
AGCGCGGCGCGGCATTGGCGGCCCGGCGCGACAGGCCGACGACGGACCAGTCGCCCTGGTCGAGCAGCCGCGCGACGAAGTAGCGCCCGATCACCCCGAGCGCCCCGACGACGACGGCCTGCTTGTGTTCAGCCATGCGCGCCCGATCCGTCCTCTTCGCCGAGGGGGTTATGAACGGCCTTGCCCCTCACCCTTATTTTTTCGTTTGGCGGCGCGCCCCCGCGCGCCTTTGGGCCACTTGCCCGGCCAGCTGACGATGTATTCCTCGAGCTTCTCGTCCGGCACGTCGGCTTCGCTCGCCGCAACGCGTCCGCGCACCGAGATGCCGGCCGTGTGCACCGTCTCGGGGCTCCCCGACACCAGCGGGTGCCACCAGGCGAGATCCTTGCCCTCCGCCACCAGCCGGTAGGCGCAGGTCGGCGGCAGCCACTTTCCTTCACCTTGGCCTGCCGGTGCGCATAGTCGCTGCAGCGGCAGCTTTGGCAGTCGAGCAGCTTGCAGCTGACGTCGGTGTACACCGTCGCGTTCGTGTCCTCGTCGATCAGCTTGTTGAGGCAGCAGCGGCCGCAGCCGTCGCACAGGCTCTCCCATTCGGCGCGCGTCATCTGCGCCATCGTCTTGCGGCGCCAGAACGGGGCTTGCGGGTCGGCCATTGCACGGGGTCCTTGCGCGGGAATCCTTAAGGTTGCCCGTTGTAGACCCTCCGGCGGGTTCCGTCAGGTTCCGTTAAGGGTGCACGGGCGGTGGTATCAGGCTCATTTCGGCCATTTTTCACCGCAATGTCCGTTCATCATTGTTCCAGCCGGGCGGATCCGTGGCATTGGCCGCGGGTTGTCCGATCGGCTAAATTCGCCTCGCCCGGCGTCTTGCCTGGGGCGACAGCACGATCGGCACCGCTTTGCGCAACCCTCTTCCCGACCACTGGAAGCCCGCCATCAAGCGGTTCCTGCTCGGGCTCGATGCGTGGATCGACTTCAGCCTGTTCCGCGGCGCCTCCGGCACGCGCGAGGCCTATGAGCGCTTTTCCACCTTCATGGATCGCTTCCACGTCACCGGCTGGCGGCGCTGGCTCAACGAGCTGGTGTCGGAAGGCGCAACGCTCGGCACCGTCGGCCTGGTGGTGATGCTGGCGCTCGCGGTGCCGGCGTTCCGCGAGACCTCGGACGACGACTGGCTCAAGAAGTCCGAGCTGGCGGTGACGTTTCTGGATCGCTACGGCAACGATGTGGGCTCGCGCGGCATCAAGCATAATGACTCGATCCCGCTCGATCAGTTCCCCGATCACCTGATCAAGGCGGTGCTCTCGACCGAGGATCGGCGCTTCTACGAGCATTTCGGCATCGACATCGCGGGCACCGCGCGCGCTTTGGTCGCCAATACGAAGGCGGGCGGGGTTGTGCAGGGCGGCTCCTCCATCACCCAGCAGCTTGCGAAAAATTTGTTTCTCAACAACGAGCGCACGATCGAACGCAAGGTGAAGGAGGCGTTTCTTGCGATGTGGCTCGAGGCGCGGCTGACGAAGAACGAAATCCTCAAGCTTTATCTCGACCGCGCGTATATGGGCGGCGGTGCCTTCGGTGTCGACGCGGCGGCGCAGTACTACTTCAACAAATCGGCGCGCGACGTGAACCTCGCGGAAGCCGCGATGCTCGCCGGCCTGTTCAAGGCGCCGACGAAGTTCGCACCACACATCAACCTGCCGGCGGCGCGTGCGCGCGCGAACGTGGTGCTCGATAACCTGGTCGAGGCCAACATGATGACCGAAGGCCAGGTGTTCGGCGCTCGCCGCCATCCGGCCACGCCGGTCGATCGCCGCGATGACCGCGCCGCCAACTATTATCTCGACTGGGCTTTCGACGAAATGAAAAAGCTCGTCGATACGTTCCCGAAATCAATGAGCGAGCGGGTGTTCGTGGTGCGCACCGCGCTCGACACCAGCCTGCAGAACGCAGCGGACTCCGCGATCGAGAGCTCGTTGCGGCAGTACGGCCAGGAATATCACGCGAAACAGGCGGCTGCCGTGCTCATGGATGTCGATGGTGCCGTGCGCGCCATGGTCGGCGGCCGCGACTACGGCGCGAGCCAGTTCAACCGTGCGACCGACGCGATGCGCCAGCCGGGTTCGTCGTTCAAGCCTTACGTCTACGCCACGGCGCTCGAACACGGCATGAAACCCACGTCAATCGTGGTCGACGGGCCCGTTTGTCTCGGCAACTGGTGTCCGCACAACTATGGCCACGGCTACTCCGGGTCGATGCAACTGATCCAGGCTCTCACGCATTCGATCAACACCATCGCGGTGAAGCTGTCGATTTCAATCGGCGACGGCAACGCGAAAGTCGGACGGGCACGCATTGTCAAAACCGCACACGACATGGGCATTCGGACGCCGCTGCCGGACACGCCGTCGCTGCCGATCGGCGCCGACGAGGTCACCCTCATCGACCATACGGGCGCCTATGCCACCTTCCCCAATCTCGGCAAGGCAGTGACGCCGCACGCGCTGCTCGAAGTCCGCACCGGCGCCGGCGAACTGGTCTGGCGCTTCGACCGCGACGGCCCGAAACCGCGCCAGGCGCTGCCGCTCGGCGTCGCCGCCGACATGATCAAAATGATGAACAGTGTGGTTGAAAACGGCACCGGCAAGCGTGCGCGCCTCGACGGGATCGCCTCGGCCGGAAAGACCGGCACGACCAATGCTTATCGCGATGCATGGTTCATGGGTTACACGGGCAATTTCGTTTGCGGTGTCTGGTTCGGCAACGACGACTATCAGGTCACCAATCGGATGACGGGTGGTTCGTTGCCGGCAATGACCTGGCACACCATCATGGCCTATGCGCACCAGGGCGCCGAGCTCAAGCAGCTTCCGGGCGTTATCGTGCCGCAAGTCCGCCAGCAGCCCGCCGTTGCCGAGGTCAAATCGAAGAACAGCGAGCCACCGCCTGCGCCCCGACCCGCTTTGCTCACCAAGCGCGGGGCGGACGTTTTGGTGCGGGTGGAGCGGCTGATGGATGACGCCAACCGCGCCCTCGGCTCCACGAGTACCATAAGCCCGCCAAGTCCGGCAGGCGCCGTAACCCGCCCCAAGGACAAACAGGCCACTACATCTCCTAAAGGCGATGCATTTGCCGCATCGCTAGAAGGACACGCTTTCGGTAGTCGTAACTAATTGGCCGCCTGCCAGCGGCAAGCGTAGTCTCCCTCGCAAGAATCAACCTCCTCCACCTTCAGCGGATCGTACGTGCGGCTGCTTTTTGGAACGCTGTTTGGCCTGGCCGTCGCGGCTATCGTCGGCCTCGGTCTGACCTATTTCGCACTCACGCGCGGCGCCGCTTTTGGCGGCCTGTCGATTGAGAGTTGGACTGCCTGGCCGAAAACCGGAACGGTAGACGCAGACCCTTACGCCCGCGCATCGATCGCCCGCACCGGCCGATTGCCGACCGCTCTCGGCGACGGCGTTTCGTTCACTGTGCAGTTTGACGACAATGGCAAAGCCCTTGATGGGCGTTGCGACGTCGTCCTCTCGGGAATCACACCTACCGCGCGCTTTTGGACACTGACCCTTTACAATGCCGATGGCGGGTTGGTCGCCAATTCAGTCACCCGATATGGCTTCACAAGCCAAGAGATCGTTAGACGCGCAGATGGAAGTTTTGAGATCGTCGTGAGCCCGCGTGCAAATCCAGGCAATTGGCTGCCGACCGGCGGCGTTGAACGTTACGAGCTCCTGTTGCGACTCTACGACACTGCGGTCGGCGTATCGACAAAGGCCGGACGCGAAGTCCCGATGCCGGCCGTGGCGACCAGGGGCTGCCCATGATCCGATGGCTACTCCTGATTATCGGCGGCGCCTTGCTCGGCGGAATCGTGCACCTCGCAACCGTTATCATCTTGCCGCGAACCGCCACCCAAGATGCCTATGCGCGGCTCACACCCATCGCACCGGTGAATAAAGTTGTCGCCCTGCCCGCGCCGTCGCCCGAGAATGCCGTGATGCCTTTCATGGATCCTGCGTTCGCGAGTGCGGTTTGTCGTTACGATCTTTCCAAAGGCCCGCTCAAGCTGACCGTTCCGGTGAGTCCGGCCTACACGTCGGTTTCCTTCTATACGCGCTATGACGTGGCTTACTACGCCATCAACGATCGAGCCGCGGGCCGGCGCGTGATCGAACTCGATCTCATGACCAGCGCCCAGCACGACCAGGTTCCGGAGGACGAGGAAGTCACGGCCGCGGACCGGCTGATCGTGGAGTCCCCCACGGTGACCGGCCTTATCGCGATCCGTGCGATGGCGCCCGAGCCAGGTTTGATGCGAGCGGCGCAGGGCGCCATTGCCGCCTCTCAGTGCGTGCAGCAGACCGAGCCGGCACGACCGCGCTGATACGTGAGTTGCCTAATTGGATGAAGCGAGACTCGGCTCTCGTTTCCACGTCGGCGGAAGCACCTGATATCTGGCAATCTGAATTTTCAGTTGATTGAACAGACGCTCGGCGTCGACAGCTTGTGTCATCGGGGTGACAATGACCAAACGCTCGAGCGCAAATTGATATGATGCCACTCGATCCGACAGGCTTTGACGCACAATATCCACGACGTGTGCGTTTTCCCTGATACGGCGTTTAGCGTTGACCCACTCTGCTTTATTCAGCGTTACGTACGCCAGACTTTTATCCCGTTTCTGGTCTATGTCGATCACGCGGCCCGCGGTTTCGAAGAACTGCGACAAGCGTGTTGTATCGTTCCGTATGTCGTCGATGAGTTGTGCATAGCGTGCGGACGACGATCGGTAACTATCCGACATCAGACGGTCAAAATATCTTCTGTAGTCCGCTAAATTATATTTGATCAGCCCATATTCGCCTGCGACAGAATACCATTGCTGTCGGTCAAAGGGCGGTTCAATCAACGGATAAGCAAGGTCGCGTAGCTCGCGCTCGTCGTCAGTATATACAAATTTCGACGGAGGAATCGGATTCGACGCGGGCGAACTCCGGCCTACCCAATCATGAATTCCAGCGGTGACCAGTGTTGGGTTGATCTCACCAAAATCGCCATTGGCGCAGCCGGCAAGAAATGTCAAAGCCGCGAGCGCAAACATTCGCCAAGCTTCGGTTGGCGTCCGCGGCTGCGGTAGAATTTTCATTGCAATTATTCAGCGCTCGTCGTGTTTAGCGCGCGGCGCGCCGACGACGGCGGCGACCCGCGTTGTTCCCGGTGTCGGGTTCAAAACCGTTCGATCCATCCGAATCGCGATCAATACGGATGACCGGAAGAATGATGACTGTCGCAGGTTCGGTATTGGCGTCGACGAACTTGCCGCCGCGCGGGCTCACCTCGTCTGGAAATCGGATGACCTCGCCCATTTCAGTCCCCCTTCCGCCCCGGCTCGTGACCTCCTCGGCCGCCGGATCGGCGCCTTTTGGCAATTAAAGGACTTGCAAGGTTAACGGTCTGCTAACGCGCCCCGATTAATGTGGGCCATCCCGCATCGGCCCCACGTATCAGTCGCGTATCAGTATGGTGAAGCCTCCCGCGCGCGTTTCCCTCGACAGTCTCGTTGACTTGGCGTGCCGGGATGGCGTCGATATCCGGCCGACCTTGCTGCGCGTGCTTACCGACCTTTACGTGCAGAAGCCCACCCATGGTGCAGAAGAGGAAACCCAGTACGTTGAGCTGGCGCTGGGATTAATTGACGCGGTCGATGAACAAACGCGCGGTGCAGTAACGGCTATCCTATCGACGTATCCAGCCGCACCGCGTGCCGTGCTCCTTAAACTCACCGGCGCGGCACGATCCCCCACAGACGATCGAACCGGAGACGAGATCGAAAATAACGAACTGACAGACCTGTTCTTTTTCGCATCTCCTGAAGAGCGCCGGCTCATTCTCGCCAATCTCGATGTCACAGCCATCGGGCCAAGCCGTCGTCCAATCCCGATCGCAAGCGAACTGATCCGCCTGCTGGAAAATGCAGCGCTACAGCGCAATGCCGGCGAATACAGCCGCGTCCTAGAGCGCGCGCTGGGGATTAGCCGTAAGCTTGCCGACCGCATCGTTCGCGACAATTCAGGTGAGCCGATTGTTGTTGCCGCGAAAGCACTCGGCATCAAAGCCGCAGTGTTCCAGCGCATTTTACTCTTTTTAAATCCGGTCATCGGGCAGTCCGCCCACCGAATCTACGAACTTACTTCTCTTTTTGAAGAGCTAAATCCATCGACAGCGGAACGCATGCTTGCAATCTGGCGAACGACTGGCGTGCGGACGCGCGGCGGGCATCAGCCCGTCTATTGGAACGATGAACGCTCTGGCGCACGCCCGCTATCGACACCGGCACCTTCGCGTACGACTTCGGCACGCGACCGGTTGCGATTCAAGACCAGCAAAAACTAGATTGCTTCACGACAAGACGTTGTCCAAGAAACTACGACCGGGACGGTCTTCGATTTCAACGATCCAAAGGTCCGGATCGAATCGAATTTCTCGCACAAGCCGAGCTTCGATATCGGCGTCCGCAGCTGGAGCCACGCCGCCCGCAATCGCGGTAAACATGCGATCCGCTGGTTGTGCCTCGTCAAATGCTGTCTGCGGAGCCGGCCCATAGAGCAAGCCAGTACCATCGAGCCGGTTGATCTTGATAAAGATCGCCCCCGCCTCGTCAGCTCCACGACGGCGCACTGCGGCAAAGACGCCCTCGACATTGCAGCGGCGCAGATAGGCCGACACCCATATCCCGGATTTCAGTCGCATTTACTTCAGTAGCATGGGCGATCGCCACGCCGCTAATCACTCCAGCGGGCGGCCGGTCATGGCAGCCAGCTCGCGCACGACTCGATCGGACAGCTGCCCGGTGACAGGAAGCTTGTGATCGCGTTCGAATTTTTCGATCGCCGCGCGGGTGTCCGGGTCGAAAACGCCGGTAGGCTTGATCTGACCGTAGCCAAAATCGGAAAGTGCGCGTTGCACTGCGGTTACGCGCTTGGATGGAGCTATTAGTTTGGCGATCGGATCGGTCGAAGGCGTATCTGTCACTGTGCTCGTATTCGGAGCTTTTGCGTTGGAGGCGGTTATGGCACGCAGCAGACCGTCGCTCGCTTCCGCGCTGATTTTTACTCCCGCCGTCTGCACGAAATCGCGGACCGCGATATCGGTTTTTGCACCCCAAATGCCATCAGCTGGCCCATCATAAAAACCTTTGCGGGCAAGCTCGCGTTGAATATTGACGATGAGTTGGATGCGGACCTGTATGCCCGAATCACCCGCCGCATTAGGCGGATTCGCTCGGACAGGCGGCGCCACTACCACGTCGTGTTGCAAAAGAGGCTTCGTTGCAAAGATTGGTGCCGGATGTGGCCCCTTTTGCAAGAACAAGGCATTGAGCACAATTGCAAATACGGCAAACGTCGCCATGACGACGCCTACAAATTCACGCGGATGACTGCCGATCGCAGTAGCGAGCCTGCCAGCACCGTCGAACGCGATTTCCCTTCGAGTCGTTCGCCTACGCACTTTTCTTCACCTGATCGTTTATGGCCGCACCAAGGGCCCGGTTGCGTTCTGTGAAAAGTTTGATCGGGTCGCTTGCCGGCCGCGCGCTTTCGCAGTCGATGGGTAAGCGAACCGTGATCCGCGTTCCCTCGCCCAGACGACTGCGTATCTCGACATCTCCACCGTGCAATCCCACCAGGCCTTTCACAATCGAAAGGCCTAAGCCCGAACCGTCATGACGCCGGTCATAAGACGCGCGAGCTTGGAAAAATGGCTCGCCGAGACGAGGGAGATCGGCCTCCCCGATGCCGACGCCTGTATCTTCAACCGTCAAGGCAAGTTTTGTACCGTCACCTAACGCGCTCACTGTGACTCGGCCGCCACGCGGCGTGAATTTAATGGCATTGGAAATGAGATTGATGAGGATCTGGTTGAAGGCGCGCCGGTCGGCGGCTAATTCCGGAAGATTCAGAGCGAGACGCATCTTGAGCTCAACGCCGGATTCCTGCGCCTTTAGCGCGAGCAGATCCGTGCAGCTTACGATCGCCGGCGCCGGCGCGAACGGCTCGGGCGTCACTTCAAAATTACCCGTCTCCATTTTGGAAACATCGAGAATGCCATTGACCACCGAAAGCAGATGGCGACCCGACTCGTTTATTAAACGTGCATATTCCCGCCAGCGAGCCGCGTTAACGTCAAGCGATTCATTCGTCATAATCTCGGAAAAGCCGATGATCGCGTTGAGCGGAGTACGCAGCTCGTGACTCATCGTCGCGAGGAAGTGGCTCTTGGCAGCACTGGCGCGCTCGGATTCCGATCGCGCGATCTCAATCGCGCGTTCCTGTAATTTTTGCTCGCTAATGTCGCGCAGCACGGCAACCACGTTACGATTCGCCTGAATTTGCTTATCGTCGATACAATCGAAAGGCCGGCACAGCATTTCAACCCATACGAACTGCCCCGCATATTGTGGGCCGCCGCCACGCCGGACACGAAACGCCAGTGAGCGTTCCTCGTTCAAACTCGCGGTGTCTGCAAGCGTCGCCAAATAGGCTGGTCGATCGGCGACATGGACCCGCTCAAAAAGGCTATCGCCCAATAGCTCTTTTACTTGCACACCCATGAGCGATTCAGCTGTGGGGGACGCGAACAGTACGGAACCGGCACGGCCGAAACGAACCACGACGTCGGATACATTGTCCGCGAGCAAGCGGTAACGTTCTTCCTCGGAACGCAACAACCATAAATTCGCGCGCGAGAACGATTCTACACCGAGCGCAAGACCGGTGGCGTATAGCATCGCCGAGACGACGCCGATTGCCGCCAGCGCGCTATGTTCCTCTGCGGTCGTCTCGATATGGGGAAGCATCCCGGTGGCGGCAAAGATGAACAGCGCAGCAGCAGCACTCAGGGCAAAAAATGCCGCTATTGCAACCACGCGGCGCGAAGCGGAGAGCGCCGCTTCCAACGGCACGACCACCAACCAAATTGCAGCGAATGACCCGATGCCGCCGGTCCATAACGCCACCGCCGACGCGAGGATGGTGAGCGACAGCGACGAAAGGACGTGCGCACTTTCGTAGCGGCCGGTGCGCGAAAGGTAATAGACGATCAGGATCGGGGCCGCGAGCCAGGAGAACACGCCAATTTCCAGCGCGCTCGGCACGCCACGAACCGCGATATAGACAGGAAAGCTCGCCAACGCGACAAAACTGCCGAGCAAGCGCGGTGCTATGAAGGCGCGGTGGCGCGCCGCAGTTATCGCATCCTGCTGAGCTGCGGGGTGCACCAAAGTGTCGACATAATTCCAAACTGGCGTGAGATAACTCACGGTCCCTGTCTCACGTCTTGTCGAAACAGACGCGCCCCTATTTCATTGCGGACCTTAGGGAGAGCCGCTTAAGCGAACACTAAGGCGGAGCTCCAATGAAGCTCAATCGCTGGCTACTGCCGGCATCCGAATAAGTTCGGACCGCTATTTGGGGCTCATGGTGAAAATTAGGTTTCCTTGGACGCCGCGACGGAGCGCTGACGGCCATTTATTACCGCTCTGGTAACCATGTCGACACGGACGAAAACCGCATGAAACCGCGCCTCGCGGCACTTGTCTAAAAGTTTCATCAAATGCGAAATTCTAAATATTGAAGAAAAATCTCGTCGATTTTATCCAAAAAGCTCGGTGCATTTCCAACAACAGTTTCAGGCCTATCTGATACGGTTTAGTTCAAAGGCGGCAAATAAGTCGCCAGGGACAGCTGCGGGTAGGGTCATGTTCTTCCTTCTACGAATGGCGTTTTGGCTGTGCGTTGTGTGCGTGCTGCTGCCAAGCGGCACCAAATCAACGTCATCGGAAGCGCAAATCGACGCCACGCAAGCTGTAACACTGGCGAGCGCTGCGGTCTCGGATATGCGTGGGTTCTGCGAGCGGCAACCCGACGCCTGCATGACCGGCGGAAAAGTCGCTGTCGCGCTTGGCCATAAAGCCGAAGCCGGCGCGCGTACACTCTATGATTTCATCGTCAAGCTACGCGAGAAATCGGCGTCGAACGAAAAAGCCAACGCCAAGCCTTCAGGCCCAGACGCCGGCCAAGGCACATTGACTCCGGCCGACATAGCTCCGGGCTGGCATACGCCAGTTCCGCTACCGCCAAGGCGCGAAGCGCGCGGCGACCGGCCCGCGGTTTAGAACACCAGATTTATAAGCGTTTTTGCGGGGTTGCCCGTAACCGCGATCTTTTTTGGCCATTGCCATTCTCGGGCATATATATCATGACAGCCATGGCTACGATCGACGAAATCGTTGAAAATTTCACGCTCCTCGATGAGTGGGACGACCGCTATCGCTATGTCATCGAGCTCGGACGCACGTTGCAGCCGCTGCCGGATAGTGCCCACACCGACATCAATAAAGTTCGGGGTTGCGCCAGCCAGGTTTGGTTGCTCACGCATGTGAAGCCGAATGGAGCCGCAGGCCCTGTCCTTACGTTCGACGGCGACAGCGATGCACACATCGTGCGCGGCTTGATCGCCATCCTGTTCGCTCTCTACTCAGGCAAAAGCGCCCACGAGATTCTGACAACGGACGCCCTTGCACTCTTCGACCGCATAGGGTTGCGTGAAAATCTTACACCGCAACGCTCGAATGGTTTGCGTTCAATGGTCGAGCGTATCCGCGCCGAGGCCAAGGCCGCTATGGCTGCCGTGGCATAGTCAAGAACTATCCGTGCTGAAAGCTGCATCATCCGCAAGCCAAGTGCGCACGTGCGAGCGTGCAGGCCCGCGTGCAATTGAGGCATAGCCGTAGTGGCGAGCGAGCCGATCGAGGGCTAGTTGCAGCACCACTTTACCCGAGCGGGCCGGCCACGCGCGCTCACGTTCGATATCTTCGAGGCCTTTAAGAAAACAGCAAATGTCGAGCAGTAAGCCCGAAAATTCCGGACCGACGGCGTCGAGCGCATGATGCACGCGCTGGCGAGCAGCAATCATTGTTTCAGTAAATGTGCCGGGGCTTCCGCCGCCATTGCCGCGAGGAGATGAAGTCGGATTTGTCCAATTGGATGTCGTACGGGGCATAAGATGAGCGCGCGTGAAATCGGCGCGCAGCCGTTCGCCGGCCTGGAGCTGATGAGCTTCAATCAGCGCGCGGCCATCGCGGCCCCGCCTTCTTGCAAGCCAAGCCAGGGGACTTTCGGCTTCGTCGCAAACAACTTTGGTACGGCCAAACTCTGTGACAAACTCGCGTTGCACTAACGCGAGATGTTGGGCGCGAAAGCTATCGACTAAAGGCAGCTGTTGCAGCTCCGGGGGTTGTGCTTGTCGTTTCGGACGACGGCGTCTGTGTTGGGATCCGATATGGGTCATTGGCGACCTCCTGTAGGATTATTTACCTACATCGTCGCCAAAAGGGAAATTTCGCGGAATATGGCCTTATATTTCACTAAAGGATTGAGATCGTAGGAATATCGCCACCCGCCCCGCAGAAGACGACGAAACTTATCCACAGCTTTAGGAATTTTATCCAGACACAATAGCGCTGTGCCGTTTCAGGCAAATCCCAAGAAAAACACACTGCTCGCTATTTAACTCGTCGCCGTCGCTGCTGACCCAAACCCATTTGCTTGGCCAATTGCGAACGAGCAGCGGCATAATTTGGCGCGACCATGGGGTAATCGGTGCTCAATCCCCATTTTTCCCGGTATTGCTCGGGCGTCATGTTGTACTGCGTACGCAGGTGACGCTTGAGCGATTTGAATTTCTTTCCGTCTTCCAAGCAAACGATGTGCTCGGGCGTAATAGATTTTTTCACCGAAACGGCCGGCTTAAGCGGCTCGGACGGCCCTTCGGATGATTTTCCTGATACCCTGCTCAGGGCGGCGTGCACCTGATTGATCAGACCGGAAATTTCTCCGGCTGGCACAGTATTGTTGCTCACATATGCGGAAACAATTTCCGCGGTCAGCTCAATAAAATTTCCATTGGCTGTGTTGTCGCTCATTGAAGCTGCTCTTCTGGCGAGCGGCGGGCTGAACCGGCAAGCCGCAAACAAGACCTCAGACAAAGAGGTCAATCTATTCGTCGACAGTATGTCGAATAACGAGGTCGAATCCTATATTTAAAAATACTATCAGTTTTCAGTTGTCGCAAGAAAAACATCGCTGTCTCGTGCGACAGTTATTGGTTAAATACGACTTCCAACAAAGAAAAGCTAAATATTACCGCCAAGAACAAAACGTTATTTGCCCGTAATTTTTAAGAACTTTTTCCTAGGTGATTGCGCAATTCATTGATCGACGCAAAATGCAACGTGCCTTGCGGCAATTCCGCTTCGATAGAACCGTCGACATACAGCGTATAGCCCATACCATCGACGACCCCGGATTTAAGAATGGCGACTGCGCGCGGCTTTTGGTCTTCGAGGTCGGCACGCTTGGGAGAAGTTCCGCCGGCGTCACGCGCTGACGAGTCGACCTTCGGTTCCGGCTTGAATTCTCCTGCGGGAGGGCTCTTCGGCAATTTCCCTTCGGCCGGCCACATGGCGTCGAAATTGGCGGTATGGAGCGGTCGCGCTTGCGGTGGCGGGCCAGAAAGCACGGGCGGCGGCGGAGAACGCCAGCCCGCCATCGACTCGCGGCTCTTGTCACCGATGCCTGATCCGTTGCTGCCAAACGGTGAGGCAGCGGCCGGTGAAGCTGGTGCGCCCGGTTGATGCGGAGATAGCGAGACATCGTCCTCAACCGTTACGGACCGTTCATCGGGGTTACGCAGTGTCGGTACGAAGGTTTGGGCGGGCTGATCGTCGTCTGGTCCAGCAGCGGCAACATGAGACGCCAGATCGCTCTCGGATTTGGGTCTGGGAGGAAACGGCACGCGGCCCTGCGGGATGGTGCTGCGGGCCCCGGCCGGATTTTCAAACGCCTCCATCGGCTGCCCAAATCGGGCCGGCGACTGAACAGAGAGAGCCTCAGCAACGCGCCGTAGCTGTCCGGCTAGCACTCCGAGCCCGATAATGATCAAGCCTCCGACAACTGCCGTCGTACCCGCGCTGATGAGGGTATTTCCAAAGCTGAATTCATTGATCGGAATACCAAACCCGACCATCGCAAGCCCCGCAAAAAGGGCAAAAGCACCTATGCCAAACAACAAAATCGGCATATTTTTTCGTTCCTCTCTGAACCAGCAACTTTCGCCGTAACTTTATCGGCTAAATTCTTCTGGCAATGACGAATTCTCGCTTTTTCGAAGGTCGGCGGCAACAGCAAAAGTGAAATACCCCGCGAATGCGATCAAGCCGGTCAACCGTAATAAGGCAGGCTTTTAGGCATCCACAGCTCTATCCTTACTTTTCAGCCGTTGCCCCAAGCGTTGCCACCGCCTAATTAACTTGACTGAGGAACTCGCCCGGGACGGGCAGGTTTCACGTATAGACCGGATTATCCCGTAATCATCGTTTGTGGATCGAGGAGGACATTATGTCGTTCAAGTTGCCCGACCTGCCGTATGCGCACGATGCGCTCGCGCCGTACATGTCGCGCGAAACGCTCGAATATCATCACGACAAGCACCACAAGGCCTACGTCGACAACGGCAACAAGCTTTTGGAAGGCAGCGGGCTTGAAGGCAAATCTCTTGAGGAGGTGGTGAAAGGGTCTTTTGGCAAGAATGCAGGCCTCTTCAACAATGCCGGCCAGCACTACAATCACACCCATTTTTGGAAATGGATGAAGCCGAATGGCGGCGGCGACAAGATTCCGGGCAACCTGAAGGCAAAGATTGATAGTGATCTTGGCGGCGTTGCGAAGATGAAAGAGGATTTCGCGCAAGCCGGCGTTACCCAATTTGGCTCCGGGTGGGCCTGGCTCGCGGTAAAAGACGGCAAATTGATCGTCAGCAAAACGCCGAATGGCGAAAATCCACTAGTCCACGGCGCAACGCCAATTCTGGGGTGCGACGTTTGGGAGCACTCCTACTATATCGACTATCGCAATCGCAGACCTGATTATCTGAAAGCCTTCCTGGATCACCTGGTAAACTGGGATTACGTCGAGGAATTATTCGGCGCTGCGAGCAAGTAAACATCTCGAACGTCTCGACCCATTTTGTGCCCCCTTTCGGCAAGTGGTCGGCAGCAGCTGCTGCCGACCGCTTTTCCGTTGTCGTACTCGTTATTGTAGCCGCAATTGCGGGGATCACTTTCCGCGACTACGGACTCGGTTGGGACGACTACACTCACTCTCAATATGGTGACCTGCTGCTCGCGCTTTACAGTTCGGGCTTTAGAGACGACCGCGCACTCTCATTCGTCAATCTCTATAAATATGGCGGCGGTTTCGACATGTTGGCGGCGCTTGCCGCCAAGGTATTGCCATTCGGTTTGTTCGAAACGCGGCGGTTGGTTGGCGCCGCCGTCGGCATTATCGGTCTAATCGCGACGTGGCGTATCGCTCGCCGTCTCGGCGGACCGATCGCCGGACTGATCGCACTCGTCTTGCTCGCGGCCTGTCCGCTTTACTACGGCCATATGTTCATAAACGCGAAGGACACGCCGTTCGCGACGGCCATGGCCGTGTTGCTGCTCGGCATGGTTCGTGCGTTCGAAGAATATCCGCAGCCAAATGCGCGCACGGTCGCTCTCTCAGGCATTGGCGCTGGTCTTGCTTTCGGTTCACGCGTTCTCGCCGGCATCGCCGCGCCCTATGCCCTAGCGGCGTTGCTCCTTATCGTGGCTGTCGAAACACGCACGCTGGGCATTCGTTCGACGGCGTCACGGGTTGGCGAATTCATTTGGCGTCTGCTGCCGGCGCTGGCGCTCGGCTATCTGATCATGGGGCTTTTGTGGCCATGGTCGATTCTCGCGCCGCTCAATCCGATGCGGGCCGCCGAATATTTCGACACCTTTTTTGAGAAACCGTGGCGAGAACTCTACGCCGGTCAGCTAATCGCCGTGACGCAAATGCCGGCAGGCTATCTCCCGCGTCTTTTCGCGCTTAAACTGCCGGAAGCAATGTTAGCGCTCGGGATTGGCGGAATAGCGGGCGCGCTGATCAGAGCCGCGCTGCGGCAAGTGCCACTTAACCGTCGCGCTGCCTACGTCTTACTGGTTCTCGCCGCGATTTTTCCAGTCATGTTGGCAATGCTCGCTCATCCGGCGCTGTACAACGGGCTACGGCATTTCGTGTTTGTTGTCCCGCCCTTCGCTGT
>WNFM01339231.1_pt2 | contig 15183 bp, 15 predicted proteins | sample 5400271 | NCBI WGS metagenome assembly WNFM01 (sample SAMN13153352, study PRJNA577476) | soil metagenome | isolation source: 60 cm saprolite on Douglas fir-dominated hillslope | place: USA:California | collected 2013-09-17
GTTCCAGGAGAGCAGCGCCTCGTTCATGCCGGGTCCGTCGCTGAAGCGGCTCCAGCTTACCTTGAGCTCTTTGAGGCCCGCTTTTTCCGCCTGGTGCTGCACCAGTTGCAGCTGATCCATCAAAGCCATCGCGAGATGGGAGATGCCGTATTGGCGCGCGAGCCGCAGTTCACCGACCTCGGCACTGGCGTTGCGCGACATCAGTCCCGTCGCGGCAACGATCAACACCAGTGCGACAATGCTGCGGACATCGACCTTGATCTGGTGAAACCGCGCCAGACGGGAGAGGACGCCGGCTCCGTGCCGAGCCTTGTCGTATCGCATGTAAGTCCTCCTTGCGGCATCTGAGCCCCAATTGATCAGTGCACTGATCAATTGGGCAAATGAAACCGGCGTTCGGCGCTGGCTCCATTTTTGTCTGAGTGAAAGAAAGGCTAATCCAGAACCAACGCCGCGCAAGCGCATTTTTTAAGCGCTGGTCGCCTGATTTTTGATCGGTCGGGCGGTTGCTGATGCCGCGAATGGGAAAGGTGATTTCCCTAAAGGTTCCGCAACGGTGACCTGCCCCTGTCGTTGTTGGCCTGCACCAGACATAACAATTGCTCAAGGAAATGCTCACGCTCGGCAGGGGGGAGCGGCTTCACCAGTTCCCGATGCGCCGCCTCAATGGAGGCCTGCATGTCCCGCAACATGGCTTGGCCGGCCGGCGTGAGAAAAGCGCGCTTGTTGCGGCGATCGGTGGGGTCCGCCTCGCGCTTGACGATGCCGCGGCCTTCCAGCCGGGTCAGCACGCTGGAAGCCGTGGTGCGGTCGATGCCGATTTCTTGTGCGAGCGCGATCTGGTCCATTCCGGGGTGCGCCAGCAGAACCTGCATCACGCTGGACTGAACCGGTGTCGTGCCGAAGCGCTCGCAGTTCTGGAAGTAGATGGCGACATAGATCTGGTGCAGTCGCCGCACCAGGAAGCCCGGTCGTCTGAATAGCGCGACCCTCGCCGGCTTTCCGCTTTCACGCTTCTTCATATCCTGCTGCCGTCCAATCCCGTTCCGGTTACGACGCGATCGGCATCTAATAGCGTTGCATCGCATCTGTCGCCACTGCCGTCGTCTGGCTGGCCCGGTTCTTGCTCGCCTATACTGAACGTCAGTGTACTTGCATTGAGACGGCGCCGGAGACCAGGACGATGAAAGCAGGAAAATTCAGCCCGCTGCGGCTGACACGACGCGAAATGTTGGGCATGGCGGCGATGGGTGCGGTTGCGGCCGGCGGGTTCGCCGGCCCGGCGATCGCGCAGCAGCGCAATGTCACCTTCACCTTGCCCTGGGTGCCCGAGGGGCCGAACCTCATTGCCTTTGTTGCCAAGGCCAACGGCTATTGGTCGAAAGCAGGGCTGAACGTCGATATCGCCAAGGGCACCGGCTCGGTCGGCGCGGCGCAAGCGATCGGTAACGGCCAGTTCCAGTTCGGCCTTTCGGCCGCGACCGCCGGCCTGCAGCAGGGAGCGCTCGGATTGCCGCTGGTGCAGATCGCCTGCTGCTCCTATGACGCATTTATGTCTGTCATCACCATGAGCGACAGCGGCGTCGTGGCGCCAAAGGATCTCGAAGGCAAGAAGTTCGGTGCCACCACCAAATCCGGCGAATTTCCGTTCCTGCCGGCCTTCGCCGCCAATGCCGGCTTCGATCTCGGCAAGGTCGAGATCCTGCAGGTCGATCCCAATGTCCGGCAACGGCTCTTGATCGAAAAGCAGGTATCGGCGATCTCCGCCTTCGCGCCTTCGGTGGTGCCGGGCTATATCACCAACGGCTTCTCGCCGAAGATCATCCTGTTCAGCAAGTTCAATCTGCCGCTGTTCGGCAATGCGCTGTTCACCCAGCAGGCGCTGCTCGAGAAGGAGCCGGAGTTCTGCCGCGCCATCGCCGAGGGCCTGAACGAGGCGACCAAGTTCGTGCTGTTGAAGCCGGATCAGTCGCTCGACATCTTCTTCAAAGCCAATCCGGAGATGGAGCTTGCCAAGGGCGCGCGCGAGCAGACCAAGTTGGCGCTCGACTTCTTCCGCTACTCCGTGGTGCATGATGCCGCGAAGAAGAACGGCATCGGCTATGCGCCGCCGGCCGAATACGCAACGATGACCGACCTCGTGATGAAATACGTCGCGCCGGACGGCAAGCGGCCCGATCTCGACAAGGTCGTCTCCAACAAGTTCGCCGGCAGCGTCAAATTGACCGACGCGGAGTGGAGTGGCCTGCAGCCCTCGTTTTCGGACGTCACGAAGCTTGTGACCTGACAACAGCCGGCCGGGGAGGCCGCCGACATCCATGTCGTTCATCCGCGGTGACGGGCTGCGCAAGGTCTATGACCCCGAAGGCAGGGCCGTCGAGGCGCTGCACAATGTCAATTTCCGCGTCGAAAAGGGCGAATTCGTTTCGATCATCGGCCCGAGCGGTTGTGGCAAGAGCACGTTGTTGATGATGTGCGCTGGCCTCGAGGACATCAGCGATGGTTCGCTTACGGTCGCCGAACAGGCGATGACCGGCCCGCGCGACGACGTCGGCATCATGTTCCAGGATCCGACCTTGCTGCCCTGGAAGACGGTGATCGAAAACGTGCTTTTTCCCGCGCGCATCTCCCGCATGCGGATCGAGCCGGTGCGCGATCGCGCCAGCGCTCTGCTGCGTTCCGTCGGCCTGCAAGCCTTTGAGCGACATCGCCCGCACCAGCTCTCGGGCGGCATGCGCCAGCGCGTGTCGATCTGCCGGGCCCTGGTCAACGATCCCAGCATCCTCTTGATGGACGAACCGTTCAGCGCGCTTGATGCGATCACCCGCGACCAGATGAACGTGCTGCTGCTCGACCTCTGGCAGCAGCAACAGGCGCGGACCGCGCTCTTCATCACCCACTCCATCCGCGAGGCCGTGTTGTTGTCGGACCGCATCCTAGTGATGACCAAGCGCCCGGCTACCATTGTTCAGGACGTCGTCGTGCCGTTTTCCAGGCCGCGAAACTCCGGGCTGGCCGAGGAGATGGAATTCAACCAGCTATGCGGCCGCCTGCGCGGCATGATCGAGGACAGCCATGTCGGCTGAGGCAGTTTCCGCTCATGTTTTGCCGGCCTGGCGCCGGCTCGACGACTGGCGCCGCATGGCCGCCGGCGCGGCGCTCCCTGCCGGCTTCATCCTGATATGCCTCGTGGCGCTCGAGACGCTGGCGCGTGTGCTGACGGTTCCGGAAGTGCTGTTTCCGCCACCGAGCCGGGTGCTTGCGGCGCTGGCACTTAACGCATCCACGCTTTGCTACCACGCCGCGCTCTCGACTTCGCAGGTGCTGGCGGCGCTTGTCATTTCATTCCTGGTCGGCGTCGCGGTCGCGACCGTCTTCACACTGTCGCGCGTGATCAACGACATGTTCGCGCCGCTCTTCGTGGTGCTGCAGATCATCCCGAAGATAGCGCTGGCGCCGTTGTTCGTCGTGTGGTTCGGGCCGGGCAGCCTGTCGCATCTCAGCTTTGCCGTTTGCCTCAGTTTCTTCCCGATCCTGGCGGGTGCCCGCGCGGGGTTTGAGGAAACCAGCGCCGACGCGGTGCGTCTTTGTCGCGCACTCCGCGCCAACGGCTGGCAGACGTTGATCTATGTGAAACTGCCGATGGCGCTGCCGCAATTGTTTGTCGGCGCGAAGGTGTCTACGACGCTCTGCATCATTGGCGTTGTGCTGGGAGAATTCGTCAGCGCCAGGGCCGGAATCGGCTGGTACATTGTTCGGGCGGCGGCGCTTTCGCAGACGGCCAACATCCTGGCTGCATTGGTGGTGCTGAGCCTGTTCGGTCTTCTGATCTACGGCCTGGTCGCGGCCGGCGAGACCATGGTTCGACGCCACATGTTCGGGTGAAGCAAATGCAGAAGCAATCCGGCAGGGCCCAGCGCATCCTTCTTCCGCTGCTCAATTGCGGCGGCATCGTGCTGCTCTGGCAACTCGCCGTGAGCCATCGCTGGATCAGTCCGCTGAGCCTGGCCGCGCCTTTCGACGCGGCGAAGGTCGCCGTTGGCAGCTTCAACATCCTGCTGCCGCACATCCTGACGACGACCTACGCCACCCTGCTGACCTTCGTGCTCTCGTCGGCAGGAGGCATGTTGCTCGGCGCACTCTTGATGCATTGGCGCACCTTCCGTCTTGCCGTCTATCCGAGCCTGGTCATGTTCCAGCTCCTGCCAAAAATCGCGTTGGCGCCGCTCTTTGTGGTCTGGTTCGGTGTCAACATGCTTTCGCGGCTGTCGTTCGCGGGCTTCATCGCGTTCTTCCCGATCGTGCTCGCGACGCTGGCGGGGCTGCGCGCGACCGACCCCCTGGTCCTGAACCTGTGCCGGTCGTTGCGGGCGTCTCCTGCCCAGATATTCTGGCAGGTGCGGCTGCCTTACGCCGTCCCGCTGATCATGAGCGGATTGAAGGTCGGAATGACGCTGGCGATCACCGGCGTGATCGTCAGCGAGTTCGTCACGGTCCAAAGCGGGCTAGGCTACATCATCGTGTTTGCGTCCTCCAACCTGCAGATCGACCTGATGTTCGCGGCACTCGGATGGGTATCGCTGATCGGCCTGCTGTCCTATGGCGCGGTCCTGTTGTTCGAGCGCATCATCCTGATATGGCTGGGCGCGCCGGTGACCGCAGGCCTGTCGCGCCCCGGAGAGGCCGCGCCATGAATGCTTCACATCCGCGGATTGTTTGTACCCTTCCCATCGCCGGCGACGAGGACCATGTCAAAGAAAACGAGCCTGTCCGCCACTGCAACCCGGACAAAGACGTCACCGCCGCTTTTCGCGGATACGCCGCTGATGGACCGGGTCGGTTTCCTCATCCGCCGGCTTCACCAAATTCATGTGGCGCTGTTCGTACAGGAAGTCGGCGGTCTCGACATCACGACGATCCAGTTCACCGCGCTGTCGATGCTCCACCAGCACGGCGAGATCGATCAGAGCGAATTAGCCGCGCAGGTTGGCATGGACCGGACCAACATCTCCGATGTGGTGCACCGGCTTCTGGAGCGCGGCTATGTGACGGTACGGGTCAATCCGGCGCACGGCCGCAGGCGCCTGATCGGTCTCACGGCCGACGGCGCCGCCTTTCTCAAACTGGCGGATCAATGCGCGTCGCGCGCGCACGAACGGACCGTCGCAGCGCTCGCCGGGTCCGACCGCGAGCTCTTTGCCGCACTGCTTCAACGGCTGGTGCAGGAACAGAACGCCCTTGGCCGCTCGCCGCTTCTATTGAAATAGGAGCTTGCATGCGCGGGCGCGCACAATGAGCGTAATCGCTTTCCTGCCGATGTACGCGGTGCGCGGCGCGCGCGACCACGCCGACACCCTTTGGAACTATCTTCGCGATTCCCTGCGCGCCAACGGCTTTGAGGCGCCCGGGCAAGTCGCCACCATTGCGCCACGCATCGATGGCTGGCTGCACCCGGACCTGATCCTGGGGCAGACCTGCGGGCTACCTTACATCACGAGACTCTGCGATCGGGTCGAACTTGTCGGCACGCCCGACTATGGCGTTGAAGGCTGCGCGCCAGGATTCTATCACAGCACGCTCGTGGTATCCGCTATCGATCGGCGGCAACATTTGTCCGAATTCCTCGGCGGAACCTTCGCCGTCAATGGAAAGGATTCCCAGTCCGGCTACGGTGCGATGATGGCGACAGCGGCGCCGTTTGCCGAGTCTGGGCGCTTCTTCGGTCGTGCCATTCATACCGGCTCCCATGACGCCTCGATGCGGCTGGTGGCGAACGGTCTTGCCGACGTTGCGGCGATCGATTCCGTCACATGGCGCATCAGCCGAACATTCGATGTGGAAACAAGCAGCTTGAGATCGATCGGGACGACCGAACCAACGCCCGGACTTCCGTTCATCGTTGCGAGACGGCTGTTCGATGGCCGGCTGTTCGATGCGGTTCGCGCCGGCATCGCCGCGCTTCCCGACGGCACGCGCGATGCTTTCGGATTGCGCGGCCTGGTTCCGTTCCGGCGTGCCGATTACGAGGTGATCAGGACCAATCTTGTAGAGGCTGAGGCTGCGCATTCGCTTCCCGAATTGGAAGAGATGCCGACGCTGCCCTCGTGACGTTTTGAGGCGCCATGGATCGTTTCAAGCTCGGTACGCATTCGCGGAAGATCTCCACCACATCGCCCGAGGCGCAGCGCTGGTTCGATCTCGGCCTGAACTGGTGCTTTGGTTTCAACAAGAACGAGGGCATCAGGTGCTTTCGCAGGGCGCTCGAATTCGATCCGTCCTGCGTCATGGCGCATTGGGGCATCGCTTACGGCAGCGGCCCCTTCTACAATCTCACCTGGCGTGAGCATGGCGCGGAAGAGGCTGACGCCGCGACTCGGCTTGGCTTCGAACATATCGCGGCGGCGCGCGCATTTTCAGCTAAGGCGAGCGAACTGGAAAACCGGCTCGTTGAGGCGATGGCGCGCCGTATCCAGAAGCCGCATTCCGTGCCGGGGGAGGAGTTCGACCGATGGGACGACGACTACGCCGCGGAGTTGCGCCGCATCAGCACGCACTATCCCGAAGATCGTGACGTTATGGCGTTGTTCGTCGAAGCGTTGATCACGCGAACGCCTCGGCGGCTATGGGACGTCAAGACCGGGCTGCCGGCAAGGAACTCCGACGTGATCGAAGCGCTGCAGGTATGCGACCGTGCGATCGAACTGGCCGACCGGCAGGCCATCAAGCCACATCCGGCGATCGTGCACTTGCAGATTCATGCTCTTGAAATGTCAAACGAGCCGGAGCGCGGCATGCGCGCGGCGGATACGCTGGCTACGCTATGTCCGGATGCTGGCCACCTGAACCACATGCCGGGGCATATCTACATGCTGTGCGGCGACTATTCGAAGGCCAAGGCCGCCAGCGAACGGGCGATCGTCGCCGACGATATCTATTTGGACTATGCTGGGCCTCTGACGTTCTACACTGTCGCCTGCGCCCACGATCTGCATCTGATGATGTATGCCTGCATGTTCATGGGCAGGTACCAGGACTCGATCGATACCGCGAACAAGATGTGTCGTCTGCTCAGCCGCGATGTCCTTGGCGCCAAGGGCCGCCCGAAATTCACCATGAGCCTCGAAGGCTATTACTCCATGAAGACGCATGTAATGGTACGTTTCGGACGTTGGCAGGAAATCATCGACGAGCCGCTGCCCGGAGATCCCAGCCTTTATCTCGTGTCCACGGCGATGCATCACTATGCCAAAGGTATCGCGCACGCCACGCTGAAGCAGTTTGAGCTGGCCGCCAGCGAGCGCGAGCTCTTTCAGGAGAGTCTGAGACGCATTCCGCACGAACGGAGGTTCTTCAACAACGAAGCGCATGCGATACTTGCGGTCGGCGAGAAGATGCTGGACGGCGAACTGGCCTATCACCAGGGAAATTACGACGTGGCCTTCACCCATCTGCGGGAAAGTGTTCGCCTCGATGACAACCTCGAATATATCGAGCCGTGGGCGTGGATGCATCCGCCGCGACATGCGCTGGCAGCGCTGTTGATGGAGCAGGGGCAATTCGACGAAGCGGAAGAGATCTATCGCGACGATCTCGGTCTCAGCCGCAGAATTCAGCGGTGTGCCCAGCATCCTGACAATGTATGGGCGTTGCACGGATTGGTCGAATGCCTGCTGCGGCGTGGCGAGAAGGTTGAACTACCGGCGTTGCAGACCAAGCTTGCGACGGCGCTGGAACTTGCGGACATCTCGATCACATCCTCTTGTATGTGCCGAGGCCAATCCCTGCCACCGATGAGCTGTTGCCATTGAGCACGGCCGGTTTGGCGCGGGCACGCCTGCCTGCGCAGAGCGGTTGATCAGAAATTATGCAGGTATGCTGAGCAATGATGCGCCGACGGGCGCGTTGATGCGGTCGATCCGGAAAAATCGTCCGTATACCCGCATTTCTCGGGAATGCGACGAATGGCACGAAGATTGCTGGGCCTTCATGAAGGACGCGTTGGCGATGCGCATTCTGATTGCAAAAGCGGACTGGATCGTGGCGGTCGACGCCAACAGGCGCCTGCTGCAATCCGCATCGGTCCTGATCGAGAATGATCGCATCGAACCGTGGCGTCATCTCAATGAGGAAGACAATTTTGGGCAAGCGAGACGGTGGCGATAACCTTCTGCTGGAATTTGCCGGATTTCTGGTTCGACGTATGTGGCAAATTCACGTCGCGATGTTCCTGCAGGAGACGAAGGGCTCCGGCATGACGCCGCTTCAGTTCAGCATATTGCTTGTGCTCGAAGAGTCTCCCGATCTCGAACAATTCGCCCTGGCGTTTCGCGTCGGGCTGGATCGCTCCAATCTCTCGGAAATCGTAACCAGGATGACCAGTGCGGGTCTGCTCAAATGCGGCCCGAGCCAGCGGGACCGCCGCAGCAAAGTCGCGCGGTTGACAAAGCGGGGTCAGCAGCTGCTTGGCAAGCTGAGGGCGAAGGTCGATCGATCTCATGCACGCCTGTTGGAGGATCTGCCGGCCCGCGAGCGCGCCGCTTTTCTCAGAATGATGAAGAGGGTGGTCGAGAAGAAGAATGAGCTGGGTCGAGCCCGTTTTTCGATGCGCGACGCGGGTTAGATATTCGGTTCGCTGGAAGGCAGAGATGACGTTGGCAAGTTTGTCGGAATATGAGGGTATACTTATGAATGGAGCGATACCGTTCCCAGACGAGGAACAGCCCCGGTCAAGCGGAGCGGGGCAACGCGGCCTAAACGCCGACGGTTTCAAGCGGGTCATGCGGAATGTCGCTTCGAGCGTCGCCGTGATTACGGTTGAGCACGAGGGCCGGAAGCATGGCATGACCGCGACGGCCGTGTGCAGCGTAAGCGCCGCGCCGCCAACCATTCTTATCGTCATCAATCGTTCAGCTCGAGCGCATCCAGTCATTTCGGAAGCCAGGCGATTCACGGTGAACATTCTGGCCATGCACCAGGCGGGGCTGGCTGGTCGATTTTCCGAGAAGCATCCCGCTCCGTTTGACGGAGTCGGCCATCGGGCCGCGATCCATGGCGGACCGATACTGGAAGACGTCGCGGCCTATATCGAGTGCGAAACACAGGTGGAGATGCAAGCGGGCTCGCACACGATCTTTATCGGAACGGTGATGGGCGGTAGCGCATCGAAGTCGTCACCGCTGCTCTATCACGAGGGTGAGTACAAATCCCTGGCGGGTGGAGCCAGTGAGGTTGCAGCGTTGCTCGGAAGAGGTGAGGCCGTTCACCAATTTGAACAAGCGAAGCGGGAGAGCAAGTAAATGGCAAAACGTCAAATGCACCTGATGGCATATCTGAAGACCGGCGCGACCTCGACGCATCCGGGCGGCTGGCGGCATCCAGAGGCCGAGCTGCACGATATCTTCTTGCCGGGCCGTTACGAACATATCGCCCGGGTGCTGGAGAGCTCCTTTTTCGATGGATGTTTCTACGCGGATACGCAGGGCGTGCCCGATATCTACAACGACAGCTTCGAGGCCTACATCCATCACGGCGGGCAGCTTTCTTATCTCGACCCGTTGACGATTCTTCCGGTGATGGCGGCGGCGACCAAACACCTCGGCCTGGGTGCGACGCTGTCGACGACGTTCCATCATCCCTATCATCTTGCCCGCACCCTTGCGTCGCTGGATTTGTTGTCGAGCGGCCGGGCGTGCTGGAACGTCGTGACGTCATCGACAAATTTCGAAGCACGCAATTTTGGAATGGAGAAACTTCCCGAAAAGGATTTGCGATACGACATCGGCGACGAGGTGCTTGAGGCATGTTGCGCGCTCTGGAATTGCTGGGAGCCGGATGCCTTCATCATGGACAAGGTCAAAGGCGTTTTCGCCGATGCCGCCAAGGTTCGCTATGCCGACTACCAGGGAAAATACGTCAAGACCCGGGGGCCGCTTTCGTTGCCGCGCAGCCCGCAGGGGCGCCCGGTGCTGATGCAGGCCGGCGCCTCGCCTCGCGGTCGCGAGTTTGCGGCCAGGTGGGCCGAAGCGATTTTCTGCGGCGCGACAGGTGTTGCCGCCTGCGTCGAGTTCTATGCCGACATCAAGTCGCGGATGAAGGGCCATGGTCGCGCACCCGAACAATGTGCAATCCTGCCGGCTATTTCGGTGGTTGTTGGGGAGACGGATTCTATCGCGCGAGAACGCGCGGAATATCTCGACAGTCTCATCAATCCCGAGCTTGCCAAGGCGACCGGCTCGGCCATGCTTGGAGCCGACCTGGGCAAGGTGCGGTCGGCCGAAGACCTGGCATCCGCCAAGGGTAGCCAGGGGCATGGCGGTCTGGAAGAAAATATGCGCCGGATCATGAAGCGGGATGGAGTCAGTCTGGAAGAAGCCAACCGTCGTTCGCACAAGACGATCGTGGGTAGCGCGATCACGATTGCCGATCATATGCAGGAGATTTTCGATGCCAACGGCTGCGACGGCTTCGTCCTGCAAGGCAACGTGTCACCTGGGATGTTCGAGGAATTCGGACGAATGGTCGTTCCCGAGCTGCAAAATCGCGGTCTCCTGCGGACGGCCTATACGGGATCAACCATGCGCGAGAACCTTTTGAGCTGAGGGACAATATCCCGGCCGGTTCGTCGTGGCCACGCCAACAGCGTCACTCCGCTTATTCCAGGGAACGGCGCTTCAAGCGGTGCATGGGGTTGTTTTCGATATTTTAGTGGGGAGCGGGACTGCGGCCGCGAAGCGTGGCTTGCCGAGCCGGCTCGTGGCACCGGTCCGCCTTCGCCCAAGAGGGCTTCGGCGCGGCAGCCTTCGCTGCTTCGCTTGGTGTTTGTGGCACGGGCTTGCGAAGCGAGCGTGGCTTGCCGAGCCGTAGCTCGCGGCAGCGCCCGCCTGCGCGGCAGCCTTCACTCGCTTCGCGAGCGAAGGCTGGTGCGAAACTGGAGCGGTCCGCGGCCGAACCTCGAACTGGTCTCGGGGACGATCTCATTTCGCCGCCGCGCGATCCCTAATCTCGGAAGGTGTGGCGCTGTACCGCCGGCGAAACGTCCTGTTGAAGTACGAGAGATCATTGAATCCGAGTTCGAAGGCGATTGTGCTGATCGCGCGGCCCGAATGCAGCGGGTTCGTCAAAAGACAATAGGCCCGTGCCAGGCGCTCGCCGAGTACAAACTCCGAGTAGGTGATGCCGTCGCTCTCGAACAGCTTGTGCATATAGCGCACCGTCAGGCGATGACGGGTCGCGACCGTCGTCGCGTTCAACTTGCCATCATCGAGATTGGCGAGGATGTCGGCCTTGATCGCCGCCAGCCGGACTGCGCCCACCGTTCTGTCCGCGGCAAGCGCCTTGGCGTCGCTGCTCGCCCCCAATGCCAGCGCGACGAGATCATAGAAGTGGCCGATGATGAGTCGCTGCGAGGCGGACGCCGCCAAAGCCTCATCGTCGGCGACGACGTCGAGATATTTTCTGAGGAGTCTCAGCCCGCTTGTATCCTTCGTGATTCGTCGCATCGTTACGTTTTCGAGTTTGGGAACAAGCGGCGCAATGGCCGATCGGGGCACGCGTATTCCAGCGATCTTGACCGATGAGGGCGAGCTCATGGTCCAGGTGGCTTCCTCGTTGGTCATCAGCACGGCATCCCCGTCGCTGAGGACCATCTCGTGGCCGCGCCGGCTCCCCACGGTCGTCCCGCTCAGGGTCATGCAGAGGTAGAGGAGGTCACCTTCTTGCCGCACACCCTCGCGGAGGACGCTTGTATAGCTCGCCGTCAGAATGCGGAGTCCGGACATCGTGCGGTTGACAAGATCAACCCGCGGCGCAGCGTTGCCGTAGCGCATAAATTTGGTCGGAAGCAGGCCGCGCTCATGCAGCTCTTCGAGCGCTTTGCCTCGCCCGTCTTCCGGCAAGGCGCAGCTCGAGAACCGAACGACTGTGTAGTCGGGCGCCGACGTTACCATCAGCCATCCTGTTGCAAAGGGCCGACACGGACCACTCGGCAAAGCTTTACCAGACGGGGGCACTTTAGTCCAAGCCGTCGTTCCCTCGGGTCCAAGACCGCTCGACGATCCTGATTTAGGTCAATTGCCAACGAACGCTCTTTGTCGGGAAATGGGTATGCCAGGATTGGTCGGCCGACACGCGATCGTGGTCGGAGCCGGCATTGGCGGGCTCGCCGCAGCGAAAGCCTTGTCGTCGTCCTTCGAAACTGTCACCGTACTTGAGCGTGACGCTCTGCCTTCCGAGCCAATCGCGCGCATCGGCACGCCCCAGGCGCGACAAATTCACGTTTTGCTCCGAGGGGGCCTCGACGCACTCATCGAATTCTTGCCGGAGCTGGAAACAGAACTTGAGTGCGCCGGGGCCGTTCGCGTGCGGGTCGGCTCTCAAGCTCGGCTCGAACTGCCAGGCTTCGATCCGTTTCCGCCGCGCGACCTCGGGTTCAATTACCTGTCCATGACGCGGCCTCTGCTGGAATTCGTGGTGAGGCGCCTGATCGAAAGGCAGAGCAATATTGCACTGATATCGCATTGCCGGGTCACCCAACTCCTGGAATCACCTGACCGAACCGCGGTTACGGGAGTTCGTTACGACGATGCGGACGGACGAGGCACCGAGCTCGCCGGCTGATTTTGTCGTCGATGCATCGTCGCGTGGCACACTAACCCTCGAATTGCTGGACAGGGTTGGTCTGCCGAGGCCCGAAGAGAGGCAGATCGGTATCGACCTGCACTATGCGACGGCCATGTTCCGGATTCCATCTTCCGCGCCCCCTGACTGGTGCGCGGTGCTGCATCGGCCTTCCGCTCAGAGCGGCCGCGGCGGGTTGCTTGTTCCAGTCGAGAACGACTGCTGGCAAGTCAATCTCACTCATATGCATGGCGGAATCGCGCCTGAAAACGTCGAGGACTTCATCGCATTTGCCCGGACGCTGCGAACGCAGACAATTTATGCCGCGATCAAGGATGCCGTACCCCTCGGTCCAATTTACCGATTCGTCTTTCCGTGCAGCATTCGCCGGCGCTTCGAGGCGCTTGAGCGTTTTCCGGATCATCTCTTGCCGCTCGGCGACGCGATCTGCCGATTCAATCCGGCCTTCGGCCAGGGAATGAGTGTCGCGGCGCAGCAAGCCTGTGCCTTGAGACAGCTGATCGAAGCACGAATGTCGAATGCCAATCCTCTCAAGGGACTCGCGCGACCTTTCTTCGCGGCAGTTCAGGACTTTCTCGCGGCACCATGGGCGACGGCGGAAAGCGATTTCATCTTTGAGAGGACGCGCGGCCAGCGCCCGAATGATTTCGACGAGCGGCTGAACTTCAACTCCGCGCTGCTGCGGCTCGCTTCGCAGGATGCAACCGTGCATCAGATCATGAGCGCAGTCACCCATCTCGTTAAGCCGTTCAGCGCTCTGCGCGATCCGCGGATCGTTGGCCGAGTAACCGTCCTCATGGCTGCCTCCGTTTGATTCCACGGGATGCTCTGCAACTGGCAGGAGAAGATCCAATGGTCCTCGTCATAAGACAATTGGTGATAGTCTTCGCAGCACTCGGCTTGTTTACGAGCGGCGCATCTGCTGAGAAGCAATACGGTCCCGGCGTGAGCGACACTGAAATCAAGATCGGCAACATCATCCCGTACAGCGGTCCGGCATCGGCCTACGGCATCGTTGGCAAGACGATGAGCGCCTACTTCCGCATGATCAACGATAACGGCGGCATCAACGGCCGCAGGATCACCTTCATCTCCTACGATGATGCCTACAGTCCGCCTAAAGCCGTGGAGCAGGCGCGAAAGTTGGTTGAAAGCGATGAAGTCTTTCTGATCTTTGCCCCGCTTGGTACCGCGACCAATGCCGCCATCCAGAAGTATATGAACATCATGCGCGTGCCGCAGCTCTTCGTCTTGAGCGGCGCCTCGCGCTGGGGCGACCCCGAGCATTTTCCGTGGACGATCGGGTTGCAGCCGAACTATCGCGCTGAAGCGCGCGTCTACGCAGCCTATATCCTTGAGCATTATCCTGACGTCAGGATAGGTGTGCTCTACCAGAACGATGATTTCGGAAGGGACTATATTCTGGGATTGAAGGACGTGCTGCGAGACAACTATGAAAGGATGGTCGTCGCCAGTACGCCGTATGAAACCAGCACACCAACGGTGGACTCGCAGGTGGTGACGATCAAAGCAGCCCACCCCGATATTTTCCTCAATATCGCTACGCCGAAATTTGCTGCTCAGGCGATCAAGAAGCTCGCCGAGCTCGATTGGCATCCCGTCCATATCGTGACGAACATATCGGTATCCGTTGGAGCAGTCATGAAGCCCGCCGGGCTTGACAACTCCAAGGGTATTCTCAGTGCCGGCTTTCAGATGGATGTAACGGACCCGCAGTGGGAGAGCCATCCGGGCATGCGGCGCTTCCATGCCTTCATGGCCAAATACTATCCTGAGGCAGACCGTTCAGAGAGCGGTCCATTGATCGCCTTCAACGCATCGACCGCACTCGTGGGGGTGTTAAAGCGTTGCGGCGATAACCTCACCCGCGAGAACGTTATGAAGGTGGTGGCTAATCTCGACTTTGAGATCGGCACCTTAATTCCAGGCATTCGAATAAAGACGACCTCGACGGATTTCTTTCCAATCGAGCAGGTGCAAATGATGCGCTTCACTGGCGAGCGGTGGCAAATGTTCGGCCCGATATTGGATGGCATGCCGAGCGGGTTGCACCTTCTTCGAACTAGGAGGCGACGATGAACCTTTTGCCAAACATGGCCGACCGTTGGTCGGGCGTTCGACCATGGAATTGAAAGTTGATACTCTGCCGCTTCGCGCGACAAGGCCGCCGATTCTACGATCAAAGGGGAAGGACTCTCGCCAGACCGAATGTGCAGAAGTAGTTTGATGGTCGCTGAAGCAGGCCAAAGGGCGATGATGGAATCTTGCCGCTGATTTGCCCGACGTGTCAAACTGTTTTGGCGGGTAAAAGCATCCATGCCGGCGACCACCGGCTACTTTGCATGGGGTTGTTTTCGATATTTTAGTTGGGAGGAGCAACGCGTCGGCCTTGCGGCTGGGAAAGCGTGGCTGGCCAGCAGTAGCGCGCAGACACAGCCCGCCTTCGCCATGGCTTCGGCGAGGCAGCCTTCGCTCACTTCGCTCGGGGAGGTCACGGGTTGGCTTGCCGAGCCGTAGCTCGCGAAG
>WNFM01098651.1_pt4 | contig 15180 bp, 16 predicted proteins | sample 5400271 | NCBI WGS metagenome assembly WNFM01 (sample SAMN13153352, study PRJNA577476) | soil metagenome | isolation source: 60 cm saprolite on Douglas fir-dominated hillslope | place: USA:California | collected 2013-09-17
GGAACCGCCCCGGCGCCTCGGGCTGGGCCCAGGCCAATGGCTTTTACCAGCCCGAATTGGAACGGATGCTGGTCCGGCACCTCGCCGACCTGCCGACGGTTCGCATTTCCCGCGGCTGGGAACTGACCGGCCTGTCGCAGCACGAAGAAGGCGTCGAGCTTCAACTTTCCAGCAGCGATGGCGAGACGAAAAGCGCTAAGGTCCGCTACGCAATCGGCGCGGATGGTGCACGAAGCAAGGTCCGCGAGCTGCTTGGAATCGAGCAGACCGACCTTGGCTTTTCCTATGAATGGCTGGTTTTGGACGTCGTTCCGCACGAGCCTCGGACTTGGAACCCCTACGTCGTCCAGCTCTGCAATCCGGCGCGGCCGACGACGCTGGTGAACAGCGGCCCAGGACGTCGGCGCTGGGAGTTCATGCGCCTTCCGAGCGAGACGATCGAGGAATTGAACACCGCCGAGACAGCCTGGAAGCTGCTGGCGCAGTGGGACATCCGGCCCGACAACGCCACCCTCGAGCGGCACACGGTCTACACCTTCCGTGGCTGCTGGGCGAACCAGTGGAAGCAGCAGCATGTGCTGCTTGCCGGTGATGCCGCGCATCTCATGCCACCGTTCTTAGGCCAGGGTCTGTGCGCGGGGATGCGCGACGCCATCGCGATGAGCTGGCGCCTCGCTATGGTTCTCCGCCGAGAAGCGCCGGACGCACTGCTCGATTCCTACGGACCCGAGCGGAGCGAACATGTGCAAGAGATCGTCCGCCAGGCGGTCGAGATCGGGCGGGTGATCTGCATGATCGATCCAGCCGAGGTCGCGGTCCGGGACGAACAGATGAAGGCCGCGATCTGCGATCCTTCACGAGCGCTGAAGCCGCCACCCGAACCCCGTCTTGGGAACGCCGGGCTGTATCTCTCCGAGGATCCAAACGCCGGGTATTTGTCGATCCAGGGCCGGGTCGCACACAACGGGCGCGAGGGCTTCTTCGACGACGTCGTCGGCAGCGGCTGGCAGCTGATCGTGCGCAGCACCGGCGAGCGCCCCCATCTGAGCGCCGACGCACGTCAAGCGCTTGACCGGCTTGGCGGCATTTTTGCGATCTTCGACGCCAATGGCAACACGCTTGACCTCGACGGCGATTATGACGCTTGGTTCGACCGGCTCGGCGCCGGCGCTGTGCTCGTCAGGCCTGACCTCTACATCTTCGGGACCGCTCCGGCCAACGAGGCCGGAACGCTGGCGACCGCGGCCGGCGAGGCGATTGACCGCACCGCCGGGCAGCGCACCGCGGCGTAGCGACCCGGTCCCTCTCTCCGGCTTAGGCCCCGCCCGTCGCCAGATGGCGGTCGAAGAAATCGGCGACCTCGACGCAGGCCGTTTTTGTCACCCGCGCATCCGGGTTCAGCGCGAATTGTGCGTGCGACAAGCCTTCGTAGAGCTGGAGCTCCGCGACCACGCCGGCTGACCGAAGCGCTCGCTGGGTCCGCACCGTATTCGACAGGAACAGATCGCGCGAGCCGACCGACAATATGGTGGGCGGGAGGCCGATAAAGTTTCCATAGATCGGCGACAGCCGCGGATCGTTGAGCGCGCGGCCGTCGGCGTAAAGGGCTGCGGCCCGGCCCAGATAGCCGTCGTAGCTGACGAGCACATTATCGAGCCACTCGTTGGTCTCATAGCTGTCGCCGGTTCTCGACATGTCCGACCACGGTGAACCCAGCGACAGGGCCGCGGGGAGCGGCAGCCCCTTGTCTCGCGCCGCCATCATTAGCGCGAGGGCAAGGCCGCCCCCTGCGGACAGGCCGCCGACGGCGAGTGACGCAGGATCATTGGCTTCGACGACCTCGGTCCAGGCTGCGATGGCGTCGTCGAGCGCGGCAGGATGCGGATTGTCGGGCGCGAGGCGATAATCGACCGAGAGGACACGATACCCGCCAAAGGCGGCAAGCAAGGTGGCTTCTCCCGTTCCTGCCTCGCCACCGCCAAGTACATAGCCGCCGCCATGAAAGAAGACCACGAGCTGGCCTTCGTGAGGGCGCGGCAGCGCAGCCGGCTGGAGCATGAAGGCGCCGACCGGACCGAGCGACGTGCGAGTCAGCGAAACGCCGAGCCGACTTCGCATCTTCTCGAGAAGGGGGACTAGGCGGTCGGAAAAGCCGTTCTGAACCTCGCGCCACGCGGCTGCGTCGGTGGGCGCCATATTCCAGGCCGGCGAATAAGGCGCGGCAATCAATTCGGCTTGGGGATCGCGCGCGCGGGCACGCGACGGGACCCCGCACGCTGGTTTTCGGGTGGCTGGTTCAATGCCGCAAGCGCCTAATATTGTTCCGGGCAAATCGGCGGATCAGGATCTTCCCGGTTTGCCATGGAAGCCGGCGCGGGGCTTGATGAATGGATCGGTTCCCTTGCGCCGGGTATCGGAAGCGTCCGGATGATCGTCGAACCAGCCCTCGATCGGATATTTGTACATCCAGTCGACAACCAGCTCGCGGCGGGCGATCTTCCACACACCGTCGCGCTGCTCGAAGCGATCGAGGTAGCGGGCCCAGAGCTCGATCATCCTCGTCTTCCAGTGATGGGTCTCGTTGCCCTGGTGATCGGCGTGGAGATAGGATTCGACATAAGCCACGTTAGGGCCGTCAAAATCGATCTGAATATTCGTGATGGCGTGGCGGGTGCGCTGGAAGCGAGGCATTTCCTTCGAGGCGAAATTCATGAAACCTTCGAGCCCGCCCTGGTGAAGGCTCTCGGGAAACTGGATATCCGCGTCCTCATGGAAGACGCTTCGGACAAGCGAGAGGTCCTCGCGGTCCACGCCGCGCGTATAGCGCACGAGGGCATCGCGAATTTCTTCGCGCGCGCTTAGCTCTTCGAGGGTCATCAAAGGGCTCCTCCAGGCATAGACGTGCGTGGAAGTTACTAGGTGACCAGAAGTCCATGGTCAAGGATGGGGCCCGCTCTGACCTCGGCGTCTATCACCCGGACGCGCTGACGTTCTAGTTTCCAAATCCTGGGGGCTAGTCCCCCCTTCCGCGAGGGCGAGCAGGATCACGGCGATGACGGGGAGTACCGGATAGGACCATAGCATTAGGTCATAGGAGCGGTAATGGTCGTAGATGAGGCCCGTTCCGACCGGACTGATCAAGAGAGCGCTCTGCGCCACGGCCAATGCGACGCCCAGGATCTTGGGATAGTCGGCACGGCCGAACCGGCGGGCGATGACGAAGCCCATGATGTCGATCTCGGCGCCGAGGGCGCCCCCCATGAGAAGAGCGGCGACTACCGCCCACGACACCTTCCATGACAAAAGCAGAATCCCGAGCGCCTGGCCGAGGAAAAAGATGGTCCCGACAATCTTGAACGACAGTCGGTCGAGCAACAGTCCGGTCGCGAGCCGCCCGGCGACGGAGCCGATGGCCAGCGCGGCGACGACCGTTGCGATCAATCCGGACGAAAGATGCTTGTCGGCGAGCAGCGCCGGAAGATGGACCTGAGGTCCGGAGCCCGCGAACACGATCAGCATGAACGCGACCGAGAACAGCCAGAAGTCGGCGGTGCCGAGCGCTTGCCGCAGCGCTACGCCAGCGGCAAGTCCCTCGCCGCGCTCGGTCAGACGTTCGGCGAGCGGCATCGGCGCGCGATTCTCGCGGACTAGAAGTTTGAGGTTGATCAGTCCGACCATTAGCGCCGCGACTGCGGCGGTTACGAAGGCGCTTCGCCAGCCATGCTGATCGATGGCAGAGGCGATCAGTCGCGAGAACAGCACCACGCCGATTGAGACGCCTGCAGACGCGACGGCAAGTGCGAGGCCGAGATTGCGATCAAACCAGCTGCGAATGATCGCGAAATAGGCTGGATAGAGCGCCAGAGACCCCGTCATGCTGGCAATGCAGCTAACGAGGATAAAGGCTGGATAGGAATGGATCAGCGCCAGAGCCGCAGACGAGAGGGAACCGGCGATCATGCCGATGAGAATGCTTCGCGACGGTCCGATGCGCTCAACGGCGAAACCGGCGACTGGAAGCATGACAATGTTGCCGAGCGAAATGAAGGACAGGGTCGCGGCGAACTCGGCGCGTGACCAGCCGAACTCCTTCGTCATTGCTGCAAGGTAAAGGCCGAAGGGAAAGGCAAGCGTCGCCGAGATCGACACCGCCATGCCCACAAAGCATCCGAGCAGCACCAGCCAGCGTTGCATCAATCTCTCCTGTGCCTCGATCGCATCGCGGCGAGTCACCAAGAGACTTAAATGGTTCGGGAGGAGGCGCAAGTGCCGTTTCCGGTCTCCAGACGCGCTAGGCGGACCGAGCACATAAAGCGGTCCTCACCAGAGCGGCTGCATCGGGCAAAGGTGGACGGGCGATGCAAACAGGCTTGACTTACGCGCTCGCCCCGCCTTCTCGACTCACTTGGTGAACTAGCCTATGGAGACCGACGATGACTGATGGAATGAACCGCACCGAGGCAGAGACCTATCTACGGGAGCTTGCCGAGCGCGCGGGAGACATTGTCGGAACGCACATCCGGGGGATTACCCTTGGACATGACGACCTTCGCAAACTTGCGGAATCGGTCAAGGTCCTCCTTGGCGACGAAGGCAAATAATCCGGGGCTTGCACTTTCCTCAACTTTCAAGCGTTCCAATCAAGCAAGACGGGGGTCGCACCGGGCGCTGCGGTCCCTTTCTTTCTAAGGAGCTCGGCGCCGGTACAGCCCTCCAGTCAGCCTCGATGTGCCCCGCCGGACACACCACAACTGAGACATCTCTCAACCTATTGACGGGAGACACCTAGTGACCTAGTCCTTTGACTCGCGAGGGCTGGGGAGAGATTTATGCTGACGCTTGAGGAGCTCAGTGCGCGCGAGGAAATTCGCGAAGCGCTGGTGCGTTACACTCGAGGCGTCGACCGCAATGACCTCGTCCTAGTCCGCAGCGTCTTCCACGACGATGCGTGGATCCAATTCCCCGAGAGCCTTCACCAAGGTTCGCTCGATGGCTTCATCCAATTTGCGACCAACGAATTCCCCCGCTTCCTTCGCACTCGGCATGCGATCACCAATACGCTGATCGAATTCGACGGTCCGGAAACGGCCTTTGTCGACACCTACCTCCACGCCGACCATCAGGGCACCGAGGCGCATCACTGGAAGACTCGCGTCATCGAGCTCTGGGCGCGGTATCTCGATCGCTTCGAGCTTCGCGACGGCGTGTGGAAGATTGCGCGCCGCGAGCTCGTCGTCGACTGGATGTACAAATATCCGGCGGAGGGCTGGTTCGACGACCATCCGGACGCGTCCGACACGCGACGGAACGGCACCGACCCGTTCATCAGGCCCCGCGCTGGCTTCAACGGCACGCGCAGCCCGGAATGACACGAACCAGATCTGCAGCGCGCCAAGCGCCCAAGCGGGCCAAAGGCACGCGCGAGATTTTTTCGCTAACTGACTGACTTGAGGGGAGAGATGAATGGACAACGCTAAACTGAGGCGCCTTGCGCGTCGGCCGCTCCATCCCGCCGTGCATGGGGTGTCGATGATCGCTCTTGCCGCGACGGCCGCTATTCCCGCCGTTGCGAACGCGCAGGCCCAGCCCGTTCCGCTAGCGCCCCAGGCCAGCACCAACACGCCGACTGCTGCTCCTGCGGCGGGCAGCGTCTCCGTTGCCCAGCCGGCGGCCGGAAGCCCGGCAAGCGGCGCTCCGCCGGCCTCGGCGGCAGACCTGCGCGCAGCCCAATTGGGGGACATCGTCGTGACGGCGCGCCGCGTTTCCGAACGATTGCAGGACATCCCCGCTTCTGTGAGTGTCGTCGACAGCGCGACCGTCGCACGCATGAGCTCGCTCGACAATCTGCAGAATGCTGTTGCAGGTGTCACCTTCAAAAGTTTTGGACCGATCCCCACTGTCGGCATTCGGGGATTCGGTAACCGCACAAATACTCAGGGGCCCAACTCGACAGTCGGTATTTTCCAGGACGGCGTCTTCATTGCGCCATTTCTCAATGCGCTCGATTCTCGTATCGACGTCGCACGCATTGAAGTCGCCAAAGGACCGCAGGGCACCCTGTACGGACGTTCGAGTTATACGGGCGCTATCAATATCGTTACGAATGACCCAACACCGACCCCGTCCGGTTATGTTGAAGCGGGAATCGGAGGCAGTTCTTCTCACGGAGAAATGCTGTGGCACGCACGTGGCGTTTTGTCAGGACCGATCACCAATACGTTATCAGCCCGCATTTTCCTTTTCCACGAAAAGCGCGACGGCTTTACCTATGATCCGAACACAAAGTTTCGCGGCTTTGGTTATGATCGCTCGGCGGCACGACTGAAGCTCAAATGGGACCCGAGTGACGACGTCACGATCAAGCTGGCGGGTACCTTGATGCATGACAATGCGACGCGTGGGGAAGTCCATTCAGGCGAACTGCAACCCCCGCTCGGCGGCCGCGCTCTTCTTGGCAACCCATTCGTCCCGGCAACTTATCTCAATGCGAGCGACATCTGGGAAACAAGTCTAATCCGCAAACCACTTGGCAAGGTCAATGGGCAAGAGGTTACGTTGGACGCGCGGTATCGCACACCCATCGGCGAGTTTGCGTGGCTGACGGACTATACCCATTCCGACACAAACATGAAATCGAGTCCCGACGTTTCGACCCGCAACGTTGCAGATGCTTATGTCGTCTCGGCAGAGAAGCGGTTTTCGCAGGAGCTCCGACTCAGCGGCAAGGCCGATCGCCTGAGCTATCTTGCCGGCCTCTACTATCTATACACCGACTTCAATCTCGGCCGGTACAGCAACACTCAGATCGACCAAAACGGGCCATTTGCGGTCTTCTATCCCGGCTCGCTCTTATATGACATTGTGCGAGTTCAGGCCGTCTACTCCCCCGCGGACACGAAGACGAAAGCCTATGCCGCGTTCGCCCAACTGGGCTACGATATAACCGAGCGACTCAACTTTACGGGTGGTATTCGCTTCGCGCGCGATGACCTTAGTGGGTCCACAAGGTCGTCCAATCTTTTGAGGACCGGCGCGCTCGTCACCACGGTCCCTCCAACTTTTCGCAAGGCAAGATATGATGCGCTCACGGGTAGCGCGAATCTGAGCTATAAATTTGCACCTGAATCGCTGGTTTACGTCAGCTATTCGCGCGGCGACGCGCCGGGAGGCTTCAATAACGGCGCCGCCGCCCTGATTCAATTCGCGCCTCAGAAAGTGAACGCGTACGAGCTCGGGGTGAAATCGGAGTTCCTCGACCGCCACGTCCGCTTCAACGCAGCTCTGTTCCAGAATGACTATACCAACCTGCAGACGTTCCAGTCCTTCCTGATCGGGGGCGTTGCGACCCAGGTCACGGTCAACGCCGCAAAGGCGCGCGGCCGCGGCATCGACTTGGATGCGGCGATCGTGATCAACGACAATTGGCGCGTGACCGGTAATTATACCCACCAGACCTCGAAGATCACGGCCTATACCGTCCCGCCGCCGCCGGCCCCGCAAGTCAATTACAATGGCTCGCCGCTGGTTCGTTCGCCGAAAGATGCGCTGAACGGCGCGCTCACCTATACGCAACACCTGGGAGCGGCCCGGCTCCAACTGGTTGCGGAGGAGAGCTACACCTCGAGCTATACGAACGATTATACCGGCGTTCCGGCCGGAACTGCCTACCCCGGGCGGCCGGGCGTGGCGCCGGGTGTGACCACCTCCCAGGTCATCTGGCTAATCCCAACGCCGGGATATGCAACGACCAACCTCAGCGCCAGCCTGACAATCCACCACTGGGAGCTCAGCGCCTACGTCCGTAACCTTTTCAACAAGCAATATATCGTCGCCGCGGCGGGCATCGATCCGTTCAGTTATCCGCTCGAGGTGCCGGGGGAGCCGCGCACCTTCGAAGTCTCGGCCAAGTACGCCTTCTAGGATCGGGGGCAAGCACCCACGCCTAGACATGAGGGCGTCCTGTCTCTTCTCGCGGGACGCCCTCAGCACTTGTTGAAAGAATTGCGACGTTGGTTGTTTTCGGGGTGTTTAGCTGATGGCGCGACTTCAGGCCCTCTCGCCCAGCGACGACAGCGGGGATGTCGAGACGGCGTTTCGCAAGCTCGACGACGCCGGGTTCAAAGAACTGCCGAACAGCGCGAGGACGCTCGCCCGCTGCCCACGGATCCTCGACGCCGCGCTCGAACTGGTCAATCGCACGATCCTCGAAGGAGACGCGCCGCGCGATCTGAAGCTGATGGTGGCGCACCTCGCGAGCCGAGCTCACGGCTGCATGTATTGCTCGGCCCATACGGCGGCGCTTGGCGCCAATGCCGAGGTGCCGCGGGAAAAGATCGCGGCCCTTTGGGAGTTCGAACAATCTCCCTTGTTCAGCGAAGCTGAAAAGGCGGCGTTGCGAATTGCGGTCGCGGGCGCTTCCGTCCCCAATGCCATCACCGACGATCATGTCGAAGCCCTGCTTCGTCATTTCGATGAGGGACAGGCTGTCGAGATCATCGCCGCAATGGCGGTCATGGGCTTCTGGAACCGCTGGAATGACAGTCTGGCGACGGAGCTGGAGCCGGGTCCGAGGCGGTTCGCCGAAGCGAACCTTGCGCCTTCCGGATGGACCATCGGAGTACATGGGAAAACTGCGATGCCAGAGGTACAATCATGACCATCGACCGGCGATCCGTGCTGCTTGGCGCTGCGGGCGCGGCAGCGCTCACCTCCGGGGCCAAGGGGAAAGTGAGTTCGGGAAAGATGCCGGCCTATAAGCGGATTGCCACCGAGGAGGGCTTTACGACGCCTGAGGTGATCGAGGCCCAGACGCGCTACCTCGCGACTGCAACCGACGAGCCCGGAATGGCGGGAGCCCAGGTGCCGGGCACCGGCGGCCGCGTCGGCGGCGCGTCGCTGTCCAACTGGGCCACGCGAGTCCAGGAGATGGATCGCGACGGCATCGATACGCAGCTGCTTCTGCTCGGCGCTCCGGGGGTGCAGATTTTCAAGGCCGACGAAGCGAGGGCCTTGGCTACCCTGTCGAACGATCGCGCGACGGAAGAAGCCGTTCGCAAGTTCCCTGGCCGCTTCGCCCTGCTTGCGGCGATCGCTCCGCAGGACCCCGAAAATGCAGCGCGTGAGCTCGAGCGCGCGGTCACCAAGCTCGGAGCGAAGGGCGCCGTGATCAACGGCCACACGAAGGGGCGGTATCTCGATGAAGATGAATTCCTGCCGATCTGGGAAGCTGCGGAAGCGCTCGGCGTCCCGGTCTACATCCACCCTCGCGAGCCCTCGCCGGAGATGCTCAAGCCCTATCAGAAATATGATGGACTTAACCGTGGCATCTGGGGCTTCGCGGCCGAGGTCAGCCTCCATTCCCTGCGCATGATCTTCGCCGGCCGTTTCGACCGTTTCCCAAAGCTGCAGGTGGTGATCGGCCATGCCGGCGAGAACATTCCGTTTGTCCTCGACCGGATCGACAATCGCTACAAGATCACCTCAGGCTTTCGCGACCACAAGCTGAAGCGGCTCCCGAGCGACTATTTCCGGGACAATTTCGCCGTCACGACCAGCGGCATCAACTGGGCGCCGACGATCAACTTCATGCAGGAGGTGCTCGGCCCGGACAAAGTCCTGTTCGCGGTCGACTATCCTTTCGAGGATCAACCCTGGACGGTAGCCCGCGCCGAAGCCACGCCAATGAGTGACCAGGTCCGCAAAATGTTTTTCCAGACCAACGCGGAGCGAGTGTTCAGGCTGGGCTAGGACCAGGTTGACGGAACGCCGCACCTCTTGAATTGCGATCTGGCGCATTTCGCTTCGACCGTGGGGATATCATCGAGACGGAGCGGCAAAGCCGCCGTACCCACTTTGGAAGAAGATCAAAGGCGATTGAACCTGATCAACGTCGAGCGCTTCGACCTCGCCGATCACGATATAATGGTCGCCGGCCTCGTGCACGGCGGTCAGGCGGCAGTCGATCCAAGCGAGGCTGCGGTCGAGAATCGGAAGTCCTCCAGGTGACAGGCGATACGATAGCGAATCGAATTTGTCGGCCAGGCTGGACGAGAGCATCCGGCACAGGGCCTGCTGATCTTTCGACAATACATTGACGCAGAAGCGGTCGGTGGCTTCGATCTTGGGCCAGCTTNNNGGCGGGTCAAGCGACACGGACGTGAAGGAGCCGACAACCATCGCTACCGGCCCCTTGTCGCCTATCGAGGTGATCGCACACACGCCGGTCGGATAGTGGCCGAGGACGTGGCGGAATGTCGCGCTGTCCATTGTGCGTCCAGTCATCAGTCTCCACTCACTCGTCGTTGCGCTCAGCATAGCGGCCCACCTCCAGCTGCTATTGACCTTGAGACGCAGCTTGATACGAGTCACTTGGTGACTAGTTGATAAATGCTAGCCTGCCTCGAAGCAAGCGACAGGGGGACGAAAATGGACGTTGTGCGGTTCGAGAAGGCGCCCGAATATACGATGGCGAACCACGAGCGGGTGACCGCGAAGCGGCTACAGGGCGGCGAGGCCAGCAGCGCGGACTTCGTTCTCGTCGGACATTCGCATTTTCCGCGCGGAGCCATCGTTCCTATGGAGAGCGGTCCGATCGGGAAGATCTATGTGGTCGTCGAGGGAGAATTGTCGATCGAGCAGGCCGACGGAGTTCGCCATCGCCTCAGGCAGTGGGACAGCATTTTCATTCGGGCCGGCGAGGCGCGCGCGGTGATCAATGACAGTAATGCCAATGCTGCGATCATCGTCGTCACGCCACCGCTAGCCAGTTAGCACTCGGCACGAAGCCGACGCGTACGTCGCGCGAAGCACTTTGGCATGTCTGGTCCGACCCCTCGCGCGTTGGGATCGCCCCGGCGCACCTGCTCAATATCGGCAACGCCCGCTGGGCACGCCATTCGCAAAGCTTCTGCGCGATTGGCGGACCCTACCCGCGGGTGCTTCCGTCACGATCGCAACCGGTTTGGGTGGCTGAGCGTCATTTGGGTTCCGCTCCTGCCTGTCAGTCATTGCGGCGAAACTTCAGTCTCTTGATTGCCGAACCATGTCTGAGACAATCGTCACCAGCTTTGGACTGGCGAGATTGAGCGAGCGTAACGTCTCGTCCTGCTCGAACCGCCTGCGCTGCGCCTGGAAGTAGCGCTCCATGGCCCTCTTGGCGGCCACGGGATTGCGCGCGCGGATGCCCTTTACGATCGCAAGCCGGTGCGGCTGGAATTCCAGCGCCCGTTCACGCCAGAAGCGCACGTTTCGGCTAGATAGCGATTTCACCTGCACCTCGTTCAAAAGGGCCAGCAGGAATGCCTCAAGGGATCGCAGTATGGGGTTGTGGGATGCGTCCGACACCAGCCGCTGGAAATCGATCACGTGAGCAATAACCTGGTTGACATCCTTGAACTCCGCTGCATCGTTGAACCGAGCGGCGGCTTTTTCGATCGCCTCGACGTCGTCCGCAGTCGCATTGGTCGCCGCCGCCTCGATCGAATAGAGTCCCAGGACCTGACGCACGTTGAGTACGTCCATGATGCCGACGCCCTGCAACTGCAGCAGGGTCTGGAGCGCCGAGGCAAGGGCATAGTCCCCGCTGCTTCGAACGAACGTGCCGTTGCCATGGAACACCTCGACAAGCCCCAGGGTCTCGAGCGCTCGGATCGCCTCGCGCACCGTCGGCTGGCTGACCGCGAACTGCTCCGACAATTCCTTTTCACTCGGGAGTCGCTCGCCGTTCGGCAAGCGCCGCGTGACGATGACCTTGACGCGGCGCGGCCGCGACCTGTCGGGCCCCGAGGGAATCCGCGAGTTTTGCAAGGAATAAGTCTCCATGTCACATGGTCAGTTGTCGAGAATGCACGTTGGCCGCTTTCGCGGGTCGGCGCAAGACGGACGGCTCGGCAAGCAGCGTGCTGCGATCAACCTGCCGTGCGAGCGTGCGTTGGAACGAATTCGAGCCGCAGCGCGTCACCTTGCAGCCCAAAACGGGCTCGTAGCGCCCTATCCAGTTTCGATCTCGGCAAGCATGGCTTTGAGGCCCTCCAGCGCGAAGCGGATGTTGACGGGATCGGCGAAGCGTCCGTCCTCGATCTTCTTGTCCACATGGCCGATGACGATTTCCGGGGTTCGCGCCGGGCGGGCAAGCGCCGACACCAGGGTTTCCCTGATCTGGTACTGAGCGCGGACGCCGCCGGTTAAAGCTGGCGACGAGGTGATGATCAGGCAATGCTTTCCCCGCAGGGGCGATCCGTTATGTGGCCGCGATGCCCAGTCGAGGGCGTTCTTTAGAACTCCCGGAATCCCGTGATTATACTCGGGCGAGGAAATGATCAGCCCCTGCGCATTCGCCACCTGCTGTCGGAAAAGCGCCACGGCTTCGGGAAAGGGCTCAACGTAAAGATCCTGGTTGAAATGCGGGAGCGCGCCGATGTCGGCCTGGTCGTGCTCGACGACTGATGCAGATTCCGCCTTAAGCGCCTCCAGAACCAGCTGCGAATAAGCGCGATGGCGAAGGCTGCCGCAAATGCCGAGCAGCCGCAGCCGCTCTCCGTCAAAACGGGGCGCCGCGGCCGACACGCTTGTCCCGGGGCTCACGAGTCTGAGCCGCTCCGAGTGGCGATCACATTGACAAGCGTCCCGATGCTTTCGATCTCGACTTCGATGCGATCGCCCTTCCGCATGAACACCGGGGGTTTGCGCGCGTAACCGACGCCTGACGGCGTACCGGTCGCGATCACATCGCCAGGCTCGAGCGTCATAGTTTTCGAAAGGATCGCAATAAGCTCGGCAACGCTGAAGATGAGATCGCTGGTGTTTCCGTCCTGCATCAGCTCGCCATTAAGCCGTGACTGGATCTTGAGTCCGGAAGCGCCTAGCGGCAGCTCGTCTGGAGTCACCAGCTCCGGTCCGAATCCGCCCGTCCTGTCGAAATTCTTGCCCATCGTCCATTGCGTCGACTTGCGCTGATAGTCGCGCACCGAACCATCGTTGAAGCAAGAATAGCCAGCGACATGGTCCAGCGCTTGCGCGACCGTGACCGACGTTGCGGTCTTGCCGATGATTACCGCGAGCTCCGCCTCGAAATCGAGCTTGTCGGAGCATTCGGGGAGAAGCATCTCCGCCCCAGGTTCGGTCTGCGAAGTCGAGCAGCGGAGGAACACGGCTGGATAATCCGGGATCGGGTTCCCGCCCTCGATCGCGTGCGCGCGATAATTGAGGCCGATGCAGACGATCTTCCCCGGGCGGGGCACGGGAGGCAACAGCCGTACTCCGGCCGCCGAGACGGTTGACCCGGGCTGATGGACCCCGGCATTCACGGCGAGGTCGACGGCGGTCGCTGCGCTCGGATAGCTTCTGATCTCGTTGCCGTCCCGGACACCGACGGCAATGCGGCCGTCCTGTTCGAATGTCACAATGCGCATCTGAGCAATCTCCCCGGCGGTCAGCGCTGGCTATCTGTGAAGGCCATGGTGTCGTTCCACCAGCGGTCGGGCGGGACGATCCATCCGCCAACCTTGAAGGCCGGCGCCTCCCATTCGACGGGCTCGTCCTCGATGTCGATGGTATGGTAATGGCTGGGGAAGAGCTCGACGCGGTGCCCGTCTGGATCGCGAAGGGAGAGAAAGCGGGCGAGACCCGGGCTGAAGTGGCGAGCCGGTCCGAACTCGACCTGCCCTTCCTTATCGCCGACGACGAATAGATCGCAGACGTGCATCAGATGGTGCGTCTCGGGTACCTGGTAGGCGCAATGGTGAAGGCGCGGCCCGGTTCGATTGGCAAAGACGATGTCGTGCGGATTCCCCTTGCGCTGTAGGAAGACCATTTCGAGGCTTCCCTTCGCGACGACATATTCCGACAGCCGGAAGCCCATGCCGGTGTAGAAGTCCAAGCTTTCGCGCACCTTCGGGGTGACGATCTGGAAATGATCGAGCCGGAGGGCGCATGCGCCGTGATATCGATCCGCATGGGCGAACAGCCGCTCCCGGGTCTCCATCGTCGCGCAGAATTCGAGTGGCGTTCCGGCGGGATCAGTCGTGTGCAGCGTGCGGTTTTGATGTTCGACCTCGACCCATTCGGTGGGGAAGCCGGCGGCCGCGAAATGCGCTTGCACGAGATCGAGATCCTGTTCGGTCAAGACCCGCATTCCAACCCGCTCGACGGACGGCTCGCCCCGCTTTTTGTCCTCGTCGCTGACCACGAGCCCGAGAAGGTCGCAATAGAAGGCGCGGCTCGCCTCAAGGTCGCTCACTCTGGAAACCAAGTGGCTCGACCTGGTGATGTTGAACGGCGGCTTGTAGACAGGCGCGGGTAAATCCATCGATCATCTCCACAAAAAGTGAAAGGCCACTCAGGCCGCTTGGCTGGCGAACAGATCCTTATACTGCTGGCGCAGTTCGGCCTTCTGCACCTTACCCATGGCGTTGCGGGGTAGTTCGTCGACGACGATAACCTGCTTTGGTCGCTTGAAAGCGGCGAGCTGCGAGCCGAGCGTAGTGCTGATCGCCGCGGGATCTAGGGTTTCGCCGGCGGCGCCCGCAACCACCGCCACCACTCCTTCGCCGAAGTCGGGGTGCGGAATGCCGATAACGGCGCTTTCGGCGACGCCGTCCAGGGCATCGATCGCAAGCTCGACCTCCTTGGGATAGACATTGTATCCGCCCGAGATGATTAGGTCTTTCGAGCGGCCGACGATGCGGATGAACCCGGCTTCGTCCTCAGTCGCGATGTCGCCGGTGATGAACCATCCGTCGGCGGTATGGTCCTCGGCCGTTTTCTCGGGATTGCGCCAGTAACGGGCAAAGAGATTCGGACCGGTGATCTCGAGAACGCCCGGCTCGCCTGCCCGGACCCGCTTACCGTCGCTGTCGACCACGCGCACCGAGACCCCCGGCAAGGGCCGGCCGACGCTTCCCGGAATGCGGGGGCCATCATACGGATTGGAAGTGATCATCAGCGCCTCGGTCATTCCATAGCGCTCGAGGATCACCTGTCCGGTGCGCTGCCGGAAATCCTCGAAGGTCGAATCGAGAAGCGGTGCCGAGCCGCTGATGAAGAGGCGCATCCCTCGGCACATCTCAGCGTCCAACGAAGGCTCGGCAAGGAGGCGCGTGTAAAAGGTGGGGACGGCCATGAACACGGTAGCGGACGGCAGCTCGGCAATAACCGCCGCCGCGTCGAACCGCTCGTGGAAAA
>WNFM01295192.1_pt2 | contig 15180 bp, 16 predicted proteins | sample 5400271 | NCBI WGS metagenome assembly WNFM01 (sample SAMN13153352, study PRJNA577476) | soil metagenome | isolation source: 60 cm saprolite on Douglas fir-dominated hillslope | place: USA:California | collected 2013-09-17
TATCGTGACGGCGTGACTGCCGCAAAAGCAAAAGGGCTCGCACTTGCGAGCCCTTTCCATTTCGAGCTTGGGATCCGATAGTTACGCAGTCACGGTAGTCACGGCCTTCATTCGATCTGGCCGACTGCCGTGGTATTGAATCCGGCGTCGACGTAAGTGATCTCGCCGGTGATGCCGCTGGCGAGATCGCTGCACAGGAATGCGGCCGTGTTGCCAACTTCGTCGATGGTCACATTGCGGCGCAGCGGCGATTGCTTTTCCGAGAGCGCCAACAATTTCCCGAAATTACCGATGCCGGCCGCGGCCAGCGTCTTGATCGGGCCGGCCGAGATGGCATTCACGCGTATGCCCCTCGGCCCGAGGCTTTGCGCCATGTAGCGTACGTTCGCTTCGAGGCTGGCCTTGGCAAGTCCCATGACGTTGTAGCTCGGGAAAGAGCGCTCCGCGCCGAGATAGGTCAAAGTGAGCAACGCGGCGTTGCGGCCCTGCATCATCGGCAGTCCGGCCTTGGCGAGTGCGGCAAAACTGTAGGAACTGACGTCATGGGCGATGCGGAATGCTTCCCGGCTGACGGAATCAATGTAGTCTCCGGCAAGGGCTTCACGCGGGGCGAAGGCGATCGAATGGATGATGCCGTCAAGACCGTCCCAGTGCTTCCCGAGGCCGGTGAACAAGGCATCGATTTCGCTGTCGCTGGCCACGTCGCACGGCAACACCATTTTGCTGTCGAACTCCGCAGCCAGGTCCACCACGCGGTCCTTGACCCGCTCGCCCTGATAGCTGAACGCAAGCTGCGCACCTTCGCGGCGCATCGCCTTGGCAATTCCATAGGCAATGGAGCGGCTGCTCAGCAATCCCGTGATCAATATGTTTTTATTCTGGAGAAATGCCATGATGGTTTCCCGTGAGAGTCCTGCGTATTATAGCGAAACCCCCGGCGCGCCCGTTGCCGCACTGCAAGACGATTAATGGCCGGGGATTCCGCTACACTTCACGGCAATGAAAGGTCTGACAACAATCCTGGCGCTGGTGCTGCCGGCATGGCTCGGCGGCTGCAGCGGACCATGGAATGATCCTTATCCCGCGGAGGAAGCCGGCAAGAATATCCTCTACTCGTCCTTTTCCGAGAGGCCGAAGCATCTCGATCCGGTGCAGTCCTACGCCGAGAACGAGGCGGTATTCACGGCGCAGATCTACATGCCGCCGCTGCAGTACCACTACCTCAAGCGTCCTTACGAACTGACGACGCTGGCGGCTACCGAAGTGCCCAAGCCGACGTATTACGACGCGGCGGACCGCCAATTGCCGGAGACCGCGCCGGGCAGCAAGGTCGCCTACAGCGTCTATGAAATACACATTCAGCCCGGCATCATGTATCAACCGCATCCCGCCTTTGCCAAAGACGAGAACGGAAAATACCGCTATCACCAGCTCAAGCGCGAAGACCTGAAAAATATCTACGAGCTGCGCGACTTCAAATATACCGGCACCCGCGAACTGACAGCCGACGACTACGCGTTCCAGATCAGGCGTCTTGCCCACCCGAAACTGCATTCGCCGATCTTCGGGCTGATCAGCGGGTATGTCGTCGGCCTGAAAGACTATGCGGAGAAGCTGCAGCAGGCAGTCAAGACGCCGGCCACCCCCGACGGCTACCTCGATCTCCTGCAGTTTCCGCTCGACGGCGTGCAAGTTGTCGACAGCCACACCTACCGGATCAAGCTCAAGGGCAAATATCCGCAATTCGTCTATTGGCTTGCCATGCCTTTCTTCTCGCCGATCCCCTGGGAGGCGGAGCGCTTCTACTCGCAACCGGGCATGTCCGAGGGAAAGAATCTTTCGCTGGACTGGTATCCGGTGGGCACCGGCGCTTACATGCTCACGGTCAATGATCCGAACCGCATGATGGTCATGGAGCGCAATCCCAACTTCGCCGGAGAGCCGTATCCATCGGAAGGCGAGGACGGCGACAAGGCAGCCGGCCTGCTCGACGACGCGGGGCGAATGATGCCGTTCATCGACAAGGCGGTATTCAGCCTGGAAAAGGAAAGCATCCCTTACTGGAACAAATTTCTGCAGGGTTACTACGACGCGTCGGGTATCACTTCGGACAGTTTCGACCAGACGGTGCAGATGGGTCCCAGTGGCGAAGTTTCGCTTTCTGACGCAATGCGCAAGCAGGACATCCGGCTGCAGACCTCCGTGGCGACGTCGGTGATGTACATGGGATTCAACATGGTCGATCCGGTAGTCGGCGGCGATTCCGAGCGTACGCGCAAGCTGCGGCAGGCCATCTCCATTGCCATGGACCAGGAGGAATTCATCTCCATATTCACCAATGGCCGCGGCATTCCGGGGCAGGGTCCGATTCCGCCGGGGATATTCGGTCATCGGGAGGGGTTGGGAGAAATCAATCCGTACGTTTACGACTGGGTCGACAGCAAGCCCGAACGCAAGCCGGTGGAGTACGCCAAGAAACTGCTTGCGGAGGCCGGCTACCCGAACGGGATAGACAAGGCGAGCGGCAAACCGCTGGTCGTTTATTTCGACACCACGCTGAGCGGGGTCGGGGGCAAGTCGCGCATCGACTGGCTGACCAAGCAGTTCCAGAAGATAGATTTGCAACTGGTGGTGCGCAACACCGACTTCAACCGTTTCCAGGACAAGATTCGCAAGGGCACGGCGCAACTGTTCTTCTTCGGCTGGAATGCGGATTACCCGGACCCGGAGAACTTTCTGTTCCTGTTCTATGGGCCGCAGTCGCGCGTCAAGAGCGGCGAGAATGCCGCCAACTACCAGAATCCCGAATACGATCGCATGTTCGAACAAATGCAGGTCATGGAAAACGGGCCGGAGCGCCAGGCGGTGATCGACCGCATGGTCGAAGTGCTGCGCCGTGACGCACCCTGGGTGTACATGCTCTACCCGAAGGATTACACGCTGGCTCACTCGTGGGTTTACAACCGCAAGCCCAACAAGATGGCCAACAACGGTTTGAAGTACCAGCGCATCGACCCGCAATTGCGCCAGAAAAAACGCTCGGAGTGGAATCATCCCGTGGTCTGGCCGATCGTCATCCTGCTCGTGGCGCTGGCGCTCGTGCTGACGCCCGCCGTGCAGTCCTACCGGCGCCGGGAGCGTGCCAGCGGGAAATTGCAGACGGCAACGGCATGATCAGCTATCTCGTTCGCCGCATACTTTATGCGATCCCGATCCTGATCGGCGTGAACGTGCTGACCTTTCTGCTGTTCTTCGTCGTCAATTCGCCGGATGACATGGCGCGCATGCAGCTCGGCCAGAAACGGGTCAGCGACGAGGCCGTGATGAAGTGGAAGCAGGAGAGGGGCTACGACAAGCCGAGTTTCTTCGACGCCGGGGCAAGCGGGGTCGGGAAACTCACCAATACGATCTTCTTCGAAAAATCGATCCCGTTGTTCTGGTTCGATTTCGGGCGTGCCGAGGCGGATGGACGCGACATTGCCCACGAAATCAAAAGTCGGATGTGGCCGAGCCTGGCGATCGCGCTGCCGGTTTTCATCGTCGGCATGATGGCGTTCATCACCTTCGCGTTGCTGATGGCCTTCTTCCGGGCGACTTACATCGACTTCATCGGCGTTCTCCTTTGCATCCTGGCCATGTCGGTATCAGGTCTGTTCTACATCATCGGCGGGCAGTACGTGATCAGCAAGCTGTGGAACCTGGTGCCGATTTCGGGTTATGTGGGAGGACTGAACGCCTGGAAGTTCCTGGTCCTTCCGGTGATCATCGGGATCGTCGGCGGGGTGGGTTCCAGCGCCCGCTGGTACAGGACCATTTTTCTCGAAGAGATCAATCGCGATTACGTGCGTACCGCTCGGGCGAAGGGATTGTCGGAATGGCGCGTGCTGTTCCGCCACGTATTGCATAACGCGATGATTCCGATCCTGACCGGGGCGGTCGTCGCGATTCCCCTGCTCTTCCTCGGCAGCCTGATCACCGAATCCTTCTTCGCGATACCGGGATTGGGCAGCTATACCATCGATGCAATTGTCCAGCAGGATTTCCCCGTGGTTCGCGCCATGGTGTTCCTGGGCTCCGTGCTCTATATCGTCGGCCTGATCCTGACCGACATCTCCTATACGATCGCGGACCCGCGCATAAGACTGCAATGAACCTTTCGTTCAAACCCGTCATCCTGACCACCGATGCGCTGATTTTCGTGCTGTTCGCCGTCGTGGCCGTGTCCGCCTGGTACATCAGCCGGCATCAGCACCTGCTCGCGCCATGGAGGAAAGTCGCGCACAGCCGCAGCGGCATGATTTCGGCGGTGATCCTGCTGGCCTTCGTGACCGTCGGGTTGCTGGACTCGCTGCATTTCCGGCCGCGTCTTGCAGGCGATGCGGCAGCCGGCAAACCAAACTACGCGGTCGACGTGATGTCGGTATTCGACCTGATCGCGGCGCCGCTCAAAAACAAGCAGGAAAAAACCTACTCGGCACCATTGTCCGCGTACCTGTTCGCCAAGGAAACGGTGGAATTGCCTGATGGCACCGAGGCGCGGGTATTTCCGCGATTGACGCATGGCGGCGCCCATCTCAAGGATCCGGAGCAGGAGCGCACGGCCGACATCATCAAAAACACCATCGCGGGCATCGCAATCGCCGTGATGCTATGGAACGTTCTTTTGCTATGCGTGACGTTCTGGCTCTCGCACTGGAGCCGGCGCAGCGTCCGCGAAACCTGGTCGGCCATCTGGAAGGGGCATACGCAAGTGCCGTGGCGGGAAATGCTCGTCGCCAACGGACTCCTGTTCCTCGTCATCGTGCCCATGATCGTGCTGTCCGCCCGATATCACGTGCTGGGCACGGACAAGGTCGGGCAGGATGTGTTCTACCTGACCCTGAAGAGCATTCGCACGGGCCTTGTTATCGGCACGCTGACGACTCTGGTGATGCTCCCGTTCGCCCTGCTGTTCGGCATTCTCGCGGGCTATCTGCGCGGCTGGGTGGACGACGTGATCCAGTATGTTTACACGACGCTCAATTCGATTCCCGGCGTGCTGTTGATCGCTGCGTCCGTGCTGATCCTGCAAGGTGTCATCGACCGCCATCAGGACTGGTTCCAGACCGCCAGCGAACGGGCCGACGCCCGTCTGTTCATGCTATGCATGATCCTCGGCGTAACCAGCTGGACCGGTCTGTGGTGAATCGCTCAAATTGCGCGAACTCGAGTACATCCAGGCGGCGCGCGCATTCGGCGTGTCCGACTACAGAATCATCACCCGTCACATCCTGCCGAATGTGATGCACATCGTGCTGATCACCGTGGTCATGGATTTCAGCGGCCTGATCCTGGCCGAAGCGGTACTGTCCTACGTCGGTGTCGGCGTGGACCCGACCATGAACAGCTTCGGCACCATGATCAATGCGGCGCGCATGGAAATGGCGCGCGATCCGATGGTCTGGTGGTCGCTCGCTTCCGCCTTCGCGTTCATGCTGCTGCTGGTGCTCTCTGCCAATCTGTTCGCCGATGCGGTGCGCGACGCCTTCGATCCCCGCATCCGTGGCCGGTTGATCATGCCGGGGTTCCTGTCCAAGTATCTGCCGGTGCTGCCTGGCGCCCGATGAACATGACCTCACCCATTCTGGAAGTCGAGAACTTGCGCACCTGGCTGTCGGGCAGCGAAGGCGTGGTGCGCGCGGTCGATGGCGTGTCATTCTCGGTGGGCCGTGGCGAAACCTTTGCGCTGCTTGGCGAATCCGGCTGCGGCAAATCCATGACGGCGTTGTCGATTGCGCGCCTGCTGCCGGATGCCGGGCAAATCCTGTCCGGCACCGTTCGCCTGGACGGGCAGGATCTGCTGCAGCTTCCGGAATCTGCAATGCGAGACGTGCGCGGCAGTCGCATCGGCATGATCTTCCAGGAGCCCGGAACCAGCCTGAATCCGGTGATGACCGTCGGCGCGCAGATCGGCGAGGTATTGCTGCAGCACACGAAGCTGCGCGGCAGTGCTGCGCAGGCGCGGGTGCTGGAACTCCTCGACTCAGTCGGGTTGCCCGAGCCGAAGAACCGGGTGCACGACTACCCGTTCCAGCTTTCCGGCGGCATGAGGCAACGGGTCATGATCGCGCAGGCGCTTGCCTGCGAGCCGCACCTGCTGATCGCGGACGAACCGACGACGGCTCTCGATGTGACGATCCAGGCCCAGGTGCTCGACCTGTTGCGCAAACTGCAGAAGCGGATGGGCATGTCCATCCTCCTGATCACCCACGATCTCGGGGTCGTTTCGGAAATGGCACATCACGTTGCGGTCATGTACGCAGGACAGATCGTCGAATCTGCGCGACGCGACGATTTTTTCCGCAACCCCGCTCATCCCTATTCGCGCAAGCTGTTCGCTTCCCTGCCGGACCGGCAGGCGCGGGACCGGAATCTGGCGGTGATCCGCGGACGGGTGCCGTCCCTGATCACGCAGTTTCGCGGATGCCGGTTCGCGGACCGGTGCGATTTCGCCTGGGACTTGTGCCGCACCACCGCCCCCGCCTGGAACGTCGTCGAATCGAATCATGCGGCCCGTTGCCATCTCTACAACGAAGTCGCGGGGATGAAGCAGGGCGAGGCCGGCAGCCCCATCGCGGGCGTGGCGTTGTCGACTGCATGCGGACCGGTTCACCCTGGCACGGACGCGCCGCTACTCACGGTCAACGACATGAAAGTCCATTTCCCGATCCGCAAGGGAATTCTCAAACGCGTCGTCGGCCACGTCAAAGCCGTCGACGGCATTTCCCTGACGGTGCGCGCCGGGCGCACGCTGGCGCTCGTGGGTGAATCAGGCTCCGGCAAGACCACGGTCGGCAAGGGCATCGTGCAGTTGCTGCCATTGTCGGGAGGCAGCGTAATTTTCGACGGGGTCGACCTGTCATCGCTTTCGGCCGGGGAACTGCGCGGCCGGCGTCGCGATTTCCAGATCATTTTTCAGGATCCCTACAGTTCGCTCAACCCGCGCACGCGGGTTCTCGATATCGTGGAGGAGGGCATGATCGCGCTCGGCATCGGCGGCGACAGGCAGTCGCGCGCCGCGCGTGTCGATGCAATTCTTGCGCAGGTAGGCCTGGGCGCGGAAATGAAATACCGTTATCCCCATGAATTCTCGGGCGGGCAGCGCCAGCGGATCGCGATCGCGCGCGCGCTCGCGGTCGAGCCCAGGCTGATCGTGTGCGACGAGCCGACCAGCGCGCTGGATGTATCGGTGCAGGCGCAGATTCTGAATCTGTTGCGCGATCTGCAGAGCCGGCTCTGCATCGCCTACCTGTTCATCACGCACAACATGTCCGTCGTGGAGTTTCTGGCCGACGAGGTTGCCGTGATGTATCTGGGGAAAGTCGTCGAACAAGGCAGCGCCGAGCAGGTGCTGCGCTCGCCACAGCATGCCTATACGAAGGCGCTGCTATCGGCGGTGCCGAGGGTCAGGGTTTCCAGCAAGGAAAAAGCAGCCGCGGCAGGTTGAGGCCGGCCGCCAGCGCTATATTCAGCGGCGGGCGATGCGCGGGTTGCTGTAGATCGTCAGGCGCTGGCCTATGCGCAGTCCGTTACCTGACAGATGGTTCCATTCCTTCAATGCGGCCACGGTCACGCGATGCTTCAATGCGATCAGGTACAGGCTGTCGCCGTTCCTCACGCGGTATTCCACCCGGCTGCCGTATAAGTCCTCGGGTGCCTGGAATTCCGGACTGTTCCAGGTCTCATCCAGGTTCGATGCATTGGCGTCTTCGTTCATCGGCACCAGCAGCGACCGGCCCGGCCGGACCGCAACATGTCGATTTATGCCGTTGATTTCGCGCAGCCGCGCCAGCGTGATGCCGAATTTCGCGGCGACTGAATCCGGGCTTTCGTTCTTCTTCAGCGTATAGGTCTGCCACGACACCAGCGGCTGGTCATAGCCCTTCAGATTGGCGGAAAAAATGCCCGCCTTGTCGACAGGCAGCAGCAGGGTGCGTGAACCGTTCGACATGATGACCGGCCGGGTGTGCCCCGGATTGAGCGAGCGGAAATCATCGACTGACATTTCCGCAAGTTGCGCGGCCACCTGCATGTCGATGTGTTCCGGCGTCGATACGGCCGTGAAGTACGGCTGGTTCGGAATGTCCTCGAGCGGAAAGCTGAGCGAAGAGGGATTGCTGATGATCTTCTTGATGGCCTGCAGCTTCGGCAGATAGTTGCGCGTCTCGCGCGGCATCTTCAGGCTTTCGTAGCCCGTCGGCTTGCGTTTGGCCCGGTTGTGGGCGATGGCCCGCGACACGCCGTTCTCGCCCCAATTGTAGGCGGCGAGCGCGAGCTGCCAATCGTTGAATTCCTCGTGCAGTTTCTCCAGATAATCCAGTGCGGCACGGGTGGCAGTGAGCACGTCGCGGCGCCCGTCGTACCACCAGTTCTGCTGCAGCCCATAGCGTTTTCCCGTCGCTGGCATGAACTGCCAGATCCCCACGGCGCGTGCGCGCGAATAGGCGATCGGGTTGTAGGCGCTCTCGATCATCGGCAGCAGTGCCACTTCCATCGGCATGTGGCGCTTGTCGATTTCCTCGACGATGAAATACAGGTACAGGCGGCTGCGCTCGATCATGCGCTGGAAATAGTCGGGGTGATTCAGGAACCAGGCCTCATGGCGTGCGACCAGCTTGCTGTCGACTTCAGGCAGGGCGAAGCCGTTACGAATGCGGATCCACAGGCTTTCCGGGGCTGGCGTGAGCGGGGTGGTGGTGATCGGTGATTCAGCGTGGGCTTCGACCGCCGTATCCGGTTTCAGATCGCCGTTGCTTGCCGGCGCAGGAGGGGATGCGGAGTCAGCCGGTGCCGGGGCAACCGGAACGGATTCTTCAGAATGCAGCGGTGACGTGGCCGCAACGATGCAGAGGCTAGCCAGAATCGCAAGTAGTTTCTTCATTCATTTACGCAAGATATTGATAATTAGCGGTATGTTAGCAGAGCGCCTGCCGTAGTCAAGGTAAACCTTGGGCCCGGTGCATCGGCCGCTGCAGGCGTTCGCAGGAACCGTTAAAACCCATCCTTCCAGGTGCGCAACGCAGCGAACACCTCGACAGGGCTCGCCAACGCGCGCCCCGCATGGCGACTGGCTGAAGTGGCGACCGCAGGGTTGCCGCCCCGCAAAAACGGATTCGCCGCCAGCTCGGATTCGATGGTGGAAGGCAGCGATGGATTGCCGGCGGCAAGCGCCGCCTTTGCAGTCGCTTCGCGCTCATCCAATGCGGGATTGCCTGGATCGGCGGCGCGGGCAAAGCGCAGGTTGGAAAGCGTGTACTCGTGGGCGCAATACACGAGCGTGTCGCCGGGTAGGGCGGCGAATTTCGAGAGCGACGAGTGCATCTGCGCGGCCGTGCCTTCGAACAATCTGCCGCAGCCGCAGGAAAACAAAGTGTCTCCGCAGAACAGCACGCCCTCGCCGTAGTAGGCAATGTGGCCTGCGGTATGGCCCGGCACGTCGAACACCTGGAAGTGGAGGCCGACGCCGGGCACCTCGATGGTGTCGCCTTCGCGCAATGTCCGCGTGATGCCGGGTATGGACTCGCGCGCCGGGCCGAACACCGGTACGTTATACTTCGACAGCAGACCGGTATTGCCGCCGACGTGATCGCCGTGATGATGGGTCGTCAGGATCGCGTCAAGCCGCAGGCCTTCGTTCGACAGATAGTCGAGCACCGGGCCGGCATCACCGGGGTCGACGACAACGGCAGCGGAGCCGCGGCGCAAACACCAGATATAGTTGTCCTGGAATGCGCGAATGGGAACGATGGTGGTGATGTCCATACCGATACCTTTTATTTTGCAAAACTGAATGTCAATCCACGACGAGCCGGTCAGTTTATCCGAATGGCTTTCCACGCCGCTGGGCGCGCGTCTCCTCGACACCGAACTGCGTTACTTCGACCATGAACTCGCCGACGTGTTCGGCTTCAACGCAATTCAGCTCGGGCTTCCAGAATACCCGTATCTGCGAGCCAACCGTATTCCGTTTCGCTGCGTGACCGGAAGCGATGGCCCGGTCGGTGTGCGTTCCGATCCGTGTGCATTGCCGCTGCAGACCGCCTCGGTCGATCTCGTCGTACTGCCGCACACTCTCGAATTCAGCAGCAACCCGCACCAGGTGTTGCGTGAGGTTTCGCGCGTTCTCATGCCCGAGGGCCACGTCGTCCTGTCGGGATTCAATCCCTGGAGCCTCTGGGGGGCGCGCCGCCTTGCGGCACGACGCGAAGGCGCCTATCCGTGGTGCGGCCAGTTCATCAACCTGCCCAGGATAAAGGACTGGATGGCATTGCTGGGTTTCGAACTGTCCGGCGGGCGCATGTGCAGTTATGCGCCGCCATTGGTCAGCGAAAAATGGTCGCGTCGCTGGGACTTCATGGAAGCGGCCGGCGATCGATGGTGGCCTTTTGCCGGCGGCGTCTACTACCTGCACGGCATCAAGCGGGTGCAGGGCATGCGCCTGATCACGCCGCAATGGAAGGCCGTCCAGGTAAAGAAGAAGGCGCTGGCGGCGGTGCCGCAGAAAACCAACGGGCGCGACGACGCAATGGCGGCGCGGACAAATCATGCAACCGGAGACCAGCAGTGAGTGAAGTCGTCGATGTTTATACCGATGGTGCGTGCAAGGGCAATCCGGGGCCCGGCGGCTGGGGAGTGTGGATGAAGTGGGGCGATCACGAAAAGGAATTCTGTGGCGGCGAGGCGGACACGACCAACAACCGCATGGAGATGATGGCGGTCATCGAGGCGCTGGTTTCGCTCAAGCGCAGCTGCGCCGTGCGCCTGCACACCGATTCCAAGTACGTGCACGACGGCATTTCGGTCTGGATCCACGACTGGAAGAAGCGCGGCTGGCGCACCGCGGACAAGAAGCCGGTGAAGAATGTCGATCTCTGGCAGCGGCTCGATGAACTGGTGCGTGGCCACAAGATCGAGTGGGTCTGGGTCAAGGGGCACGCCGGCGATCCCGGCAACGAAAAGGCCGATGAGCTAGCGAACCGCGGCGTCGCGGAAGTCCTGCGCGCAGGGACGAGGGACGAGGGGCGAGGGGCGAGAGGGTGAGGGAAGATTCGAACCGGGGTCGCCAAGTCACGCACGCAAACTTTGCAGTGATGCTCAATTTGCACTGCCCTAACCCTCGTCCCTCGTCCCTCGTCCCTCGTCCCTAAACTATGCGTCAAATCTTCCTCGACACGGAAACCACGGGCCTCGATCCCGCGTTAGGCCATCGGGTCATCGAAATTGCCGCGGTGGAGATCGTCAATCGCCGTTTCACCGACAAGCACTATCACCAGTACGTAAATCCGGAGCGGGAGATCGATGCCGGCGCATTGGAGGTGCATGGCATCACCGTTGAATTTCTGGCGGACAAGCCGAAATTCCGGGAAGTGGCGAAGGAAATGCTCGAGTTCATCGATGGCGCGGAACTGATCATTCACAATGCACCGTTCGATGTGGCGTTTCTCGATCACGAACTGGCACTGCTGGAACTGCGGGCCCTCAAAATCTATTGCCCGCAGGTGACCGATACGCTGAAAATGGCCAAGGGGTTGCATCCGGGAAAACGCAATTCGCTGGATGCGTTGTGCGAACGCTACCAGATCGACAATTCCTCACGATCGTTGCACGGCGCCCTGCTGGATGCCCGCCTTCTGGCGGAAGTCTATCTGTCCATGACGCGCGGCCAGGACAGCCTGCTGATGGACATGGGCGAATCTTCCTCGCCGGTGCTGGACAGCGCGTTTTCCATGGCCGATGTGGAATTGATCGTGTTGCGCGCGACGCCGGAGGAACTGGTCGAGCATATGCGTCAGATCGACGACATAGACAAGGCGGCGAAGGGCGCCTGCCTGTGGAAAAAGCTCGAGGCTACGGGCTAATCGAAGGGATTGACGGGGTGGCATCGGACCGGCCTGCTGCGGCGATCGCTACGGAGCCACCTCGAAGGTGACGTTGCAGGAAACCGTCACGCGCGGCTGCTGGCCGCGGTAGGCGTTTACGTAGTGCAGCATCCACCCCGGAAAAATCAGCAGCCGCCCCGTGCCCGGCCGTGCCGTGAAAGTCTTGCCGACGAGGTCGAGCCCCGGCATCGGCTTTCCCCCGTGCCGTGGATCGACGAGCGCGAGCAATCCCGAGTCAGGATAGGTCGCTTCGTCGGCGTCTCCCACGTCGGGGTAATACACCGTCGACCAATGCGCGTCGGAATGATCGTGCGGAATCGTATAGTCCCCATTTCGCATCACCATCGCCCACGCCTGCGCGCCCATGCGCATCGCCGGCATTCGCAGTCCACTTTCCCTGGCGAGGTCGTCCACCGTTTCGCGCACCCGCGTCACGATGTACTGGATGAGAGTACGAAAACTTGCGTCCGCGCGCAGGGCGAGATCGGGCTGCGAATGCCAGCCACCCACGTTGCTGCGGGTTATCGACGGCACGGAGACGGATTCGGCGACCAGGCGGGCGGTGATATCACGGTTGACCTGGTCCATGCTGGCGGAAGGCTCATACATGGAGAGGGGTGTGGCGAACAGCGGGAGGTGGGAAGCGATCGATGTACCGATCGCTGCGTTTCCGGCAGGTGCAGGTGAAGAAGAACTGCGTTGACCCAAAGCCGTTACGTGATTCATGAATTCAAAATACGGTTTCGCGAGCGAAAGCGTATTGAACGATCTTGCCCACATGATGGATGACATGAGCTGGCGATTTCACCAGACGGAAAGAACCGTCGATCCGGCGCGAGATTTTTCACCCAATTACAAAATTGAAATTCACATTACAAGAGGAAATATCCTGGCGCGAGACGGCATGCGTTGAAATGCCGCGTCGGATGTATTTACTCTGGATGCGTTGTAATGCCGTGTCGCCAAAGGAGCCTTCCGCTTTCTATGACGTCACTTGAACTTGCAGGTGCCTGTATTGTGGTTGCAACTCTTGAAGCCGCTCGCCAGCACCCCAGGCACGTTGCCGATAGGTCAGTACTCGCCGTTCGCCGTCATGCCCTCGTACTTGTCCGAGCCGTCCACCGCTTCCCAGGGATCCGACCCCGAACGGCGAAACACCTCGCGTGTCTTTAACGCCAGATATTCGGCACCGAGAATCCCGGAGGCACCGGGTCGGTATCAACTCCGAAATCAAATCCGCCCATTTCACGCGCGAATTGTTGGCTGATGTGGGCTAAGTCATCCACAGCGCCCTCATCCCATAACTCAAAGGCGTCCGCCGGCATAGTATCGATGTCCAGGTCGGGGAACGGCTCCGGGCGGGCTCGCCCCGGTGTGACGTCCTTTAAGGGTGCCATGGCTTAATTTTCATTATCTGAATTGGGCCACGAAGTCGCACTGAACTAACCGAGCAGTCCTTTGAGCATCCCGAACACAACCACAACCAGGGCGAAGAGCACGCCGCCAAAGATGGTCCTTTCCAGAATATGTTCGGCTATTTCGAGAGCCTCATGCGATTCCTGTGTCCGGTCGAGCATTGCCGCGTCTCCCGCAGAAGCGTTACCCAAAATAAGTACATTCGGCCGCCATCCTGCCGCTATAGGCCGCGATAGGAAGTTTAGGAAATGCGCAGGGCGGGCGTAATCAGTTGAATTCCTGATTTTGCGGGGGTCGATTACCGGGACGTGGATCAAGTCCACGGGCAGGAGCACTGCGTGGATCACGTCATCCTTCGGCGTTCGGAGAAGTGAGACGCGTCAATTCCGGCCTCGGAATGCCGGATCAATAGCCCAGTCGGATGGTTCCGAGCAGGGGGTTGGTGCCGAGGATCCCTCCAGTAAGCGTGTCGGCCCCACCAGTGACCGGCTGGATCAACCCACCGGTGGGGGGAGGGCGAAGTCCGCTGGTGGTGCCGCTAAGCGTCGAAGCCGTTCCACTCACTGCGGCGCCTGCGGCTCCGGTGAAGCCCTGCACCGGCTGACTCAGCGCCGTTGCGTCCAGCAAGGTACCTGTCACGACGCCCTGCGTGAGTTCAATTACTCCAGCCCCAGCTGTGCTACTCGTGTCGCCGATAAGGGTCGTCTTGCCTGGCGGCGGCACTGGCGGCAGATAAGTCTGCTTGTTGCTGAGGAACGGCTTGGTGTTGGCGTCGGGCACGAAGTAGGCTTGTCCCGCGGGAACGGCAATGCAGCCGCCGGCGTTGCACACTTCGATCTCGCCTTCGGCCACGCTGCCGGACAGGCCGCCGTTCAACTGCATGGTGTATTGAGTCCCTCGAACGCCGACCGTGGCCAACGGCGTGGTCATCTTGTACCCGGTGCGATTGTGCTTCGCCAGCCTGCCGGTGATGGTGCGCACCCCGCCCTCGATCAAACTGAAAAAACTGCGCTCCGAACCCTCGTTCACGCCGCCCCAGCGGTATTGGTCGATGCGGAATACGGTGCGCGTATAAAGGGAAACGAAGCCATCGTCGGTAAAACGAAACTGCACGCGTCCTTCATTGGTGTTCACCGTGTCCCCCTCCTCCAGGGCGGCGCCTTTGACGAGTGCGCGAACGCGTCCATCGACAGCCAAGGCGAAAACATTGCCGATGACAAATTCGACGCGCGCCACCGGTGCGGCGAAAACGGATGAGGCAAACAGAAACGCCGCAAGGGCAAACAACCAGAAACGCCGCTGCGCAGATCGATGGCGGGTTGCCAATTGTTTCTCCCTTCCAGGTTTTATTGAATGATGTTTTCTATAGCGACGTGGCCGGCAGCGCCATCGGGTAAAGACCTGAGAATAGATGCGGTTGAAAACTATCATGACAGCGATGGCGAGGCGGTTGCAGAATTTGGCGCGCTGAACCGAGCGGCGTTTTTGGTGTCTCTTGTACTTGCCAACGGAATATTGCCAATGGAATGGCGCGGTCCGTCACTTCGGTGTTCCACGCGAAAACAATTTGGGGACTGATCGTGTTCAGACGAAAAATTGGTGCAAGGGTGTGGCATTCATCGCCCGAATGTTTTTCCTGGCCCAAAACCGATTTTGAAGAAAAGGAACATCCGACCATCGGGCACCGGTGTTCGAATTGTTGGGCTATCGAAGATGCAAAGGCTCGTCATCCAGCCAATCAGGCAAAGCCTAACAGGCTGTTGAAATAAGCCCGACTATCATGACCGGGATCGTGCGCGAAGAGGAGTCGAATGCAATTGAAGAGTGATTCGCAACCGATTGGCTC
>WNFM01291330.1_pt1 | contig 15178 bp, 17 predicted proteins | sample 5400271 | NCBI WGS metagenome assembly WNFM01 (sample SAMN13153352, study PRJNA577476) | soil metagenome | isolation source: 60 cm saprolite on Douglas fir-dominated hillslope | place: USA:California | collected 2013-09-17
TACCGTAGTTTTGCAAAGGAGCGATCTATGCAGGGTTTGATGATGGATTACCCGTTGACGTTGCAGCATTTTTTCAATCGCGCCACTCGTATCTTTCCCCGTAAAGAAATCGTTACACAGGCCGACAGCGGAGGACATCGCTATACCTATGGCGAGTGGGGGAAGCGCACGATGCAGCTTGCTCACGCGCTGCGCAAAGCGGGGATTGTAGAGGGCGATCGTGTTGCTACCTTTGCCTGGAACACGTATCGCCATCTTGAGCTCTATTTTGCCATCCCCTGCATGGGAGCGGTCTTGCAAACGCTCAACCTGCGCCTGTTTGCCGAGCAACTGGTGTATATCATCAACAACGCGGAAGACAAGGTGATTTTTGTTGACGGTGACCTGGTACCCCTGGTGGAGAAGTTAGCTGACAAACTGCCGACGGTGAAGCTGTACGTCATTATGGGTGATGTTCCTCAAGCTACGAGTAAGCTGCAGCCGTCGGTTGACTACGAGACCTTCATTGGAAGCGAGCCAGAAAGCTACGAGTGGCCCCAGCTCGATGAGAATGCTGCGGCTGCCATGTGCTATACCTCCGGCACGACGGGCAATCCACTCGATGGGGGCCGGGCTCGCCGACGCCATGGCCTTGTCCGAGCGCGATACTATCTTCCCAATTGTACCGATGTTCCACGCTAATGCCTGGGGTATGCTGCATGCTGCCGTAATGATGGGTTCAAAAGTCGTTCTTCCCGGGCGCTTTATGGACCCGGCGCGGATAGTGCATCTTATTGCGCAGGAACGCGTCACGGTCGCGGCCGGCGTGCCAACGTTATGGATTGGTGTGCTGAATGTGCTTGAAAAGGAGCAGGCCGACCTTTCCTCGCTGCGGGCCATCTATTGCGGCGGCTCGGCGGTACCGCAGGCCTTGATCGAAGGGCTGGAGCGCAAGAACCTCACGATTGTGCATGCCTGGGGTATGACCGAGACCTCACCTTTAGCAGCACTGTCGAAGCTGCGCAGTAACCATCAAGACCTGCCAACGGAGGAGCAGTTCCGCATCCGGGCGAAGCAGGGGACGATCATTCCGGGCGTCGATTTCCGCGTTGTGAACATGGAAACAGGGGAGGAAGTTCCCTGGGATAACCAGAGCTATGGCGAGTTACAGGTGCGCGGGCCGTGGATTGCTCGTGCATACTACAGGGACAGCGAGTCCGGCGCAAAGTTTGCCGAGGGCTGGCTGCGCACAGGCGACGTGGCCGTGGTCGACGAAGATGGCATCCTCCAACTTGTCGACCGCACCAAGGACCTGGTGAAGTCAGGCGGTGAATGGATCTCGTCGGTCGAGCTGGAGAGCCTGATTATGGGCCATCCCAAAGTGCTGGAAGCCTGCGTAGTGGGCATACCCCATCCGAAGTGGGATGAACGTCCCCTGGCCTGCGTGGTCCCAAAACCCGATTTTGTGGGACAGATCAGCAAGGATGAGATTATCGAATACCTGCGCCCGCGCGTGGCGAAGTGGTGGCTACCGGACGATGTCGTTTTTGTGGAAGCCATTCCCAAGACAAGCGTGGGCAAATTTGATAAGAAAGTGCTGCGGAAGCAGTACGAGGCGCACAGCGCTGCCCAGAGCTGATCGGGTAAGAGTTGAGAGCAGGGCCGTGTTAGTTGCCCCTATCTTTGCGCCACGGCGTATCTGAGCGGCGCATCCAGCGACCATTATAGTATATATAGGTATCCTCGCGATTGAAGAACGAATCTGTCAGGTCGCATTCTTCCCATTGGCCGACTGTGCCTTCTGCACTGATTTTCTTCACCAGGTGATCTATGATAGCTGGTCCATCGCCGAGGTTTACGCCGGGAAAATGCTCTTCGTCGATATCCCCTTCGATTTCGACAAGCTTTGCAGCCTGCGTTCCGCGCAGGATGTAGTAAATATACATAGCGCACGTCCTCACTCTTTGATGCTACTGATAACTGATAGCTCTGCACTAACTCTATGATACGCTATATTTTCTTTTCTTTCACGTTTACCATAATCGCGGCCAAGATCCCTGCCTTCAAACATGGGGATGAAAGCCGCGCCACCGACAGGTGGAAAAACCTGTACATTTGTTCTATTCCATGTTATACTGTGTTCAGCAGCAGCCCTCGGCGAAAGCCTGCGGGGGTTGTCACTAAAGTTGACCCCAAGTAGATTAGCGGGGATTTCTATCTTGCTCCGGCTGTTTTAAGTGGTTGCCTGACTCATTGGTAATACATGTATTGCATAACGATGGTATGTAATGATACACTTGAATGGTCGAGACAATGAGGCCGACCAATTGTGTGCCGATGCCGGCGGATTTATTTTAGGTATTCTTAGTTATAGGTAGAAGCTCGCACCTATGCCATTTCTTTTGCTCACGTTTCTCGCCGTTGCCCTCGTGGTGACGATCATCGGCCTTTTCCTTTCTTCCAAAACCTGGTCAGGCGATGAACCAGCGGCGCATTATGCCGAGCGCAGCAAGTATCGTTTTACCGGGCCGGTACGTGCTCGCGTAGGAGCTGTATATCGTAGCACCGAGTCGGTACCCTCACGCGCGCTTGCGCGGAGCACAAGCACTAGCATACCAATGGTATTTGACCGTGGGCAGCGGTCCGATGGTTCGACTTCGCTGACTGTGATCGTCATCGGTCTGGTATCGGTGTTCATTCTGGGTCTCTACATGCTGCTGCACCTGCTCCCCAGCCACGCGCTCATCGGCTTCGTCCCATTCTATGGTGATACGTCTTCTGCTTCTTCGTCCGGTTCCAATCAAACCACCTCTCAGCCGGCATACGCCGCATCGCAGGCCCTGCTGCGTCTAGGCCAGCTTGATCCAGGGCAATACGCTACTAGGGGCGAATATAACACCTGGGCATACTCGGCCTGTTCTGCTGCCTCGATGACCGAGGTGATCAATGCCTATGGTCATCACTACCGCATCACAGATATTTTGAAGGTAGAGGCTCGCCTGGGCGAGATTACGCCTGCGCTGGGGCTGCTGGAAGATATTGGAATCCAGCGCACGGTGGCGCAGTTTGGTTTCAAGACGACCTGGGGGCATAACCTCTCGCTGAGCCAGGTCATTGATATCGCGAACGGCGGTCGACCGGTGATTGTCAGCTTCCCCCCTTACAAGTACGAGGGCGGTCACCTGGTCGTGGTGACCGGGGGGAATGCCGAGTTTGTGTACCTGGCCGATTCATCTTTCTATGATCGCCACGTCCTGACCCATGCACAATTCTTGCAATGGTGGGGCGGCTTCACAGCGATTGTAACGCCGCACTGACACTCCCCCGCATCGAATGCAGGGGGTTCTTCCTTCATCCAGGGGGCTTGCCACTGTCCATCACTGGTCCAATGATAGAGGTCCCCTGTCCAGAAGCGTTTTACAGGGCAAGCCTGTCGGTTTCCAAGTGCCCCCCGGTACCGCCTCGAATGGACGAAAGCGCTTCTTGCAGGATATTCTTGGCTGCGTTGTGATCTCGGTCCAGCACCACGCCACAGCCAAGACAAATGTGTGTACGCACACTCAGAGATTTCTTGACCATCGCTCCACACGCTGAACACTTCTGGCTGGTGAACTGCGGTGGCACGGCAATCACCGGAATGTCATGCAGCAGGCCATAGTGCCTCACCCATCGGAGAAAGGTTCCCCATCCGGCATCGTGAATACTCTTGGCAAGGTGATGATTCCTCACCATGTTGCGTATCTGCAAGTGTTCATAGGCAATCAGGTCGTGAGATGAGATAAGCGTGCTTGCCGTCTTGCGGGCAAAGTCTTCACGCTGCCGTTGCACTTTCAGATAGGCTCTTGCCAGGTGCTTCCTGGCTTTCTTGCGGTTGCTGCTCTTCTTTTGCTTACGAGATACAGCACGATGCAGCCGTTTCAGCTTCTTTTCCGCCTTGCGATAATGGCGTGGGTTCTCAACAGTGCTGCCCTCGGAGTCGGTATAGTAGACTTTGAGTCCGACATCAATGCCTACTACGTTGCCAGTTGAGACATGCTCTACCTTCCGCTCTGCTTGCACGGCGAATTGAGCGTAATAGCCATCGGCACGATGCACAATGCGTACGCGCTTGATCTGCTTGGTGGGAAAGGCTGCAATGTGCTGTTTCTTGTTGCCCATGAGCCGCAATCGTCCAATACCACATCCATCAGTCAAAGTGATATGTTTCCCGTCAGGTTCCAACTTCCAACCTGTCTGCTTATACTCAATAGAGCGGTTATCATGTTGGAACCTGGGATAGCCCTTCTTCCCAGGCTTGTGGTTCTTGCAGTTGTCATAGAAGCGGGAGATAGCAAACCATGCCCTGTCAGCACTGGCTTGACGAGCCTGGGAGTTGAGACGAGTAGCAAAGAGATAGTCTTTCGCGAGTACAGCACAATAGCACTGCAAATCATTCTTGGAGATGCCACGCGCATCCATCCACAAGCGCAGGCACTTGTTACGGATGAACTGTACTATTCTGATAGCTTCATCGATAGCAGTGTATTGCGCTTTGGAGCCATCTAGCTTGTACTCAAAGATGAGCATGCTTACTCCTTTGCCTTTTGCCTCTTGATATGCTCTCGCACAGCCTGTACCACTTCACTGTTGATTGAGCGGTCATTGAGCACTGCCAGCCGTTTTAATTCGTTCACCAACTCAGATGGAAACCGAATGGTGATGCGAGTCTCATTGATCTTTTTCATAGTGACATTGTATCACCACAATGTCACTATATCAAGTGTTGTGTTGCTGCGGCAGCGGGCTATTCATCCCTAGCATGAATGACCAGAGCTTTCTAGCCCGTCCTCTGTAAGGTTGTTATCACATTTCCTGGTCTTTTTCTTCTTTGGGGACGTAGAGTTTGATCCTGCGGAAGGCCTCGGCGTACTGCATATCCAGGCCCTTCTTCTCCTTAGCCGCTTTGGCGGTTTCAGCGCACCATTTGCGCGTTGATTCGAGCATGTCGGCCTCTGGGCCGAACTGGGTGACGTGGCACTGTAAGCCCTTAGCTTTAAGATCAATGGTCTCCGTTATGTCGATGTAGGTGTTGTCCTTGCCGGAGAAGAAGAGATAGAGTTCGTGGACACGGCAGGGTGGTAAGCCTTCCGCCAGCAGTTCACGATATGAACGGGGGTTGCCTACCGCGGGAAAGATTGCATCAAGGACGATGCTGCCTGTTGCCCGGTGGTCGGGGTGATTCAGGTAGGCCGTCTGATCAGGTTTCTCGTCGGGGTCGGGCGCGAAGATGTGCTGCGACGGATCGTGCGTGAGGACAACGCGCGGGCGATATTTGCGAATGAGCCTGACAATGGCTTTGCGCGCCTCCTCGCTGTTGGTGAGGTGGCCGTCAGAGAAGCGCAGGAACTCTACTGTCTGAATGCCCAGCACTTCGCAGGCCATGCGCTGCTCCTGCTCGCGTGTGAGCATCAGGTCTGTATCTATGAGACTGGGAACTTCGCTGCCCTCAGCGCCATCGGTCATTACTACCCATACGATTTTTTTCCCCTGTTTGGCCCACAGTGCGCTGGTACCGGCGGCAGCAAAGTCGTTGTCATCGGGGTGCGCACCGATCACCATGGCCTCGTAATTGGGCTCTGTCACTACTGCCAATGCGCCAGGGGCTTTTCTATCTGCCATTGTTAAACCTCTCTATGAAATCTACACGGAAGCTTGCTCAGTATAGGATGTGGGGGAAGCGGGTGTCAAGTTGAGCTGATTTCTACAGAGCAAGATTTTGCAAGACCTATGAAACGTCGAGCACTTGTTGAAAGGCAGCAATTACCTCCTGCGGGGCTATGGAGCGGCCTACCAGGGTGTCCAGTCCAGCAGCGCGTTCGAGTAATTCGACGCGCAGGAGAGTTTGTTCCTCGGGCGTGTGTCCCAGCAATTGGGCCAGCGTTTCGGTCTCCCAGTGGAGTAACACACCTGCCTGTAGCAGGCTGCCCGTGCGGCGGCGAATCATGTCGAGGCCTACGACTTTACGCTGGCCTACGACGACCTCGTAGGGTGAGAACGCGCCGTAGCAGGAGCGGCACAGGATAGACTCGCGAGCGCGAGTCTCGTCGCGTTTGAGCAGCGCGCGCTGCTCGTGCGCTTCCACCGGTGGTATTGCGCGCGCCTGGATGCCGAATTGCGCCAGCGCTGCTGCCCATGCCTCGCCGAGCCAGCGATATGACTCCACCAGGTCGGGCAATACCAGGGGATGGTCAGGTGGCAGCGCAACATCCAGGCCTAGTAGATGTGGCCCCACCAGCACGGCTGTTCCACCTGCCCGCCGGTGATAGATGGGCAGGCGCAGGGCCGCAAGCGCTCTAGAATTGAGGATGCTCTCCTGCTGCGAGAAGCCAAGCACGAGTCCCTGCGACTCCGCCATAGACCAGTAGAGCGTTGGTGAATCGCCTGCGGCCATAGCGGAGAGCAGCATCTCGCTCTGCTCGATATGGTGCTGCTGATCAGCAATGGTGAGCGGCAGGATATGCCAGTTACGTTGAAGAGCGTACGGATTCGGCAAGGCTTTTCTCCGCCGGGGCGCGCAGCGCCCCGGCAACAATGGCGGCGACCAGGCTCAGGACTGCACCGGCGAGCAGGGCGATGGGTGCACCGAACAGGTGCGCTAGCCCGCCGGTGAACAGGTTACCCGGTGGGACGCTGCCGGCGAAGACCATCATATAGACGCTCATTACCCTGCCGCGCAGGCGGTCGGGGGCTACGGTCTGTACGATCGTGTTGGCGGTTGCTGAAAAGGCAATCTGTGCGAAGCCCACGCCTGCTATGAGTACGAGCGAAAGCAGGTAAAGGTGCGAGAGGGCAAAAAGGATCTCGAGCACACAGAATATGCCTATTCCGTACAGCAGCCAGGTCACGCCCGGCCTGCGATTACTCCAGGCCAGCCAGAGCGCTGAGCAAAGTGAGCCGAAGCCGAAGGCGGAGGAGATGAAGCCGAAGCCTACGGCTCCCACATGTAGAACATCCGTCGCGAACAGGGGCAGTACAACATTGAAGTTGATGCCGAACAGGGATACCACACCTATGACTGTAATAATGAGCAGGATGGAAGGAGTGCGCGCGACGTACGCCAGTCCCTCGCGCAGGCTCTGCAAGGTACCCTGCCCCTGGGCATTCTTTTCCGAGGGGGTGCGCTTCACCTGGGCATAGAGGGTGCTGTTGTCGATCAAGAACAATCCGATAATGACCGGGATGAAACTGAGCGCGTTCAACAGGAAGAGCGGAGCGACCCCGAGCCAGGCAATGATGAGCCCACCAAGGCCGGGGCCAAGGATGCGGGCCATGTTGAACAGCGAGGAGTTGAGGGCGATAGCGTTTGGTAAGTCCTCGCGCCCTACCATTTCAACGACGAAAGCCTGGCGGGTGGGCATATCGAACGAGTTGGTGAGGCCAAGCAAGCTGGCCAGGACCAGTACGTGCCAGAGGCGCACTTCACCAGTAGCGACGAGTATCCAGAGCACGAACGCCTGGAGCGTTGCGAATGATTGGGTGAAACGCAGCACCGTGCGCTTCGGCAGGCGGTCGGCCAGCACACCACCAAAGAGTGAGAGTATCAATACGGGTAAAAATTGCAGCGCTCCTACCAGGCCGAGCAGCCAGGCGCTGTGAGTCAGCTCCAGCACGAGCCAGGCCTGGCCGGTGGTTTGCATCCAGGTGCCGATCAGCGAAATAAGCTGGCCAGTCCAGAAGAGACGAAAATTGCGGTGGCGAAGGGCCAGAAAGGCGCGCAGCACCCCTCTGACCTGGTCCTTGTGCTCGAACTCAGCGAGGGCTGCGGTAGCCCCTCCCTGGCTTTGAGGAAGTGTTTGCATAAGAGTCCAATCTAGATTTGAATATATCAGTAATTATTTATGGTTTTTTCAGTAATTCGCTGCGGTCGCGTTTATGATGTTCCAATTTTGCCAGGAGCGATGCACGCATCTGCTCCAGGCCGTCGATTTTTTGTTCAATAAGGTGAAGCTGGCGCTGTATCAGTTCGTCAGCACGGTCCAACTGAGCTACTTTTGCTGCAGCTTCAGTTTCCTGCCTGTACGCGACTTTGATCTGCCCGCGCTCATCCTCGGCATCCAGTATTTCACGGATATCCGCCAGGGAGAAGCCAAGCAGGTCACGCAGTTTTTTAATGCGCTCCAGGTGCTGAACGTCGTCTTCGCTATACAGCCGGTAGTTTCCTTCGGTCCGGCCTGTAGGCGGCAGGAGACCAACCTCTTCGTAGTACCTGAGTGTGCGCTTGGTCAGGCCTGTACGCGTTGCCACCTGCTCGATGCTATACACGCGCCGGGCAGGTGCCTCGCCTGAATTGGGTATTGTGTTTTGTTGTGCGTCTGCAGAGACCATTTTATGTTTATCCTTCCCACGAGTGGGATGAAAGTAGTGATTTCAGGAGGAAGTGTTTACATTATACCACAAGCTTACCGTTTACGTCAATGTGAGTTTTCCGAGATCGACCCATATTGAGTTGAAGGATCAAACACCTGCTGACAGAAACACATTTGCCAAATGGAAGGAAAATGGATAGAATAGCTGCAAATCACCGTTGTCTACGAAGAATTCGTTGCTGCCTATGAGCAAACAGCCATCCAGATTCTCCATGAACTTCGTGTTCCAGTTCCTGAACCATTGCAGTTTGCTCCCAGGAGGATGAGACGGCAAGCTGATGCGCTTTCTGAAGAGTGGACGCAGCACTATCACGAACTCAAGCGTGCATCACACTCCTCATCAGCTCTTGCTTGAGGAAAGTGGCGACCCTCTTGAGGGAAAGAGGGGGAAGCCCCTTTTTAGCTCAGGCCTGCGATGTTCTGCTAGTCTGTTGCCTTCCATACCTGCACGTTGGTATCCTCGGCGCAGGAGACGATGATCCCGCCGGTGCTGGCATTCAGCACGTATACCGGGCCTGATCCGCTGGCTATCGCGAGATAGTAGCCATTGGGGGACCAGGCTATCGGCGCACTCCCGCTCACGCTGAGCTTCTGTTTTTGCGTAGCTACATCCCAGACGCGCACCGTCCGGTCAGTTCGATTCGAGGCGATGGAGGTGCCGTCAGGTGACCAGACAGCGCCTTCTCCTCCGGTCGCATACGCATAATCGTGTTGTTTGAGCTCATGCTGGCCGGTGAACGCGTCCCAAACATGCAGCGTCTGGTCGAAGCTGGCCGAGACGATCCTTTGCCCATTGGGCGACCAGTTGGCGGTGTCTACCCAGTTGCTGTGACCTGTATAGACATAGACAGTGTCGCCTATGGCGCTGGCAGGCGCGGTAGCGGCAGGAGTGGGTGTGGGCGAAGGCGTGAGTGTAGGCGATGAGGAAAGGAGCGTGATGCGTGCCACGAGGGTTTTCTTCGGAGCAAGCGCCAGCCAGCCCAGGTAAGCGCCGCCAACGGTAGCCAATGCGGCAACGCTGCCCCCGCCAATGAGAGCGGCCCGGCGCGAGATGTGCTTGCGGCCCTCGCGGGGCTGTTCTCGTCGCTGTGCCGCGTCTCGCTCTGAGGGGGGAGTTGTGCTGTCCGAGGTCTGGAGAGCGGGAGTGGGCATGGTGCCGGCGAAGGCCTGCACGCTCTCGAAGCGCTGGCGGAAGTCTTTGGCGAGCGCGGTGACGATGACAGCGGCGACAGTGGGCGGAAGGCCGGGGACCCTGGTGGGCAGGGGTGGCAAGGGGGCATACAGGTGTTTGCTGGCGATGTCGATAGCATTCTCTCCCTCGAAGGGAGGTGCACCGCTGAGCCACTCGTAGGCCAGCGCTGCCAGGGCATACTGGTCGCTGGCGGGACGTGGGTGTCCCTGGAGCTGTTCGGGAGCCATATAGGTTACGGTGCCCACAACCTCTTGCAAGCTCTGTGAGCGCGAACTGCGCGCGATGATGGCGATGCCGAAGTCGCTGGGCAGCAGCTCATCTTTTTCATCCAGCAGCAAATTCTCTGGCTTGATGTCGCGGTGAATAAGCTGGCGATGGTGGGCATACTGCAAGGCACTCGCCGCCTGGTTGACGTATGTTACGACGTTGGCGAGGGGGACGTGGGCGCCTTCAGGATGGCGCTGGCGCAGGTTACCGTGTGGGGCATAGCTCATCACGAGAAAAGGGATGCCTTCTTGGAGGCCGAAGTCCTGCACCTGGATGATGTGCGGGTGGTGAAGATGAGCGATGAACTGGGCCTCACGCAGGAAGTCCTGCTGTTCCTCCGTGTTAAAAAAGTGGATCTGGAGGATTTTGACCGCGTTATAGGTGTGCAGGTAGATATGCTCACACAGGTAGACATCGGCGAAGCCGCCAGAGTCGAGAGGGGCGTGTGAAATTCGAGCAAACCTCCGGGTGATTGCCAGTCATGCTACAATAGCAGGGGACCGTATCCCGGTCACTTCTGATGCAAGGGAAATTCTTATGCATGACACCCTAGCACCCCTGGTGGAGAGGGCAATGATGGGCAACCGGCGCCCGCTTGAATTCTACTTGCGCGAGCAGAGTCGCCTGCCGGGGCAGCGTGCAAACCTGGAGTTGATGAACGACCTGAGTCACCTGCTCGCCGTGCTGACACAAGAGCAACCTGATAACGTGCGGGCATTGTTGCATCACCTGATCCATCACCATTACAAAGGGGTCGACAGTAATACCCCCGATGAGTTCGTGATGCTCTGCGGGGTCGTTTCTTTTGGTGCGTGCGCTGCCGTCAGGCCTGAGTGGCGAGGCGAAACCATCGAGTTTCTGAATGATTGCGCCCGCAGCAGCTCCTGGCGGGTGCGAGAAGGCGCGGCGATAGCCTTTCAGCGCCTGCTGCAGGTGGCCCCGCAAGAAACGCTGCACCACTTAACCGGCCTGGCGTGTACGGGGGACTACTGGCAGCAGCGCGCAGCAATCGCGGCAGTGGCTGAGGCAGCGCTGCTCAACGCGCCCGAAATGGTCAACGGGGCGCTGGACATACAGCGTGTCGTACTGGAGCGCTTGCACCTGGCTCCTTCTGCCGAACGCAAACGCGAGGATTTCCGGGGACTGCGTAAGGCGTTGGGCTATACGCTGAGCGTAGTAACGGCGGCGGCGCCACAAGAAGGCTTTGCCTTGATGCGCGATTGTGCCGGGTGGGGCGATGCAGATATCGCATGGGTCCTGCGCGAGAACCTGAAGAAGAAGCGGCTGGCGAAATTTACTGATCATAGTAGGGGGTTGAGCAGGCTTCTGGATGGGGAATCAGAAGTGTAGCTTTGACACATCATTTGTTCTCTTCTACAATTAGAATAGTATCAAGCTGTTCCATCTTAACACAACAGGACGACAAATATGACACTTCCACCCGGTCCAAAGCCCAGGCCAGTAGTAGGCAACCTCCTGGAATTCCGTAAGGCGCAACTTGCCTTTGTGACCAGCTTGCAGCGGGAGTACGGCAAAGCCAGCACGTTTTATTTTGGTTCTACGCCGATGGTGTTGTTTGCCACGCCGGAGGCGGTGCGCTATGTGCTGGTTGAGCACGCCAGGGATTTTACTATACGCGAGATAACACAGGGACTGCGGCGGCTGCTCGGCGATGGCCTGCTGACGACTGACGGTGATTTTCACCAGCAGCAGCGTCGCCTGATGTTGCCGGCTTTTCATCGCAAACGCGTCGAGAGCTATCGCGACGCGATGATTACCTATACCGAACGTATGGTGCATCGATGGCAGCCGGGCTGGCAGGTCAACATCGCGGCAGAAATGCAGCGCCTGACATTGGAGATTGTCGCCAAAGCGCTCTTCAACGTGGATATCTCGCAGGAGAGCACTACGCTTGGGAAAGCCTTTAACGATGTGCGCGAGTTTCCAGGTCGCCGTCGCTTTTCGTTTCGCAGTTGGCGCATCAACCTGCCCTTCACGGTTTATGGCAGGTACGTGCGGGCAAAGGCCGTGCTGGATAAGACAGTATACGATATTATCGCACAGCGACGCTCGACGGGCGAGGACGCGGGTGATGTGATATCGATGCTGCTGGCCGCGCGAGACGAAGATGGCGCTGCCTTGAGCGATGTACAGGTGCGCGATGAAATCATGACGTTATTTGCAGCAGGCCACGAGACAACTGCCAACTCACTCACCTGGACTCTCTATCTCCTCTCGCAGCACGCGGAGGAACGGGATAAGCTGCTGGTGGAGCTGCAGAGCGTGCTGCAAGGGCACGCACCTACGATAGAGGACCTGGGACGGTTGCCCTATCTTGAGATGGTCATGAAGGAATCGATGCGCCTGTTCCCACCGGCCTGGATGGTGGGGCGGCGCGCGCTGGAAGACTACGAGCTGGAAGGCTATCACCTGCCCGCGGGCAGTTTTGCCGTGCTGAGTCCCTGGGTAATACACCACATGGCCGAGTACTTTGTCGAGCCAGAGCGTTTCTGGCCGGAGCGGTTTGACCCGGTGGCGGGCGGAAAGCATCCATCTTTCGCCTACTTCCCATTTGGCGCGGGGCCGCGTATGTGCATCGGGGCGACATTTGCCATGATGGAGGCGCGGCTGCTGCTGGCGACGATCATGCAGCGCTATAGTCCGGCGCTGGTCCCGGGGCATCGCGTCGAGCCAAGACCGATGGTGACATTGCATGCAAAATTCGGCATGCAGATGGTGCTGGTGCCGACGAAGAAGATGGCGGTAGTCGGCTAGAGGTGGGGCCCAAATCTTTATGTTCGCTCTCATGGCAGCCGCAAGGGCTGATCCCTCGATAAATCGGGGACCTACTACCATGAGACGCACCTTCGGTGAGAATCAAACGGCATGATTTGTGCTATCATGTACGCATGACTGCGCCATCATATTATGCTATGACGATGCCGGGACTGGAGACGCTGGCCTTCAGCGAGGTCCGCGCTCGCGTGCCCGACGCCGAACTGGTGAAGTTCGCACGCGGCATAGCGGTTTTTCGCACGGCGGCCCGGCCGGGCAATTTGATGGAACTGCGCACGGTTGAGGATGTCTTCGTCACCCTGGCACATCTCACAAGACTGGGACATGGACGCGATGCTTTGCATGTGCTCCACGGTGCCACCCTGAATGCCGACCTTGACAGCGCCCTGGCTGTATGGCGGCGCGCACATAAAGTGGCGAAGCCGCATACGTGGCGTGTGGTCAGCCAGAAGTCTGGTTCGCATGACTTCCGGCGTTTAGATGCGGGTGAGGCGGTAAGCGATGCATTGCGGCGCACTTTACCGCGCAGCATGCATCGTGTGGCCGATGACGCCGACCTGGAGTTCTGGCTCTGGCTCTCCGGCAGTGAGGCCTTGATCGGGCTGCGTTTGAGCGATGCGACGATGCGCCATCGCACATATAAACGAGAACATTTACCGGCATCGCTGCGGCCGACGGTCGCTGCTGCCATGGGCTGGCTCGCGCGCCCGGCACAGGAAGATATTGTGCTGGACCCGCTCTGCGGCGCAGGCACGGTGCTGATCGAGCGAGCATTACTGGCGCCTTTGCAACAGGCGCTGGGCGGCGATATCCGTGGCAGGGCCGTGGAAGTAGCCCGCCGCAACGCCCGCTCGGCGGGTATCGAGGCGAGCTGGCGCGTGTGGGATGCGCGATCGCTCCCACTGGAGGCGGCCAGCGTCACCCGCATTATAACGAATCTGCCATTTGGCAAGCAGGTCGGCACGCGCGAAGTCAACGCTGATCTCTATGGCAAGTTGATCAGGGAGTTCGGGCGCGTGCTCAGCGCCGATGGCGTGCTGGTGACGCTCACCAGCGATGACCGGCTCTGGGACTCTCTGTTGCGCAAGTGTGACTGGCGCGTGATCAAGAAGGTTGTGCTGGTTGTTCTAGGTCAACCTGCCAGCATTTTTGTTGCCGAACGAGCGTAACGATCAGCATATAGTAAGAGGAGGATTTACTTTTGGCAGCGACAACAACCGATTTCTACAACGGCATGGTTATACGTTTCAATGGTGAATTGTACACGGTAGTCGAGTTTCATCACGTGAGCCCAGGAAACTGGCGCGCTTTCGTGCGTACGCGCCTGAAGAACCTGAAAAATGGGCGTGTGATCGAGCATCGTTTTCGTGCGGGTGAAGAAGTTGAAGACGTACGCGTTGAACACCAGAGCTGGCAGTTCCTGTACGTCGATGGCGATGATTATATCTTTATGAATACAGAGACCTTCGATCAGCAGCCGCTGCCGAAAGAGATGCTCGGCGATGCTGTGAAGTTCCTCAAGGAGCAGGATGTCGTGGAGATGCTGGTGGATGGGGAGAGGATCATCGCGGTCGAGCTGCCGAACTTCCTGGAGCTGGAGGTGGTGAGTGCTGAGCCGGGTGTACGCGGCGACACTGCGACCAATGTTACTAAGCCGGCGACCCTGGAGACGGGCGCCGTGGTGAATGTGCCCCTGTTTATCAATCCGGGCGATAGGATTCGCATCGATACACGCTCTGGGCAATACGTTGAGCGGGTGAAGTAAGCAGAAATCCTCATACTCAGCAGCACAGCATCTTTAGAACAGGAGTGCCCGCTTGCTTTGAGCAAGCGGGCACTCCCGATATGAGCGGGAACAACTTCCCGATCAATTGGGAATGTGTCTCATGACATAGGAACGCCTTATCTCTTACACTGGAGATAAGCACCATGCAAGGCTGTACTTGATTCAATGTCTTCGCAATCCACTGACCTGGATCATGGGGGTCTGGTACAGCTACCTCGACATCAGAATCCCAAAAAAAGAGGCGTTCTTGACAAATCCCGCACGGAGTCAGGATGAGGATTTTATCAGAGTTGGGCGGACGGCACACACAGACCGACGCCGTTACGGTGTGACCGAGCTTCTGCGCTTCACAGATGCATCCCGTTTCGTAACATAGTCCTGCTGCTGGATTAGGACTGTCGGCACCGATACTTGTGAGGAGATCTCCTTCGCGGGTATACATTGCCGCTGCTCCTCCCCATTCGCCCTTTGGAAAATGTGCATTCATCAGCTCAATGGCCGCATCCACTAAACGTTGATCAAGCTTCATGGTTTTTCCTTCTCACGCGAGCACGATAATGGAGATGATTATGAACAAAATACTGTGGGTTTTGCCCCACCCCCGGGCGCCATAAATGTCGCAGCTACGCCCATTCGTATGCCGCATTATTTTCTTAAGGCAAGGTTCAATTGTGAAGAAGAGTCCTTGATAATGTGAACAGTCACACCATGTCACCCTGAGCCCTTCGCTGTGCTCAGGGTAAACTCCGCGAA
>WNFM01243095.1_pt1 | contig 15174 bp, 7 predicted proteins | sample 5400271 | NCBI WGS metagenome assembly WNFM01 (sample SAMN13153352, study PRJNA577476) | soil metagenome | isolation source: 60 cm saprolite on Douglas fir-dominated hillslope | place: USA:California | collected 2013-09-17
TTTATGGCAACCGCTCAAGGCAAGATCGAAATGCTCTTTGTCCATCCCGACTGGCGTGGGCACGGAATCGGGAAACAATTGATCAGACACGCCGTAGATACGCTCGGCGCTACAGCACTTGATGTAAATGAACAAAACGAGCAGGCGTTAGGCTTCTATTTGCGCATGGGATTCGAGGTCGAAGGACGCTCAGAACTGGATGGCATGGGCAAACCTTATCCACTGCTGCACATGCGATTCGCGGCAAATAGATAGGGGTCTCCTTACATTTCAACATAAATTCGTAGCTGCTCAGGCCATTTTTAAGGATTTCAAAGGTTAGGCTCAGCAATTACTGTCGGTTTTGAATAATCTACGTCGCGTCCACCTGAAACACCGCTGTGCCTGCGACGGAACTGGTTTCTCACCAGTTAATCATTGGCCTCGACAAAATTTTTGCTAAAATTCTTTAAGAGTGGAGTTTTGTTCCTATATTGATTGTGGGCAGTTTGGTCAGTCTATTACAAAATTGGGACACCCAAAAACTTCAAAGGAAGAGAATATAGGAGAGAACCTAAGGAGTCAGCCCAATGTCCAAATCACTGCACCAAATGCGCATTCCACTGGGTCAGGATGCGCAGCCATCGATGACACTTGAATACGATCCAGATACAGTTTACGCCCCCACCGCTTATTCATCGGTCTTATTAACGCGCAATCTGCATGTGAATGACGGCGAAGTTTCTCTGGACCTGTGTACCGGGACCGGCATCTATGCCATCAGCATGGCAATGCGCGGCGCACGGCATGTCGTTGCCGTAGATTTGCTGGCAGCGCCGCTGGCTACTGCGCGGCATAACGCGGAATTGAATCGCGTTGCTGAATGTATCGACTTCCGGCAAGGATCGCTTTTTGATCCTATTGCGGCGGGCGAGAAGTTCTCGCTAATCGTCTCTAATCCCCCGTGTATGCCTGACCCCGGAACAACGACCTTGCAGCTTCCGGGTGAAACAATGCTATCTGGTTCCGACGGCAGCCACCATGCCGAACAGATCCTTCTGCACGCGCCTGAATATTTGCTGCCTGGTGGGCGACTGGTGTTTACCTATCCCTCAACCTCGAACCCGAACAAGATATTCAAGCTCTTGGATGAACGCTACGAATTCGAGATTTTGTCGCAGATTGAGACGCCGTTTTACATGCACTTTCTTGAACTTTGGGATTATCTTATCGAAATGAAAGCGCACGGGCTGGCGGATTTCCATGAGATCGATGGGGTGCCATATCGCACGTACTGGCTGATCGAAGCACGGGTCAAATAACGCCGCAATCAGATTAGGCATGTTTTCCGCAATCGTGTAAACTGAACAACCGAACTCACACCGTTAAAAGGCCACGGGCATGATACAGCTTCTGAGCCGACTTTTTAATATTCGGCCCAACGAATGGCAGCGTCTGTTGATCCTGTACGTGATGGCGTTCCTGTTCATCGCGGGCATGACCTGGGGTGAAGCCATCGCGCAGGCCTCGTTTTTGCATCAAATCGGCGTGCAATATCTGCCATTTGTATTCGTTGGCGATGCAGTGCTGTCAATTGTTGCCGTAGCCATCTACACTGCTTTTGTTGACCGGATCGCCAATTCTACTGTGCTGATTGCCATTTCCTTGATCAGTACGGTAGCGATTGTCGCGGGACGAGTTTTTATCGCTTACGGGCTGCTAACCATCGCGTACCCAATGTTGTATATCCTGTCGCGTACTGTGAAGGATACCTTCAATCTTCACTGGTGGACGTATGCCAACAGCTTTTATGACACCCGATCAGCCAAGCGCGTGATCCCGATACTCTCGACGGCGGCACGCGTGGCAGGTATCGTCGCCGGGTTAACGACACCGATCCTTAATCAGACCATTGGCTCGGACAACATCATTATTCTATGGTCGAGCATGTTTGTCCTGATTGCGCTCTTTGCCGCGTTGATGCCCTGGCTGCTGCGTAAAACACGCGCCTCGGATGAGGTCTCGGTTTTGGGCGCGAGTACACATCCCGCCACTAACATACGTTCGTCCTTCTGGCGCAACATTCGCGAAGGCAATCGCTACGTCCTCAAGTCCTCGTTTCTGCGCTGGATGGCGCTTTCGACGTTTGTGCTCATTGTGCTGTTTGCCTTCCTTGAGTATCAGGTGGGCAAGACGCTTCAATTAACGTTTGGATCCACCGAAGCCATCTCCAATTTCGTCGGCGTCCTAACGAGTGCCGCCAACTTGATCATGCTGCCGGTTCAGCTATTCCTGCTCAGCCGGATTGTTAACTGGCTTGGACTCGCCGATGCCAACCTCATCTTCCCATTTGGTACGCTCATCATTACCGGATCGTTTGTGCTCTTCCCTGGACAGCTTGCCGTTGCAGCCCTCGGTCAGTTCGATTACACGACATTCCGCACTGCTTTCCGCAACACGATTGACAATCTGCTGTATAACGCGGTATCGCTGCGAGTCAAAGGACGGGCACGAGCGTTTATCAATGGGCTAGTCGATCCGCTTGGATCGCTGGTCGGTGGTAGTTTGCTGCTGCTGGTCCCACTCGCTCCGTTGCTTGCACAATATCTGCCTGTCATCGCGTTTATGCTTGCGCTCAGCTACACCCTGATCACACTGGTTATCCGTGGTCAATACAAACGGGCGCTGGTCGAAATGCTGGAGCAGGAAGATTACTCGTATCTGCTCGAAGCGCCAACGGATATGATGATTAACGATCCTGGCGCGTTTGCTGAACTCAAGAGAAAGTTAAAGGAAAGCGAAAATCCAGAGCTTCGGGTGTTTATCGCGAAATTGCTCAGTGAAGTGGGCGGCGACGATGCGATCCCCGTGTTGACCGAGCTTGCTCAGCAAAGTGACAGCCATGTTCGCTCGGCAATCATCGATATTTTGGTTGCCAGCAGTGGCAATCGCGACCAGGTTCAGCGTCTCCTGTATGATTTCTTGATGGACACTGATAGCCGCGTGCGCGAGACGGCCCTCGCCGGATTGAAGCAGTGGGAAAATAACCGTGACGAGAAGTTCATGGCGTTGGCCCTTGATCTTTCCAAAGACATTGACATGAATGTGCGGCTGCAAACACTGCCGATCCTGATCGGGTCGGGCGATTTTTTCTATATGGCGGCGGCGATCCAAACCCTCACCCACATCCTGACCGACCAGGACGCGCATCGTCGAGCACAGGGCGTCCATATCCTGGGCCAGTTTGACGACGTGCGTTTTATCCGCAACCTGCTTGAATTCATCGGCGATCCTGACGACGAAGTGCGGCTTGAAGCGATCCTCGCGATTGAAACGCTAATGCAGAAAGGGCCTGCTGCGCCACTCAAGGAACAACTGCAAAGCCGCCTTGGTATTCTGCTGCACGACCCGATAGAACGTGTGCGCGAGGCCGCATTGGCGATATTGGGTTATCTCAATACACCAGAAACACAGCGAACGCTGCTCCAATTCCTGGCAGACCCAAGCCCTGCGATCCGTAAAGCAGCCATCAGCGCGTTAGTGGGGATCGGCAAACCGATCCTGCCGCTGCTGACCGAGGCACGCGGCGTTGTCAATAACCCGCAGCTTGCCCGCATGGCAACCATCGCCATGAGCCGCATCGATCAGGAGCGCTATGCTGAACTCATCCGTGGCTATATTCAAGACAACATCATGACGATGTATGCCAACAACGTTCGTTTGTCGGCAATTACTGTTTGCGCGCGCTACCGAGCGGTAGAGGTGATGCAGGCGATGCTGCGAGAACACAATCAGCAGCTTGCTTCCGAAATCTTTGAACTGCTGGCGGCCCTGAACGATTCGAAAACGGTGAGTGTGATTCAGGAGTCGCTGTATAGCGACGTTGCCCGCAGCCGTGCAAACGCCATCGAGGCGATTGAGTCGTTCACGACACCGCAGATCGCCAAGCTCATTGCCCCCCTGTTTGACCGCGAACTTTCTCCAGGCCAATTGCTGCGGGTTAGCCAGGAAATTTCGGGACTCGATCCTGATACCACTCGTATATTTGAAGAATTGATAGCGCCGCCAACCAGTAATTGGATGCGAGCTGTCACCTACTTTGCGCTTGGCGAGATTGGGCTGACGCTCAAACCTGCGCTGCCCAAATTCCCAGAAAGCGCCTCAACTGCCGATACCACAATGATTCACAAGATCGAGCCAACACCGCCGCCTCAAGAATCCAGTAAGCGTGGACGACGCCCCATGCCTAATATCGATCTAATGGGGTTGATTGCGGAGCCTGATCCCAAAGTCAGCAAGGCAGCACCTGAACCAGCGGAATCAACTCCGGCAGCGGATATTACTCAGGTTTCGACGCCGCCCGATAAAGATTGTGCGCCGCTGTTCAGCTATTATCAGATCAGGGGATTGGTAGCGCAGGCCGCCGATAACGTCAACCCGGAAATCAGAGCCGCCGGACAGGCTACCCAACGCCTGCTCAGCACGAGTGCCACGAATGTTGCAACGGAGGGGAACGAAATGCTTTCCGCCATTGAAAAGATAATTTTCCTGAAGGAAGTACCTTTCTTTGAAGAAATGACGATTGACCAGTTGAAAATTCTGGCGAACGTTTGCGAAGAACATCTTTATGAAGAAGACACAACCATTTATGAGCAAGGTGAGACCGGCGGGGCACTGTATGTTGTGGTACGCGGCAGGGTCGGCATTGAGCGCGAAGGACGGCGCAAAGGGTCCAGTGCTAGAATCGCAACGCTTGATGCACACTCCTATTTTGGCGAAATGACGCTTTTTGATAACAGTGCCCGCAGCGAAAAAGCGATTGCAATTCAGGCCACACTTACTCTGCGTTTGCGCCGTGAGCCACTGATCGCGCTGGCCCGCCAGCACCCCGATCTGTCGCTCAAGCTCATCAACGTGCTAAGCCAGCGACTGCGGGATGCCACCAACCGGATCGCAGAACTGACACCAACCAAACCGCGCGAGTTGCATAAGTTATATGATAAGCTAGACTGAAATAAACACATTGACGACAACATCGAACGCATTTTGAAGGAGCAGTCATGAGTAATGTCTCTAAACGCACCACCCCTACGTTCTGGCAAAGCCTAAACTTCCGCAACTGGCGGATTTCTACGAAGCTAATCTTGACCTTGCTTACCCTGTCGCTAATCCCGCTGGCAGTCGGTTTAGCAATCAACACGCAAGAATCGGCGAATACGCTCACCCAGCAGACCAGGGTGAACCTGTCACGTCTGGCGTTCAGCACCTCGTGGACAATCACAACTTTGTGCGGTTAGTCGCCTCCGATCCGATAGTGATTAACTTCCTGAGCAACCCTGACGGGACCGACAAACAGACGCTTCAACAAGGGCTGGCGAGCAAGGTCAAAGACTTGATCGCAGCCGATCAGGTTGGCGGCAAGAACGTCATTGATCTGGCGGGCTTTTACAACAAAAAAGGCATCGTCCTTTACCACAATAACACTGCTATCATTGGGCAGGATTATTCAGGTCGCGACTACGTACAGGCCGCGCTAAAAGGCGAAGAGTTCACGTCAAGTATCCTCGTGGGCCTGACAACGGGTACACCGGGCATCAATGCATCCGTCCCGGTCAAAGACGCCAACGGCAATATTATTGGCGCAACTGCGTTCCGCATTCAGGGACAGTTCATTGACCAGATTCTGAGCGACACGCTTAGTATTCAGAGTAAAGACATTTCGCAGGAAGAGCGAAAGGCCGTCAACATTTATCTGACGGACCATTATGGAATCGTCGTCAGCACATCCTCGGATAAGACGTGGTTGGATCGCAGCCTGGGGACAATCACTGATCAGGCTACGATTAAGTCGATCACAAGCGTGAAACCGCTGGGTGGCGCTTGCCCGGACAATGCGGCAACATGTGATGCCAGTAAACGTACCGCGATCTTGCCACAGGCAATCCCCGGCGCGCAGCCCCTGGGTGACCAGCTTTCCCAGGCGTTCGCCAACGGTGAATCGGGTAGTATCCGCTACTGCCGCACCAGCAATCCTGACGAGCCGCTAGCCGCCGATAAGTGCAATGGCGAGGTCCATGTCATCGGTTACGCGCCTGTCCAGGACCCATTCCATACAGGTACATCCCTGTTCATGGTGTCAGTTGACCTGCCAGAAAGCATCTTCTCGCAGGCGATTGATGCGCAGCGTTTGCAGGGCATCTTAATCGCTGCTGCCATTGCGATCCTTGCTGCTGCCATTTCATATTTCCTTGCCCGCAATCTCGCCCGTCCTATTGGCAAACTGGCAAATGCCGCCCACAACGTCGAGGGCGACAAACCATTCAAGCCTTCTGATATCGCGGACGTGATGTCCCAATACGATGAGGTCGGCAACCTGGCGCGGGTGTTCAGCGATATGGTGATGTCACTCCGTGCACGCATGGGCGAACTGCAAACCATCTACGAGATTGGGAACCAGATCACTTCCACTGTCGATTTGCAGCGCACTTTGAGCTACTTGATGAAAGCCATCGGTTCAGTCATTGCCTTTGATGCCGCCGAAGTTGCCCTGTTTGATGCAAATCGTCAAAACTTTGCGCTAAAGATCGCTATCAAGAAGGGTGAGGAGGTCAGCACGGGCAACCGCATCTACGCACCGAACAAGAACTACATAGGCTATATCAACGAAAAAAGGATGCCACTGCTCATTAATAATGTCAGCGCTTTTACCGAAGTTACACCGAGTCCTGATCGCTCCTGGCAGGATCTCAAACCCCAGTCGTATATGGGTATCCCGCTGAAACTGGGGGATCGCATCATCGGTACTATTGAACTGGTCAGCCGGAAAACTGATGCTTTCGGCACAGATAATCTGCGAATCCTCGAAAGTATCGCTGTGCAGGCGTCCGTGGCTATTGATAATGCCCAACAGGTCCTGGTGCGCGAAGAGCGCCTGAAAGCACAGATTCAGGAACTGAAGATTGAGATCGATGAAGTCAAGAAAGCAAAGCAAGTTGCCGAGATTACCGAGACTGAATACTTCAATAACCTGCGTAATCGTGTCAAAGAGCTAAAGAATCGCGGCGCGAAACGTGCCACGGGCGAGACTCCAACTGCATCGGAGGCAACGCCTACCGAAGAAGCACAGCCGAGTGGTGGGACAGGAGATTAGCAGCTATTTCCTCTTGACCCTAGCTGTCTCGTAGGCTACAATGACTGCACTTACTGCAATAAGTGCAGAGGGCGCGTAGCTCAGCTGGGAGAGCGCTACAATCGCACTGTAGAGGTCGAGGGTTCGAATCCCTCCGCGTCCAAACATGTTAAGACAGAAAATAGCCAACGTCTATGGATGTTGGCTATTTTGTTGTGAATCTGTGCCCATGTGGCAATTTCGCCTTGTGCACACATTCGCTTCATGCCAACTGTAACCTTTTTGTATAGTAGTTCTGAGAGGTTCTCAATTATTATTGATTCAAGGTATCGTACAAAACAAATGAACTAGAACTGCACCGTAATATCTAGAATATGCAGGCAAAGTTGGTGAACGGCGTACCAGTCTCTACAAACCCGCTCAATGAACCCGCCTCCCGCCGGTCAATAGGAATAGTTTGCGCGGAGCTTGATGAAAATTATCATCGGGAAATTTTGCGTGGATCGATTGATGCCGCTCAGGAGCAAAACGCTAATCTAATCGTTTTCACTGGCGGACAGCTTGTTTCTACCACAGCGGACCAGAGCACTACAAATGTCACATTCAGTCTGATAACCCCCTCTTCGGTTGATGCCCTTGTACTCTATTCTGGAACACTGGTAGGTAAAGTTGACTCGGATGAGTTAATTAAGTTTGCCGCCCGTTATCAGATGCCCACCGTGAGCGTCGGAATTAGCCTTCCCAACGCACAAAATGTATTGGTCGATAATGCGGCTGGAATGCGTGAGGCAGTTCGGCACTTGATCGACGTACATCATTACCGTCGGATTGCATTCATTCAGGGGCCTGAAAACAATGATGAGAGTGTTCTGCGTTTTCGAGCCTATGTTGACACGCTAAAACAATATGGCATTCCGTATGATCCTCAACTGGTTATCGCGGGGGACTTTACCGTTAAGAGTGGACAAGAAGCTGCCCGCGTTCTCCTGGATGAGCGGCAGTCTGGCGCTCATGCTATCGTTGCCGCCAACGACAGTATGGCATTTGGAGTATTAGCTGAGCTTAGACGTCGGAATATCGCCGTTCCTGATCAAATAGCCGTTGTCGGCTTTGATTACGTAGAAGCATCAAGGGCGGTCAATCCGCCGTTGACTACCGTGCGGCAGCCCCTATATGAACAGGGGAAACGAGCAGTTGAACTTGCATTAGGGTTGTTGCGAGGTGAAACTGCAACGAGTTCCCCGGTTATGGAAACACAATTGGTTGTTCAGCAATCGTGTGGCTGTGATTCCCGTACAACCGTAGAAATTTACCCTGATGTGTCGACCAATATTCACGCAGATGGGGTATTGGTCGAACTAAAGAAAGTCAATTTGGCAGGGATCGCAGACCAAAAGTCACCTGTGAGCGATCCAGAAAAATTACAAAAACTGCTTGATGCTTTTATCGAAGATATGGCCTACGAAGTTTCAGGGAAATTTGTAAGCAGGTTTATTTCGACTCTAGACAAAATTGTTGGGGAATTAGGGCCTGAGCCAGATCAAATTGCTGGATGGCGTGAAACCCTGATTACGACGCGCCGAACTTTGTCGCCGCTCCTGGTTGGCAATGTCAAATTATTTACACGCGCTGAGAGTTTGTGGCACCAGGCACAACAGTTGTTGTCTGAGGCAATCCAACATGCAGAGGCGAATAAACGGTTACGCGAGAACAATCAAGCCAAAGCATTTAATGCAATCTCTGACGCTTTGCTGACCGTAAGTCAGATGACCGATCTGACCAAAGTTATGACCGAAGGATTGCCCACACTTGGCGTAAAAGCCTGCTATATTGCCCTCTACATAGACGCCTCCTATGAGCAGTCTGAGCTGATTTTCGCGTATAGCGACGATGATGCGAAAGGCGCAAGTTCAAGCCCTGACTGTCCTGTGGAATTTCCGTCTAAATTACTGGTCCCTGGATTACTATTACCAATAGGTAGGACCCATGCTTTCGTGATTGAACCGCTGCATTTTGCGGGCATTCAACTTGGCTATATCGCTATCGAAGTGGATCGTGCTCAGACTAATATCTACGCAGCATTGGCGAGGAAGGTGAGCAATGCGCTCCATACTGCGTCCGTACTTAGTGAACGCGAAGTAGCAATCATGGCACTCGAAGAAAGCGAAGAACGCTTTCGGAGTGCGTTTAATGATGCCTCAATCGGAATGGCGCTCGTTGCTCTCGACGGGCGATGGCTTCAGGTAAATGATGCGCTGTGCGAAATTGTCGGTTATTCTGCTGATGAACTGCTCTCCATGACATTTCAGGATATTACGTTTCAGGACGATCTTGAAATGGATCTTAGTTATGTAGAGCAAACCCTTGAAGGCAAAATACGCTCGTATCAGCTCGAAAAGCGTTATATCCATAAGTCGGGCACGCTGATCTGGATACTGTTAAGCGTTTCTTTAGTAACCGATAGCAAAAAAGCTCCTCTCTACTTTGTCGCACAGGTACAAGATATCACAGAACGCAAGCAGGTTGAGCAGGCGCTATCCTCGGCACATGAGCAGGCCATGCAGGCTTCTCGTCTTAAATCTGAGTTCCTCGCTAATATGAGCCACGAAATTCGCACACCAATGAACGGCATCATTGGCATGAGTGACATGTTGCTAACGACGGCGCTCTCTGACCAACAGAAAGAGGTTGCTGAAACCATAAATGTCAGCGCGAACACATTATTGACTATCATCAACGATATACTGGATTTTTCCAAGATTGAGGCCGATAAAGTCGTTCTGGAAAGCATTGACTTTGAACCTCTGTCTGTCATCGAAAGCACTGCCGAACTCCTCGCAATTCAGGCCAACAACAAGCATATTGCGCTCATGACTTTTGTTGACCCGGATATTCCCAACATCGTCAGCGGCGATCCCGTTCGCCTACAACAAATTCTGCTGAACTTAATTGGAAATGCTGTTAAATTCACCGAGCATGGCGAGGTGATTGTCCGAGCGTCGCTAGAGTCACCGTCTGCTGAAGGCATTAAGATTCGCTTCACGGTAAAAGATACGGGAGTGGGGCTGTCTGAAGACGCTCAAAGAATTTTGTTTCAGGCGTTTACTCAGGCCGATAGCTCGATGACACGAAAATATGGCGGCACAGGGCTTGGGCTGGCAATTTCCAAACGACTCGTCGAGCTAATGAATGGGCAGATCGGCGTCGAAAGTCAGTTGGACAAAGGATCAACCTTCTGGTTTACGGCGCAATTTGATTTCAGTCCCGCTGCGTCCAGCCTAAGCAAGCCAGTTACCCGGTCTCAATTGCTCAATACCGTGATGGCAAGCGTTCGCCAACCAATTGAACAAACACGAACTTATACGGGGCAAGCCGTGACGCCAACGAAGTTAAGTAGCCCCGTTAAATCCGTGCCAGCACCAAAAATTGAACCGCGTGTCCTGTTGGTAGAAGATAATGCCATCAACAGAAAAGTGGCGATGATGCAGCTTCAAAAGCTGGGAGTTTTCGCGGACGCCGTGGAGAATGGACGAGAGGCCGTCGAAGTCATTGCGAAACCGCATCCCTATCAGTTAATCCTGATGGATTGTCAAATGCCAGAGATGGATGGATTTGAGGCCACCCGCAGTATTCGCACGGCTGAAGCGACCAGTGGGCAACATCTCCCAATTGTTGCGATGACCGCCAACGCCATGGAAGGGGATCGTGAAGCCTGTATCCATGCGGGTATGGATGATTACATTACCAAACCAATCAAACTCGACACTTTGGCCCAGGTTCTAGATCACTGGCTACAGCAACAATAGAAACTTGACGGCTGTTGAATTTAGATTCCTTTGGGCTGTGTTTGACCATTGTCGTGTGCTAACGCCGGGTTGAGTGCTGGCTGAGTTTTTGCGGATTGGGTTGCTAACGGCAGGGAAAAACCAAACGTACTACCTTTACCAAGTTCGCTGCGGACCCACACTTTTCCGCCGTGCCGCTCAACAACTGTCTTGACCAGACTCAGGCCCAAACCCGTACCAGGGATATGATCAGTTGCCTCCTCACGCGCACGATAAAAGCGTTGGAATAATCGGCCCTGACGCTCCTCTGAGATGCCGTAGCCATTATCCTCGACCTCGAACAAAATACGCGCGTCGTCAGCAGAGAGCCGAACGACGATGCGTCCGTTGTCAGGCGTATATTTTATGGCATTGTTCACAAGATTCGTGACAGCTTGCCGAAGTTGTGTTCGACTACCAAATACCTTGATTGACGGCCCATTCTGACTATTTAATGTGAGCGACTGGTGTTTCAATTCCGCAGCCGTTTGTTGCCCATCCACCGTCTCATCAACCAGGCTCCCGAAATCAACTTCAATCCAGGCGACCTGCCGTTCGCTGTCGATGCGCTCCAAAGTGAGCAAATCTTCGATGAGGGTTTGCATGACTTCGGTTGAACGCCGTACTGATTCGACATACTCTTTCTGATAAGTAGGCAGGCCATCTTCAATATTCGACATCAACAACTCAAAATAGCCGACGGCATTACCAAGTGGATTTCGTAGGTCATGCGAGGCCATACGGATCATCTCAGACTTCATGTTTTCCAGTTCGCGCACTTCTTCGTAGAGTTTGGCTTGACGCAGTGCTAATGCTGCCTGACTCGCCACCGATTCCGCCATCAGAATATCATCGTCCGTGAATTGGCGGGGGCGTCGCCCTTCAATCGCAATTGCCGCGCCCAGTAGCTGGTCCGGTAAATTGAGCGGGGCCATGATGAAGGCATTGCATCTCAGGTTTTCGATGAAGGCCACTAACTCAGACGATAGATTGTGATCGGTTCGCTGCACAGTCAGGATTCGTTGACCCTGCAAGGCAGTCTGGATTTCTGGTATCGCCCCTAAAAACAAATGATCGCCAACTGCGGGCATTATTTCCTGGGCATTGCGAGCAGTCCCTAACTGGTAAACCGCACTCACGGTCACATATTGTTGATCAGACACATAGTCGACGATGATAGCGCTCGACATGCTGAGGACTGCCGCCAATGCCTGGGCTGTATTGGTCACGACATGGGGTCGCTCCAGGCTTGACGAAATAACGCGGGCGGCTGAGTATAATGCCGCCATCTCATCGGCTCGACCATCGGCCTCGCGGTAGAGCCGTGCGTTGTCCATTGCCACGGCTGCCCGCGACGCAAGACGTTGGATAAAGGAGATATGACTGCTATCGAAGCCATTCAACTGATCGCTTTCCAAATTGAGCACGCCTAGAATACGCCCGCGCATTTCCAGTGGGACGGCAACCTGGGACTGTGTTGTCTCAAGGACGTGCAGATAATCAGGATCGGCCTGCGCATCGGGCACAATTTGCGTTTCGCCAGTGCGCACCGCTCGTCCGACAATACTATTCTTCAGCGGAATAGGGTTGTGCATGATATAGGCGGAGATGATCTCGTTGGGATAGCCAAGTGCAGCGACAGGGACCAGTGCGGAGCCATCATCCGTCAGCATGTTCAGCATTCCGGCGCTTGCTCCTGTCCGGCGCAGTGCCCAGTCCATGGTAAGCATCATGACATTATCGAAATTTAGGGTGGCGCTGAGTTCCTGATCTACACGCTGCATCATGACCAGTTCTTCGATCTGTTCCTGCAACTGGTCTGTGACTGAGATGAGTTCTTTTAGCAGGCGATCATTCTCAAGGGCGACACGGGCCTGTACCGCCAGAATGCCTACGAGGCGCATACTCCCCTCGGTAGGCAAAAATCCCCTGACAGGGCTGGATAGACTCAGGAAAGCGCCGATGCGACCTGTCGTCAGGTGAAGTGGAATAATGAGATTATCATTTGACCCTGAGTCTACATCAGAATATGCGCTCGAATCCCATAATGGTTTGGCGGGCGCTTCGATGGGTGGCTCAACAACCAGTATTTGCGTGTCGCGCAGTTCAATACGCACCTGACCCCAACCCAGGTTGTTCAAACAACGGGCCATGATCCGCAACTGTGATTCGAGGTCACTGCTTGCCAGCATTTGCTCGGCTGCGTTATAAACACTGAGCAACTGTGCCTGCTCCCTCGCCAAGTCCTGCTGTTCAGCATCCAACGGATTAATTAACTGAAGGCGAATGATCGCAATAGTAATGAGAATCGAAGCAGCCGTTCCAAGCAGCAAGGATAAGCTGGTCGTGTGCATCTGCGAAGCGGGGATAAGCAGTTCGGACAGAATAAACAGAAGCAACCCGGCAGAAAACAGCAACGACGGCAGATGTCGCCGCTTGTAAAGATAGAGAACGGTAAGGCTGCCGTTACATACCAGCAAATAGACAAGCACGATAATGCTCAGCCAGGTCAACGCACCGGTAAATTGGACTGCTCCCCGGACAAGGAAAACCAGATAATCAACGATTAGAATGCCTGTAAGCAACAATTGGCATCCGCCCAGCAGCCAGCGCACAGGGCGAGTCCAGGGAAGGCTGCCGAGGAGAATTTCCCCGAAGCGAAAGCTGATGAATCCAGCGCCGCACAACGCGACACCCAATATCAAGGCAATTAACTGACTTAATGCCGGAGAAAACTTTGTGGCTGATTCCGAAAACGGCCAGACAACAATCGCCAGGATATCACTTACCACATAGACACCTAGCAGCAGTGCAAAGTGGCGGTTCAGGATACGATTGCCGCCCAACACTAATATGAGCAATATCATGCCGAGCATCAAGGCGCTGCTGATGAGAGCAATAATTAGTGTGAAAAAGGTGGTCGGGTCCACACTCATGGGTATGACTCAAAACTCGAAGCAGGTTAACGATTACCTTCCACTATACATCATAGCATTGATTCACGTCACCTGCTGCCAAATAATGGTCGATCTTATTCAAATCCTCTAACAGATTCTATCTACTGGTGCGAAATTATTGCACTATCGTTCGATACGATGTCAAGATATCCCACTTATGACTCCATATTGCCAGTGAGTTCCTTCCCACGTATAATGTCCCCCGTTGAAATTCATTCCGAAGGAACAAATCAAGCAATGATCGACGTGAATGACCTCCGCAAAGGGGTTACGTTTACCGTAGATAATAATATTTACAAGGTGCTGGAATACTCGCACAACAAGCCCGGACGCGGCAATGCGACTATCCGAACTACACTGCGCGATCTACGCAGCGGCGCAACAATCCAGCGGACTTTTACATCTGGTGACCGTGTGCAGGATATTCGCGTCGATAGCGATACGGTGGAATATCTGTACAACGATGGTGAGTTTCTGCATTTCATGGACATCACGACTTACGATCAGCATGAACTGCGGGCCGATGTTTTCGGGGACGAGGTGAACTACCTCAAAGAAAACATGCAGCTCAAACTGAACAGCTATGAAGGCGAGATCATTGATTATGACCTGCCGACCACAGTGGAGCAAAAGATCGTCGAGGCTGAAAACGCCGTGGCTGGTGATACCGCAACAGGCGCGACCAAGAAGGTCATTACAGAGACTGGACTCCAGGTAACAGTTCCGTTGTTCGTCAACTCGGGCGACACCATCCGCATTGATACTCGTGACGGTAGTTACGTCACACGTGTGTAGCGTTTTCTGTTAGTAAATTGGTTGAAAATTTGGGTGAGCAGTGCCTCACCCTTTTGTTTTTAGAATGTAGAACTATCCGGCGTTTGTCATCGTTGTTATTTCCTTCGCGACGGCCCTTTACATATGATAGTACTATTCAGCAGTGTTAGGATCGTGTTATTGCTTCAAATTTTGAAATGGGTACTTATAGTGAACGATATACACCTAACTTTTGAAGAACTAAACGGTTTTTCCGGCAGATACCAATCAGAAACAAGCACTCAGATCCTAATCATCGCTGGTAATCAACGTCTCACATACTTTGAACCATCGATGGGTCATTATCGCGTGTTTCGCCCTTTGCCCAAGGATAGTTTTACGGCTGGGCCGGGCTTTAAACAGCCGGAACCCGTAGAAGTTACAGCCCAATTTGTGCGCAACTCCGCTGGTGACATTGCAGAACTTGTATGGACGCATAGTGAGAAGCAAAAAATACTCCGTCGGAGTGTGG
>WNFM01227669.1_pt3 | contig 15171 bp, 12 predicted proteins | sample 5400271 | NCBI WGS metagenome assembly WNFM01 (sample SAMN13153352, study PRJNA577476) | soil metagenome | isolation source: 60 cm saprolite on Douglas fir-dominated hillslope | place: USA:California | collected 2013-09-17
CTTGTCAAGCTTAATTTGGCGCAAACAATACAATCTAGCAGATAGTCCTAGTTATGTGCCGTTCCAAAAAGGAATACGTCTTACTTTCTAAGATGGAAAGAACTGAACATAACTAGCTGGAGAATGCGATGAGTTCTAGAATACAAGTCAAAGAGTACGATAGAAGTGAAGTGTTACGGAATATAGATCATCTGCCGTATATTGGAAATGGAATTTGCGCTACCTGGTCTGATGAGAGGTTGCGAAAGATATATAAAAACATATACTCCAGGTACAACAACGGCGAGCAGTTGGAGTGGGCGGATGAAGCAGCTGAGAATATAGTGATGTTTCACAATGGCGGAATAGCCCTAATCGTACATCCCTCGGTAAAAGCTGAAGTCGAGGCATTTCTTGAAAAGAACATCAGTGAACTCAATCGCGTAGGCTCAATGGCCATGTTGGACTTTATAGAGGGGCAATTATCTACGGAGGATACAACTGTTGTGGACAAAGGAGGAATAATCCTGATTATCCATCCAGGTATAGAGGATGAGATGCTTGCCTTTGTCACACAACACGAAGATGATTTGGAAGAGATAGGCTCAAAGGCTACACTTAACCTTGAGGTTTACCCCTGTTGATCGGTCGGTCAAATGAGGATTTCGTTGACATTAATTGCTCGCCATGATCTAAAAGGCAATGCTTTAATCGCTTTCTATTGCCGATCTGTTTATTTATGAGAATATATATTCAGTAAAATCATGTAACCTGTAGCATCTTCAAGGGGGAAAATTGGGAGATTACAAGACGTACGCAACAATATGTATTGAGGGATTACAGAGCTGGTATAACTGGGATACTGGTTTATGGGAAAGTACTGGATGGTGGAATTCGGCTAATGCTTTGCACGCAATCATTGACTACGCATCTCTTACGAAAAACGACAATTACCATGCTGCGATTGCAAACACATTCCATAAACACGCGCATGGAAAGTTTTTAAATCATTATTATGATGATGAAGGCTGGTGGGCGCTTACCTGGATAGCAGCCCATGACCTTACCCACGATGCACGTTACTTGGATATTGCTGAGATTATTTTTAGAGATATGTGTACAGGATGGGATGACATATGTGATGGCGGTCTTTGGTGGAATAAAGAGCGAAAATATAAGAACGCTATTACAAACGAGCTTTTTTTATCTATTGCCAGCCGCTTATATAGGCGTACGAACAATGATTTCTTTCTTGCTTGGGCATATAAAGAATGGCGTTGGTTTTTCAATAGCGGTCTGATGAATAGCGAGCAATTAATCAATGACGGTCTTGAAGACTGTAAAAATAATGGTCAACCAACATGGACGTACAATCAAGGTGTTATTCTTGGCGCTCTGGCAGAGATGTTTTATTTCAATCGCAACCTGGACTCATATTATGGGGGAGATATCCAATATATTATAACTGCCAAAAACATAGCAGACGCAGCAATCATAATGCTTATTGATGAGTATAGCACACTGGCAGATGCTGGTGAAGAACATGAGACTGGCGGAGATGGGCCACAGTTTAAAGGTATCTTCATCCGTAACCTGGCTGCTCTTTATCGCACGATCATCAAAGAAACTCATATGACTGTTGAACCATACAGGCAATTTATTATCAAAAATGCTGACTCTATTTGGGATAATAATCGTACTGATGAAAATAAGTTTGGGTTACAATGGTCTGGCCCTGTAGATAAAACTGATGCTGCGAGGCAAAGTTCGGCACTTGATGCTTTCAACGCAGCTATTTCCTAAGCATCCCTTGAGTCGGTTTACTTGAACAAGGGTGGGAGGTGGAATATAGAAGGCCACCTGTATCGTTCTTACGTATATACATATATGAAAATATGAGGGCATTTCCTGCTCAGCATTTCAGTCGCTTGCCTATGACGATACTCGTCACGCTTTCATGACGCTTCCTCCTTATACTACTCGGACCAGAGAGGGCGAGGCACGTCAGTTGGGGAGCGGTCCCAAACCCTGCCGGCTGGGCTTTGAGTGAGGAAATGCTCTCTATATATGAAAATCATATAACATAGCTTTCCTCCTTGAGAAGTGCACTTCTTCCTTTCCCTCTATGTCATGCTTATCCAGCAGAAGAAGGTGCTTTTCATAGAGGTGTTCCAATAGTCGGATCAATGGATATGAATACCATGGTATTAGAGCAAGAAAAAATGCTAGCTACGCAGGAGTTGCGCAATCTCTTTCCCTTAAAGACAACGCGCAAGCTCGAATATGAGCTCGAATATGAGCCAGGAAATCAGGAACTTCCATGTGCAGTCTGTGCCAGTGTGCAGGTGAAGGATGGTACTATGCATATCGCCGAGGCTCATGGTGACAACATCATTACATATACAAAACCTTTGGGCCAGGAAGATGCAGCAATCGAGATGCTCAACTGGCTGAAGCAAGCCGCTCGGCAGCGGTATCTGCAATGGATCGCTGCTGGTATACAGGAGAAAGATCACCCTGAAAATGTGCTCTCCAGGTTATGGTTGGAAGAAGATATTGTCCCTTTTGTGATACGCAAACAAGCTGACGTTCATGAACAAACCCTGCAAGAACAGGTAATGGATGTGATCTCCAAGTTCGACGAGAACGATATTGTGCGTACACAATTGAACGAGAAGCATGAAGTTCAGGTCTCTGAACTGGTCACCCTTGAAGATTATCAAAAAATTACCTCTCCCGAGGATTTTACCCTGCTGACGGAGTTGGCACAGGCATTGCAAGGCAAGAAGCTGGTTTTTATTAATGCGACACCCCAGGGTGGTGGAGTAGCGCTGATGCGTCATGCGCTTATCCGGCTCTTACGGCTGTTGCATGTCGATGCCCATTGGTATGTTTTGCAGCCTAAAAAAGAAGTATTCACTATTACCAAGGCTAAATTTCATAATGTATTACAGGCGGTAGCGAGTAGAGAGACGGAGCTGACGCTAGAGGACAAAGCACTCTACGAGGCATGGATGCAAGAAAATGCGGCAGCCCTGGAAGACGTGTTTAAACAGGCGGATGTCATTGTGATAGATGACCCTCAGCCTGCTGGTTTGATTCCGTATATCAAACAGGCCAATCCCGATGTTAAGGTCATCTACCGTTCGCATATTCAAATCGTGGGCAGCCTGGCCAGTCAAGAGGGTACGCCGCAACATACAACATGGAGTTTTTTGTGGGACAAGATTCGAGATGCTGATTACTTTGTCAGCCATCCTATGAAGGTCTTTATTCCAAATAATGTACCCGACGAAAAAATCTTGTACATGCCAGCAACGACTGATCCATTGGATGGGCTTAATAAACCATTGACACAAGGGCAGATGGCGATCTACCTGAAGCTGTTCAATGAGTTGTTGCTGCAAGAGAAGCAGACGCCCTTAGATGAAGAACGGCCTTATATTATCCAGATAGCGAGATTTGATCCTTCAAAGGGTATTCCTGATGTGCTTGAGGCATACAAGAAATTGCGTGAGATGTTGAAGAAACAGCGCAAGCCTATACCCCAGTTGGTCATCACTGGTAACAGTTCAATCGATGATCCGGATGGTATGCCTGTGTACAACCATATCAAGAAGTTATTGCAGTCAGAAAGCTATGAGCGTCTAGCAGACGATGTGAAGGTTGTGAGACTGCCTCATCGGGATCAGATGCTAAACGCCCTCTTGAGAGGAAGTAAGGTTGCTCTGCAACTCTCCATCAAGGAGGGATTTGAGGTCAAGGTCACAGAGGCGCTTATGAAGGGAAAGCCGGTGATTGCATATAATGCTGGAGGAATTCCCCTGCAGATCCAGGATGGAATTACGGGCTATCTCGTGGAACGTGGTGATACTACGCTGGTAGCTCAGCACCTGTACAATCTGCTGACCGATGAGAGCGCCTATCAACGGATGAGTGAGGCGGCATGTGAGTACGCAGGTAAGGATTACTTAACCATACCCAATGCTATCAGCTGGTTGTACCTGGCAGGCCAACTTGTACGAGGGGAGAAGGTGGAAGGAAATTGCCAGTGGGTGAGAGCGCTGGTGGGGGAAAAGTACAGGAAATAGTGAGACGCCAGCCGTATATATTGGCGTGATACATGAGTTATCCGGGATTGTTGAAACTCGTGTTCGATTGAGATGAAGACGCTCACAGAGCGTCTTCATCTCAATCGAACACCTTTTTTGTGCTACAAGTCCCGGAGCTGGAACCTCAGTGATGAGGAGTCGGCGTCACAGGTGGCTTATGAGGAGTCGGCGTCGTAGTTGGTTTGTTCCCGCTTCCATTGCCGCCGTTGCCATTCCCATGTTCACCGTTGCCGGGTTGGTAATTGGGAATATTGGTCTTCAAGCAGGTCTCCAGCGGAGAAGTCCCACAACTGTGGAGAGCTGCGGCCAGATAACTGCTCACGTTGGTATCGGTCAGCTTACCGCCTGTGTTGGCTTTGTCGTGCGAGGCCAGGTACTGGGCATAGGTCAACAATTGGTCAATCTCACCATAGCCATAGACGCGGCTGGCAGTAATGGTTAATCCGCTGCTTGTCGTACCCTTGAACGTGCCCTGGTGCAGAGTGCAGATGGCTTTTACCGTGGTGGTGCTGAGATGGTACTTCGTCGCCAGATTCTCAGCATCAGACAGTCCCGGGCAGGTACTCTGGCCTTGATTGGATTTGCCAGTGTGCTGGCCATTATGCTTAGCATCTTGAGTCGCTGTTGCGCTAACAGTGGGATGCCCATGGGTTAATGACTGGACGACATTTTGTCCTGCTGACGTGGAGGCAAAAGCCGCGGTTGCTCCCCCGACCAGGAGCACGCCAGCCACGATCGCGATGAGAGCCTTTGCTTTTAAAAGACCAGAAAATTTCATAAATAGTACTTCCTTTCTTATTCTCACAAAGAGTGGCGACCTCCCGGACCGAACCGCTCACAAAGGAGAGAGGCGGTCCAGAAGTTATCTTACTCAGAGGAAAAGTTGCAGCTAATGTGCTTTTGGTTATGGCCTCAAATCTTTCTGGTACAAATGGGGGGATCTTTTTGGCTTTGACCGTCTCCCTGGTAAAATCAGCCTGTCTCCCCGTAACCACAAGCGGGCAGATGACAACTGTACTGGAAGAGACGTATTTTTCTCTCAGGAGGCCATCAATTAATGGAGGCCATTGAACGCCAGTTGGAAAGCGCGCGGCAGGGGGATTCCGAGGCGTTGAGCATGCTCTACAAGCGGTTCTTGCCCGGTATATTTGGCTATATCGTGACACGCGTACCCGACCGCCCCACTGCTGAAGATCTGACCTCTGAGGTATTCTTACAAATGGTTGAAGGCATTCACCGCCTCAGGGCAACGGACGAAGTCGGCTTCAGCGCCTGGCTCCTGCGCATCGCGCGCGTCGCTGTCGCGGGCTACTATCGCAAACGAGAGAAACAACCTGTACAGGTTTCTCTACCAACTGAGTCGGGGGAGGAGATGCAGGCAGAGCGCCTGTCCATTCTGGCGAGTAGCCTGGAGACCGATCCGGCATACTGGACAGAGGCGCGCGAAGAGTGGCTGACGGTTGTCCAGGCGATCAATACATTAACCGAAGAACAACGCCAGGTCCTGGTCGGTCGGCTGATCCTGGGATATGACCTGGCAGCCGTAGCACGGATGATTGGCAAAAAAACTAACGCTGTGAAGGCACTGCAATTTCGCGCGCTTAATAGCCTGCAGCGTCTGTTAGGAAAACACCATGTGCTCGCTGCATCCCTCAGGGAGACAAGGAGGAGAGATGATGAAACCGCTCCAGGAACGCCTCAACGATCGACTTGAGCCAGCACAGTCGCGAATCTGGCAAAACGGACAACGTCCGATTGGCTTCATTCTGCCGGAACCGGGGCTTGAGCACGACCTAGAAATAGATGAACTGGTCGTACTGGCCCGGCAGTTGCAAGCGGCGCCCCAACTCCAGGTAGATCCGGACTTTGCCTGGCAATTGGAACGGCGCATGTTACGCCGGCACGCGGAACTCCAGCTCAAACAATCCGAGAAGAAGCGGTCGTTCTTCTCCCTGCTGCGTGCGCACCCGGCCTTTGGCACGATACTGGGCCTCTGCATGCTGGTTCTCTTGCTCAGTACCAGCATCCTGGCACTGGCTGCCCAGATCTCCAACCCCAATAATCCGCTCTACGCAGTCAAACGCTGGGAGCAACAGTTCCAGATCTCGCTGGTCAGCAACGCGGGGGACCAGGCCGCCCTGGATATGCAATTTGCGCGTGACCGCCTCAACACCATTCCATACCTGACGGACCCGGCCCATGCTACAGCGTATAGGCAGGCGCTCACCGATCTGGATCAGCAGTTGAGCACCGCCGCCTCAGCCATCAACGCGCTGCCAGCAGGCTCACAACGCAATCAACTGACGTATGAACTTGCCAGCTTGAAATTAGACGCTATCCATACCTTGCGCAGCCTGCTCTCTCAGCTCGCGTTCCCAGCACGCCTGGCTACGACTGACGAACTGGCGCGGCTGGGCGCGAGTGTGCCGCGCCTGGTAAACGGCACCCTGACCCTTCCGGCCCACTCCAGTGGACGCGCTACCATCAACCTCTCCGGCAGTGGTATACAGGCCGGAGCGCAATTGTTGATCGATGGCAAACCAACCGGAGTTACTGGCGCTCTCCAAAATAATCAGATCACTTTTGTCCTGAACTGGAACGGTCACCAGCACCCACATAGTCTAGGCATCCTCAATCCCGATGGCACTGTGGCTCAGACCACCACCATCAGTGTCAAAACGACGAACGAGAATGGCGGCAGCACCAAAAATGGCAACGGTGGTGGGAAGAACGGCAACGGTGGCAATGGGGACGGCAGTGGGAACAAACCGGTGACGACGCCGACGCCTCACAAGCCACCTGTGACGCCGACGCCTCACCATTAACCCATCTGTTGACGTCCTTCCCGCTTGAATAACGAGGATTTTACTAGTGGCTCAATGCACTCAAGAAGGCACTCGTCGGAGTCCCAAGCCCTGTCACATCATCGTAACCTGGGGCCGTCTGTAAGCTGAGCGTCTGGTTCAAGGTGCGCAACCTGTAGCTTAAACCACCGCTCGCATCCACACCGTTGATGTAGTTCGTTCGCACGACTGCCAGGGTAGATGCCGGATTCACGATGTCCTTAAAAGCCGCATTGCCCGCGAGGCTGTAGAAGAGCGGATTCGCAAAGCCATGCTGGTGACCAGCAGCCTGATCAGCTAGCGCCATAATGCCAGCCATGATAGGGGATGACAAACTGGTTCCGCCAATGCGGTACTCCGAGTATTTGACAGAGCCGTCCGGGAACGTCTGGGTCTCCCCGATCAGGTAGCCGGTATTAGGATCAGCAAAGGCAGCAATATCAGGCACAGCACGACCAGTGCGACCCTGAGCAGTGAACACAGCATTTGGCACGACACCTGTTTGGTAGGATGGCTCGGCAAAGACCTGGCTAACGCCACCACCAGCACCATACAGCCAGGAGCCAGGCGGTGTTGGTGACCAGTTTGTACCTGTCCATGAAGAAGTTGTGCTGCCCCAGCCCGTCTCGAAGAGATAGTTATTGCTGGCGCCGACTGCCAGGCTGGTGCCACCAACCGCCGTCACGAACGGACTTGATGCAGGCCAGTCAGTCGTCCTATACCCCTGGACAAGCGACTCATCACTGTTATCCCCGGAAGAGAAGTAGATTCCAATCCCCTCGACTGCTCCCTGAAGGATCGTGTCCTCATAGGGCTTGATGAAACCGGGGGCAAGCAGCTCTGTGTTGAAACCATAGGAATTAGTGACAATCTGGGCCAACTGCTTATCGACCACGTTGTTGAGGGCTGCGTCGAGGTCCTGGAAGTTGTTCGGTGCGCCAACGTAGACGATGTTTGCCGCAGGCGCCATGCCATGAACGGCTTCTACGTCCAGGGTCTCTTCGCCATACCATCCTTGCGGATCTTGCTTCTGTCCCGCTTCTGGATGGTGATAGGTACCAGGTGCCACGACTTGCGTGAGCTGGTTGGACTTCAGCGTGGGCAGTCCGCGATTAATTGACCACTGGTTCGCGTCCTGGACAATAGTAGGGGCGGCATAGGCATCAATAATAGCCACCGTCTGGCCGCTTCCATCATAGCCTGAAATACCATAGGCGCCTTTAATCTGGCTGGGCGTGTAGCCACATGGCGCGTAAGGGAGTATTCCTGACCCATAGGGATTGCTAAAGCCAACTGCCTGTTTTTCTCCCCAGTACGCCGAACACGGTTGGGCGCTCACGAAGGCAGCCGGGGGCGGTGCATCGCCAGTAGTGTGATTGGTATGCACAAATTGGGCACTGTCATCGAGGCCGATGACCCCTGAGACGATCCCAACGAGCGAACTAGGTATCGAAACGTCCGCAGAGGGTGAGCGCACGTTCAACCCCTGGACATTGTACATCCCAAACGTCGTACCGAACGCCGTTATTGCCTGGGCGATAGTCCCTTCGGCTGAGACGTAATGGTTATTCTGGGGGGTGTACTCGACATTGAAGCCCTGGCTGCGCAACCAGGACTGAACTGCACCTACCTGCGCCTGTGATGGGGCAAACTGCCGGCGGAATTGGGCGGAGGTGAGGTACTGTCCGTATGATGAGCTGTGTGGATCAGATACGGCCTGCGCAAGTGCCTCGACGGCAGACGGATTGTTCCAACCGAGGTAGACGCGGAAACCAATAGTGGTATTTGGGTCGGCAGCACCTGTATAGTTCTTCGCGTTCGCCCACGAGGGTACACTCCCTGGAAGGGTCGTACGGTTTGACGCAGACGCCCGGCCAAGAAATACAAAGTTGCTTACAACGCTAATGAGTATCAATGCGGCGGCGATCCAGAAAATACTTTTTCTGTCTCTCAAGTCCTTTCTCCTATCTCGATATCCTTATCATTACTTGCCAGTTTGTGGCAAAATATGGTCGTTTCTCTGAGAAACGACTGCGGCGTTTTTCTCGCCAGTGAGGGACCCATGCCAACATAATGCTGGCAATCATTGGTCCTCTTCACAGGCTGAGCAGGTTCTTACAGACCGTTTCCTTCTTTGAGAGCGGTGGTTGGACCACGCTTCTCACGATGGGCTGGGACGGTCCTACGTTCATTCTGCTTAAGGAGTAAGTTGTCGTCAGAGAGTATTTGGTTACGGCCTCCAAACTTTTTGGGGATAAATTAGGGATGGACAGAACGCTATACGTTGTGACTGTATAATCCTAATGATTCAATCACAAATCAGGTAATAGTCAGATGCTAAGGAGTAACAGTATGAATATGACAGCTAATGCACGTATCTACGATCTTGAGCAACCGCGTTATTTTGGTGCTCCTGTTTTTCCCAGTCATGCTCCGGGCTATGTTTATACGCTGCACCGCCATCATGAACGAGGGATGGGTGAAGCTAGAACGGGGGCCTCTGGTTTCTTTCATGTATACGACTGAGCATTCCGGGACACATATTGATGCCCTGTGTCACCAGGCGGAAGATCTCTATCTTTATGGTGGGAGAGAGGTTGATGCTCGTATCCAGACGGCCAGCGGTTTTACGGAGTTGGGGGTAGAAACGATTGCCCCCATTGTTACACGAGGAGTCTTGTTGGACGCTGCCGCTTACAGGGGGGTGGACAGGATAGAGGCGGGGATGCCTATCACGCGTGATGACCTGGAAGCAACGGCGCGCAAGCAGGATGTATCCGTTGGTGAGGGAGATGTTGTCCTGGTACGCACCGGAAATGGTGCGTTGTGGCAAGATCCGACCACGTATCTCCAGGCAGGAGGGATGACGGGTGACGCTTCCTGGTGGTTGGCTAGCCGGGGAGTAAAGGCGGTAGGGGCCGACAACATGGCCTGGGACGAGGTTGGTGTGGTCGATCCCGAACTCAAGGTATCTCTGCCAGGACATGTAATTCTTCTCGTGCGCCATGGCATTTATATCATTGAGAACCTCTTTTTGGAGGACATTGCGCGGGATCAATGCTATGAGTTTACGTTTATTTGCCTGCCACTTAAGATGCGCGGTGCTACAGGTTCGCCGGTACGCCCAGTTGCCATGGTAAATGGAGGCTGAAGATGATCCACACCAGCTTCCCGGCCCAGCCTGACTGTTTTCAAGTCAAGCGGCCGGGAAGCTGCTTTTTTGTTTAGACCCACGTTCCGCTCTTTGAACTGCGGAAGATGGCTTCGATTACCCTCATATTAGCGGCGGCATCTTCAATCGGTGTCGGTACGCTCGTGTTATTGAGCACTGCCTGGGAAAACAGATCGCCCTGAAGGGTATATTGGTTGCAGATAGCGAACTGGATCTCCTCGATCTTGTCTTCGTGTTCTCGATCTTGTCTTCGTGTTCATACCAGATTTTGCAGGGCTGATCGGGTGGAGCATTGAAGGGAATCTCGATCTCAATGCGACCCTCGGTACCGAAAATGTTCACTCGTTGATACGGCGATAGCTGTGTCGAACAGGTGAATGTTGAGGTACCATGCCCAAAATCCAATATGGCTGAGGCGAGGCGGTCAGTATTGAACTGGGGATCGTACTCCACAAGGCCGAAGACGCGCCCGGGTTCAGCGCCAAAGATAAAACGTGACAGCGAAACTGTATAGCAGCCGATATCCAGCATGCCACCACCTCCGGCTGAGGCCAGGTTGCGGATGTTGTGCGGATCATCAAGATAGTACGAGAAGAATGACTGGATTGTGCGCAATGTGCCGATTCTTCCCTCCGAAACCAGTTGCCGGGCGCGCTGCCATTGAGGATGAAAGCGATACATGAAGGCCTCCATCACTTTCAGGTGTGGATGCTGCCTGGCGGTATCGACTAATTCTTGTCCTTCGGCAGCGGTCAGGGCAATGGGCTTTTCACAGAGCACGTGCTTGCCAGCCTGCAAGGCTTTGACAGACCAGGGCACGTGCAGGTGATTAGGCAGGGGATTGTAAATCGCATCGATAGTGGGATCGGCCAGGAGTTCCTCGTAAGAACCATATGCCTTGGGTATACCCAGTCGCTTTGCAGCGGCCTGGGCTTTTTCCAGCCTGCGTGAAGCGATGGCAGCAATTTCACAATATTCGCCCTGCTGCATGGCAGGAAGAACTTTCTCGGTAGCAATGTCGGCGGTGCTCAAGACACCCCAGCGAACTTTTTTCATAGCGCTACTTCCTTGTTAAAGAATAGTTTGATGGCTATTATTATATCACGGATGCAGAGAATTCTTGTCTTCTTGAATGTATCGTCATACGTATAAAGAGCAGAGTTGCATGATGTACCCGAGTAGATCTTTCGTAGAAGAGCAATCACGCTAATCCAGGCCAGGGAGAAAGAGAAATCTAGCTCGTATTGCTTGCAGTTTTGCCTGATCGAACGGCAGCAGGATATCAAACCCCTCAGGTATAACTTCCCCTGGCTTTTCTTTCCCATTGAGGGCAGCGCTGTGTTCACTTGTGGTTTTGGAGGGAGAGGATGGGGCGTTTGCTACGTTAGGTAATGGCCCGGTATCCGAGGGGAAAAATGAACCAAACAGAAGTAAGCGCCGGCGTGGATTGAACAATGCCCGCGCAGTAAAAGACGACCCCTGGGGAAATTTCAGCGTCAGGAATAAATGACGAAGCATAGAGGCTTTATCTCTGCCTGGCAATGGTGCGTTCTCTTGTAAGAGGGCGTGTAATATGCCGTTTAAAGCCATATCCTCATATGCGACAAAAACGAAGAGATATAAGCCCTGGATGACTTCAGCATAGTCGCGTTTCAGCCTGCTGATTTTTGCGACTCTACTATGCAAAGAAAGATCATCTTTATCGAGAGGATACCCCAGGTGACGATCAAAAGGGGTGATCACAGAATATCTTTCTTTCGCATAGGGGGCGGCGGCAATAGAAATATACAGCTTGCCAAGCAGCCCTGTTTCCAGCCGTATGCTTGATTTCATGCCCCCAAAGGAGCCATTGTCCGAGTAGCGTATTTGCGTGCGATTTCTTGTCGGGTCAAATAGCTGAAACTCTTCTCCTAGCTGCACGATCTCAATATTTTGCCAAAAGTGTTCTTTTTCTCTGTTCTGCTGCTGTTTGTCCTCTGACATTTACCCTTGCTCCAGAGTATATATGTATTTTCCCTTGGAGCTTATTATATCAAATCATGGTATGGCCGCGTAGAAGGTTTTTGCTTGACAAACTTGCCGGATAAACGGTATCCTCGAAAAGCAGAAATAAGCGGGAGAAAGGGAGAAAAGCGCGATGCCGCCTGTTCCATCATCAGAAATGTTCAATTTCTTTTTGCCTGAATTTTGTCAGAATCCCTATGCCTTCTATAAGCGCCTGCGTGAGAGTGACCCTGTTCACTGGGGTATCTCGTTCGAGCCAGGTATAGAGGGAATGTGGCATATTGCTCGCTATAGCGACATTCTTCAGATTCTCAGGGATCAGCGTTTCACGCACCAGGCATCCCACGACAATACAGGTGATGCCAGAGCAACAGAGTTCATCGATCCCCTCCAACTCTATTTCTCTCTTTCGCGCCAGTCACTACTTTTCGCAGATCCTCCTGCCCACACACGCCTGCGCGCTCTGGTGAGCCGTGCTTTCACTCCGCGCATGATCGAGAGTTTGCGCCCACGGGTGGAAGAGATGGCGGCAGCCCTGCTCCAGGATGCACAGAAACGTGGCCGTCTTGACGTTATCAACGAATATGCCTTGCCCCTGACGATCAGCATCATCGCTGAAATGCTCGGTGTTCCTGAGGAGGGTCAGGCTCAACTTAGCTCGTGGGCAGCGGTGCTAATCCGGGCAGTGGATTGCAAGCAATCTCCAGATATCTATGCTTCAGCTGCTGAGGTTGCAATCCAAATTTATCAATACTTTACTGAACTCCTCGCTCGTCGTCGCCAGGCATTGGGCGCAGATCTACTTAGTCAACTGCTTGTTGCTCATGATCAAGGGGACCAACTGAGCGAGCCAGAACTTATTGTAACCGCTACAACGCTGCTTATCGCTGGTCACGAGACCACGGTGAACCTGATTGGCAATGGTACACGTGCCCTCCTCCTTTATCCTGATCAACTCAGCTTACTCCATCAGCGTCCAGATCTCATGCCATTGGCTATCGAAGAATTGCTGCGCTTTGAATCATCTAGCCAGATGGCCTCGCGCTATGCAACTGAAGACATGCAGGTTGGCGATAAGACCATTCAACGTGGTCAGATTGTCAATTTACTGCTCGGTTCTGGCAACCGCGATCCGGAAGCGTTCAGTGAGCCAGATACGCTTAATATCGCTCGTAAGGAGAACCGCCATCTCGCATTTGGAATGGGTATTCATTATTGTCTAGGTGCTCCGCTCGCTCGTCTTGAGGGCCAGATTGCGCTTGGGTTATTGCTACAGAATTTTCCCCGTCTGAGCCTTCTTGACGCAACGCCGGAATGGCGTGACACTATTGGCTTCCGTGGTTTGCAACGCCTTAATGTCATATGGGACAGTTAAAAAAGGATGTTGCACCGAGTATTATCCAGGAGATCAAGGGAAGATACCTTGTTTATAGTCGCTCAGGATTTCGTTTGCCGCACGGTTTCCCTCCTCTGCTCCACCTTCCATAAAGCCCTGGAAGTTAATTGAGCAGTGTTCGCCTGCGAAATGTATCTTGCCTTGACGCGCTCTCTCGTAGCCACTAAAGAGCGTATATTGTCCAACCCGCCAACATGCATAGCTACCGAGCAGATTTGGATCGCCGGTAGGGTAGCTTAAGGTCGCGGTACCTGTAAAGTGAGATGTGGCTCCTGGCCAGACTTCCTCAAGCTGTTTGATGAAGGCCTTAGCGTATTGCTGAACTAGAGAATCAGAGCTGGTCGAGTACGGACCGGTCGGTTTGTATGAAGCTCCCACGTTACCACCTGTATAATCAACGATGATCCCTGTCGTACCTGGTTGGCCGCGAGTGACGTCCCAGGTGTTCTGAAAGCCGACGTCAGTGTAAATATTACCATTGCTGATGCCGGGCCAGGTACCAGTTCCGTTCCAATAGCGAGCGTCAAACTGCAATTGTAGCTTGGAGTTGGTACCATAGCCTAGTTGAGTAATAGCGGTCTGCTTGAGGCTATCGAACCCAGCCTTGCTGTAATCCAGGGTGCGGAGGACACTGAAGGGTAAGGTCAGAATTACACGGTCAAAAGTTGCTTGTTGCGTTCCAGTGGGAGTGGAGAACGTCAGGGTTGAACTGCCGTCGCTGTTGTGCACAATCGCAGTCATGCGCCAGTTGAGATTAATGGAACCAGAGGGGAGACTATTGGCGATGGCCAGGGGCAATTGCTGGTTACCACCTATGATGTGGTAACGCTCGTCGGAGCTACCGAAGATGCGGAAGTTGCCGGGCTGAGGTTGGAAGCCGAGCAGGTAGACCAGGTTGAGAGAACTCTGATCAGTGGTCTGGCGACCGTACTCGATATTGTAGGCGACATCGAGCAACTGGCCCATATTGGAGCCATGGCCACCAGTGACGTACTGTTCGATCCAGTCATAGACGCTCGTGTGATCGAGTTGGTAGCCCGAGGTAGTGTAGCTATTGTAAAGAGTTGGGAAGGGCGCATCCTGTAGCTGCCCCTGGAGGACATTGTGTACCTGTTGAAAATCGCTATCGGCATTCTTTTGGAGATAATACTTTCCGAAGAAGAAGTAGGTATCCTGTGAGCTGTTGGGCTGAGCACCCAACAGATCGACGGTTTGCAAGCCAAACCGCTGAGCCAGTTGCAAGATCGTTTTGTGACGAGTGTCGATCAACTCGCCGCACCATTCGCTCGTCTGTCCATTGGCCCAGCTTGTCGTATCCGAGTGCATACGGCCTCCGAGGCGCGACGAGGCTTCGTAGATTGTCGATGCGTAGCCTGCATCATGAAGAGTCAGCGCTGCGTTCAAGCCAGCAATACCTCCGCCAATGACGGCGATACGAGGTGGGGAGCTAGCGTTTGCCTTAAACATATGTCCGGCCAGGTTAAACGGGTCGGTTAGAGCAAGCGCAGCAGTGAGCGCACCAGCGCCTTTGAGTAGATCGCGCCGACTGATTTCGGAGCGGCGCTGGTCGCGAACCTCCTGGACAGATATTCCCCTTTCAGAAGCTTCTGCATGTTCGCTGGCGAGGCGCAGGAGTGCCTGCATCAATGGAGTGCGTGCCATGTG
>WNFM01260490.1_pt1 | contig 15171 bp, 10 predicted proteins | sample 5400271 | NCBI WGS metagenome assembly WNFM01 (sample SAMN13153352, study PRJNA577476) | soil metagenome | isolation source: 60 cm saprolite on Douglas fir-dominated hillslope | place: USA:California | collected 2013-09-17
GGGAGCCTTCTTCGCTCGGGGGAAATCAAGCGCGCGGAGCTCATCAACTTCTGCTTCCATATGGAGCAGCTCATCGCGGCCGGAGTACCGCTCGTCGAGTCGCTGATCGATCTGCGCGACAGCATCGAAAATGCCCGATTTCGCGAAGTAATGTCGGGAGTCATCGAGAGTATCCAGGGCGGCCTGCGGCTGTCGCAGAGCCTCGCCCAGTATCCGCAGATTTTCAACCCGGTCTTCACCAGCCTGATCCGCGCCGGTGAGGACACGGGAAAGCTCGCCGAGGTGCTGAAAAGCCTCGTCGAGAACCTGAAGTGGGAAGACGAGCTGGCTGAGCACCTGAAGAAGCTGATTCTCTACCCGGCGTTCGTCGGTTCGATCGTGATTCTGGTGACTTTCTTCCTGATGATCTACCTCGTGCCGCAGATGGTCGCTTTCATCAAGAACATGGGGCAGCAGATCCCCCTGCAGACGCGCGTCCTGATCGAGGTCTCGGCGTTTTTCGTAGGCTACTGGTGGGCTCTCCTGGCCGCCCCTGCGATCCTGTTCGTCGGCGTCAAGTTGGCGGCCCGGGCCAACCCCTTGGTGCGTTACCAGCTCGATCGCTTCAAGCTCGCCCTCCCGGTGGCGGGTGAGATTCTGCGCAAGATCATCCTGTCTCGCTTCGCCAGCATTTTCGCGCTCATGTACTCCTCGGGGATCACCATCCTGGATGCAATCCGCAGCTCGGAGGAAATCACCGGCAATATGGTCATCCAGGAGGGCCTGAAGCTCGCGGGGCAGCAGATCGGCGAGGGCAAGAACGTCACAGCGGCGTTCCAGGAGGTGGGGCTTTTCCCGCCGCTCGTGGTGAGAATGCTCCGCGTGGGCGAGTCGACCGGCGCGCTCGACAAGGCGCTGCTCAACGTGTCCTATTTCTACAACCGCGAAGTGCGCGAATCGATCGGCAAGATTCAGGTGNNNNGTCATTCTCGGCTGGGTGATGCTCTCCGTTCTCGGGCCGATTTACGACGTCATCAGCAAGATCAAGGTATAGAGGCCGTGCCGAGCAAACGTCTCTGTTACTTCACTTCCCAGAGAGTCATCGCCTATCTATGGACAAAGGGCGAGCTCCACAAGGAAGGCGTTTTCGACATGAACGAGAAAGGCGTCGCCGAATTCTCCAGATACGCGGCCGGCGCCCCGGGCAGCCTGTTCTACGTGCTCGCCGACATGGTCGAGGAAGACTTCTTCCAGGAAAACATCCCTTACGTGCGCGGCGCCGACCGGCGCGCGCTGCTTGCGCGCAAGCTCGCCCAGCGCTACCGCGACGCGTCGCTCGCCCTCCCGCTTTCGCTCGGGTCGGAGACCCACGCGGGCCGGCGCGAGGAACGGATTCTCTACATGTCGTTTACCAACACGCAGCAGTTCCAGCCCTGGCTCGAGGCCCTGCGCTCGAACGATGCCTGCGTGGTCGGCGTATATTCAGTGGCGCTCGTCGCGGCCCAGACGGGGAAGCGTCTCGGTTTCAAGGGCGGGCGATACCTGATGGTGAGCCGGCAGCAGGCCGGGCTGCGGCAGAGCTATATCGAAAACGGCCGGATCCGCTTCTCGCGCCTCGGCCGCGTGGACTTCTCCGATCCGCGCGTGATCGCTCAGGATTGCGCCGCCGAGTCGCTGCGGATCCAGCAGTATCTCGTGAACAGCCGCATTCTGCCGCGAGAGGCGCCTGCGCTCGACGTGCTCGTGCTTGCGCCGAGCGAGCACAAAGCGCTCTACGACGCGGCCTGCGTCAATTCCGCCCGGCTGCAGTTCCATGTTCACGACCTCGACAAGGTAGCCAGCAGCCTGGGCCTCAAATCGGCGCCCCCCGAGACGCTCGCGGAGGGACTGTTTCTCCATGTGCTCGCCGCGTACCCATCCGGCGAACAGTATGCCGACGAGCGCCTGCGGCGCTTCTATCATCTATGGCGCGCGCGCGTGGCTTTGCTCGCAACCGGGGCGGCGGCGTTCGCCTTTTGCCTGCTCCTTTCGGCGGTGAGACTTCTCGATATCCATCATCTCAACGAACAAGCTCAGAATGACCGCTTGCAGGAAGCCCGCGCGTCCGAGGAATACGCTCGACTGCAGACGCGTTTCCCCAAGACGCCCATCTCCAGCGAAACCCTGAAAGCCGTGGTCAAGAACTACCGGGTGCTCCTGCGGCAGAGCGCTTCGCCCGGCAAGATGTTCACCGAGATCAGCGAAGCGGTAACGGCCCTGCCCCAGATTGAAATCGACAGAATCGACTGGGAGTTCGGCACCGGAGCGAAATCGCCAGCCGGCCGCGAGGCGTCCAAGGCGCCTTCCGCCCCGGCAGCGCAGGCACAGGCCGCGGGCGCCGAGTTTCAGACCCAAACCGCCGAGATTGCGGGCCGGCTCGTCGTGCAGCAGGCCTCGGACTTCCGCGCCGTGACCGCGCTGGTGAACCAATTTACCGACGCGCTGCGCAGACGGCCCGGCACCGAAGTGATACGCACGCAACTGCCGTTCGACATCAACGCGGAAAAAAGCCTCGCCGGGGATATAGGCGCGGCAAGGAGAGAGGAAGTGCCGCAGTTCTCGGTGGTAGTAGTCAAGCGGCGCGGCACATGAACGTCGCCCGCGACGACCTCAAGCGCCTGCGTATGCCGCTCGCCGTGGCGATCGTACTGCTCGTGCTAGGTACAGCCAGCCTGATCGCCAGCGGCTACTACCTGGACGAGGCGCGAACGGCGCGGGACGCGACCAGACTGACCCGAGTGGCGGCGCAGGAGCGAGTCCTAAGAGTCGCGGAAGAAGAGCGCGAGATCCGCGATGACCTGGTGTACTACGAGCAGATGAGCCAGCGTGGAGTCGTGGGCGAGCAGAGCCGGCTCGACTGGATCGAATCGATCGCGAGGATCAAGAACGATCGCAAGCTCTTCGAGATCAGGTACAACTTCGAAGCTCAAAGACCGCTCGACTACCCCGGGCTCGTCGCAACCGGCACCGCGGACTTCGTGGTGAGCAGGTTGAAGCTCGACATGCTGCTCCTGCATGAGGGGGATCTTTTGAATTTCCTGGCAGACCTGCAGGCAGGCATCAAGGCGCACGTGTCGGTGCGAAATTGCGCCGTGACCCGGATAGAGCGCGGGGCGGCGCCGGGCGCAACGACGCTCCAACCTCGCCTGCGGGCCGAGTGCCAGGTCGACCTGGTCTCGGTACGAGGCGTCAAGCCCGCTTGAGCCCGCGCATGCGACGCAAACTCTCCATCGTTAGGCACGTGGAATCTGCGAGGCGCCTTGTCGCCGGGGCGCTTCTGCTCGGAGTCGCGACCGGGCAGGTCGCCGCCCAGGAGAATCTCGGGCGCCTCTTCTTTTCCGAGCAGCAGCGCCAGGACCTCGACCGCCGCCGCCAAGCCAACATCCAGGAAACTGCGGTCGTCATCGAGAGCACCGTCACGGTCAACGGCCAGGTGTCGCGCTCCTCGGGCAGGAGCACGACCTGGATCAACGGGGTTCCACAGGAGAGCGTGAGGAAACCTGCCGACGCGGCCAGAGTGACCCTGCCCGGCGGGGAGGGTGCGCCTTCGGTCAGCCTCAAGATCGGGCAGACGCTCGACAAGATCCGCGGCGAGATCAGAGATCCCGCCGTAGACGGCAGAACAACAACTCCTCCCGCAGCCCGCGATCTCAGGCCGTGAGGCGCTGCGTGAAGAGCGGAAAGCCAGTGCCGGTCGAGCGCGGCTTTGCGCTGATCGCGCTGCTCGCTCTGGCAGCTTTGATCGCCGCTTTCCTGATCGCCAGCGGCCTCAACCTCACCAGCGCCGGGAACTCCAACGCGCGTGAGGATCGCAGCATGAGCGCGCTGCGGAAGGCAAAGGCGGCGCTAATCGCTTATGCGGCGAACGAGCAATGGCAACTGTACAAGCTCCAGGCTACAGACCAACCTGGCGCGCTCCCGTGCCCCGACATAGTTCACGACGGCACCGAAGCAGAGGAAGGTGATTCTGATTGTGTCGCCGCAGGATTTTCGAGCACTTCGAATCTGATTGGCCGGATCCCGTGGAAAACGCTGGGGATCGACGATCTTCGGGATGCAAGCGGCGAGCGGCTTTGGTACGCCTTAGCGCATAACTTCCGTAAGCTCTCCGGTACGACGGTCATCAACAGCGACACGCAGGCTTGCGATACGCCGGCCTGCAATCCAGTGAACGACATTCAGTTAACCGTGACTGGGACAGCACCCGCAAGCAACATCGTCGCCATCGTATTCGCCCCCGGCCAGGCATTGGACCTTCGACAAATTGGAGGGCCACTGCAGAACCGTCCTGCGGATCACACCGACCCCGCATACATCAATCCGATCAATTATCTCGAGAACTTCAGCCTTGGCGACGCGACCGGCCGCCACTACTCATTCACCACGAACGCGATACCCGTCGACACGTTCAACGACCGACTGCTCGTCATCACGCAGGCCGATCTGATGGCTGCGGTCGAACCGGTCGTCGCCGCGCGGATCGAGCGCGACGTCAAGCCACTCCTCCAGGACTACTTCACCAAGTGGGGAGCCTACCCATTTGCCGTGTCGTTCCCGCCGCCGCCTGCCTTGCAGCCTAACACTGCAGGCGTGTATCTGGGCGTGCCTGGCAAGACGAGTGGCCTGCTTCCGCTGACGAACTCTGATACTTTCACTTGGCAGAATCCCACCGTGACCCAGATCCCCCCGGGCGACGGATCGCCGACGGTCACCTCCGCGAGCTGCTCGATCAGTTCGTCGCAAGCAGTTTGCACGGTCAACTACAACGGCCCCGGCCCCCCCAGCGACACTTGCGGCGGCTGCAACGATCGCCCGGACATCCGGCTCGAGGTATTGCTGGCGAACGCGAGTACGGCGTTCGCGGACAAACCCGCGCCCGTCACTGCCGCTGAAAATCTAGCGATGCTCGACGGGAACGGGGATACGCCGACTAACCAACTCTCGCCGTACGGCCTGTGGAGCAAAGCCGGTTCGCCGCCGCGCGTGCCAACGGGTGGGACGTTCGTGGCGCAGGTGGGCGGGTGGACCCTCACCTATACCGGACGGTTGCAAAACGCTGCCAGCATGAATCACCAGGCGACGATCATTGTTCCGCTTCCGGCGCCGGGCTATCTATCTAAATTGGACCCCGTAGCCAACCCGAGCATCGCCTGGTTCATTTCGAACCAGTGGTACCGCCAGACCTACTATGCGGTCTCTCAGAATTACTTACCCGGCGCGAGCCCCGGCCCCCCCTGCACTGCGGGAACCACCTGCCTGACGGTAAACAATCTCCCGACCCCAAACAACAACAAGCAGGCGATCCTGGTGTTCACCGGCCGCGCGTTGGGCGGCCAGACCCGACCGTCGGGGACCCTCGCAAATTATCTCGAAGGACAGAATTCCACGCCCGCAGACCTGATCTTCGAACACCGGGCGGGCACGGCCACCACGATCAACGACCGGGTCGTGGTCGTTTCGCCTTGAACCTGGCGCGATGAGCAGAGGCAAGGGGTTCTCGCTCGTCGAGCTTGCAGTGGCCGTGGCGATCATTGCGCTGCTGCTCGCCGGCGCGCTGATCCCGCTCTCCACCCAGATCGATGTACGCAGCGGAGCCGACACCCAGCGCAGCATGGAGTCGATTCGGGATGCCATCATCGGATTCGCCCAGGCGAATGGACGGCTGCCGTGTCCGGCGAATGGCGCGACGCCCTCTGGGACGGTCGACACCACGACCTGGGCTACGCCGGTTAACGCGGGCGCAGAGCAGTGGGACCCCAACAACAAGTGGTGCTACATCGCATTCGGCGTAGTGCCTTGGACAACGCTGGGAGTAGCCGAGACTGACGCCTGGGGACATCGGTTCAGCTACCGGGTATCTCCCGCGTTTGCCGACGGCAATAGCGTCTCGACTTGGGTCAGCAGCACCACCTTGACCAACCCGCCGAGCGCGGGCAACCAGAGCCCGACGTGGCCGTGCGCTCCAATACCGCTGCCGGCCGCCCCGACGTCATTCGCGCTCTGCACACTCGGCGATATCGCGGTCTTCACCCGGGGCGATTCGACGACGACAGCCGTTCCCTTGGGCACGGCCTTGCCTGCAGTATTTATTTCGCACGGCAAGAACGGCTTCGGCGCCTGGCAGACGAACGGCACTCGCCTTAACCCTATACCGGCCGGCAACGACGAAGCCGCGAACGCCCTAGGCAACGTGACGGCGACACCTTCCGGGGGCTATGTGAACCAGACCTTCTACAGTCGCACTCGTGCGCCTGCAGTAGCTGGCTGCGTAGACCCTGCCCCCCCACCAGCGCCGCAGAGCGCGGCTCCGCCCTGCGAATTCGACGACATCGTGGTGATGATTTCCACGGGCGCGCTGATCACCCGAATGGTCGCGGCCGGCCGCCTGCCCTGATCGGTCGCCGCCCGAGTTTGCAGGAGTTCCAGAGACGTGCCGGAGGTCGACTACTGCCCGCGCGCGCCGCGGCGCACTTCTCCCCGCAGGCTGAAGCACACCCTGCCGCTCTCGTTATCGCGCAGCTGCAGCGAGAATCCCGAGATCTCCGCAAGCCGGCTGGTCTGGTAAAGGCCGATGCCGAATCCGGTTTCAGAAGGCACGGGGCCCCTCATCAGTCCTCGCAACACTTCCGCGGCAACGGGAGCGCCGCTGTCGCACACGGAAAACTCGATGATGTCGTTGCAGCGGAAGGTCGCGCGCACGGCAACGGATTCATCGAGCCTACGCTTTCGCAGCGCATTCTGCAGCAGATTGTCGCCCGCGGAGTCGAAGAGCTCTTTCGGGAGCATCACGGAGTCCCCCAGCCCCTCGCGGGAGAATTCGACCCCGCGACCGGCATAGCTGCGTTGCAGGCCCTCCCACCACGTATCGGCCTTGATGAAACGACCGTTGCTCGCATCGGGCTTTTGCAGCTTGTCGAGCGTCTGCTGCAGGCGCTGCGTAATCGCGGGAAGCTGACGGCGCATGAGCGATGACAATTCGCCGCCCGCATCGGGCGCCGTGTCGCGCTCCGCGGCCGCGCACAGAACGTTGAGAGACTGCAAAAGGTTTTTCACGTCGTGCGTCATGCGCGCGCCGGTTTCATGAACGGCCTGCACATAAGTCTGCTGCTGAAGCTTCTGCTCGCGTTGCTTGGCGACATAGAACTCGCCGAGCAGCTGTCCGAGCAGTTGAAAATGCCAAACCAGCGAGGGGCTCAAGGGCAGCTTGGTGAAAACCCGCAAGTGGATTTCCTGGTTGGTGAATTCGACGGAGTTCTTGGAAACCTTGCCGAAGTCACCCGATTCGCCCGCCGTGTGCCAGAAGCCGCCGGACACCCAGGGCAGGCGCCCGAGGCCTACACAGGCCTCCTTCATGAAGCGCTCGGGCTTGGTCTCGAGCTGCGACAGCTCGGCCAGGAAATACAGCCAGCGCTCGAACGGCAGGCCTATCGAGAGCAGGTAGCGCGAGAAATATACGGAAAGCCCGCCAAATCCGGCGCGCGGGTTCCAGGCAAATGAAAGTAGCAGCAGCACGCCCGCTATGATCAGCATGCTGTAGGAAAGAGCCATGATGTAGTCGATCTTGCCTACCGTCATGAATGCAAAGCTGCCCAGCGCGAGCGCGATCAGCAGCAGCACGATCATCGCGGCATAGAAAAAATCGACGACCTGTGGGGTCTCGGCAGAGTCCGTCTCGGCGGGAATCGCCACCATCACGAGGAACAGTACCGGCAAACCGTATTGCGCGAGCAATTCGACCTCGCTGGGCAGGGGCACGCGAATAAAGGTGTTCGGAACGATCCAGATGAGCAGCAGCGCAACGAGGTACAGCAGCACCACGAGATAGAAGCGCCGCAGCCAGTGCGCCTGGAAAAGGAACACCTTGCCGCCCACAATTCCCGCCAGGACGCTCACCCAAAGGGCAAGCAACCACCAGTTGAGGAAATAGAGTGTGCAAAGCGCAATCGCGGCGATCGCCGCAGCCTGCGCCGAGGTCAGGCGATGTTCGCCCCGCATGAAGGGCTGCCAGAGAATGAAAAGCCCGAAGTGCACGAGCATCAAACCGCGCGCCCAGAAATCCTCCGCGCCCCACATCGCGGCAAGATGCAGGGACACCAGCATGACGAGAAACAGCCCTCGCCATGACCTCGCGATGAACAGCTGGGAAACCTGGAGCGCGGCAGTCGTCGCCATACCCTGGGTCATCTGAGATCGGGATCCGAGAAAGGCAGTGCGCTCAAGGGCCCGCGATGCATGTATCCTCTCCCGAGTTTGTGGCAGGCAAATCGGGGAGACCTCATGCCGACTTGCGCAAACCCTCCCCGTGGACTTACGCTTCCACAGGCACGTATTGTGCCAGCTTTGACTTATCAGCACTCAGTCCGTATTTCACGCTTTCCATGTCCATTGTCGCTTCGCTAGCGAGAGCTACTCTGCTCGAGGCTGTTCGGAACCGCCTCCTGTGGCTCGCGGTAGTGGTCGTGGTGATCGCGTTCGGGCTCGCCCAATTTCTGAATCAAGTGGCGATCACGGAGTCTCGAGAGATCCAGACCGCGTTGCTCGCCGCCCCGCTCAGAGTTGCCGCCGTCTTCATCCTGGCCGTGTTCGTGATCACGAGCATGGTGCGGGAGTTGAGCGACAAGGTCACCGAGCTGCTGCTCTCCTTGCCGGCGCCGCGCTCCGCCTATTTTTTCGGAAAGTTTGCCGGCTACGCGATGGTCGCCTCGATCCTCGCGCTGTTCAGCGCGCTCCCTTTGGTGCCGTTCGCAAATTCCCAGGGACTCGTCCTCTGGACCGTTTCCCTCATTTGCGAGCTCCTGATCGTGACGGCGATGAGTCTGTTTTGCGTGCTCTCTTTCGCCCAGGTGGTCCCCGCGTTTGCAGCCGTCGCGGGCTTCTACCTGCTGTCTCGCTCCATGGCAGCGATGCAAATCATAGCCGGCGCGGCGCTGCAGGATCCGACGCTCACCGATCGCGTGGTGAACGCAATTGTGGAGCTGATCGCGCTCCTGCTGCCGGCGCTCGACGGCATGACGCAGACCAACTGGCTGCTGGGGTCGGGACCCGGCTTGAGCACACTGGGCCCCGTCGTCGGCCAGACCGCGATCTATCTCGTGCTGATCTGTTCCGCGGCGATTTTCGACTTGTACCGCAGGAATTTCTGAGGCGATGTCACAGCGATCGATTGCAGCAGTCCCGCGTGGCGTTCTCGCACTGCTCGCTCTTGGGCTCGCCGCCCAGATCGGGGTGAAGGCTGCTGCCCCGCCGCCCCGGGCGGCCGCGGAGGATTTGCCGCCCGCGCCGAGCACCGCGGCGCTCAGGCTCGCGAGCTTCGGGGACCCCGTGGCGCTCGGCAAGGCACTGATGCTCTATCTGCAGGCGTTCGATTATCAGTCCGGCAGCAAGGTCCCCTATCGCGACCTCGACTATGGCCGGCTCGAAGCTTGGCTCGCGAGGATTCTGGAACTGGACCCGCGCGGCCAATACCCCCTCCTCGCCGCGAGCAGGCTGTATGCCGAAGTGCCCGTCGAGGCCAAGCAGCGGCCGCTGGCCCTGGCTTGCCCATGCCACCGCCCTCGCCAAGCACAGGCTGCATGATCTGCCGCTCGCGCTCCGCTACGCTCGGGCGATCCAGCGTTACGCCGTCGGCGACGACGTCCCGCTCTGGGCTAAGCAGATGGAGATCTTCATCCTCGAGGACATGAATGAGCTGCAAACCGCACGCCTCATCATCGGGGGGTATCTCCAGAGCGGGACGGTCAAGGACCCCGCCGAATTGAGATTTCTCGATGAGCATCTAAAACAACTGGAAGCGCGGACAGCGGGAAAGGCCTCGAGAAAGAACTAAGGCAAAGTGTCAGATAGTCGTCGTAAGCGTCCATTTTTCAACAAAAAGGGCTGTGTCACCCGTATGGAAGGGGGCTGTACGGGCATACTGTCGGGCACGTATCTTGCAGGTTTCTGACGAATCTTTAACTCCGGAATGGTTTCGGGGGTTGCATGAGTTCCTTCAATACCAACAGCAAGATTTCGATCGAGGCCGGTTTCACCTTGGTCGAAATCGCGATCGTGCTCGTGATCATCGGGCTGCTCCTGGGCGGCATCCTGAAGGGCCAGGAAATGATCACCCAGGCCAAGATCAAGAACATCATTAACGATTTCAACGGCGTCACCGTGGCCGTGACCTCCTACCAGGACCGTTATCGCGCCATTCCCGGCGACGACCAGAACGCCACCACGCGCTGGACGACCCAGGCTCCGGCGAGCGGTAACGGCAACGGGATCATAGCGGGTCTTTACAGTGCCAATGACACAAGCGGAACCGGGGGCGCTCCGCCAGCCGCGGCGGAATCCAACCTGTTCTGGCAGCATTTGCGCATCGCTGGATTCGTCCCGGGCCTGACCACGGGAACCGGGAGCGGGACGCCTCCGCCGAACGCGACCGGGGGCCTCATCGGCGTCGAGTCCGGAGTGGTCGGCACAAGCGGCCTGGGCTTCACCAGCACGATCATCTGCTTCTCGAATCTGCCTGAAAAAATCGCGAGTGCCGTCGACGGGCAGATGGACGACAGCAAACCCGCGAGCGGCCAGGTCCGCGCGCAGCTGCAGAGCACGGCAAATCCTGCCACGCTCTCTGCTTCGAACGTTACGGCCTATGTGGAAACCGGAGTGAATCAGTACCTGCTGTGCAAGAACTTCTAGCCGTTCCATGAGGAGAGGTGTCCATATGAATGCATCCGACTTCAACCGCAAGACATCGACCGAGAAGGGCTTCACCTTGGTAGAAATCGCGATCGTGCTCGTCATCATCGGGCTGCTCCTGGGCGGCATCCTGAAAGGCCAGGAAATGATCACCCAGGCGAAGATCAAAAACGTGATCAACGACTTCAACGGGATCACGGTGGCCATAACCTCTTATCAGGACCGCTACCGCGCTCTTCCCGGCGACGACAAGAACGCGACGACGCGCTGGACCGTGCAGGCCCCCGCAAGTGGTGACGGCAACGGGGTCATCGCGGGTCTTTACAACGCCAACGACATCAGCGGTACGGGGGGCGCTCCCGCAGCCGCGGCCGAATCCAACCTGTTCTGGCAGCACCTGCGCATTGCCGGATTCGTCCCGGGCCTGACCGTCGGAACCGGAACCGGAACGCCGCCGCCGAACGCGACCGGGGGCATCATCGGAGTGGAATCAGCCGTGGTCGGCACCAACGGTCTGGGGTTCACCAGCACGATCGTATGCAGTTCGAACGTGGCGGACAAGGTGGCGATCGCGGTGGACACGCAGATCGACGACAGCAACTCCGCGACCGGCCAGGTCCGCGCGCAGCTGCAGGCTGCCGCAAATCCGGCAACGGCCGCAAATCCGGCAACGGGCTACGTGGAGACCGGGGTGGGTCAGTACCTGATCTGCAAGAACGTATAGCCGCCCCGCCGCAAATCACAGAAAGCCCGCTCGCGCGGGCTTTTCGTTTCCGGTCGACTCCGAGTGAAAACGAGCTCGGCCCAATCGATGAGCTTGTTGCTCGCGGGCAGCCTGTGTCTGCTGCCGTTCCTGCTGCCGTATCACCAGCAGCCCATCCCGAGTTTTTTCCCCGAGTGGCTGGCCGCCGCGCTGGGCATTGCAGCCGCGCTGACCCTGCTCGTCGGGCGAGGTATCACGGCCGTATCCTTCGTGTCCTCGCCCGTGCCGGCGCTCTGGCTGATCGTCTTCGCGGCGTTTCTCGCCGCCCAGGCGCAGAGCGGCGGGCACGTCTATCCCCAATTGCCCGTGGTCGCTGCGCTGTACGTCCTCTACGCCGTGCTGATGATTTGGCTCGGGGCACAACTCACGGCTGAGCTCGGTATCGCGCGCGTGGCGACGGTGCTGGCCACGTTTCTTCTGGCCGGCGCTCTTGCGAATTCGCTGGCGGGGGTCATGCAGTTCTATGGCCGACCCAAGCTGTTCGAGGATGTCGTCGCCGAGCTGCACGGCAACCGCGCCTACGGAAACATCGCGCAGGCGAATCTTTATGCCAACTACCTGGCCCTCGGGGAAGGCGCGCTCCTGTTCCTGTGGCTGCGCGAGCGAGTGCGGACGGCGTATGCACTTCCGGCCCTGGCCCTGCTCGTTCTGGGCGGCGCGCTGTCCGGCTCGCGCGGCACCCTGCTCTACGCGCTATGGTATGCGGCGCTCGGGTTTCTAGCGGCGCGCACTCAAGAAGGCGCCCAAAAGTGGCGCCCGAAAATTGCTGCCTGCGGAATCGCGGGAGCAGTCTTAGCAGCCCATTTTGCAGTGCCGTGGCTCAACGCGGCACTTCATCTCGGCCCCTCGGGTGAGGGGGCAATCGATCGCCTCGAACACGGCGAGCCGCGATGGCAGGTATGGCTGATCGCGCTACGCGTATTTTTCAGTGCCCCTTTCGGCGGCGTCGGCGCCGGCGAGTTCGCCGGTGCCGCGTTCGAGATCGGACTTGATCCGTCGTTCACGACAATCGGTGAAGTCTGGACTTCGCCGCACAATGTTCCGCTGCACCTCCTTGCCGAAACCGGCCTGGTGGGCACGCTCCTGGTACTGGGCGGTCTGTGCGTCTGGGGGTGGCAGGCCGCGCGGCGTTACTGGACGGGGCGGGAGGTCGCTTCGTGGTGGATCATTGCCGCGGTTGGAATCGAAATGATCCACTCGCTGACCGAGTTTCCGTTCTGGAGCGCACACTTCCTCGGCGTCACCGCGCTTTTGATAGGAGCAAGTGCGCGACCGGGGCGCTCGCTGGCGGTCGCGCGCGCGAGCGCGATTAGCGCGGGTGCCGTCTGCATCGTGCTTTCCGTCGCCTCGGCGATCATGCTCAGGGATTACATGCGACTCGACGTCACCCGCATCACCGGAACAACCGTTACGCTCACCGCTGCCACCCAAGCACGACAGGACGCCGCAACCATGCGCGACCTGACACACGGCCTCATGGCGCCCCTCGCGGAGTTGTGGATCGTGATCGGCGCTCCGTTGGACCGGAGCAACCTTGGCGTCAAACTGGCGATGAGCGAGCGGGTTGCCCGCTTCTGGCCCGCCAATGCCGTGTTGGCGCGACGCGCGGTCTTCCTCGCCCTCGACGGAAAGGCAGAAAAAGCGCGCCGTCTGCTCGCTCGAACCTTGGAAACGTTCCCGCATCAACTCGATGCGACGATCCTGATCCTCGGCCAAGCGCGCACCGCGGATCCAAGCGCGGTGGAGCCCCTGCTCGCCATGGCCAGGGCCGTGTCCGGATTGAGAAAGGGACCAGCGGGAGGTCCTCCGGCGCGTCGCCCTAGACGGACTGAATCCGCCTGCACCGACTAGCCCTGCAGCAGGCGCATCTCCGCGGCAGCGAGTTGCTCGGGCGTGCCGAGCAGCACAATCACGTCTCCCTCCTGCAATGCCGTTTGCGGATCCGGGGAAATCATCCGCAGCTCCCGACGCCGCAGCGCGGTCACGCGCACCCCGAGCCCGTCCAGCGCGAGCTCCCCAAGACTGCGTCCCGAGGCGCTCGCGCCTGTCGCGAGCGTCACCGAATGCAGGCGCGGTTCGCGCGCCTCGTCAGGGTCTTCGGCTTCGTCGGTGCCTCCATGAAAGAAGCCGCGCATCAGGCTGTATCGATGCTCGCGAACGTCGCGAATGCGGCGCACCACGCGCTTCAAGGGAACGCCGAGCAGAACCAACGCGTGCGACGCGAGCATCAAGCTCGACTCGAACGTCTCGGGCACCACTTCGGACGCACCCGCCGCGATGAGCCGGTCCATGTCCGCGTCGTCCAGAGTGCGGATGATCACCGGCAACGCGGGGTTGAGCGCGCGCACATGATGCAGAATCCGAAGCGCAAGCTGCGTATCGGCGAAGGTGACGACGAGCGCGCTCGCGCGAGCGATACCTGCCGCCACGAGCGTTTCGTACCGTGACGCGTCGCCAAAAACGACTCTCTCGCCCGCTGCTCCAGCCCCTCGCACGCGCTCCGGATCGGTGTCGAGGGCGATGACATCGATGTGCTCCTGCTCCAGCATGTGCGCCAGGCGCTGCCCCGTGCGCCCGTAGCCGCACACGATGACGTGCCGCTCGGTCGCGAGACTCTGCGCGGCCACTCGGTGCAGCGCGAGCGATTGCAGCATCCATTCGGCGCTCGACCAGCGCAGCGCGAGCTTGTCGCTCGCCTGAATGACGAACGGAGCGGCGAGCATGGAGAGCAGCATCGCCGCGACGATCACCTGGGAAAAGTCGCGATCGAGCAATGCAACCGACTGCGCCAGGACCATGAGCACCAGGCCGAATTCGCCCGCCTGAGCGAGGGCGAGCCCGGTGCGTACGGCCGCGCCGGGACCGGCTCCGAACAGGCGCGCGAGGCTTGCAACCAGGATGAATTTGAACACGATCAGCAGCGCCGTCAGCGCCAGCGTCAGCGCTAGATTCGCTGCAACCGTCCCCAGGTCGAGTCTCATGCCTATGGTCACGAAGAACAGACCCAGCAGGACCTCCCGAAACGGCCTGATGTCCTCTTCAACCTGATGCCGGTATTCGGTTTCGGCTATGAGCATGCCGGCGAGAAACGCGCCCAAGGCGAGAGACAGTCCCGCCCGGTCCGTGAGCCAAGCAAGGCCCAGCGTAATGAGCAAGACGTTGAGAATGAACAGCTCGTGCGAGCGGCGGCGTGCCACGATGTGAAACCAGCCGCGCATGAGTTTCTGCCCGACAAAGAGCAGCACCACGAGCACCGCCGTGGCCTTGGCGAGCGCAAACCCCAGACGCTGCACCAGTTCCCCGCTCCCTTCCGCAATCGCGGGAATCAAGATCAGCAACGGAACGACCGCGAGGTCCTGGAAAAGCAGCACGCCGACGATGTCCCGTCCGTGGGGAGTTTCCAACTGAATGCGTTCGGCGAGAATGCGCATGACCATTGCCGTCGACGACATGGCGATCGCGCCTCCAACCGCGAGGGCGGCTTGCCATGGAGCCCCCGCAAATGAGGCGGCGGCGAGCACGGCACCGAGCGTGAGCAGGACCTGCGAGAACCCGAGTCCGAACACGGCACGGCGCAGCTGAAACAGCTTGGAGAGGCTGAACTCCAGCCCGATCGAGAACATCAGGAACACGACGCCGAATTGCGCTAGATGCCGTCCTTCGTCGGTATCGGGAATCCACGCCAGCGCGTAGGGGCCCACCGCGACACC
>WNFM01181829.1_pt2 | contig 15166 bp, 13 predicted proteins | sample 5400271 | NCBI WGS metagenome assembly WNFM01 (sample SAMN13153352, study PRJNA577476) | soil metagenome | isolation source: 60 cm saprolite on Douglas fir-dominated hillslope | place: USA:California | collected 2013-09-17
ATAACAGTGTTGTGAACGGCGGCCGCTCAATCCGCGTCGCTGCTTCGCAGGACCAAGCTGACAAACGGGGCCGTCTGCAAAGACGACCCCGTTTTTGTATTCGGACAGGGATGTTGGCGTATTGGCGCCGCTACATCCGGCCGCGAACCAGTCGCACGATCAGCAGCAGGATGACGGCGCCGATCGCGGAGTAGATGATCTCCGAGACGAGGCCACTGCCGATGTGAATGCCGAGTTTTGGAAACAGGAAGGTGGCCACCAGCGCACCGGCGATGCCGACCAGGATGTCGCCGATGATGCCAAAACCGGTGCCGCGCACGATCTTGCCGGCCAGCCAGCCGGCGACGAGGCCGACAAACAGAACAACGAGAATGCCTTCATTGGATATGTACATTTGAATCCCCCCGGATTGTACGGCGCCGTGCCGACACCACATACATAATACCTTAACTATAGTCGATCGACGTGACGACCCATAATCTTTTCGCAGCGTGCCCGTTCCGGACGGCGCGAAATTTTCTTCCACCATTAACATTGGTAAGGCATGGCGCAGGGCGATATTTGGTACGTTACATTTGGTCCGGACAAAACGGACAAAGACGCGATTAGCATGGTCCGCACCACCCGCACCTTCAAATCGGAAGTCGAAGCCAAGCTGTTTGCGATGCAAATCCTGGCCAAGGGCTGGGTAGCGAGCGCCGGCACGCTCAATCCCCATCAACCCAAGCAGGTGATCGGGCCTTCCCAGATCGAACACTGGGCCGACCCGGGGTTGGGCGGCTGAAAACTCACCGCGCCGTCATGGCCGGGCATGACGGATTCCTACGTCGCAGGTACGGCGGCCGCCGGCTCCGCCAGCACGCAACGCGCGGTGTGGCCCGAGGAGATCGCCACATTGGCCGGCAATTTCTCGCTGCAGCGCGGCTGCGCCTGGCTGCAGCGCGGCGCAAAGGAGCAACTCGCCGGCGCCTTATCGAGCGAGGGCGGCGTTCCCGGGATGGTCTCCAGCCGCTGCCCCCGTTTGGCGCCGTGGACGGTCGAGGCCAGCAACCCCCTCGGATAAGGATGAACCGGCGAGCGCACGATCTGACTGAGCGTGCCCTGCTCGACGATCTGGCCGGCATACATGACAGCTACACGGTCGCAGATTTCGATCGCGACACCGATGTCATGTGTCACGAAGATGACGGACATGCCGAACTCGCGCTGCAACTCGCGCAGCAGCAGCAGGATCTGAATCTGAACGGTGGCATCGAGCGCGGTGGTCGGCTCGTCGGCCAGAAGGATTTTGGGCTTGCACGCCAGAGCCAGCGCGATCATGGCGCGCTGCCGCATGCCGCCGGACATTTCGTGCGGATAGGCCTCGAGGCGGCGTTTGGCGGAGGGAATCCGCACCACTTCCAACATTTCCAGCGCGCGGGCCATCGCGTCGCGCTCGCTCTTGCCTTCATGGCGGATCACACTTTCCGCGATCTGCCTGCCGATGGTGTAGACCGGATCGAGCGCTAGCGCCGGCTCCTGAAAGATCATCGACACGGTCTGGCCGCGAAACGCCGACAATTCATCGTCGTCGAGCGCCAGCACGTCGCGGCCGAGCACGTTCACCCGTCCAGAGATCTGCGTGCGTTTCCGCGGCAACAGCCGCATCAGCGCGCGTAGCGTCACGCTCTTGCCGGAGCCGGATTCGCCGAGCAGGCCGAGCACCTCGCCCTCGCCGAGCGTCAGCGAGAGATCGTTGACGGCATGCACCGTGCGCTCGCCGGTAAAGCGGATGTTGAGGTTGTTGATCTCGACGAGGTTGGTCATGAAAGCTTTGGCACCCGTGCGTGAAAATCGGTGGCACGCTGGAATGCCGCGCCGATGCGAACCAGCATCGCCTCATCGAACGCGCGGCCAACCAGCTGCATGCCGACCGGCAGACCGGCCTTGGTGAAGCCGGTGGGGATCGAAAGCGACGGCAGGCCGAGATAATTGATCGGGCGGGTGAATTTTGTAATCCGCTGGATCACGGCTTCCGCGTCGATACTGTTGCCGACATCGCTTTCGGCAATGGTCGGCGCCGGCATCGGCGCCACCGGCGCCAGCACGGCATCAGTACCGGCAACGGCGGCGCACCACGCCGACAGCGCCGGACCGCGCCAGCGCATCGCCTCGAGATAGGATACCGCGGGAATCGCGAGTCCGTTCTGCAGCCGCATCAACACCTGCGCGCCGTAATCCTGCGGCCGCTCGATCAGCCATCGCTTGTGGAACGCGGCGGCTTCGGTCGCGAGTACCAGTTGGCAAGCCGCGGTGAGCTGGCGCTGGTCCGGCAGTTCGACCTTGACGATTTCGGCGCCCTCTTTTTTGAGGGTGGCGATGGTCTCGTCGAGCGCTCGCGCCACTTCCGCATCGAGGTCGTCGACATAGAACGCGGTGGGCACGCCGATCCTGAGGCCTTTGAGCGAATCTTTCGTGGCCGCCATGTAGTCCGGCACCGGTCGCGTCGATGCCGTGAGATCCTCAGGGTCCGCGCCCGCCATCAGTCCGGTCAGCAGCGCGCAATCTTCCACCGTTTGCGCCAGCGGGCCGACGGTATCGAGCGATTGCGACAGCGGCATCGCGCCGGCGCGGCTGATGCGGCCGACGGTGGTCTTCAGGCCGGTGACGCCGCAGAAATGCGCGGGCATCCGGATCGAGCCGCAACCGGAGCCGGACGACGAACCGCCGGTGATGTGATCGACATTCCAGGGATTATGCACCGCGCCGTAATGCACGTTATGCCCGGTCGGGCCGTAGGCGAATTCGACCATCTGCAACGAGCCGAGCCGAACCGTGCCGGCGTCCTTGAGCCGCTGCAGCGCGGTCGAGGTCGTCGTTGCGACGAAGTCGCGACGGATCTTGGAGCCGCAAGTCACGACCTTGCCGGCGTCGTAATACATGTCCTTGTGCGCCAGCGGCACGCCATGCAGCACGCCACGGCTGTCGCCCTTGGCGCGCGCGGCATCTGCGGCGTCGGCCGCCGCCAGCGCGGTCTCTGCCTCGATCGCCATGAAGGCGTTGAGGCGCGGTTGCCACTCCGCGATACGGTTCAGGCAGGATTGCGTGACCTCGCGCGAGGAAAACTTCTTGTCGGCGATCGCCTTGGCGACCGCGATTAGCGACATCAGGGACGGCTCGGTGCTGTGCTTGTTCACTTCGACACCTCGGTGTTCTGGACCAGCAAATAACTAGCCGGCTCGAGATCGAACGGCAGCGTGCCGGCCACGGCAGCAAAGCCGTCGAAGGCAGGACCAATAGAATTGGCGATGCGCGAAGCGGCTTCGGCGTCCACGGGCACGCCCGCAGTGCTGGTGATCGCCATCACTTCTCTGGGACCGGGTTTCGTCATGCGGCGTTGGCTCCCCTATTGTTTTCTTTGGCCGGTGCGCGGCTGTGCCCGGAGCCTGGAATGGCCATGTAACACGCCGCTTGATGACCCATTGTATCGAGATCCCAAAGTTTTGGTGTCGCATTTGCGCAGAGCGGCTCCGCAAACGGACAGCGGGTGTGAAACCGGCAGCCGGATGGCGGGTCGATCGGATTGGGCGGATCGCCCGAAATCGGCGGCGTCTCGGTGCGCTTGTCCGGATCGGACGACGGCATCGCCGCCAAAAGCGCCCGCGTATAGGGGTGCGCCGGCGCATCCCAGACCTTGTCGACCGGGCCGAGTTCGACGACTTCGCCGAGATACATCACCAGCACGCGGTCCGAAATGTAGCGCACCACGTTGAGGTCGTGGCTGATGAACAGATATGTCAGGCCGAATTCACGCTTGAGGTCAGCGAGCAGATTGAGCACCTGGGCCTCGACCGACTTGTCGAGCGCCGACACCGCCTCGTCGAGAATCACCAACCGCGGCGACAGCGCCAGTGCGCATGCGATATTGACGCGCTGGCGCTGGCCGCCGGAAATCTCGTGCGGGTAGCGGTTGGCGAAATTTTCCGGCCGCAGGCCGACCTTGCCCAGCAGTTCGCGCGCCAGCGCCCGCGACGCGGTATCGGCCATGCCGTGAACCTTGGGGCCGAACGCGATCGACTCTTCAATGGTCAGGCGCGGGTTGAGCGAGGCGTAGCTATCCTGAAACACCATCTGCATGCCGCGGCGCAATTCACGCAGCGACAATGCGCGCCCGACCTGCATGCCGTCATAGACGATATCGCCGGCATCGCGCTTCATCAGATGCATCAAGAGCCGCGCCGTGGTCGACTTGCCGCAACCGGATTCACCGACGATCCCGACGGTTTCGCCCTTGGCGATGGCAAACGACACATTATCCACCGCGCGCACGGTCTTGCGCGCACTGAACAAATCACCGCGCACCGGGAAATGCTTCGTCAGCCCCGTGACCTGCAACAACGGCTGCGCCGCGCCGCCGGCCTCACTCATGCGTCAGTTCCTGATATCCATGGCGCTGCGCATGCCGTCGCTGAGCAGGTTGAAGCAGATCGACACCGCGAAGATCATGGCGCCGGGCAACGCCGCCACCCACGGATTGACATAGATCGCGGTGCGCAGCGTGTTCAGCATCAGGCCCCATTCCGGCTCCGGCGGCTTGGTGCCGAGACCGAGGAAGGAAAGACCGGCGGCGAGAATCATCGACACCGATATGAGCCCGGTAGCGTAGACGAAGATCGGCCCCAACACATTGCCGAGCATGTGCACGCGCATGATGGTAAAAGCACCGGCGCCCGAGGCGCGCGCGGCCTCGACGAAATCCATGTTGCGCACGCCGGTGGTGACGCTTTCCGCGACGCGGGTGATCTGCGGCACGAACACAATGGTCAGCGACACGATGGAGTTGACGATGCCGGCGCCCAACGCGCCTGATATCGCGATCGCTAGCAGCACCGAGGGAAAAGCGTAGAACACGTCGACCGTGCGCATGATCGCGGTGTTGAGCTTGCCGCCGACGTAGCCGGCGACCAGCCCCAGCGACGTGCCGATCACGAAGGCGAGGATGACAGGCAGGATGCCGATGATCAGTGACAGCCGCCCGCCATAGATCAGCCGCGCCAGCATGTCGCGACCGAGTTCGTCGGTGCCTAGCGGATAATTCGGCGTGCCGATATGGCGAAGCCGGCGGATCATCGAGCCGGCATAGGGATCGGCAAGGCCGAGCCATGGCGCGCACAGCGCCGACAGGAAGATCAGCGCCAGAATGAGGGCGCAGGCCATGCTGACCTTGTCCCTGACGATGCGGCGGCCGACGGTGGCCCAATAGCCGCGCGCCTTGGTGGCGGGCGCGGCCTGCAGGGCGGTATCTGACATCACGCTCATGGGCAAAACTTCATTGTTTTAACTTCGCTTGATGCGCGGATCGATCGAGGCTTGCGCGATATCGACCAGGAGGTTGAGAGCGACGAAGAACAGCGCCAGCACCAGGATGGTGCCCTGCAACAGTGGCAGGTCGCGCTGGAAGATCGCCGAATTCAGCAGCAGGCCCGAGCCCGGCCACGAAAACACCGTCTCGATCAGGATCGATCCGCCCAGCATGTAGCCGAGCTGCAAGCCCATTACCGCGAGCGCGGTCGGCGCCGCGTTCTTGATGACGTGACGGAATACATCGGTCTCGCGCAGGCCCTTGGCGCGCAATGCCTCGACGAAATCCTGCGAAAGAATATCGCCAGTCAGCGCCCGCACGGTGCGGGTGACGATGCCCATCGGGATCACCGAGGTCGTGATCGCGGGCAACACCAGATAGCGCATATGTTCCCAGTCCCAGCTCCAGGCGCCGGAGCCGCCGGGACCGGCGCCAACCGCGGGCAGCCAGTTGAGCTGCACCGAGAAGATGATGACCAGCACCATACCGAGCCAGTAATGCGGCACCGAGACGCCGGCGATCGCAATTGAAGTGGCGACCTTGTCGACCCAGGTGTCGCGGAAATAGCCGGCGATCAGGCCGAAGAACAATCCGAGTGTAAAGCCGATCACGGCCGCGGCAATCGCCAAGGTCACGGTATTGCCGACCGCGCGCAGCACTTCCGTCAGCACTGCGCGACCGGTGGCGATGGAGTTACCGAGATCGCCATGGACCGCGCGCCACAGCCAGAGCCCGAACTGCACCGGCAGCGGACGGTCGAAGCCGTAAGCGACGCGCAATTGCTGGGCCAGTTCCTGCGACGCATCCGCCGGCAGCACCGCGACCAGGGGATCGCCGGGCGTGATGTGCACCAGGAGGAAACACACCAGCGCCACGCTGATCACGATCGGGATGACGTAGACGATGCGCCTGACGATATAGACGAGCACGGATCACCTTCTGTTTTCCTTCTCCCCTTGTGGGAGAAGGTGGCGCGGTCGAAGTCCGCGTCGGATGAGGGGTTCTCAGTCTCTCGATCGTCATGGCCGGGCTTGACCCGGCCATCCACGTCTTGGCCGCGAGAAAGAAAGGCGTGGATGCCCGGGTCAAGCCCGGGCATGACGGAGAGAGAACGACGCGATCGTTACGGCGTCATCGACACCGGCGAGAAGTCGACGAACCAGCTCTTCGGCTGCACAAAGCCCTTGATCTTCGGGCTCATCGCGCGCGGGGCGACGTCATGGGCGACGTAGAGGAAGGCCGCATCGTCGACCGAGGCCGCGTGCAGCTCGGCAAGCGCCGCGTCACGCGCCACGGGATCGAAGGTCTGGCGGGCTTTGGTCACCAGTTCGTCGAACTTGGGATTGTTGATAAAGCCCCAATTGTTCGACACCGGCGGCGCCATCGACGACTGCAGGAAGCGCACCATGGCGAAGAATGGGTCCATCGCCGCATAGGTGACGTTGGTCGCGTTGGCGCCGTTGGCCGAGGGATCCTTGACGCCGCGCCGCCAGTTGGTGAACAGCGTATTCCACTCGATGACGTCGAGCTGGACGTCGAAGTAACATTCGGCCAGCGCCTGCTGCAGATATTCGTTCATCGGCAGCGGCAGCATCTGGCCCGAGCCGGACGCCGAGGTCTGGATCTTGACCGTGAGCTTCTTGGTCGGGCCGAAGCCTGCTTCCTGCATCAGCTTCTGCGCGGCCGGCTTGTCGTACTTGATCTGGAAGGTCGGATTGCCGCGCCAGGGATGACCGGGCTCGAAGGTGCCGGTCGCGGGCACCATCAGGCCGGCGAGCAACCCATCTTTAAGTCCTTCGCGATCGACGCAGAGATTGGCCGCCTTGCGCACCCTTATGTCGTTCCAGGGCGAGCCCTCGACGCGGGAGAATTGCCACGGCCAGACATGCGGCTCCTCGTTGCTCTGGATCACGAAGCCGCGCTGCTTGATTTCGGCGACCGCGTCCGGCGCCGGCGCCTCGACCCAGTCGACCTGACCGGACAACAGCGCCGCGGTGCGGGCATTGGCCTCCGGCATCGGCAGCAGCACCATCTTGTCGACCTTGGGCACGCGCGCCTTGTCCCAGTAGGCGGCGTTCTTGACCAGTTCGAGCCGCTCGCGCGGCGTGAAGGCGGACATCTTCCAGGGACCGGTGCCGGAAGCATCCTTGGCGAACGCGGCCCAGGCGGCCTGCGACTTCGCCTTGGCGTCGGCGCCCTCGGCGGCATCAAACAGCTTTTGCCATTTCGCCGGAGACGCCATGAACAGGTTGGTGAGGTTGATCGGCAGGAACGAGTCCGGCTCCTTGGTGATCAGCTCCACTGTCATGTCGTCGATCTTCTTCGCAGACGCCAGGGTCGGCATGCGCGAGGCGGTGACGCCGACCTGGCTGGCGTCGAATTGCGGCGCATCCTGCTTCAGCACCTTCTCGACATTCCAGACCACGGCGTCGGCGTTGAACGGCGAGCCGTCGTGGAAGGTGACGCCGGGGCGCAGCTTGAAGGTCCACTTCTTCTTGTCTGACTCGTCCACCTTCCATTCGGTGGCGAGGCCGGGAATCATGACGCTCGGCTTGTCGGCCGCGGACAGGTCCCACATCGTCAGCGCGTCATACATCGTGAGGCCGGTGAAGCGGTTGCCCTCAAAGCCCTGGTCGGGCTGGCCGAGGGTGCGCGGAATATCGGCGGCGGTCATGCCGATCCGCAGCACGGATTCGGCCGAGGCCAGATGCGGCAGTCCCACCACCAGTGCGGTGGCCAGCATCCACGCTGTGACGGCCGTTTTCGAACTTACGATACGCATTTGCAGCAATCCCTTCTCACTTCGATGATTAATTCTTATGCAAAACCATGCAACGCCTGTGCCAAAGGAGACGATTTTGCTCCGATTAGCCAAATGGTCGCACAACTCCAAGCACAACTAGACGTGACCCCGCCTCCAGAACGGGACGCGATGCCTATTCTGGCATCAACCTTGCTTCGTTGGCATTAGGTATTTCGAATACTTTGTCCAACGGAGTTTGACCCATGCGCACCCCAAGATCGATGCTTTTTGCTGCCGCGGCGTTAGCCATCGGCACCGGCCTGCCGGCGAAATCGGCGCAGGCCGAATCCGTGGTGCGCTACGGCATCTCGATGGCCGACATCCCACTGACCACAGGTCAGCCCGACCGCGGCGCCGGCGCCTATCAGTTCACCGCCTACACGATCTACGATCCGCTGGTGGCCTGGGAGATGGACGTCTCCGACCGGCCCGGTAAACTGGTGCCAGGGCTCGCGACCGAATGGAAGGTCGACGACAAGGACAAGACCAAATGGCGCTTTACGTTGCGCAAGGGTGTCAAATTCCATGACGGCAGCGATTTCAACGCCGATGCGGTGATCTGGAATCTGGACAAGGTGCTGAACGACAAGGCACCGCAGTTCGACAAGCGCCAGAGCGCGCAGGTCAAGACCCGCCTGCCCTCGGTCGCCAGCTACGCCAAGATCGACGACGGCACCGTCGAGATCACGACCAAGAAGATCGACTCGTTCTTCCCCTACCAGATGCTCTGGTTCCTGGTCTCGAGCCCGGCGCAATATGAAAAGCTCGGCAAGGACTGGGACAAGTTCGCCAGCCAGCCGTCCGGCACCGGGCCGTTCAAGCTGACCAAGCTGGTGCCGCGCGAACTCGCCGAACTGACCAAGAATCCGGACTACTGGAACAAGAAGCGGATTCCGAAGACCGACAAACTGGTGCTGATCCCGATGCCGGAAGCGCTGACCCGCACCAACGCGCTGCTGGCGGGCCAGGTCGACCTGATCGAAACCCCTGCGCCGGACGCGGTGCCGCAGCTCAAATCCGCCGGGATGAAGATCGTCGACAACATCACCCCGCATGTCTGGAATTATCATCTGAGCGTGCTGCCCGGCTCGCCCTGGACCGACGTCCGCCTGCGCAAAGCGCTCAACCTTGCGATCGACCGCGAAGGCGTGGTCGGATTGATGAACGGTCTGGCCAAGCCCGCCAAGGGCCAGGTCGACCCGTCGAGCCCCTGGTTTGGCAAGCCCGGCTTCGACATCAAGTACGATGTCGCCGAGGCCAAGAAACTGGTGCAGGAGGCCGGCTACTCCAAGGAGAAGCCGCTGAAGGCGACCTTCATCATCGCGCAAGGCGGCACCGGGCAGATGCTGTCGCTACCGATGAACGAATTCCTGCAGCAGAGTTTCAAGGAAATCGGCATCGAGATCGAGTTCAAGGTGGTCGAGCTCGAGACATTATATACGCACTGGCGCAAGGGCGCGGCCGATGAGATCAACGCCGGCATTACCGCCAACAACATCGCCTATGTGACCTCGGATCCGCTGTACGCCATCGTCCGCTTCTTTGCCTCCGACCAGGTCGCACCGGTCGGCGTCAACTGGGGTGGCTACAAGAACCCGAAGGTCGACGCGCTGATCAACGAAGCCAAGGAGACCTTCGACAGCGCCAAGCAGGACGAACTGATTGCGCAAGCGCATTCGCTGATCGTCGACGATGCAGTGCTGGTCTGGGTGGTGCACGACACCAACCCGCACGCGCTGTCGCCGAAGGTTAAAAAGTTCGTGCAAGCGCAGCACTGGTTCCAGGATCTGACACAGATCGGACTGGAGTAGCGGTGTAGCGGTGTAGCGGCGTAGCGGACCAGAAACAATCGTCGTTCCGGCGAACGCCGGGACCCATACGCCGCAGCCGTCGTACGAGGCAGGGCGTCAACCACTTGGCCTCATCGAGAGATCACGCGGTATGGGTCCCGGCTCAAGGCCGGGACGACAGCTACTTCGTCAGCAGCGCAAAGGCGCCGTTCCAGTCTTCCGGCGGCGGGTTTTCGATGTAACCGCGGATGCGTGCTTCATAGAGATTATACAGCAGCTCCAACGAATGCCGCTCGTCGGTGCGGCGGCCACGTTCGATCGTGGCGAGTGCGCCTTCCCAGTCGCGCGCCCGATAGCAGGCCAGCATCTCGATGGTCAGGTTGCGCAAGCGCTGGAAACGGCCGGATTGCGCAGTGTCCTCGCGGCCGGCGATGGCATAGATCACCTCCGGCTCCTTCTTGCCCTTCACCATGATGAAGTCGAGTTCGAGGATGGCGAACTTGTCCTTCACCGCGAGCGCGGTTTTGGAGCCGACGATGATCGGGAAACCGTATTCCTTGGATTGTCCCTCCAGCCGAGAGGCCAGATTGACACTGTCGCCCAGTACCGAATAGTCGAAACGGAGGTCGGAACCCATGTTGCCGACGACGCAAACGCCGGTGTTCAAACCGACCCCGACGTTAAGCGGGATATAGGCGTGGCCACCATGCTGCGCTTCCTCTTCACGCAGCTTGTTGAGCTCGTCGATCCGCTCCAGCATGTCGATCGCCGCCGAGCAGGCATTGACCTCGTGCTCCTTGTCGTCGATCGGCGCGTTCCAGAACGCCATGATCGCATCGCCCATATACTTGTCGATGGTGCCCTTGCGCGAGAGAATCGCATTGGTCAGCGGCGTCAGGAACCGGTTCATCAGGCTGGTCAGCCCTTGCGGGTCGTGCTTGAAGGATTCCGAGATCGTGGTGAACCCACGGACGTCGGAGAACATGATCGTCATCTCGCGCTCCTCGCCGCCGAGCACGAGCTTTTCCGGCGCCTGAGCGAGCTGTTCGACCAGCGCCGGCGACAGATATTGCCCGAACGCAGAACGGATCTGCCGGCGTTGCGCCTGTTCGCGCACGAAGCTGGAGAAGATCAGCGTGAGGTAAATCGCCGTGGTCGACATCAGCGGATAGGTGAAATCGACCAGCAGCCGGTGCTGGGCGTAGAAGTACCAGGAGGTGCCGATCAGCCCGGACGCGAACACCGCACCCAGCGCCACCAGCGTGACCGGCCCGAACATGGGCGCGAAGGCGATCACCAGCAGTCCAAACAGCAGCGCGGTCGCGAATTCGATCGCGATGCCGTAGTTCGGCTGCGAGATCACCGCGCCCGTCAGGGCGCTCTCCAGCACCTGGGCGTGGATTTCCACGCCCGGCATGGCGGGCGAAACTGGCGTGGTCTTGATGTCGTTGAGACCGACTGCCGAGGTGCCGATCAGGACCAGCTTGCCCGTGATCTTGTCGGGCGCCACGGTCTTTTCCAGCACGTTTATCGCCGGAACGTAGAGAGAGGGATCTTGTCGGGCGTAGTGAATCCAAAGCTGGCCGTTGGCGTCGGTCGGAAGCTGAAAGCCCTTGAGACCGAGGCTCTTGATGCCGGCCTTGTCGGACTTTATCAGGATTGTGCCCGAGCCGGTCGCGACCCGCAACATCTCGAACGTCAGCGATGGCATGGTCTGGCCCTGCGCCAGCATGATCATCGGCACCCGCCGCACGATGCCGTCGCGTTCGGGCATGACGGTAAAGAGCCCGCGCCCGGCCGCGGCATGCTCCAGCACCGGCACGTTCCGCAGCAGGCCCTGGAAATCGAACATGAATTGTTGCGGCTCTTCGCCCAGCATTGCCAGCCCGGTCACCGGCAGCGTCTTGTCCAGAGCGGCGAGTTCCTGCGTCAGCCCGGATTCGCCGAGCACCACGCGCGAGGCCTTGATGGCGTCGGCGAAAATCTGGTCGTTGCTCGGCAGCAGCCGCAGTTTCTCGCGAGTCACCTCGTCGAGATTGCGGAAGGTATCCGCCGCAATATTCGGATTGAGCCGGTCGGGCTCGGAGAACACGGCGTCGAACGCGATCACGACGGCACCGAGCCGCGTCAGTTCGCTGACGAGATCAGCGATTTGGGTGCGCGGCCACGGCCACTGCCCGAGCTTTTCCATGCTCTTGTCGTCGATATCGACGATGGTGACCGGCCTGACGGCCTTCTTGCGGGGATCGAAGCGCTGGAAGGTGTCGAAGGTCCGGACCCTGATCTCCTCGACCGGGGCCGGATCATAAATCCGCAAGCCCGCGAACAGCACCAACAGCGCAAGACACGCCAGCCGGGCGTAGCCGAAGCGCCGCTTGAACCACCGCCGCAGGGCTCTCAACCGTCTCATGCTCCTTCGGTACCATGCCCAGGCCATTTGTTCCAAACGATCGCGCAAGCAGCCGTTTCCACCCAGCGCCACACGCCACCCAGCCCGGGCCTCCCGCTTTCGCGGGGCAGCCCGGCTGGTTATGGTATGGACGAAAGCACCAGGACCACAGATGTCAGGCACCGCTAGCGGGAGCACTCGAAGGCCGCACGATCCGATCCGGGCGCTGCTGCGGGCTGGCGACAATGACGCCGCGATCGTCCAGCTCACCGGGATTATCCTGATCCACCCCGACGACCTCGCGGCCAGGGAATTGCTGTTCGACGCGTTTTTCCAGAAGCGGGATTGGGAGCCGGCGCTGGTGCTGGCGGAGGAGCTGGTCCGCCGCCAGCCCGACAGCTCTCGATTGCAGAAGAGCCTGATCGCAACGCTCTCGAACATGAAGCGCTACGGCGCGGCGATCGAACAGGCGACGCGCTTCATCGTCCAGCATGGTGAGGACCTGACCATGCTGGACGCGCTGAAGGTCGCCAATTTCTACACCGGGAAAACCGCCGAGGCGATCCGGCACGGCCAGCGCGCGCTCGATCTGCGCGATGCGCAGGCCTGCCGGCTGCCGCGCACCTCCGCGATGGCCGAGCCGCCCGGGCCACCTTCGGGCCGAGACGTCATTTCGTTTTCGCTGTGGGGACCTGCGCCGTTCTACAGCTACGGCGCCATGATCAATCTGGTGCTGAGCCGCACGGTGTATCCGGGCTGGAGCTGCCGTTTCTATGTCGATTCCACGGTGCTGCCGGCATGCACAGCCTTTCTGCGCGACAATGGTGCCGATGTCAGAAACATCGAGGATGAATATCCGTCAGTCGGCCTGTTCCAGCGTTTCCTGGTCATGAACGATCCGACGGTCGGACGCTTTCTTGTGCGCGACTGTGACGCGCGGCTCTCGGTGGCAGAGGCCGACCTCGTCCGACAATGGATCGATAGCGGTAAGCCCTTCCACGTGGTGCGCGACCATGTGCTGCACAACGAATTGATGATCGGCTGCACCTGGGCGGGGCGGACCGACTGCGGCATCGACATCGTCGAACTGATGCGGCGCTATTTTACCGGCGGGCCGAACGCGAAATACGGCCATGACCAGCGCATGCTCGGCCTGATGCTGTGGCCGTTGATCAAAAACCGCTGCCTGGTTCACGACAAGTATTACCGGCTATCCGGCGTCGATACCGTCCCGCTAACCGATCCCAAAAGCCATTTCGGCGCCGGGCACCAGAACATCAAGGCGGTGCTGGAAGAGGTGGAGCGGCTGGGGATTCCGCGGGTGCTTTAGCCTGTCTGATTCCTATTGAATCGAAACAGGCCCCGGATCCTGAGTTGACGTGTTCTCTGTACGTGAACGGGTTTCCGCTTCGCCGGAGATGCTTTAGGCGACGTGGAAGTCGGACACGTGCAACTGCGCCTTGAGGATTCCCGACAGGGTAATGGTGTCATGGGCATCGAGGCTGATGACTGTGTTGCCGTGGCCGTCATCCTGGGTGGCGTTCAACGCGGCTTGGCCATTGGCGAAAATCGGACTCGCGAATTGCAGCGTGTCGGTGGTCGGATGGAAGTTCGTCACCGTATCTTGTCCAACGCCGGTGAAATTGAAAACGAAGGTGTCGCCGGCCGCGGCCCCAGTCAGGATCTGGTTCGGCGCGCTGGCAACGATGGTCTGGCTCCCCGCCGGACCGGGATCCTGCATGATCATCGGACCTACCGGAGTGCCGGGCGAGCCGTCGGTGGCCGGCGGATCGACGATATCGGCGCCGCCATGGAGGTCGTCCGAAGCCGTCCAGCTGGAGTGCGAATAATCTCCAACTAGTTGGAAGGTCTCGCTGTGCGGGGTCGCAGACGAATCGGTCACCGTCAGCGTCGTATACGTGCTGCCGTCATAACTGCCGCTGCCGGTCGTGGCTGTCGTATGCAGTGGGTCGAAGCCATGCAGGTCCAGCACATCGCCGGTGCCCGAAATCCCGGCAATTTTGCCCGCGAAGCTCGAGGGATCGTCGAGCAGGAGCGTGCCGCTGCTGCCTCCGAAGGTAACGGTTTCGGAAGTGGCGAAGTCAATTTTCAGCGTGATATTCGGGGCGATGGCAGGGCTGACTTCGCCGTTGCCGTCGCTGATCGAGATCGCGAAGTCCGGCACGGTCAAGGTACCGTCCTGATGGAAACGCACGTGGTTGATGTCGACTTCGGCGATGCTGAAGGGCGGCCCTCCGGTCGGCGCCGTAACCCAGTGGACGCCGTCGGAGGTAACCTCGAACACGCCGCCTTCGACGGAGCCCGGCGTCAGCGAGTAGAAATCCGAATCCGACGTGTGGGTGAGGATGAAATTGCTGGCCGCCACCGGCTCCGTGTCGCCTTGACCGACGGTCAGCCCAAAGCTGTTGATGACCGGACCGACGTCGATGGTCGTGGTGACGGTGGGGCTCGTTACGTTGCCGGCCTCGTGCGCCGCCCATGTCACCGTGCGGAGGCCGTCGGCGGCGCCCGGCGCGAACTGGATCTGCTGCATCAACGCATCGAAGTCGGCCAGCGACGGGGTGCTGCCCGCCGCTGCCGCCAGCGACATCGCATTGCCATCGAAATGATAATGGATGGTGCCATCCGAATACGTGATGTCACCGTCCGTCGGCGTGTCGCCGCTCTGCGTCCCGTTGATCGTGAGCGTGTCGCCGCTCTGTTTGCCTGCGGAGAACCAGACGTTGACGCTGGTGACGGTGGCGGTGGGATTGCTATCCGAAACCGCGATCGTCTGGTCGAGGAAGACCGGCGTCCCCGTATAGATGGAATTGTCGGCATTG
>WNFM01317003.1_pt1 | contig 15162 bp, 14 predicted proteins | sample 5400271 | NCBI WGS metagenome assembly WNFM01 (sample SAMN13153352, study PRJNA577476) | soil metagenome | isolation source: 60 cm saprolite on Douglas fir-dominated hillslope | place: USA:California | collected 2013-09-17
TGTCGCAGCGCCTGATCGGCGCCAAGGTTTTCACCAAATGAGCAAAGCAAACCTTCTGGAACGGCGCAGCGTCGTCGCCAGCCTCCTGGCGGAGCGCAAGGAGACGATCGTGGTCGGCGGTTTGGGCGCCTCGACCTACGACATCGCCGCCGCCGGCGATCATGACCGCAATCTCTATCTGTGGGGCGCCATGGGCGGCGCGGTCATGATCGGGCTGGGCATCGCGCTGGCGCAACCGAAGCTGCCTGTGGTCGTGATAACCGGCGACGGCGAGATGCTGATGGGAATCGGCAGTCTCGCGACCGTCGGCCTGCAAGGCCCCGGGAATCTCACCATCGTGGTGCTCGACAACGAGGTCTATGGCGAGACCGGCGGCCAGGCGAGCCATACGGCCGCAACGGTCGACCTCGTCGGCGTCGCCCGGGCTTGCGGCATCGCCGATGCCCGCGCGATCGCGACCATGGCCGAAGTCGAAGCCTTTGCGCGGGGTCTCCAAGACGTCTCGAGCGGGCCGCGCTTTGCCAGCATCAAGATCGACAGCGCCAATCTGGAGCGCGTGCTCTCCAGCCGCGACGGCCAGTACACGGTTACCCGCATTCGCGGCGCGCTCGGGTTTGGGCCGATTTAGGGCGATGGAACCTAGTGCGCTGCAGCAAAAACCTTGACTTTTGTTAAGGTGAGTGCTTACTCACAAGGATGAGCACTCTGCGCATGACCGGGGACTTGCGGCGGCAACTGATATTGGGCGCTGCCAAGCGTTGCTTTGCCCGGAACGGCTTTGCGGGGACCACGACCAAAAGCGTGGCGGCTGCTGCCTCGATTTCGGAAGGGTTGCTGTTCAAGCACTTCCCCTCGAAATCGGCGCTTTATGCGGAAATCCTGGCGGAAGAGTGCGAGGCGGATCCGGCGCTGCATCGATTGCTGGGGCTTGAGCCGTCGACGGAAACGCTTGTCACGCTGATTCGCGAAATGGTGACCCATTTCCAAGGGGTCTCGGATGCTCCCGATCAAGAGGATGCCCAGCGTCTCAGGCTGATGGTCACCAGTCACCTCGACGACGGAGAATTCGCCCGGCTGATCTATGAGAAGATCGGAGGGTTAATCGGACCCGTCTTCACCGCATCGCTGCAGCGAGCCGTGGCGGCGGGGGACGCCTCGCCGATTGGAGGCGACCCGATGAACCTGTTCTGGTTTGCCCATCACACCGTGCTGATGGCAGCACTAGCGCGGCTGCCATCCGTTCCATGCCTGTCCTACGGCAAACCCGCCGATCTCGAACGGCAGGTGTACGAATTCATTCTCCGCGGAATTGGCCTTAACGAAACCGTGATTGCCTCGCACCTGGACCGGGAACTGTCGCCCGAGCCGGGGCAGGCGGTAATTGCAGAAAGTGCATGACATGAACATTGTGACCGAAGCCAATATCTCGGGCAGGGCGATTACCGAGAAGCCGCGCGCCCGTCCGGTTCGGATGATCCGCTGGTTCATCATCGTCGGCCTGCTGCTGGCGCTCCTGGTCGGCGCTCTGGTCGGCTTCAATGCATTCCGCAGCCATATGATCGCGCAGTTCTTCGCCAACAATAAGCCGCCTCCGTCGACGGTTGCCATTGCCGAGGCCAAATCCGAGGTCATTCCGAACCTGCTGACGGCGGTCGGCGATCTCGCCGCCGTGCATCAGGTCAATGTCACCTCCGATGTCTCCGGGCGCATCACCGACATCATGTTTACCGCCGGCTCCAGCGTGAAGGCCGGAAGTCCGCTGCTGCAATTGTTCGATGCGCCCGAACAGGGTGACCTCGCAAGCTTCAAGGCGCAGGCGACCGGCGCCCAGTTGGCGCTGGATCGCGCCAAGCAACTGGCGGCGCGTCAGTTCGGCCCCCAGGCGACGGCCGATGCTGCGCAGGCCACCTATGACCAGGCTAATGCAGGTATCGCCAAGACCCAGGCGATCATTTCGCAGAAGCTGGTGCGCGCGCCGTTCGACGGCGAACTCGGCGTCCGTCACGTCGAGGTCGGCCAGTACCTGACTGCGGGCACGCAGATCGTAACGTTGACCGATTTGTCGACGCTGTACGCCAACTTCACGGTGACCGAAAAGGACAGCGCGACACTCAACGTCGGACAAATCGTACGCGTCGCGGTCGACGCCTATCCCGGCCGTACCTTCGAGGGCAAGATCAACGCGATCGAACCGCAGATCGCCACCGATACGCGCAACATCCACGTTCAGGCGACCCTCGACAATCCCGATCACATCTTGAAGCCCGGCATGTTCACGACCACGACGGTGATGCTGCCCGATAAGCCGGCGGTCGTCACCGTTCCCGAAACGGCCGTCGACTACACGCTCTACGGTGATTCGGTGTTCCTGCTCACCGAGAAGCCGGCGGATGACGGCAAGACCAGCCTGACCGCCGTTCGCACCTTCGTGCGGACCGGCAACCGGCTCAACGGCCGGGCCGAAATCCTGAGCGGGTTGAAAGCCGGCGATCGTGTGGTCGCCGTCGGGCAGCTCAAGCTGCAATCGGGTGCGGCGGTTGCGATCTCGACCGACTCTCCGCCGCCGATTCCGGCTAATCCGCCGCGTTACTAAGACACAAAAAGGTTAGATCATGATCCGATTCAATCTAATCGGATCATGATCTAAAATCGGAGCGCATTACGATGGTCTGGACGGATCTTTTCATCAAGCGACCGGTGTTGTCCGTGGTCGTCAGTCTCTTGATTCTCCTGATCGGGTTTCGGGCCGCGACCAGCCTGCCGATCAGGCAGTACCCAAAGCTGTCGAATACGGTCGTCAACGTCACCACCTCCTATCCCGGTGCGTCGGCCGATCTGATTCAGGGTTTTATCACGACGCCGATCGAGCAGGCCGTCGCGTCCGCCGAAGGCGTCGACTATATGACCTCGTCTTCGGTGCTGGGCACCAGCACCATCCAGGTCTACATCAAGCTCAATTTCGATCCGAACCAGGCACTGACCGAAGTCCTCGCCAAGGTGAACTCGGTCAAGTATCTCATTCCAAAGGAGTCGAACGATCCGGTCGTGACCAAGACCACCGGTCAGACCACCGCCGTGATGTATCTCGGCTTCTCCTCTGAAGTGCTGTCGGGATCGGCGATATCGGACTATCTGACGCGGGTGGTTCAGCCGGTGCTTTCGACCGTCGACGGCGTTGCTTCCGCCGATATTCTGGGCGGCCAGACTTTCGCGATGCGGGTCTGGCTCGATCCCGTTCGCATGGCGGGGCGCAACGTCTCTCCGGCCGATGTCAACGCCGCGATCGCCGCCAACAATTTTCAGGCCGCTGCGGGCCAGGCCAAGGGCTACTTCATCGTCTCCAACGTGTCTACCAATACGGATCTTCGGAACCTCGATCACTTCAAGCGGCATGATCGTCAAGTCCAAGGACGGCGGCTTCGTGCGGATCGAGGACATCGCGACCGTCGAACTCGCCGCGCAAAGTACTGACGCCAGCGTCGCCTTCAACGGCGAGCACGCGATCTTCATCGGCGTGCAGGCGACGCCACAGGGCAACCCGCTGACGCTGGTCAAGGGCGTCCGCGCGCTGTTTCCGGAACTTGAACGCAATCTGCCGCCGTCGATGAAAATGAAGGTGGCCTACGATTCGACCAAATTCATCCAATCCTCGATCGACGAGGTCGAGAAAACCTTAGGGGAGGCGGTCATCATCGTCGTGGTGGTGATCTTCCTGTTCCTGGCCTCGTTCCGTTCGGTGATCATCCCGGTGGTGACGATTCCGCTGTCGCTGATCGGCGTCTGCAGCCTGATGCTGATCGCGGGATTCAGTTTCAACCTGCTGACGCTATTGGCGATGGTGCTGGCGATCGGGCTCGTCGTCGACGACGCCATCGTGGTGGTGGAAAACATCCACCGGCATCTGGAGGAAGGCAAACCTCCGGTGCAGGCGGCGATGCAGGGCGCGCGCGAGATCGTCGGCCCGGTGATCTCGATGACCATCACGCTCGCCGCGGTGTACGCGCCGATCGGCTTCCTCGGCGGCCTCACTGGTTCGCTGTTTCGCGAATTCGCCTTCACGCTGGCCGGCTCGGTGATCGTGTCCGGCGTGATCGCGCTGACGCTGTCGCCGATGATGTGCTCGGTGTTCCTCAAGAGCGCCGAGGAGGGACGGTTTGCCAGGATCGTCAACAAGGTGTTCGGCGCGATCACGCGCTGGTACGGGCGGCAGCTCGATCGCTCGCTTGATTACCGCCCGATCACGGGGTTGTTCGCCCTGACCATCCTCGGGCTGGTCGGTTTCCTCTACATGCACACCTCCAAGGAGCTCGCGCCCGAAGAGGATCAAGGCATCGTGTTCTCCGTGACCAAGGCACCGAAATACGCCAACATCGATTATATCGACTATTACGGCGAGAAGCTTGACAAGACATTCTCCGACTTCCCGGAAACGGATCTTCGCTTCGTCCTCAACGGCATCAATGGTCCGCAAAACGGCATCGCCGGCATGCTGCTCAAGCCGTGGGACGAGCGAAAGCGCTCCTCGATCGCGCTCAAGCCGCTGGTGCAGGCGCAGATCAGCAAGATCGAAGGCGTCAACGCCTTTGCTTTCAACCTGCCGCCATTGCCCGGCGGTCCCGGCGGCTTGCCGGTGCAGATGGTGATCTCTTCGACCAACGGATTCCAGTCGGTCTATGAGCAGATGCTCAAATTGAAGGACGCCGCGCGCAAGAGCGGGTTGTTCATCGTCTCCGACAGCGATCTCGATTTCAATCAGCCGGTGGTGCGGGTCAACATCGACCGCTCCAAGGCGAGCGACCTCGGCATCACCATGCAGAATGTCGGTGCTTCGCTGGCGACGCTACTCGGCGGCAACTACGTCAACCGCTTCAACCTCGAGGGACGATCGTATCAGGTGATTCCGCAGGTGCCGCGCGACAGGCGGCTCTCGCCCGAGGCGCTCGGCGAATACTACGTGCCGACGTCGACCGGCCAGCAGGTACCGCTGTCGACACTGGTGTCGATCGAAACGGGAACTGACCCCAACGCGCTGACGCACTACAACCAGCTGAACTCCGCGACCTTCCAGGCCGTGCCGATGCCCGGCGTGACGGTGGGAACGGCGGTTGACTTCCTTGAGAGCCAGGCCAAGAACCTGCCGGCAGGGTTCAGCCACGACTACCTCGCGGATTCCCGGCAATATGTGCAGGAAGGCAACCAGCTCGCGATCACCTTCGGCTTTGCGCTGATCATCATCTTCCTGGTGCTGGCGGCGCAATTCGAGAGCCTGCGCGATCCACTCGTGATCATGATCAGCGTGCCCATGGCGATCGTCGGTGCGTTGATTCCGCTGTTCTTCGGCGCCGCCACCATGAACATCTACACCCAGGTCGGATTGCTCACGCTGGTCGGCCTGATCAGCAAGCACGGCATCCTGATGGTCGAGTTCGCCAATGAGCTGCAGCTCAATGAAGGCCTTGACCGGCGCTCTGCGATCGAGATGGCGGCGCGGGTCCGGCTTCGCCCGATCCTGATGACGACGGCGGCGATGGTCACGGGCTTGCTGCCGCTGCTGACCGCGTCGGGCGCGGGCGCGGCGAGCCGGTTCTCGATCGGACTTGTCGTCGTCGCCGGCATGTCGATCGGAACGCTGTTCACGCTGTTCGTGCTGCCCGCGGTCTATGTCGCGATCGCGACCGATCACCGGGCGGCCGCCGATTCGCAGCGGGCCAAGGAGATCGCAGACTTCGATCTCGGGGCGAAGGCGCTGAAGCCGACCTGAGCAAAAAGTGAATGCCCCTATTAGGACAGCGACGCTGATCGTCGCTGTCCCGTGGTATTTTGTACCGGCAGGCCTCATTTTGTGGGGCCGCCAATAACAGGGTGCCCACGATGAAGCGACGCGAGTTTCTGGCGATTCTGGGCGCCGCCGTAGCTGTCCCGCGCGTGTCAGCGGCGCAAACGCCGGCCAGGACCTATCACCTTGGGACGCTCGATCCCGTCTTCCCGATGACCGAAGCCACCCCGTTCGGCAAGACCTTGGTCAAAGCACTGTCAGAGCATGGCTACGTCATCGGTCAAAACCTCACCCTCGACTCTCGCGGCGCGATGGGTGACGTCGCAAAAATCCCCTCCTTGCTCGGGGAACTGAAGGCCGGCGGCGCCGATGCCATTATCATCGTCGGTTACCCGACGGCGCTTGCTGCGAAATCGCTGGGCATTCCGACGGTGGCGGCGCTGGGCCTTGGCGATCCCGTCGAAACCGGACTAATCGCGAGCTTGGCGCACCCCGGCGGCAACATCACCGGCATTTCCGACGTCGCGGCGATGCTTTGCACCAAGCGGCTTTCGCTTCTGAAGGAATTATCGCCGAAGCTGCAAAGGGTGGCGATGCTCTGGAACAAGGATGACCGCGGCATGACGCTTCGCTGCGAAGCCTCTGCGGACGCCGCCCGTTCGATCGGAATTACGGTGCAGGCCGTCGGCGTGCGCGAGCCTGACGATTTCAACGAAGCTTTCGCGACGATGAATCAGGAGATGCCCGACGCCGTTCTGATGATCGCCGACGCCCTGACCAACCTCAATCAAAAGCGGGTGTTTGAATTTGCCGAAGCCAAGAAATTGCCGGCGATCTACGAATATGACTTTCTGGTTCGCGATGGCGGACTGATGTCCTACGGGCCGGATCTGACGGAATCGTTCGAGCGCGCGGCTGCGCTGATCGATCGCATTTTCAAGGGCGCCCGCCCTGCTGATCTGCCGTTCGAACAGCCTACCCGTTACCCGTTCGTGCTGAATCTGAAGACTGCCAAGAGCACGGGGTTGGAGATTCCGCCGACCCTGCTCGCGCTCGCCGACGAAGTGATCGAATAATCCTACCGCACTGCGGTAAGAGACAAGCCCGTGCGTTCTTGCTAAATTGGGCTGGATGAGCATTTCCCTCCATCCCGATACGGCGCAGGGTCGCACGCTGGCGGCATCGCCTATGGCGGCCGCGGAGCCGGAGGCGAAGCCGTCGGCGACGAAGATCCGCAGCCGGCTGTTCACTAAATACGTCGCGCTGTTCGTTGCAGTGGTCGGCGTCGCGCTGCTATCCAACGGGATTTTCGAGGTTTTCTTCTATTATCGCGAGCACAAGGCGGCCCTGATCCGGATTCAGCATGAGCAGGCGGAGGCGGCGGCAGCGAAAATCGGCCAGTTCATCAAGGAAATCGAAAGCCAGCTCGGCTGGACCACCCAATTGCCCTGGTCGGCGGGCTCGATCGAGCAGCGCCGGTTCGATGCCTTGCGGCTGCTGCGGCAGGTGCCGGCCATCACCGAACTGGCGCAGGTCGATTCGACCGGCAAGGAGCGCTTAAGAGTATCGCGTCTCGCCATGGACGTGGTCGACTCAGGGCTCGATCTCTCCAAGGACCCGAAGTTCACTGAAGCCGTCGCCCACAAGGTCTATTACGGGCCGGTGTATTGGCACCCGCAAGGATGCCGGCGTCAGCATCGCCGAGGTCAATCTGAAACTGATCTGGGACGTGGTGTCGCAGATCAAGGTCGGCGCGCACGGCCATGCCTATGTCGTCGGCGCGGGGGGACGCCTGATCGCGCATCCCGACATCAGCCTGGTGCTGCGCAACACCGACATGTCGAAGCTCGTTCAGGTGCAGGCCGCCCAGGCCGGTAACGCAGGCGCCGGTTCTGAATCGTTGCAGGGCGCGAAAAATATCCAGGGCCAGGAAGTGCTGACGGCATCCGCGCCAATCGCGCCGCTGGGCTGGACGATGTTTGTGGAATTGCCGGTAGAGGAAGCCTACGCGTCGCTCTACGCGGCGTTGCAGCGCCTCGCCATCGTGCTGACGGCGGCGTCGATCTTTGCCGTGCTCGCGGGGATTTTCCTGGCCCGCCGCATGGTCGGCCCGATCCAGGCGCTGCGCGCCGGCGCCGCGCGCATCGGCGGCGGCGATTTCGCCCAGCGGATTTCGATCAACACCGGCGACGAGCTGGAAGGCCTCGCCGACCAGTTCAACGACATGGGCGCAAGGCTGCAGGAATCCTATGCGGATTTGGAGAAAAAGGTCGAACTGCGGACGGCCGAATTGAGTGAATCGCTGGAGCAGCAGACCGCGACGTCCGAAGTGTTGCAGGTCATCAGCAGCACGCCTGGCGACTTGGATCCGGTATTCAGGAGTATGCTGGAGAACGCAACGCGCATTTGCGGCGCAAATTTTGGCACGTGTTTAATTTGCCGCCGGCCTTTGCCGAAACCTTTTCCCGCAATCCGGTCATCTACCCGCCGCCGACCGATCCGTTGGGGCGGCTTGCCTTGACCCGGCAACTCGTTCATGTCGCGGATGTGAGGCAAGAGCCGGACTATTTGGCGGGCTTCCCGCCGATCGTGGAACTGGTCCAACTCGGCGGCGCCCGGACCATTCTGCTGGTTCCGATGTTGAAGGAGGACAGCCTCGGCGGTGTGATCGCGATTTTTCGGCAGACCGTTCACTCGTTTTCCGACAAGCAGATTGATCTGGTGACAAGCTTCGCCAGTCAGGCCGTGATCGCTATCGAGAATGCCCGCCTGCTCAACGAATTGCGCGAGCGCACCGATGATCTCAGCGAATCCCTGCAACAACAAACCGCGACCGCCGATGTGCTGAAAGTCATCAGCCGCTCGGCATTCGACCTGAAATCCGTGCTCACCACGCTGGCCGAGTCGGCAAAATCGCTGTGCGGGGCGGCGTTCGGCGTGATCTTCCTGCGCGAGGGCGAAGTGCTGCGGGATCAGGCGGAATCCGGTTGTCCGCCCGCGCTGATCGACTTTTTGCGCGATCATCCGATCCGCAAGAGCCGCGCGACCTTTACCGGCCGCGTCTTCATGGACGGCAAGGTTGCGCATCTGCCGGATGTGCTGCTCGACCCCGAATATGATTTCGGCGCCGCGCCTGAGCTCGGCGGCTATCGCGCGGCGCTCGCGGTGCCGCTGACGCGCGACGGCGCCGTTGAGGGTGTGCTCTCGCTGGCACGGCCGGAGCCCGGTCCATTTAGCGACCGGCAAATTGAACTGGTGCAGACCTTCGCCGACCAGGCGGTGATCGCGATCGAGAACGCCCGGCTGTTTAGCCAGGGGCAGGACCTAACCCGCGAATTATCGCAGTCGCTCGACGAGTTGCGTACCGCGCAGGATCGCCTGGTGCAGACCGAAAAACTCGCTTCGCTCGGCCAGCTCACCGCCGGCATCGCGCACGAGATCAAGAACCCGCTCAATTTCGTCAATAATTTCTCGGCGCTGTCGGGGGAATTGATCGACGAGCTCAACGAGGTGCTCACGTCAGCCACGCTCGACAAAAAGACGAGGGAGGAGATCGACGAACTCACCCATATGCTGAAAGGCAATCTCGAGAAGGTGGTGCAGCACGGCAAGCGCGCCGATTCGATCGTGAAAAACATGCTGCTGCATTCGCGCGAAGGCTCGGGCGAACATCGCCCGGTCGATATCAACGCCATCGTCGAGGAGAGCCTCAATCTCGCCTATCACGGCGCGCGCGCGGAGAAATCCGGCTTCAATATCACGCTCAAGCGCGACCTCGATCCGGAGGCCGGCATGATCGACCTCTATCCGCAGGAGATCACGCGGGTGTTCCTCAATCTTATCTCCAACGGTTTTTATGCCGCCACCAAGCGCAAGGAAATGGGCGAAGCGGGCTTTGAGCCAACGCTGAGCGCGGCGACAAAAAGCCTCGGCAACAAGGTCGAAATCCGGATCCGCGACAACGGCACCGGTATCCCCTCCGAAGTAAAGGAGAAAATGTTCAATCCCTTCTTCACCACCAAACCCGCCGGCGAGGGCACCGGACTTGGCCTTTCGATGAGCCACGACATCGTGGTGAAACAACACAGCGGCAAGATCGACGTCGATACTGAGCCGGGCGCATTTACCGAATTCATTATTACGCTGCCGCGGACGGCGGCGACACAAGCGATGGCGTGATCCCGAAAAGTGGAAACCGGTTTTCGGAAAGGATCATGCCAAAAACAAGATGACCGACGGGTTTGATTCAGCGAAGCTGGATCACACACTAGGCCGGAGGCAAAAATTGAGCGTTTACATACTCGTCGTCGATGACGAGCCCGATGTTGAAGCTTTGTTCCGACAACAATTCCGGCGCGACCTGCGCTCGGGGCGGTTCGCGATGGAATTTGCGCCGTCAGCCCCTGTCGCATTGGCTCGCGCCGCCAACGTCGCCGATCCCTCACTGATCCTGATCTTGTCCGACATCAACATGCCCGGCATGAGCGGACTGGAAATGCTGCCAAAAGTGCGCGCGGAGCGGCCCGATGTTCCCGTGATCATGATCACCGCCTATGGCGATGCGGAAACCCGCCGCAACGCGATCGAAAAGGGCGCGATCGGTCTTTTGACCAAACCGATCGACTTTGCGCTGTTGCGCCATGAGATCGATACGAGGCTCGAGCAAGCCGCATGACCGCGACCATTCTCTTCGTCGATGACGAGCCGGATCTGGAGGCTCTGGTCCTGCAGAAATTCCGCCGGCAAATTCGCGACGGTGCGGTGACCTTCATGTTCGCCCATGACGGCATCGAGGCGCTGGCGTCGATCGAGCAACATCCGCATGTCGACATGGTGGTGTCCGACATCAACATGCCGCGGATGGACGGCCTTTCGCTACTGCAGAAACTGCAGGAGGCCGAGGACAAGAAATCGACCATCATCGTTTCCGCTTACGGCGACATGAGCAATATCCGCACCGCGATGAACCGCGGCGCGTTCGATTTCCTAACAAAACCGATCGATTTCGGCGATCTCGAAATGACCATCGACAAGACCATCCGTCATGTCGAGATGATGCGCGAGGCGCACCGCCGCCAGGCCGAAGCGGAACGCGCGCACGCCTCGCTGTCGCGCTATTTTTCGCCGCAGATCGCAAGCCGCCTCGCCTGCGACGGCGAGGCCGACGGCATGACGGTGCATTGGCGCGAGGTCGCGACCATCTTCACCGACGTCACCAGTTTCACATCGCTGGTGGAAACCGCGGCACCCGACGTGTTCGGCCCGCTGCTCAACGAATATGTGGGCGGGATGACGGACGCGGTTTTCGCACATGAAGGGACCGTTGCGAAAGTCATCGGCGATGGAATCCAGATTCTCTTCAACGCCCCCGGCGATCAGCCGGACTATGCGGCACGCGCCATCGCCTGCGCGCATGATCTCGATGCCTGGGCGCAGAGTTTTCGCGAGCGCTGGAAGTCAAAGGGCGTGAATTTTGGGTCAACCCGCATCGGTGTTCACGCCGGTCCGGCGATGGTCGGGAATTTTGGAGGCAGCCGCTTCTTCGATTACACCGCCTATGGCGATACCATCAACACCGCGGCGCGGCTCGAGGGCGCCAACAAGTTTCTCGGCACTCGCATTTGCGTCAGCGCCACGGTTGCCAACGCTACGGCGAATTTCAAAGGCCGGCCGGTCGGCGACCTCATGTTGCGCGGGCGCAGCGAGCCGCTTCGGGCCTACGAGCCGCTGCAGGCGGGAGCGTTCGAAGGGTCGGCGGCCAAGCAATATTCGGAAGCGTTTGCCAAGTTGGAAGCGGGCGACGCCGCGGCGATGCCGGCTTTTGCCGCTCTGGTCGGGCTGCATGCCGACGATGCGCTGGCGGGCTTCCATTTGAGGCGGTTGCTCAATGGCGGCAAGGGCGTCCGCATGCAGATGGAATAAGGCCACCCAGGGAACACCAGACATGACGCGCGATTTTCCACCCGGCAATTACCGGTTCATCCCGGCGGTGTTTCAGTATTCGAGCGGCGCTGCGGCTTCGGCCGGCTTTGAGATCGAGCGCGTGCGTTTTGATAGTCTGCTGCCGTTGGCGGAGGGATTTGCGCAGGTCGCAAAGTATATTCGGGCGGCGGGGCGGCCGCTGACGTCGTTTTGCGCCTGTGAGTTGCGCTCGCCGGCGGCGTTTACCGAGGACGGGTTTCGAAAATTCAACGAGCATTATGTCAAGACGCTCGCGGAATGGGGTATCTTCGACGGGACGACCAATCCGGTGGCGCGCAGCAATGTCTGCCCGGAGATCGATCCGCCGGCCGAGCCGTCATTTTACGCGTTCTCCCTCACGCGCCCGAGCCAGAGCGCGACACCTTCTTTTGTCATCGCCGGCGGCGCCGAAGCCCGCGGCGGCAGCGGCAGCTATCCCGAGCGCATCGTGCGCTACCGCGACCTCAGCCCGGATGGATTGAAAGAAAAAGTCCGGTTCACGGTGGGAGCGATGGAAGAGCGCCTCGGATCGTTTGGATTTGGCTGGAAGGACACCACAGGGGTGCAGGTCTATTCAGTCCACGACTTTCATCCGGTTGTGGCCGACGAACTGGTCCGCCGCGGCGCCATGCGCTCCGGCCTGACCTGGCATTTCGCGCGCCCGCCGGTGATCGATCTCGAATACGAGATGGATTGTCGGCGTGTGATGCGGGAGACGGTGATCTGATTTCTCGTCATTGCGAGGAGCGAAGCGACGAAGCAATCCAGCTTTTTCGCATGCGGCACAATGGATTGCTTCGCTGCGCTCGCAATGACGGCTTCGATTACCGCTCGCGCGGATCGAGGGCGTCGCGCAGGCCGTCGCCGACCAGGTTGAACGACAGTACCACGAGGAAGATCGCCAAGCCGGGCCATATCGCCATCCACGGCGCGGTGGTCAAAAAGCGCTGCGCGGCATTCAGCATGCTGCCCCAGGACGGCGCCGGCGGCTGTTGGCCGAGGCCTAAGAACGACAACGCCGCCTCGGCGATGATGGCGGCGGCGATCGAGAGCGTCGCCTGAACGAGCAGCGCCGGCATGATGTTCGGCAAAATATGAAACAGCGCGATGCGCCAGCGCGGATTGCCCATGGCGCGGGCGGCCTCGACATAGTCCTCGACCTTGACGCTCATCACCTGGCCCCGCGTCAGCCGCACAAAAATGGGAGTCGTGGTGACGCCGATGGCGATCATGGCATTGCCGAGACTCGGGCCCAGAAATGCCGCCAGCGCAATGGCGAGGATCAGGAACGGGCAGGCCAGCATGGCGTCGGTGATCCGGCTGATCAGGGCGTCGACAAAACCGCCGCGATAACCCGACAACAGCCCGAACGGCACGCCGACCAGTAGCGCAATTCCGACCGAGATCGCGCCCGCCATCAGCGAAGCGCGCGCGCCAAAAATCACGCGCGCGAAAATGTCGCGGCCGAGGTCGTCGGTGCCGAACCAGTGCAGCGCCGAGGGCGGCTTGCGCACCAGCGACCAACTGGTCGCTACGGGATCATAAGGCGAGAGCAGCGGTGCAAATACCGCGAGCACAATGAAGGTTGCGATCACAGCCATGCCGGCCACGGCGCCCTTGCGCTGAAACAGCCGGCGCAGCGCGCGCCGCGCCGGGCTTTCCAGTTCGTCAGAGGCGATCGGGACTGCGCCGAGCACAGCGTCTGTCATGCCTAAGCCCTCAGCCGCGGATTGACGAGGATGTAGGCAATGTCGGCGATCAGGTTCAGCAGGATGTAGATGGTCGCCGTCACCAGCACAACGCCCTGCACGACGGCATAATCGCGGTTGAACACGGCATCGACGATCAGCTTGCCGAAGCCGGGTATGGAAAAAATCTGCTCGGTCAGCACCGCGCCCGACAACAAGGTGCCGAGTTCGAGCGCGCCAAGCGTGATGATCGGCGTCAGTGCGTTGCGCATGGCGTGCTTGAGGATGACCGAGCGTTCGGACAGGCCCTTGGCGCGGGCGGTGCGGACATAATCGCTTTCCAGCACCTGCAACATGGCGCTCCGCGTGTGCCGCATCAGGACCGCCGCAATGGCGTTGCCCAGCACGAAGGCGGGCATGATGGTGGATGCAAGGCTGGCGCGCCAGTTTTCGGAAAGCGGGACATAGCCTGACGCCGGCAGCCAGCCGAGCTCGATCGAGAACAGGAAGATCAGCATGATCCCGAGCCAGAAATTCGGCGTCGAGATGCCCCACAGCGCAAACAGATTCGCGCCATAGTCCCAGGCGGTGCCCTTCTTCACCGCCGAGACGATGCCGGCGGGAATCCCGATCAGGAAGGCGATGATGATGGCCATCGAGGCCAGTTGGATCGTCACCGGCAATTTCTGCTCGATCAATTCGCGCACCGGCATCTTGATCCGCAGCGATTCGCCGAAGTCGCCAGACAGCACGCCCTTGAGCCAGTAGATGTATTGCACCGGTATCGGCTGATCGAGCCGGTATTGCGCGCGGATCTGGGCGATGACATTGGGATCGCGCTCCTCGCCGGCCATCACCAGCGCCGGATCGCCGGGCAACAAATGCTGCAGCGAAAAGATCAGGATCGAGACGAAGAACAGCGTCGGGATCAGCTGCAGGATGCGTTTTCCCAGGAAATTCAGCATGGCGCCCTTCTCCCTCGCCCCGCCCTTCGCGGGGAGAGGGTCGGGGTGAGGGGCTCTTCCATCCGCGAACGCTGAATTCGCCACGACACTGTGCCATGCCCCTCACCCGGAGGCGCCGCTGCGCGCCGCCTCCGACCTCTCCCCGCAAAGAGCGGGGCGAGGTTAAGAAGGAGCTTTGCGCGCCGCCTCGGCACACGCTTACCGCCCGCTCGCCCCGCCCTTCGCGGGGTCGAGACGAGCGAAGCTCGCTCTGAGAGGGTCGGGGTGAGGGGCTCTCTCCGCAAGTGGTAACTCACCGTAGTCGTCCTCACTTCAACTTCAACCCGACCACTCGCACCAGCCCGTCCGATATCTGCTTGTAACCTTCGAGCTTGGCATTGTGTGCGACCAGGATCTTGCGGTGATAAAGATAAAGGAGCGGTTGGTCGTGGAGCACGATTTTGGTCAGCTTTTCGTAGATCGCCTTGCGCTGCGCCTGATCGGTCATCAGGCGCGCATCTTCAAGCAACTTGTCGGCCTCGGGGTTGGAATAGAAACTCTCGTTCTGCGGCGCCTTGGTGTGCAGAAAGATGTAGGAATTGCCGTCCGGATCGATCCGGCCGCTCCAGCCGAGCAGGAACATCTGATATTCGCCGGCCTGGGCTTGGCTGAGGGAGGTCGCGAATTCGAGGAGGCGAATTTTGAAATCGAAGCCTGCTTCCGCCGCCATCGACTGAATTACCTGGGCCACGGCTTCGTTCTCGGCGCCCTTCGGCACCATGAAATCGACGCT
>WNFM01327234.1_pt2 | contig 15162 bp, 12 predicted proteins | sample 5400271 | NCBI WGS metagenome assembly WNFM01 (sample SAMN13153352, study PRJNA577476) | soil metagenome | isolation source: 60 cm saprolite on Douglas fir-dominated hillslope | place: USA:California | collected 2013-09-17
CGAACAAGGCCTTCGTGACCGAGAACTGCGCCGCGCTTCCCGACACGCTCCTCGAATCCGAGCTCTTCGGTCATGCGCGCGGAGCCTTCACCGGCGCGCACCGCCGCAAGACCGGCCTGCTCGAGCAGGCCGACGGCGGCACGCTCTTCCTCGACGAGATCGGAGACATGAGCGTCGAGATGCAGAAGAAGCTCCTGCGCGTCCTGCAGGAAGGCGAGTTCCGTCCGGTGGGCAGCGACAGCCGCATCCAGGTGAACGTGCGGTTGCTCGCGGCGAGCAACCGCGACCTCGAGGACTTGGTGCGCGAGGGCTCGTTCCGCGAGGACCTGTTCTACCGCGTGCACGTGCTCACCGTGGACCTGCCCGAGCTGCGCGAGCGCCGCGACGACGTACCCTTGCTCGCCGAGCACCTGCTCGCACGCGCCGCGCGCGAGGCCGGGAAGCCGGCTCCCACGCTGGCACCGGACACGCTCGCGACGTTGCTCGCCTACGACTGGCCCGGTAACGTGCGCGAGCTGGAGAACGAGATGAGGCGGCTCGTCGTCCTGGCCGGCACGGAAGCGCTGCCCGAGCACTTGTCCACCGCGAGCTCGTCGGGGCGCGCCGTGCCGAGCAGCGGCTCCAACGCGAGGCGCGGACGACGGCCCGCCTCGCTCATCCAAACATCATCTCCGCGAGATCGAAGGCGCGCTCGGCCGCGCCCGCGGCAACAAGAGCAAGGCCGCTGCCGATCTCGGGATCAGTCGTTTTGCCCTGCAGAGGAAGCTCGACAAGTACGGGCTCTCGCGAGCGCGGACTCCCGACGACCCCCTCGCAGGTGACGTCTCGGGAGACGCCGAGAAAGCCGAAGAGGTAGGGTGACGGTCGCGAGCGTGCACGCAGCACTTCGACCGATGAGATTCGACCCGTTCACCCCGCCCGGCCCGGCCGAGCGCTCGCACGGGGAGCTCCGCTCGACATGAGCTCCGAACCGGAAGCGCCCAGCATCCCAGGCTATCGCATCGAGGCCGTGCTCGGTCGAGGAGCGACCGGCGTCGTCTACCGCGCGCGGCAGGTCTCGGTCGACCGCGTGGTCGCGCTCAAGGTCCTCCACCGCGAGCTCGTCGGGGCGCGCCGTGCCGAGCAGCGGCTCCAACGCGAGGCGCGGACGACGGCCCGCCTCGCTCATCCAAACATCATCTCCGCGACGATCGACATGGGCGAAGTCGGTGGAGTGTGGTGGTACGCCATGGAGCTCGTCGACGGCGTCTCGCTCCAGGAGCGACTGCGCGAGGGGCCACTCTCCGAGCGCGAGGCGCTGCGCTTGTTCATCCCTCTCGTCGAGGCGCTCCAGCACGCCTTCGAGCGCGGCGTCGTGCACCGCGACATCAAGCCCGGAAACATCCTGGTCGAGCGCGGAGGACGAGCGCGCCTCGTCGATCTCGGCCTCGCCGTCGCGGACGACGATCCGCTGCTGACGAAGGGCGGTGGCACGCTCGGGACGCCGCACTACATCAGTCCCGAACAGGCGCGGGATCCCCGCAGCGCCGACGTGCAGAGCGATCTCTGGTCGCTCGGAGCGACGCTCTACCATGCCGTCTGCGGCCGTCCGCCGTTCGAGGGAGAGTCCGTGGCCGAGATCCTCTCGGCCGTGCTCTACGCGCGCGTCACCGACCCGGCTCAGCTCGCTCCCTATCTCTCGCGCGGTTTCTCGCTGGTCCTGCGCAAGTGCTTGACCCGCGATCGCGCGCACCGGTATGCGACGCCGGCCGAGCTCCTCGCGGATCTGGAGCGCGTACGCGAACGTCGCGCGCCGAAGGTCGCGAAGGCCGGCCTCGATCCGGTCGTCCGCGACTGGCGACCGGCGCGTCGCGCGGGCGGCTACGCCGCGCTCGTCGTCGTCGGACTCGCCGTCGTCGGCTGGATCGCGCTCACGATCGGCCGGGAGGCTCCCATTCCGCCGGACACCTCGCGGCCCACCGCTCCCGACCCGGTCGCGGTCGTCGAGGGGTCCGCGGCCGGACCTGCAGCCGGCCTGACGGACGCGCTCGAGAAGGCGGCGAACCTCGACGTCACTCCCGGGCTGTCCGCCGAGGCGCGCGCCCGCCTCGACGAGGCCCGCCGACGCATCGCCTCCCGTCTCGATAACGAGGTCTCGGAGTTCGAGCGTGACGCAGAGGTCTCGTTCACGAAGATCCTTGCCGACCGCGACTTCAGCGAAGCCGAGCGCCTCGCCACTCGTCAATTCGGGAACGACCTCTCCATTCGGGTGGGATCGGCGAAGCTCCCGGGTCCTCTCTCGCAGGGATTCCAGCGTTGGACCTCGGGTCTCTCCGACCGCGTCCGGACCGAACGCGAGCGCGCCCTCGCGGGCTTGGAGACCGCGCTCGGTGAGTATGTGAAGGACAAGGTGCTTCCGCGCGTCGACGAACTCGTCACGCAGGGAAATTGGAAGGCGGCGCGTGAGCTCATGACGTTCGCGCCGCGCGCCTGCGCTGGCGAAGCCGGTGTCCCGCTGCGCGGACTCTCCGACGCGGAGATCGAATCCGCGACCGAGTCCGTCCGCGCGCGCCTCGACGAACGTCGAGCCAAGCTGGACGCCGCTTGGGCGGTGCAGGACGGCGAGCTGCGTACTTGGGTCGAAGAGCACGTGACCGCGCTCCGCGACGGTCTCGTGGACCGCAACCTGAAGGACGCGTCGACTCGCCTCCGCACGGAGTGGGAGAGCGCGCTCGCGCTCCGCGGCTTGTCCGTGGACCGCATGCCCATCGGCGTGCCGCGTCTCTCGAACGAAGAGTTCGCCAAGGGTGAGAAGACGCTCGACGAGGTCGAGCGCAAGGTCGTGGACGAGGACGCCCAGCTGCGTCTGTCGGAGCTCCAGTCGGACACCGGGGCGCTGTGGAAGGATCGTCGGTACCGCGACATCGCGCTGGCCTTCGAGAACGCCGCTTCGGAATCCTGGAGCGCCCCGTTTCGGCGCGAGATCGAGCTGAACGGGACGGAGGCCCGTCTCCTGGACGGCCTCCTGCGACGCGCCGTCGAAGGCATCCGCGCACGGGATGGGCAGCCGGTCACCCTGCGCCTCGGGACGTTCACCTTCACGGGGAAACTGCAGGCCGGAGCGGACCCGTTGCTGCACGGCTTCCGGATGAAGCCCGAGGTCGGCAAGGAGCTCGCGTACGTCCTCCAAGGTCCTTCGACGACGCCACCGCTGCTGCCGGGCTCCGCTTTGGAGGCGCTCGCCGGACTCGCGAGCCTCGAAGCAGACAGTCCGCCCGACCGCCTGCTCCTCGCGCTCTTCCGCTGGCGCGAAGGCGAACCTGGCAACGTCGAATCGGCGCGCGCCGCTCAGGCCGCGCTCGACGCGGGCTCGCTCCCGTTGGGCGATGCGCTCCTCGCCGAGATCGAGAGGCGCATCCAAGTCTCTCTCGCCGGCGAGAAGAGCCCGCAGGGAGAGCAACGCGCGCGCGCTCTCGAGAAGCTGCGCCTCCTGCGCATCGAGATGCTCGAGCCGGGTGGGCGGGAGAAGAAGCTCAAGCGGACGAAAGAGGTGCTCCAGTACGAAGGCGCGCTCTCCTCGGAGGAGCTCACCAAGGTGCGCGAGTTGCGCGCCGCGCTCGAGCTGGAGGGAACGCCCTCGACGGTCGCGGACTTCCAAGCGGCGTTCCATCTGCCCGTCGACCGGATCGAGCTCACGGCGGGGCCGAACAAGCCGCGCGCGGTCCTGCGCTTCGACTTNNNNTGTCGCGGGGAGTTTCACGCCGGGCGCTTGGGCTCCGGACGGACGCGGATGGATCGCCCCGAGGAGCGCGCGCACCGACGAGGAGATGCTCGCGGCCGCCGCGCCCACGCTCCTCTTGCGAGAGCCGCTGAAGATCCAGTCCGAGGCCTTCGAGATCCAGCTCGAGTTCGAGCAGCCCGCCGACTCCCCGCCGGATCTCCTGCTCGTCTCGGCAGCGGGCTTCCAGGTCGTCCTCGTCGGAGGTCGGCGGCCGCGCTGTCTCGTGGAGACGGGAGACGCGACCCAGGCGGTCGGTCACGCGCGCCAAGGCAGCGGCGACGCCTACGACGGACTGGACCGGGACGGGCGCTACGGGCTGCGGCTCTCCTTGAATCGCTCGCAGGGTCGGGCCGTGATCGACCTGCAGAGCCGCGGCGTCGGACGAGCCCGCGTCGAGGGAGATTGGAGGCGCCTGCTCGAGAGACTCCAGGTCGCTCCTCGAGGCGACGAGAAGAGCCTTTCCCTCACGGTGCGCTCGTTCGAGCCCGTGCGCGTGCTCAGAGTACAGATCGACGCTGTGCGCCGCTGAGCTGCGCTTCGGGCGCGTCCGTCTCCGACGAGACGCTGTTGGAAGGAAGGACCGCGCGCGGTTCGATCACGGGCTCCTCGACCGGCGCCGGCATCGTGAACCGGAAGGTCGAGCCTGCGCCGGGCTTCGACTCGACCCAGATTCGACCGCCGTGGCGTTCGGCGATCTTCTTGCAGATCGCCAGGCCGACTCCGGTCCCCGGGTACTCGTGGCGACCGTGGAGACGCTCGAACGGCGCGAAGATCCGCTCGGAGTGCTGCGGGTCGATGCCGATGCCGTTGTCGCGCACGGAGAAGAGCCAGCCCTCGTCGGTCCTCTCGACGGAGGCGTGCACGCGAGGCGGGTTCTCGCCGCGGAACTTCAGCGCGTTGCCGACGAGATTCTGGAAGAGCTGGATGAGCTGCGTCGGATCGGCCGCGACTTCGGGGAGCGCGTCGCAGGTGACTTCGGCCCCGGATTCCTCGATCGAGACCTCGAGCTGCCGCAGGGCCGTCGCGAACGCCTCGGACGCGGAAGTCGGCTCCAGCGGGTCGCTCTTGCGGCTGATGCGCGAGTAGGCCAGGAGATCGTGGATGAGGAGGCGCATGTGCGTCGCGCCTTCGATCGCGTGGCGGATCGACTCGTCCGCGTCGGCGTCGAGCTTGCCCTTGTAGTCCTCGGCCAGGATCTGGACGTGGCTCGCGACGGCGCGCAGCGGCTCCTGCAGGTCGTGGGATGCGACGTAGGCGAAGCGCTCCAGCTCGGCGTTGGACCGCTCGAGCTCCTCCGATCTCAGCGCCAGCTGCTTCTCCGATTCGGTCCGCTGCTCGATCTCCGAGTGCAGCTTCGCGTTGGCCGACGCGAGCTGGGCGGCGTGCGTCTCGACCGCCTGGTGGGCCATCCGCAGGCGCCGCTCGGTGAACTGGAGCTTTCGATGATCGCGTCGGCTGATCTCCATCACGCCGCAGGCGAGACCGGCGAGCAGGCACGCGACGATCGCGACGTTGTCGAGCTGCCGCCGCTCGTGACCGAGGCTGGCGGAGATCGACGTCGCTCGCTCGACGAGCACCTGGGAGCATTCCTGGATCGCGGCTACGCCGAGTCCGACCTGACCCCGAGCCTCGGTGATGCGAGACAGACGGACCTCGGCCGTGCCCGGATTCCGCAGCTCCTGCTGTCCGAGCGCGAGGATCCTGCGCGCGCAGCGGTCCGTGCGCTCCAGCAGATTCCCGATCTCCTCGTCTCCGGGCAGCAGCGCGACGCGCTGCGCGTAGCCGCGCGCGACGCGGGTCCAGCTCTCTTCGTCGACCGTGCTCTTCCCACCCGACGACGCCTCGGAGAGGACCTCCTCCAGTTGACGGAGCGAAGGTTCGAGAGCCTGGATCCTCGACACGAGCGAAACGCATTCGCCGAGCTGGATCTGGAGGGCGCCGACCGAGCGGTTGAGCCAGAGGCTCCAGCCGATGAACACGGCGACCGCGCATCCGAACGCCAGGACCCATCGCCGCATGCGGTTCGAGTTCTTCATTCCGCGCTTCCCGGCGATTCACTCGCCACTTCGCTCGCCACTTGGCTCGCCACTTGGCTCGCGACTTGGCTCGCGACTTGAACGGAGGCCTCGGCGCCAGCCGACCGTTCCGAGTCGTCGGGGCAGGCCGGCAGGGTGAAGTAGAACGTCGCTCCCATCCCGGGCTTGGACTCGACCCAGATTCGACCGCCGTGGCGGTCGACGATCTTCTTGCAGATGGCGAGACCGATCCCGGTTCCCGGATAGCGGTCCTGCGTGTGGAGTCGCTGGAACATGCTGAAGATCCGCCCCGAGTGCTCCGGGTCGATCCCGATGCCGTTGTCGCTGACGGAGAAGCGCCACGCGCTTTCCTCGCGAACCGCCGACACGCGGATGTGCGGAGGTTGGTCGCCGCGGAACTTCACCGCGTTGCCGACGAGGTTCTGGAACAGCTGGACCATCTGCGTCGAGTCGGCCAGGACCCGCGGCATGTTGTCGGACGTGACCGAGGCGGACGCCTCCCGGATCGACTGGTCGAGGTTCTTCACCGCGAGCCCGAACGCCTTGCCGGAGGAGGTCGGCTGCAGGGATTCGGATCCGGTCCGGATCCGGGAGTACGCGAGGTAGTCGTTGATGAGGTCGTGCATGCGCTGCGCTCCCTCGACCGCGCAGCGGATGGACTCGTCGGCCTCGGCGTCGAGCCGGCCCTGGTAGTCCTGCTCGAGGATCTGAACGTGGCTCGCCACGGCGCGCAGCGGCTCTTGGAGATCGTGCGATGCGACGTAGGCGAACCGTTCGAGCTCGGCGTTCGAGCGCTCGAGGTCCAGAGTCCGCCGCGCGAGCTCCCGCTCCGCGCGCTTGAGCTCCGTGACGTCCTGCCCGGTCCCGTGGATGCGGATCGGGTTGCCGCCTTCGTCGAGGATGACCTCTCCATGCGCGAGGAGGGTTCGGACTTCCTTGTCCGGGCGGATGATCCGATGGTGGTGGCTGAACGCCTTCGGTTCGCGCACGGCCTGCTCGATGGCCGCGGTGACGGTCTCACGGTCCTCGGGGTGGATCCGGCCCAGGAACTGATCGAAGTCGATGTGCGTTTCCCCGGTCTCGAAGCCGTGGATCCGGTGGAGCTCGGCGCTGCACAAGACGACGCGGCTTCCCAGATCGAGCTCCCAGCTTCCGAGGTGCGCGATCTGCTGCGCCGCCGCGAGGCGCAGCTCGCTCGACTCGTGCTGGGCTTCCGCGCGGGCGCGCTCCGCGACCTGGTGACGCAAGTCCGCGTTCAACTGCTGGAGCTCGGCCGTGCGCCTCCCCACGAGCTCTTGGATCTCGTCGGTGCGACCCGTGACCACGAGCAGAAAAGCCTCGAGCAGTCCTGTGAAGAGGAGCCCGGCGGCGAGGACGAACCACGAAGGCCAAGCGTGTCGCGCGGGAGAGATGTCGAGATCGGGCGTGAAGCGCAGCTCCCAGGTCCGTCCTCCGAGGTCGTAGCGCGACGTCCGCTGCATCGTTCGGGGGATTTGCGGCCCCGGTTCCCCCGTGGGCAGGGAATGGAGCGAGCGCACGTGCGCGGCATCCGTGACGTCGCACAGCTCGATCCGCACGCCCTCGGTCAGCGCGCCGGGCAGCGCCTCGCGCATCAAGTCTTCGATGCAGAACTCTGCGCTGGCGTAGCCGGCGAGGCTCGTCCGGCGCTCGGCGATCGTGCCGTGCGGCTCTCCGTGCCCGAACACCGGTCGGTAGACGATGAAGCCGAGGCGACGTTCGGAACCGACGCCCAACTCCGCCGGAGAGGTCGCCACCGCCTCGCCCGTGTCGCGAGCTCGTTGGAGGGCCGCGCGTCGATCGGCGTACGAAGCGGCGTCGACTCCGAGGCCGTCGCCCGTCTTCACGCGCGTCTCGAGGAAGTAGATGGGGACGTACTCGTCACGCTGGACGGCCGGGACGAGGGAGCCCACGTCGTTGCGCTCCAGGATCGTGTAGGCGGGATCCACGTCGAGGCGCGCCGATTGGATGCAGCGCGTGCGCTCCGAGTCCTTCACGCGCGGGCACCAGGCCAGCGTCCGAACTCCGGATCCGCGCGAGAGGGCGAAGTGCGCGAAGGTGCTGAACTCGCGTCGATCGATCCGGTGGGAAGCGTCGTAGAAGCTGCCCAGGGAATCGAGGACCGCCATCGATCCATCGAACGTGCGCACGAGGCCGTTCGCGAGGTCGTCCGCGCGGCGCTCGAACTCGGCGGAGACCTGCTCGCGCTCCCGCGCGCTGACCTGGAAGAACAGGACGACGGAGAGAGCGAGGAGCATCGCCAGGGGCGCGGTGACCGAGATCCGTCGGCTCAGTCCGGCGCGCAGTGTGCCGGGGATCCAGAGCAGCGCCAGCGGTGCGAACAGCGCCGCTCCGATCGAATTCCCCATCCACCACGTGCTCCACGTGAACGCCAGGTCGGAGTGGGGGACCTGGGCGAAGAGGAGCACAGCCAGGACGCCGACGCTGGCGCCGATCAGACTGCTCACCGGTCCCGCGAGCACGAGGAAGCGCAGCACGTCGGGCGCCTCCATGAGCGAGCTCGGGTACCCCGCGAATCGGCGGACGAGGCGCGCTCCCGCGAGCGCCTGCGCGGCCATGCCGAGCCCGAGGAGGAGGGACAGCGCGGTCGAGAGGAACGGAGCCGGCGCGCCTCCGGACTGGAGAGGCAGCCCGAGGTTCGCGACGCAGGAGCCGAGCAGGATCCCGGGCCAAACTCCCCGTCCCAGGACGAGCACGGCGGCGAGTGAGACCCCCGCGACGGGCTGCACCGCGCTCGCGAAGCCGGGCGGGATCGCGAGCAGCGTCGCGAGCTTCCCGAACGCGAAGCACGCGAGAGCCGTGGTCAGGTTCAGGACCAGCGGATCGCGAGCCCGAAAGCGGCCGCGGAGACGGTCGATCATGGAGGACATCCCGCGGGCGCGCGCCGGCTACGAGGGCGGGAGCTCGGCTCGGTTCAGCCAGAATTCCTCGATCGCGAGGATCGTCGCGGTGAAGCTGTCCAGGTCCACGGGCTTCACGAGGAAGCAATTCGCGTGGAGCTGATAGCAAGTCCGCACGTCGTCGGGTGCGAGCGAAGTCGTGAGCACGATGACCGGGATCGTCTTGAGATCCGCGTCCGACTTGATCTCGGCCAGGACGGACCGGCCGTCCTTTCGCGGGAGGTTCAGGTCGAGCAGGATGAGATTGGGTCGAGGCGCATCTGCGTACGGCGCTCGCCGCAGCACGAACGCCATCGCCTCCTCGCCGTCACGCACGACGTGCAGGTTGTTCGGCGCCTGACAGCGCTGCAGCGCCCGCCGGGTGAGGCGGACGTCCGCGAGGCTGTCCTCGACCATCAGGATCTCCATGGATGTCTCCCGCTTCGGAGAGACCCGTTCGATTCCAGGCAGCGCATCACCCCTTCTTCTTGTCGTCCCGGACGATCAGGAGCCCAGGACCGTTCTCCTTCGCCGCCTCGGGAGCACGCGGATTCCCCGGCGTGATCTGCGGCTGCAGCGCGGTCCGGACGAGCGCGAGCAGCTCGTCGGCGTCGTAGGGCTTCTCGAGGAACCCGGCCGCGCCCAGGGCCTCGGCCTGTCTGCGCAGCGCCGGCACCTTGCTCGCCGTGAGGAAGATCACCGGCGTGCCCGCGAGCTTCGGGATCTCGCGCAGCTGGCGCACGGCCTTCAACCCGTTCGAGAAAGGCAGGTTGATGTCCATGATGATCAGGTCCGGACCGCTGCCCTGCGCCTGCTCGACGGCGGTGGTTCCGTCGTAGGCGCCCAAGATGTCGTGTCCTTCGGCGCGCAGACGGATGGAGAGGGCGCTGACGATCAGCTTGTCGTCATCGACGATGAGAATCTTGCTCATGTTGCTCCGGGATCCCTTCGCAGGGGTTGGTGGAATGAATCGGTGCGACCGGCAGCGAGAAAGTGAACGTGGTTCCCTTTCCCAACTGACTCGTCACGGAGAGTTCTCCTCCGTGGAGTCGCACGATTTCGCGACAGATGAAAAGACCGAGACCCAGACCCATGCGGCTTTGCTCACTGCCGTCGCGGACCTGGTAGAGACGTTCGAAGATGTGCGGCAGGTGATCCTCTTGGATCCCCTTGCCCGTGTCGGAGACGGAAACTTGGATCCAGTCCTTGGCCTCTGGATGCACGCGGACCTCGATCTCGACCCGCCCGCCTTCCGGCGTGAACTTCAGCCCGTTGTCGATCAAGTTGCTGACGACTTGAGTGATCCGAAGGGGATCGATGACCACGTCGGGGAGATCCGGCGTGAAGCGCGGTTCGAGTGCGATCCCCGCTGCGCGAGCCCGGTTCGAGAAACCGGCCACCGCGCGGCGCACGAGCGTAGGGAAGGACTGCAGGGACGGTCGGATCGAGAAGCGTCCGGTCTCCATCCGCGTGATGTCGAGGATGTCGTTGAGACAGTTCGTCATCTGATCGCAACCCTCCTTGACGTAGCCGAGGTACTCGATCTGCGTCGTCGTGAGGGAGCCCGCGAGACCGTCGATCAGGATCGCGACGAACTCGCGCGCCGCGGTCAGCGGCGTTTTCAGCTCGTGGGAGAGCGTGTGATAGAAGCTCTGGATCTCCTGGTTCTTCTGCTGGAGGTCCTGGTTCGCGCGTTCGAGGCGCCGGCGGTGCTCCGTGAGAGCGATCTGGAGGCGGCTCTTCTCGAGCGCGTTGTCGACGATGCGTCGCAGGCTCGCGACCGTCAGGTCCGACTTGGGCATGTAGTCGGCGGCTCCCGAGCGGATCGCATCCGCGGCGAGGCGCTCGTCGCCCTGGCACGCCCTGAAACCCGGTGCGCCGGATCACTTCGAGGAGCTGGATCCCGTTGATCGCTCCGAGCCGGTAGTCCACGAGCACGACGTCGACCGGGCTTCCCTCGAGGAGCGCGAGTCCGTCCATCGCTTCCGTGCAGGTCGTGAACTCGACGTTCCACTCCGGGATCCGCTTCACGAGTCGGCGGAGGATCTCGAGGTCCGAGGGATTGTCGTCGATCGCAAGAATCGAGAACCGGTCCGTCTTGGAGGGGACCGCTCCGGCGGCATCGCCCGAGGGACGATCGAGGTTGGAATCGATGGGGCTTGTCGTTTGGGGGGCAGGGGGGTTGACCGACATGGCCCACCTTTCTGGAGCCGGGGATCGCCCGGGCGAATCTCTCGCAGCTGCTTCTATCGGTGCCCGCTTTCACCGACCTGAAGCCCGGATCGCGGTGCCTGCGTTCACGGGTCGATTCGCGAGACCCACGAGGCCCGGCCCAAGTGGAAAACCACGAGGGGGGGATCAGGGGAGCCGCGCGATCAACCTGTGCGCGGCCTCGAGCCGCGCCGGCTCCATGAGGTCGGAGACCGCCTCGAGCGCCTCGGAGATCTCCTCGGCCGAGGCCCCGCAGCGACGCGCTCCGCGCACGTGGCTCGCGAGCTGTCGCTCCTGACCGAGCGCCGCGAGCGCGACGACCGCGAGGAGCTCGCGCCGATCGGGCGGAAGTCCTGGCCGCGACAGCACCCTCCCGTAGGCGTGCTCCAACACCCAGCGCTCGAAGTCGGGATGTCCTCGCGCGAGCATCCCGCGCACCGCGTCCGAATCGTCGGCGTAGATGCGGTCGAACAAGGCCGCGCCCCGTTCGCGGACGTCGGATGTCCCCTCGAGCTCGTCCGGATCGAGCGTGCCGAGACCGCCGGCCGTGACGAGGACTCCCGCGGCCTCGACCTGGCGCGGAACGCCGGCGAACAGGTGCACCTGCAGGAGCGCTTCACGCCAACGTCGATTCGGCTCGCCCGCGCTCGCTGCGCGGCGCAGTCGCCGGACCTCCTCCCAATTCCCGACCACGCAGGCGAGGAAGAGGCGCAGGAGCCTTCGGTCGGGGTCGGTCAGGCTCACGCGAGCTGCGCTCCCGCGGCACGCGTCCAGGATGCGAGCGATTCCCCGAGGCGGACGCGGACTCCAGGAGCGATCGCCGCCGCGGGCGTCACGACTCCAGCCGGGGCGACGAGGACGACGGTCGAGCCCATCTCGAAGCGCGCCATCTCCTCGCCGCGCGTGAAGCGCTGCTGCGCGAGCTCGCCGACCACGCAGATCCGGCCGACGTTCGTCGCGCCGACCATGACGAGGAACAAGGGGCCGCTCGCCGTCTCCAGGTGAAAGACGGCGCGTTCGTTGATCGGCAGAACGAGCCGGCGCGCGAGCACTTCCGGCGCCACCGAGAAGCGCGTCCCGGGGATCCGTCGCACCTCCGCGAGCGTGCATCGCTCCGGCGCGTGCACGCGGTGGTAGTCCCGCGGTGAGAGGTAGATCGTCCACGCGTAGCCGCCTTCGCAGGTTCGCGCGTCCGACTCGGATCCGAGCAGAGCAGCCAAGGAATAGTCGCGGCCCTTCGCCTGGAGCAGGCTCCCTCGCTCGACGCCTCCCGCGGCTTGAATCGTGCCGTCACAGGGCGAAACGAGCGCGTCCGTGCGCGCGTCGATCGGTCGAACGCCGTCCTTGAGTCGGCGCACGAAGAACCGACCCAGGGATTCGTACGCGGCGAGGGGATCCCGGACCTCGCCGAGATCCGCGCCGGTGAACCGCGCGTAGCTCCTGTACACCCCAGCGCGCAACGGAGCCGGGATGCGGCGATCCGCGATCCAGCCGACGAGTCGAGAAAGGGCTGCCCGGAAGGGCGTCCTCATGCACCCGCTCGGGCGCTAGAGGCCGCCGCCAGGACGGTTCCCGCCGTCCGTTCCGCCGTCGGTACCAACACCCTGGCCGCCCCGGCCGCGGTTCCCGCGCCGTCCGCCCGGGCCGAGGCCGCCGCCGAAGCGCTGGAAGTCGGCTTCGTTGATCTTCTCGGCGAGGTCGGCGCCGAGGCGATTCGTCAGCTCGTTCAGGCGCCAATCGCGGAGGTCGCGGAAACCCTGCCGCACCGCCTCCGGATCGCCGACCGCGGCGCCCGGGTCGCGCATCTGGTTGCGCAGGCCGTCGATCTTCTCGCGCTCGAGGATGTACACGTCTGCCAGCGACTTCTGCTGATCTCCGACCGCGCACGCTGCTCCTCGTCCTGCTTGTGCTTCTGTTCCTGGCGGTCGTCCTCGATGACCTTGAGGATCGCGTCGCGGTGCATGTCTGCGAAGGCGGCCGCGGGCTCGTCGAGTGATTTTCGCGTGGCGATTTCCGCGGCCGGCTCCCGCGCGGCGCCGGCCTTCAGCGCCGCGATCTGAACGCGCAGATCGTCGAGCTCGCGCGCGAAGCCATCCAATCGCGCGAGGACCTCGTCGGAGCGACTGTCGGTCGTCGTCGACTGCGCGGTCGCGGGGGACGTGGACGAGGCGGTCGCGGCGCGGTGTTCGTTGGGCGACTCACGGCCGCTGAAGAAGTAGAGCCCCAGGGCCCCCAGGGCCAGGAGGAGGCACAAGCTGACGAGTACGAGAGCGGATTTCACGAAGAGTTCCTTTCGAGGGGGCGGCCGGTCGGACGGACGACTCCCGTCTCCCATCACTATAACCATCGGTTGCGATCGCTCGGCAGCCCGGCCAAGCTGGGTGCAGGAAAACCCGAGCCCGAAGCCTTGGTAGCCGGCGATCCCGTGAAAACCCTGCGAGAAGCCGTCCGTCGGATGACGTGGACGGTCGAGCCCGGCGCGTTCGCCCTGATCGGCTTCCGCGGTCCGCCCGAAGCCGGAGATCTCGACTGCCTTTCACATCCGCCGGCCCAGCTCGTCCGTGAGCCGGTCGAGACGACCCTGCTCGTCCGCGACGATCGAGCGGAGGCAGTGATCGCGCGTCACGCCGACGCTCGCTGCGAGCGCGATCTCGCCTGGATCCGAGAGCTCGCTCGAGCCGGCATTCCGATCGGCGCGGTGTGCGGGTTCAGCCGGGATCACTTGTTCGTGGCACGCGCGCGGCTCGCCGCGACCCGCGCCGTGCTCGATCGTGTCTTTCCTCAGGGTCCTCCGAGCCCGAGGTCCGGTTGACAGCCACCGACCCTTCCCGATAAAACCTTTGCCCCCTTTCCGGGTCCATGCTGGGCCCCAAGTCGCGGCATGGGAACCGATTCGAATCCTCGAGGAACTGTGCGCAAGATCTCTCCCTCGGGGAGGGGTGACGTCGCGCGTTCCACCCGCAAGGCGACCTCGGGTCGATCCGGATCCCGCCGCTCCGGCGACACCGTCGTCATCCTCGCCGCTGGACAGGGCAAGCGCATGAAGAGCGCACTGCCGAAGGTCTTGCACCCGCTGTGCGGACGCCCGATGGTCGCGTGGGTGGTCGACCAAGCGCTCGCTCTCGATCCCGATCGGATCTTGATCGTGGTCGGCCACGGAGCCGACGACGTCCAGCGCGCTCTCGCCGCGGAGGACCAGCTCGAGCGGACGGTCCTCGTCCGGCAGGAGCCGCAGCTCGGCACCGGGCACGCGCTCCAGTGCTGCGTGCCGCATCTCCCCGCGAAATCATCGGAGTCATCGCGTGTCGTCGTCCTCTACGGCGACATGCCGCTCCTCTCCACGGCGAGCCTCGCGGCGCTCCTGAGCCTGCAGGAGAAAGAAGCCGCGGAAGGCGCAGCGCTCCTGACGGCTCGGCCGAGCGATCCCCGCGGATTCGGGAGGGTCCTGCGCGGCGATCAACGCGAAGTCCGAGGCATCGTCGAGGAACGCGAGGCCAGTCCCGAGGAGCGCGCCATCGTCGAGGTCAACTTGGGCGTCTACGCATTCGACCAAGCCGCGCTCCTCGATGTCCTCCCGCTGCTCACTCGCGCGAACGAGCAGGGGGAGTACTACCTGACGGACGCGATCGGAACGCTGGTCGAGTCGGGTCGTCCGGTCGCCGCCCTGCCGATCGAAGACGAGCGCGAGGCGATCGGCGTCAACACGCTGTCCCACCTCGCGACGGCGCGCGCCGCTCTGCAGGCACGGATCCTCGACGCGCACATGGCGAACGGCGTATTCATCGAGGATCCCGCCACGACCACGATCGACCACGGAGTCCGCATCGGGGCCGGAACGCGCGTCCTGCCCTGCACCGTCATCCGCTCCGGCGTGCAGATCGGGGCCGCCTGCGAAGTCGGTCCCTTCGCGCAGCTGCGAGCGGGCACGGTGCTCGAGGACGGTGCCGAGGTCGGCAATTTCACCGAGTGCAAGAAGTCCCGCATCGGGGCGCACGCGAAGGCGAAGCACCTCGCCTACCTCGGCGACACGACGATCGGCGCGGGCGCGAACATCGGAGCGGGGACGATCTTCGCCAACTACGACGGCGTCGCGAAGCACGCTTCGCAGGTGGGCAAGCGCGCATTCATCGGGAGCGGGACCGTCGTCGTCGCGCCGAACCGCATCGGCGACGGGGCCACGACCGGCGCCGGGGCGGTGGTCACGAAGAACTCGAACATCCGCGCCGGCGAGGTCTGG
>WNFM01037214.1_pt2 | contig 15161 bp, 15 predicted proteins | sample 5400271 | NCBI WGS metagenome assembly WNFM01 (sample SAMN13153352, study PRJNA577476) | soil metagenome | isolation source: 60 cm saprolite on Douglas fir-dominated hillslope | place: USA:California | collected 2013-09-17
ACGTTGTTGGTGCCCACGCAGGTCTGGAGCGTCATGCTCGGTCGAGATTGGGCGGCCATCGCCCACGCCGAGTCGTTGGCTGGGACGACCTGCCAGGCCGTGACCTGGTAGCGCGTGACGTGCCCGTCGCGATCGGCGTACATCGCGACCATGCCCGTGCGCAAGCGCCCGCTGGTGTAGGCGTCGTGCAACGCCTTGAACACGCCCCACGCGTGGCCGAGCAGGTAGACGTTGTTGGTGCCGCCGCAGCCCCAGCGGTACACGATGTTCGAGAGCGGTGACTGATCCCCGCAGAAGTAGAAGTACACGCGCCGGCTGATCCCCAGGCTCGGTATCCAGAGGTGGTTCCGGACGATCGCCGGTGGGTGCGCCTTCGCCGGTGCGGCCGGCACGTCGACCGGCGCCGCGAGCGCGGCGACGGCCCGCACCCGGGCGAGCTCGCGATATGGCGCGACGGCCGAACGGTCGAGGTCCGCGGTCAGCGTGGGGGCCGGTCGAGCCTCCCGATTCGCCCGCAGGTCGATCGAACGGGCGGACTCGCCCATGACGCTCGAGGTGGTCATGATGGCGAGGGCGATGGCGCCGACGAGCGCCCAGCGGGCCTGCTGGCCCCGGATCTGACGCATGCCGACACCTTCGTCAGCGCCGGCCGCGGATGCGACCACCCGGTCGTCCGCGACGTCGTGGACCGATGGTCTGTGGCGGCCTGACACCTCCGCGACCATCGGCTGGGGACCGATGGGCCGATCGGGCCAGGACCCCCGGTCAGCTCTGCGCTGAGCCCGTCCTCAGCCGCCGCTGCCGGCCGCGGCGAGCAGCGCCGCTCGGATCGCGGCCTTGAACGCGCCCGGCCAGGGCCCCTGGCCGGCGAGGACATACGGCGACGCATCGACGGTCTCGAACGTCGCGGGATCCGTCCACCATGTGGCGACGCAGGCGTCGACGTCGGGTCGCCGTCGCTGCCACGCCGCGTCGTCGCCGAAGATGTAGACCCGGAGGTGGATCGGCGTCGTCACGCCCAGACCGGTGGCCTCGAAGCCGATCGCGGTCGGGATGAGATTCGGGTCCGTGCAGCCGGCATCACCGGACTGGGGGTTCCGCACGACGATCCCCGCGGCGCCGAGCGCGCCGACGATCCCGCCGAAGTCCTGGGCGGTCGGGGATGGCCCCCGATCGACGAGGCCGGAGCAGCCGCCGAGCACCATCGCCGCGACGAGCACGGCGAATCCCACGAATACCCGTGTGCGGGCTGGCGGCCGATCGGTCATCGTGGGCCCGATCCGATCCCGCCGGCCATGGCGCGTTCCCTGGCAAGAGCCTCGAATGGCTCGAGCGAGCGGGGATCGACAAGCGCGTCCCGCGAGGCCGCCTGGTCGGTCGGCTCGCCGAGGAGGATCCGCTTCACAGGGACCTCGAGCTTCTTGCCGGACAGCGTTCGGGGGACCGCGCCGACCCCGATGACCTCGTCCGGCACGTGGCGCGGCGAGAGCTCGTTTCGGAGCTCGGTCGAGATCCGGTGACGCAGGCCCGCATCGACGGCAACGCCGGGGCGCGGAACGACGAACAACAGCAGCTCGCCCGGGCCCCCGCCCGGGTCCTCGAGGTGGACGACGAGGCTGTCGGCGATCTCGGGCAGGCTCTCGACGACGCCGTAGAACTCGGCGGTCCCGATCCGGACGCCTCCGCGATTCAGCGTCGCATCGCTGCGGCCGCTGATGACGCAGGAGCCACGGTCGGTGATCGTCAGCCAGTCGCCGTGGCGCCAGACGCCCGGATAGGTCGAGAAGTAGGCCGCGCGAAGGCGGGATCCGTCGGCGTCGCCCCAGAGAGCGACCGGCATCGACGGCATCGGCGCGGTGATGACGAGCTCGGCCTCCTGTCCGATGACGGAGCGACCATCCGGGGCGTATGCCTCGACACGGGCCCCGAGCATTCGGCAGCTGATCTCGCCGGCCCAGACCGGGGCGAGCGGGCACGGTCCAAGAAAGCCGGTGCAGAGGTCCGTGCCGCCGCTCAACGAGCCGAGCGGGATGGCGCCCGAGACGGCCTCGGCGACCCACTCGAAGCCGGCGGCGGGGAGGGGCGCCCCCGTCGAGCCCACCCCGCGCAGGGCCGACAGGTCGAGGTCGCGCCCTGGCGCGAGCCCGGCCTTACGGCAGGCCATGAGGTACGGCGCGCTCGTCCCGAGGTACGTGGTCCGGGTCTCGGCCGCAAGACGCCACAGGCCCGAGAGGTCCGGGTACGCCGGGTTGCCGTCGAAGGTCACGACGGTACTGCCAACCGCCAGCCCGGATACCAGGTAGTTCCACATCATCCAGCCGGTCGTCGTGTACCAGCAGAACCGGTCGGCCGGCCCGAGATCGGTGTGAAGCGCGAGCGCTTTCAGGTGCTCGAGCAGGATCCCGCCATGGCCGTGCACGATCGGCTTCGGTAGCCCGGTCGTTCCCGACGAGTAGAGGATGTGGAGCGGGTGATCGAAGGCCACCGGCTCGAAGCCGAGCGGCCCCTTCGACGCGAGGAGCTCTTCCCAGGCGAGCGCCCCGGGGACGGCGGCGACCCCCTCCGGGTCGAGATACGGCAGGACGACGGTCGCCGCGAGGCTCGGCAGCGCGGCCCGGATTTCGGCCAGCTCCGCGACGCGGCTCACGTCCCGGTCGCCGTAGCGATAGCCATCGATCGCGAGGAGGATCCGCGGCGCTACCTGGCCGAACCGATCGATAACGGCCCGCGTCCCGAACTCCGGCGCGCACGCGGTCCATGTCGCCCCGAGGCTTGCGGTAGCGAGCAGGGCGACGATCGTCTCGGGGATGTTCGGCAGGAACGCGGCGACGCGATCGCCCGGCCGGACCCCGAGCCGTTCCAGGCCGGCCCGGCATCGGGCCACCTGGTCACGGAGCTCGGCGGCGGTCAGTGATGTCGGTCCGCGCGTCTGGGACCGGCCGATCACCACGACCTCGTCCGAGCCGCGGCCCGGCAGGCGAAGGACGTTCTCGGCGTAGTTCAGGCGCGAGCCGGGAAACCACGTCGCGCCGGGCATCCGGGCGTCGGCGAGCGCAGACGTCGGCGGCCGCTCGGCGATGACCTCGAAGTGCTCCCAGATCGATGCCCAGAACGCGCCGGGCTCGTCGACCGACCAGCGCCACGCCGCCGCATAGTCCTCGAACGCGAGGCCGCGGGTCGACTCCAGCCACCCGAGGTACCGTCCGATGCGAGTGGTCTGCCGGGCGTTCGGAGCTGGCGACCAGAGCTCGCTTGGGGTCACCTCCGCACGGTAGCGCAGCGCCGGGTTACGATCCCCGATCGTGCCCACTGTCCAGCCGTTCCGCGCCCTTCGCTATGCCCCGGACGTCGTCGGCGACCTCGCCGCGGTCGTGGCGCCGCCGTACGACGTCATCGATGCGGAGGAACGCGCCGGGCTGGTCGCCCGCGATCCGCGGAACGTGGTGCGAATCGACCTGCCGGCGGTCGAGCCTCGCGATGAGCCGGACGATCGCTACCGGCGGGCGGCTCGCCAGCTGTCGACCTGGCGAACCGGCGGAACGCTCCATCGCGACCCTCGGCCGAGCCTCTATCCGCCCGCCGTGGTGTCTTCGCCCGGGTCAGGCTCGAGGCCTTCGGACCGACCTCCGGCATCCGGCCGCATGAGCGGACGCTGGCCGAGCCCAAGGAGGATCGCTACCGACTTCTCCGGGCGACGAACGTGAACACGAGCCCGGTCGTAGGCCTGTACGTCGATGGGTCCGGCCGGGTCGCCGAGTGGCTCTCGGCGCTGGCCGACCTGCCGGTCGCCGAGGTCGTCGATTCCGATGGCGTCGGCCATCGACTGTGGCGGGTGGAAGCCGACAACGAGATGGTGGCCGACCTCTGCGCCCGGATCGGGGCAGGGCCGATCACGCTGGCCGACGGCCACCATCGCTACGAGACCGCGTTGCGCTATCGGGACGAGCGGGTCACCGGCGCGACCCCCGGTGACGATCCGGGCTGGGCCAGCATCCTCATGCTCCTGCTCGAGCCCGTCGCCGGTCCGGTGACCGTGCTCCCGACGCATCGGGTCGCGGTCCACGTGGGGAACGACGGCGTCGCCGAGGTCCGGTCCCGGCTCGGGGAGCTCTTCGAGGTCGAGTCGCAGGACCGCGACAGGATCGAGACGACGTTCCGGACGGCTGCCCTCGATGCGGGGGCTGAAGGGCGCTTCGGGCTCTGGACCCGAGATGGCGGCGCCTTGCTTCACGCCCGACGCGGGGCGTTCACGCCGTTCCTGCCGGAGGGCGGGGCGGCACTTCGGCGGCTCGACGTTACGCTGGCCGGTGTCGCGCTCGAGCAGCTGGCCGGAATCGATGCGGCCGCGGTGGAGTCGGGCCGGCTTCGCTACACGAAGGATCCCGGCGAGGCGATGCGCTGGGTCGACGACGGGTCCGACGGGGCGGACTTCGCGCTCCTGCTCGAGCCGACGCCCGCGTCATGCCCCAGAAGAGCACGTACATCTATCCGAAGGCCCTGACCGGCCTCGTCATCAATCCGCTGGAGTAGTCGATGCCCGAGACAACACCCGACGACATCCTCGCCCGCGCCCAGGTCCCGACCGTCAATGGCCGGCCGATCCGGAAGGACGAGATCGAGCTGCCCGCCCGCGGCCTGTACATCGAGTCGTGGCTGCCGGAGCGACGCTCGCGTCGGAAGCCACTGCTGTTCGTCCACGGCGAGCTCGGCGGCTCGTGGAGCTGGGAGCGGTTCCTCGGCTACTTCGCGTCACGCGGCTGGGAAGGGCACGCGTTGAACCTCCGAAACCACTACTGGAGCGCGACGGCCGAGCCCGAAGAGCTGTCGTTCGAGTCGTACGCCGAGGATGTTGGCGCGGCGATGGACCGGCTCGGTGGGAACGTCGTGGTCGTCGGTCACGCGATGGGTGGGCTCCTCGCGCTCAAGGCCGCGGAGCGACGGCCGCTCGCCGGCCTCGTCCTCATCGCCCCCGAGGCGCCGCTCGACGTCCGGGGTCGGGCCGAAGCCCACGAGATCCAGGGCGTGCCGGACGTGTACGGCCTGGCCGCGATCGGCTGGGCCACGCTACCCGCGAGGCTCGAGCGCGACCATCCCGACTTGACGCTCGCCGACGTCCTCCGAATCCAGCACCTCATGGGCCAGAAGCCCCGCGAGTCGGGCCGCGCCCGGCGGACGATTCTGCGGGGCGTGCGGGTCGATCCCGCGAAGGTCGCGTCGGTCCCGCGGCTCGTCGTGGCCGGTGGCCTGGACCGGACCGTGCCGCTCGAGATGACGGAGCGGCTCGCCACCTGGCTCGGCGCCGAGTACCAGCTGTTCGGGGCCCACTCCCACTATGGCCTCATCCTCGGCGAGGAGAGCTACCAGCAGGTCGCGGACACGATCCGGGGGTTCCTCGAAGCCAATCGGCTCTAGCCGCTGGTATCATCCCGCCGTCCCGCCGGCCTCCCGGCGGCAGGCCTTGCCGCATTCGTCTAGAGGCCCAGGACACCGCCCTCTCAAGGCGGAGATCATCGGTTCGAATCCGATATGCGGTACCACTCCCGTGCACTGATGCGGGCCGCACCTGCGTTGGCTCGTGCGCTCCCTCCCTCACGCACGTTCAGTGCGCTCGGTCGGGTGCTCCTCGCCGCCTTGGTGCGACCTCGCCTCAGCGCACGGGGGCCGGTCTAGCCGGCGGCGAGGGCTCGTTCGAGGCCGTCGAGGATGACGTCCAGGCCGAATTCGAAGGTGCTCGGCGTGTCGGCGCTGGTCGGGCGCATGTGCTGATGGACGTGCTCGACGAGGTAGGGGTAGGCGCCCGTCGAGATCTCCGCGAGGAATCGTTCGGCGAGGGCCGCCGGATCGTCGCCGTCGCTCACCTGCAGCTGTCCGACCCAGAGCGTGAAGCCGGCCACGTGGCTCTCCAGCGTGTGGTACCCGAGCCTCGGTCAGCTCGTCGGAGAACCCGGCCCGGCGCAGCGTCCCGAGGACGGCGTTCATGTAGCGATACCGGGCGGGCCGGCTGCCCGTGAGGCGAAGGGCAAGGTCAGCCGCCCACGGATGCATTCCGAGCACGTTGTGGTACGACAGTGCTGTCCGGCGGAGCGCGGACTTCCAGGGCGAATCCGGCGGTGCCAGCTCGATCCCAGCCTCGACCGCGTCGACGATCGCATTGAGGATGTCGTCCTTGTTCGCCACATGGTTGTAAAGCGACATCGCCTCGACGTGGAGCTCCTGGCCGAGGCGCCGCATCGTGACCGCGTCGATGCCGTCGGCATCCGCGATCTGAATGGCCGCGGCGAGGATGCGCTCACGGCTCAGCGGGACTCGCGCCTCGGTGCTCGGTTCCGCTCGGGTTGTCAACCTCGTCCTCCGCGCCGGCTTGACAGACTTACGCTGTCAGTTTAGCTTACGTAGTATACATACTATGTAAGTCGCCGAGCGAGAGGACAGCGGAAACGATGAAGGCGCTCGTGCAGGATCGCTACGGGTCGGCGGACGTTCTCTCATTGCGAGAGCTCCCGACCCCGGAGCTCAAGGCCGACCAGGTCCTCGTCCGGGTTCGGGCTGCGTCGGTGAACGCCCTCGACTGGCACACGATGCGGGGGCAGCCCTACTTCATCCGACTGGTCGGAGAGGGCTTTGGGCGCCCGAAGACCGAGACGCGCGGTGCGGACGTCGCGGGCATTGTCGAGGCGGTCGGCGCGGACGTCACCCGCTTCAAGCCCGGCGACGAGGTGTTCGGCGCGGGCATCCGGACGTTCGCCGAGCTCGCGGTGGTCCGCGAGGAAGGCCTCGTTGCGAAGCCCCCGGCGATCACGTTCGAGCAAGCCGGCGCGGCCGGCGTGGCCGCGTTCACCGCGCTCCAGGGCCTCCGCGACAAGGGCCGGATCCGGGCCGGCGAGCGGGTCCTCATCAACGGCGCGGGGGGCGGCGTCGGGACGTTCGCCGTCCAGATCGCGAAGGCCCTCGGCGCCGAGGTCACCGCCGCCTCGAGCCCCGCGATGCTGGACACGCTGCGGTCGATCGGCGCCGATCACATCATCGACTACACGACGACGGACTTCACGCGCGGCACCAGCACGTACGACCTCGTGCTCGATGTGGGCGGCACGAAGTCACTCGCGGCGGTGCGACGGGTCCTCGCGCCCGCGGGCCGCCACGTCCTCGTCGGCGGACCGGATCGGAACTCGATCGCACTCCTGCTCGGGCTGGCGTGGACGGTCGTCGTCGCCCGCCTGGTGAGCCGCAAGCCGATCTCGTTCCTGGCCCATCGAACGCTGGCCGACCTCGAGGTCATTCGAGAGCTGCTCGAGAGCGGCAAGGTCATGCCAGTGATCGAGCGCTCGTACCCGCTTGCCGAGGCGGCCGAGGCGATTCGACACGTCGAGTCCGGGAAGGTCCGAGGCAAGGTCGTGGTCGTGATCTAGCCCTATGCTCGGTCGCCATGCGACGGCTCGTGATCCTGACCGAGGGCCAGTTCAAGGTCCACAACGCGAAGACGGCCATGGGGGTGATCCGGTACGGGACCGACGAAGTCGTCGCGTTGCTGGACTCATCAATCGCCGGCCGGAACGTCGCGGAGTGGCTACCGGGCCACAACATTCCGGCCGTCGCGACGCTCGGCGAAGCGATGGCGATGCCGACGAAGCCCGACACGCTCCTCATCGGCGGCAAGCTCCCGCCGGCGTGGCGAACCACGCTCCTCGAGGCGATCCGGGCCGGTCTCGACGTCCACTCGGGCCTCCATACCTTTCTCGGCGACGACCCCGAGTTCGCGGCTGCCGCTTCGGCGGCCGGCACGGCGATCGTCGACTACCGGCGACCCCCGGCGCGGCATGAAACCGCGATCGGACGGCGGCATGGCGCGGGCAAGCACGTGATTCTGACCGTCGGCACCGACTGCGCGATCGGCAAGATGTCGGTTGCGCTGGAGCTCCGGAAGGCCGCGCTCGCGGCCGGCGACTCGACCGTCTTCGTCCCGACCGGCCAGACGGGAATGATGATCGAGGGCTGGGGCGTGGCGGTGGATCGGGTGATCAGCGACTTCGTCCAGGGGACGGTCGAGTGGATGGTCGAGGAGGCCGAGGGCAAGGGCGACTGGATCATCGTCGAGGGCCAGGGCTCGCTCGATCACCCCGCCTATTCATCTGTCACGCTCGGGCTCATCCACGGTTCGACGCCCGAGGCGATGGTCATGGTCCACAAGGCGGGCCAGGCCGAGCACGACTTCGATCACCTGCCCGAGGCGTCGTTCCCGATCGCGCGGCTGCCCGAGTTCATCCGCCTGCACGAGACCGTCGCCGGGCTCGTCGCGCCCTCGCGCGTCGTCGCGATCGCCCTGAACACGTCCCTGATCGCCGACGAGGCGGAAGCTCGTGACGTGATCGAGGCGACCGAGCGAGAGACCGGCCTGCCCGCGGCCGACCCGGTCCGGTTCGGCGGCGGCCCTCTGTGGGGGGCCATCCACTCGGCGCTGGCACCGGCGTGAGCCTGTCGCTCAGCCACGAGGTCCTCCGACTCTCCCTCCGCGACCCCTTCGTGATCTCCCGGAGCGAGCACGGAGCGGGCGAGTCGATCACGACGGTCGTCGTCGAGCTGCGGGACCAGCGATTCCCGGGCATGGTCGGGATCGGGGAGGGCTATCCCGATCGGTTCTACGGCGAGACTCCCGAGACGATGGCGGCGGTCTTTCCGCTGCTCATCGCCGCGCTCGGTGAGCCCGATCCGTCGCCGCCCGGCCTGGCCAGGGCGGGGGAGCGGCTCGCGAGGGCAATTCGGTGGAACGGCGCGGCGAAATGCGCCGTAGACATCGCCCTGCATGACCTGGTCGGCAAGGTAACCGGGCATCCGATCTACGAGCTGCTCGGGCTGTCCGCCGACATCCCACCGACAGACTTCACCCTCGGGCTCGATGAGCCGACGGTCGTCGCCGAGCGGGCCCGCCGGGCCGGCGCGTACCCGGCGCTGAAGATCAAGGTCGGCGGACCGGCGGACCTCGCGACCCTGCGGGCCGTTCGACAGGTCTATGCGAAGCCGATTCGCGTCGATGCGAACACGGGCTGGACGCCCGAGACGGCTGGCGCGCTCGTGCCGGCCCTCGTCGAGCTCGGGGTGGAGCTCATCGAGCAGCCATTCCCGGCGGCGCGCCTCGACTGGCTCGCCGACCTCCAGGCCGCCTCGCCGCTCCCGATCGTCGCGGACGAGTCGTGCGTCACGATCGAGGACCTCGACGCCCTCGTCGGGGTCGTCGCCGGGGTCAATGTGAAGCTCGCGAAGTGCGGTGGGGTGGGGGCCGCGGCCCGGATGCTGGCTCGCGCCGGGGAGCTCGGCTTCCGGACGTTCCTCGGCTGCATGGAGGAGACGACGGTCGGGATCGCGGCCTCGGCGGCGGTCGCCTCGCTCGCCGAATGGGTCGACCTCGACGGCAACCTGCTCCTGGCGGCGGACCCGTTCGAAGGGCTCGAGCTCGCATCGGACCACCGCTGGATCCTCAGCGCCGAGGCCGGGCTGGGCATCCGTCGTCGCGCTTGAAACCGCTCTGCGGACCGGATGTGGATAAGTTGGTGGACGAAAACGTGGAGAACCCACCTCCCCGGAATCGGGCGCCCGACGTACGATGACGGGCACCCGCCGGACCCCTTCGGGAGGGTCCACCCGGGAACCACATCTGCCCCATTCCGGGGCCCACGGTCTGCTTCGCCGTGCGTCCCGGCCGGTATGCCGCCGCCCAGCGGCCTTGAGGAGGAAGGGATCGATGATCGCGCGCCCCGCGCCAGCGCGTGCGCTCTCGGCCGAGGCCGTCGAGTTCGTCAAATTCTGCTACGGCCGCCGCCGAGTTGGTTGGCCGGAGCTGTACGACGAAATGTGCGCGGTCGCCGGGCGGGGGCTGTTCCGGGGCCTCGGCCCCGACGAGCTGGCCGAGCACGGGATCTGCTTCGGACTCTCGGAGATGCCGCGGCTGGCCGCGTTCGCGACCGAGATCGTCGCCGAGGATCGCGCTCGGGCGAAGGCGGCGGCCTTGGGTCCGCGATTGAGCCAGGCAACGGTCGCGGCGGTCGCGTAGGTCGAAACCCCCACGGTCAGGCGCGGATTCGGCGCCTCGCCATCTCGGCCTCGATCTGGCGTTCGGCCTCGACGTAGGTATCGATTCGCTCGCGGAGCTCGTTCGCCTCGGGAGTGTAGAGGTGGACCTGCTGCTGGAGGATGTAGCTCAGGCGGCGGCTCGTCATCCGGACGTGATCGAGGTTCTTCATCAGCACGAGCGGGTCCATCGCCGCGAGGTCGGACGGGTGGTACATCTGCTTCACGACCGGAATCCTAGCAAGGCCCGGGCGCCGCGGCGGCCCGTCAGATCCCGCGCAGGCGCGGCGGCCAGGTCCAATCGACCGGGAGGCTTGCGCCGGACAGCGCCCGCCGCCGCCCCGCCTCGGAGGCGCCCATGACCAGAATCCGGTCGCGCTGCGTCGCCCGGCCCGCTTCGTCCCCCCAGAGCTGGGTCATCTTTCGATGGGCGTGGACCTCGTCGACGGTGACACCCGCGAGCCGGTAGCCCTCGGGCGCACCCACGAGCGGGCGGCCCCGATCGGTCGCGACATCGCCGACGACGAGAACGACGATCGCGTCGTCGGCCAGCACGGGCCGGAGGCCGCGCAGGACCTCGCGCATGAACGCCAGGTACGGTGCCCGGTGATGGGCGTCGTCGAGGGTCGCGTCGATCGTCGCGGCGTCCAGGCCAAGGAGCCACGCCCGAAGCCAGTTGTAGTAGCCGTACTTCAGCACCCGGAGGTACGGCGGCGACGTCACGACGAGCCGGGCTCGATCGGGCAGGCCGCTCTTTCGTAGGGCCCGATGGGCCCGCTCGCCGGCGTCTCGGGCATCGCCGAGCAATGCCATTCCGCCTCCCCGCGGCGCGGGCTCCCGGTACAGCCGCCTGACCTTCGCGTCGAGGAGCTCGAACGCGTCGCGCTCGGGTGACCGGAACGCTGTCCGGGCCGCGTACTCGCGGACGTAGCGCGGGGCCATGCTGAAGGTGTTCGGCATGAGCGTCGAGAGATATGACGGGCTCTTGCCGTGGAGGATCCCGGTCAGCGCGGCGGCGAGGAACCGATCGGTCCGAGTCTCGAGGCGCAATGTGTCCCGGAGGAACAGGACCTGGGCCAGCGTCACCGGGTGGAACGCCAGCGCGACCTCTGCCGGCACGGGGATCGGACCACCGCCGCCCGGGTCCGCCTGGATCGCCGCGGCCAGGTCACGCCATGCTCCCGCATCCGCCCGATAGGCCAGTCGGAGCGCCGTGATCCGGGTCCGAGCCTCGGCCTGCGTCGCCGGCTCGAGCTTGGCGGCGGTCAGGAGGTGGGCGAAGGGATTGAGATCGTTGCCGACCCCGATCCGGCCCTCGGCCGCGGCCTGGACGGGGGCCGTGCCACGCCCCGAGAACGGGTCGAGCACGACGTCGCCGGGCCGGCTGTAGCGGGCGATGAACGCATGGGCGAGAGCCGCCGGGAAGCTCGCGAGATATGAGCACATCGGGTGGAACGAATGGCCCCACAGCCTGCGCTGGGCCTTCCATTCGGGCTCGATCGCGATCCGCGGCAGCTCGACCGGGAGGTCGAGCGCGAGCTGGACGGAGGCGATCGGCCCGATCGGGGCGTCAAGCGGCGCCGCGCGCCGCGAGGGTCACGCGACGGTGGGCTCCTGTCGCACGGCCCGTCCCGGGCCGATGGGCCGCGGAATATAGCACGGCCTTCCGGCCGCGCCGGACGCTTACAGGTGGATCGCGCCCACGAAGGCGAGCACGAGGAAGATCACTACGAGCAGCCCGAGCAGGCTCGTCCCGCTCGCGTAGTAGGCGCCGAGTCGGTCGCGATAGCGGTAGCCGAGTCCGCCATACAGCAGGCTGGCGACAACCAACGCGATGAGCAACAAGGACATCTCGCGAAGACGATAGCGTCGCGGCCTTGCGTAGACTGGGCGACTGCCACCACGTCCCCGTAGCTCAGTGGACCAGAGCGGCTGCCTTCTAAGCAGCGGGTCGCAGGTTCGAATCCTGCCGGGGACGCCAACACGATCTAGAGTGACCTCGATGGCACGGCGATCGGGACGCGTCCTGGGCCTCGCTGGATCGACGCTGGTCGCGCTCGTCCTCTCACATTCACTCGTCTACCTGATCCGCTACGGGTCGGCTTACGGCGAGGCCCTTGCTCACGCCGGCCACGATCTCGCCTGGACGATCGCGGTCTGGTCGGCGAACGGGCTGGGCGCCGGGCTTGCCATCGCCGCCGCGCTCCAGCTGCTTCGACTTCGTCGGGCGGCGAGAGCTCTCCCCCAGGGCACCTCGGCCCCCTCAGGTCAAGGCCTGAAGGTTCGCTGGCTCGTTGCATCCGGGCGGCTCGCAGCGACGACCGCGATCCTGCTCACGATCCAGGAGAACGTCGAGCGAGCCGGCGCCGGGCTCCCGGTGCCGGGCATCGGCCTCCTCCTGTCTGCTGACTACCCCTGGGCGGTCTTGGTCGTTGCCGCCGTTGGGTCGGCGGTCGGACTCGTCGTCGCGCTGTTCAGGTGGCGTCGGGACGTCCTCGTTGCCCGCCTCCGAGCGAGCCGGCGGGTTGCGCGGCGGCCCATCACGGCAGCACGTCCGTTCGGGCGCCACCGAGGGCGCTGCCCGCCTAGCCCGCGCCACCGGTCATCCTTCGGTCGCGCGGTGGGAACTCCCTTGCGCGATCGGAGGTTGCTCATGACTCGACGCCTGGCGCGTCTCGCCCTTACGGCCATTGCCGCCCTCGCGACGCTGCTCGTCGCACCCGGCGCCGCCCTCGGCCATACCGTCCAGCATGCCGGCTCTTACACGCTGGAGATCGGCTGGACCCACGAGCCGACCTACGTCGCTGACCCGAATGGGATCCAGGTGACGATCACCGACGGCACCGGGGAGCCGGTCCTCGATCTCGGGCCCGACGACCTCCATGTCGTCGTGACGACCGCGGGCGTCCCGAGTCCGGGCCTCACCTTCGCGCCGGCGTTCGATCTCGTCGAGTTGACCGGGCCGATGGGCGAGTACGACGCCGCGATCGTCCCGACCGCCCCGGGCGACTACACCTTCCACATCAGCGGCGCGATCCACGGCGAGAAGGTCGATGTCACCGTGACATCCGGGGACGAGACGTTCGATGCGGTCAAGGAGACGTCGAACCTGCAGTTCCCGACGAAGCTGCCCTCCGTGGCCGAGGTCGCGACTCGGCTCGATCGGATCGACGCACGGGTGACCGCGCTCCAGGGCGCCACTGGGCCGTCGCAGGCATCGGTGGATGCCGCGCAGGCCGCCGCCACGGCAGCCCAGGCCGACGCCGATCGGGCGCTCGTCGTCGGCGTCGCCGTGGGTGGCCTCGGGCTGATCGTGGCCCTGCTCAGCCTCATGGCTGCGCGCCGGGCGTCGCGGCCGCCGCAGGCCTGATGTCCGCTCCGACCGGCGCGAGGTTGCGGCGGGCCGGCCTCGCCGGCCTGCTGCTGCTCCTGCTCGGCGGGCTGGCGCCGGCCGCGTCGGCGCACGCCCTGCTGCAGTCGTCGGACCCCGCGGCAGGGGCGACGCTCGGGTCCTCGCCGACGTCGGTCACGCTGACGTTCGGGGAGCGCCCGGACCCGGGGCTGTCCTCGATCAAGGTCCTCGATACGGCGGGGGCGAATCACGCCGCCGGCGCTGCCGAGTCGATCGACGGCAAGCCGCTCGAGCTGCGAGTGGCTGTCGCGCCGTTACCCGACGGGGTCTACACAGTTTCGTGGCGGACCCTGTCGGCCGTCGATGGCCACTCCGCCGCGGGCGCCTTCTCGTTCGGGGTGGGCGTCGCGGCACCGAGCTCCGAGGGGACGGGGACGGCTCCGTCGTCGGGCCTGGCGGGCGCCTCCGTCTTCGCGGCCCTGGCCAGGCTGGTCCTCTACGTCGGCCTGATCGCGATGTTCGGCGCCGGGCTGGTCGGCGCTGCGATCGCCCCGAGCCGGGCGGGGACCGTGGTGCGACTCGGGCTCGCCGGCTGGCTCCTTTCCGCCCTCGGCACGGCCGGGGTCATCGCGATCCAGTGGTCCGGAGCCGGCGCCGACGTCGGCGCGATCCTGGCCACGTCACTCGGGAGGTCGGGGCTCGAGCGGCTCGCGGCCGAGGGGGTTGGCCTGCTCGCGGTGATCTCCGTCCAGTGGTCTACCGGCCGGCCGCGCCGGGCCGGCCTCGCGATCGTGACGGTCGTCGCGGCCGCTGGCATGGCGGTCGACGTCGCGAGCGGCCACTCGGGCGCCGTCGAGCCCGCGATCGTCCAGATGGCCCTCGGCTGGCTGCACGTCGCGGCGGCCGGCGTCTGGATCGGTGGGCTGGCGGCACTCCTCATCGCCCTCCGCGACGCCTCGAACGAGGAGCGGGCGCCGGCGGCGAAGCGCTTCTCGACCCTCGCCGGCCTGGCGATCGGGACCGTGGCCCTGACCGGGCTGCTGCGAGCGATCGCCGAGGTCGGCACGTGGGATGGCTTGTTCGGCACCGACTACGGCCGTCTCGTGATCGTGAAGAGCCTGTTTCTCGCGATCCTGGCGGCGCTCGGGGCCACGAACCGGTTCTGGAGTGTCCCGGCGGCCGGCCGGACGATCACCCGGCTCCGTCGGATCGGCACGACCGAGCTCGCCGTCGCCGTCGCCGTCCTGACGGCGACCTCGTTTCTTGTCGACCTCGCCCCACCCGTGTCGGTTGGCGCCGCAGCGCCGCCCGCACTTCGGCCGATCGTCGTCGTGAACAACGACTTCGGCACGAGTGTCCGCCTCCGCCTGGTCGTGACGCCGGGCACGCCGGGGACGAGCGACTTCGCCGCCGCGGTCACCGATTACGACACGAAGGCGCCGCTCGATGCTTCGGACGTCTCGCTTCGGTTCGAGCTCGCGTCGGGCAGCGGCGTCGGGCCGTCGACCCTCGACCTCGCGCGGAAGGGCCCTGGCGAGTTCGACGCGTCGGGCGGGAACCTCTCGCTCGACGGAACCTGGCAGGTCACGGCGACCGTGACCGCCGGGTCGCACGCCGTGGAGGTCCCGCTCGTGGTCTCGACGACGGTCGGCGGGCAACCCGTCGACGCCAACGTGACCGCCGGCCTGCCGACGATCTACACAGTCCACCTGGCCGGTTCGGCGACGCTGCAGGTCTACCTCGATCC